>Ga0209514_10009112_pt1 | contig 11021 bp, 10 predicted proteins | sample Subgrocontami58m_FD_187452 | JGI IMG/M metagenome (GOLD analysis project Ga0209514, IMG submission 187452) | Subsurface groundwater microbial communities from S. Glens Falls, New York, USA - GMW37 contaminated, 5.8 m (SPAdes) (version 3) | ecosystem: Environmental > Aquatic > Deep subsurface >...
GCCCTTGACAGTCGTGGGGGGATATATGACAATAAGCCGACAACTATCCACTCGGAGAGTGAACGGATGAAAAATATTTACCTTCTCAAAGATTTATCTAAATTAAGCGGCTATTCCACGTATACCCTAAAATTTTATTTAAAACTGGGATTATTCCAGGAGGTAGGGCGCAGTCCCATGACCAATTTTCGCTATTTCGACGATTCTTCGCACGATCGCCTTAAGAGAATCCGGGAACTTCAAAAAAGAAATTTATCTTTGAAAGAAATTCACCGGCAGCTGGAAAATAAGTTTAGAAATTAAATTGAAAATGATGAAAAAAATAAACCACAGAGTTATTATCTTAATAGCAATTTTAAGCGTTTGGCCTGTTTCATTGATTCGCGCTCAAGAAGATACCCTGGCGATCACGCCCGCGGCTATAATTATCGATAGCTTGGAGATTAACAATACAAATTTATTGGACGCGCTGGATTTGATTGCAATGAAAGGTGAGATAAGGATTATTGCCGATCCTCAGATCCAGGGCAAGGTCTCTATTTATCTTAAAAACGCGGATTTGTATGACGTTTTGCGGGTTATTCTCGAGGCCAATGGAATGGCTTTTTCTAAAATAGAAGGAAGCCAGGCTCAAAAACAAGAAGCCCTGGCTATGAAATTAGCCGAAGATAAAATGGTTTTAGGAGAAGAGTCAGCGAAAAAAACCGCTGACCAGCCTATGATTGAAGTGATGACGGCCCAGGCGTTTGAAATTCAATTTGGGTCATCTTTCAGCGAGAAAATTCAAACTCGGATTATTTCCCTTGTTCATTCTCGAGGCGACGAGGTTTTAGGTATTCTTAATCAAATGAAGGGGCCATCGGGTAAAGTTATTTACAACGAACAAACCAACGCTCTTATTTTAATCGACGAGCCGGATAAATTAAAGGCGATGGCAACGGTTGTTAAAGAATGGGATGCCCCTCTTGTTACCAAGAAATTTTATTTAAAATACGTAAAGGCCGAGCAGCTTCTTCCCTTTATTAAGGAAGTGCTTGATCCAGAGACTGGAAAAGTTGAAATGGAGGAGGCCGCCAACGCCCTTGTTGTTACTGATAAAAGCCTTCGCCTTAAAGAAATAGAAGATCTTATCCAAAAGTTAGATATTGAAGAAAGGCATATTCTCATTGAGGCGAAAATTTTGCAGATTATTCTTAGCGATGAACATCAAGAAGGCATTGACTGGGAAGCCATTGTCTCTAATTATCAAAGTTTAAAACTTGAGCCGCCTTCGCCTTTGCCGCAAAAAGTAAAAGAATCTGCTCAAAATTTTAATGTGCCTGTTAATGATCAGGAAAAGTCGAAAAATAATTTGAGCCTGGGAACAATTTCCGAAGAAGATTATGCCGTTTTGCTCGATGCCTTAGATACCGTCGGTGATATCCATATTATTTCGAATGTGAAAATCTCTACCCTTCACAACAAAGCGGCCGAATTAATGATCAAGGCGCTTAATTATCAATCCTTAGATAAAACGCAAGACAGGGCCGCGCGTAAAGAAGGGGAACATAAGCAGGAGGCATCGGCAGCCCCAGAAATAAAATTTCAGGTTATTCCCCTGGTGAATAGTGACGCGACTTTGACCTTAAGCATCGGGCCGGATGAAATTTTGATCGAGGATCAAGAAGCTAAAGATATAAACCGAGTGGACGTTAAAGTTCAGCAAGGTTCGACCGTGGTCATGGGAGGATTATTTAAAGAAACGATGGTTGAGTTAAAAGAGAAAATTCCATTGTTGGGGGATATTCCTATTTTAGGGCTGGTTTTTCGGCATCAGGGCCCTCGTCCGCGCAAAGCGGAGATGGTTGTTTTTTTAACGCCAAAAGTGGTCATTAAAGAATAATAATGTTGAAAGAAAATTTTAAAATAAGATCTCAATATTTCATTTTTTTATCCTTCTTGCTAATTATAAACGGATGCGCGACAGCATCCCGACGGCCAAGCGTAAGCAAAGAAATTCCGCTTAACCAACTCTGCGAGCGGCAAAAAATCAATTGGCAATGGGATACCATTAATCAGATTGTCTGGTTAAGCGCTCCTGAGTTTAAGGCGGGAGTACTCATCAACAGCCCCCTCATGATTTTTCAGGGAGAAGGGATTGTCTTAAGCGCTCCGGTAAGAATAAAGAAGAGTGTAGTGGTTGTGCCCGCGGACTTCGAACGTATTTTGATAGAGCGCCTGGCTAAAGGATTGGATAAAAATTTTAAATTTCCCTTAGGGAATATTCGATATATTATTCTTGATCCGGGGCATGGAGGAAAAGATCCCGGGGCTATCGGCGTGACAGGAGTTGAAGAAAAGGACATTGTTTTAGATATTACCAAGCGGCTGAAGAAAATTTTGGAAGGTTACGGGATCTCTGTCAAAATGACTCGAGAGACGGATGAATTTATTTCTTTGCAGGAGCGCACTGAGATCGCCAGCCGTTTAAACGCCGATTTGTTTGTCAGTATCCATGCGAATTCAAGTCCGGAGAGAAATGTCGATGGCATAGAGGTATTTTCTCTGAGAGATTTAGGATATCTGGAGAAAAATGAAGCCCAGCGTAAAGACAATCATCGCCTTCTTTTCGGCCAATTAGCGATGAAGAAGCATCACCCCGACTTAGAGAATATTCTTTCGGACTTACTCTACAGCCATAAACAAGCGGAATCACCGCTGCTGGCCGATTTTGTTGCCGAGCAGACGGCCCAATACGTAGAAACTTCTAATCGCGGCCTCAAAGATGCCCGGTTTTATGTGTTAAGAAATACTTTAATCCCCGCGATTTTAGTGGAGGTGGGATTCCTCTCTAACCCGCGGGAAGAAAAATTTCTTAAGACCAGTATTTACAGACAAAAGGTAGCTTCAGGGCTGGCCAGAAGCATCGTGGAATATTCTAATCGATAATTTCAAGTTATGTTTAATCAGAATTCACATTACGCGATCGGTGTTTTCGATTCAGGATTAGGCGGCTTAACGGTTGTAAAAGAATTGATGCAAGAGCTGCCTTTCGAGGATATTGTGTATTACGGAGATACCGCGCGCGTGCCTTACGGTACCAAATCGAAGGAATCGATTATTCGTTTTTCCAGGGAAAATACACGGGCTCTTTTAAAACATAAAGTGAAAATGGTGGTGGTGGCCTGCAACTCTTCCTCCAGTTATGCCCTGACAACCTTAAAGAGAAATTTTTCTCTGCCGATCGTCGGAGTTATTCACGCGGGTGCTAAAAAGGCTGTTCAAACCACGCGAAATAGACGTGTTGGCGTGATCGCGACCTCAGCGACGATTAATAGCGAAGAGTATACTAAAACAATTCACTGGTATAATCCTTCGGTGAAAGTTTTCAGCCAGGCCTGTCCTTTATTTGTGCCTTTGGTCGAAGAAGGATGGATTAAAAAGGAAGTGACCTTAAAAGTCGCTCAGGAATATTTATCCTTCTTAAAAAAGGATAAGATTGACACGTTGATTTTAGGATGCACGCATTATCCTCTCTTAAAGCAGATTCTGCAAGAAGTCATGGGCAAGGGTGTTACCTTGATTGATTCGGCCCAGGAAATTGCCTTGGAGGTTAAGCAGATTTTAGGTGAAACGCAAACTATGAATAGTCTAAAAAGAAAACCCCGGCATCAATTTTTAGTCACTGACCGGCCGCAGGCCTTTGAAAAAATAGCTAAAAATTTTTTAGGATACCCTGTTAAATTGAAAGTAGAGCTAAACCATGTTTGAATTGTCGGTCAAGGCTGAAATATCTTCGGCACATTTTTTGCGCGGTTATGAAGGCAAATGCAAGAATCTGCACGGCCATAATTGGAAAATTGAAGTGGTGATTCAAAACAATCAGCTAGATCCCATTGGGATGGTTGTTGATTTCGCTATTTTAAAGAAGCAATTAAAGGAATTCTTATACTCCCTCGATCATGTCTGCCTCAATGATCTGGATTATTTTAAGAAGGTTAATCCCACTTCCGAGAATATCGCCAAATATATTTATGAAAACTTCGGGGAAATCATCGCGCCTCTCAAGCTTAAGCATGTACAGGTATGGGAATCGCAAAGTTCATCGGTCGTATATTACGAGTAGATATGAAACACGCCATTGTTCTTCTCTCAGGCGGCTTGGATTCCGCCACAACCCTTTTCTACGCCAGGCAAAAAGGGTTTAAGGTCAGTTGCCTTATTTTTGACTATGGCCAACGGCATCGTAAGGAAATCGAGCAGGCCAAAAAAATTGCTCGATATGCCAAATGCCGCTTTGAGGTGATCAAGATTTCTCTGCCCTGGAAAGGTTCGGCGTTATTAGATAGAAAAGTGCGCTTGCCCGAGCGTAAAACAATTGATCCGAAAGAGATTCCAGTGACTTATGTTCCGGCTAGAAATATTATTTTTCTAAGCTTCGCGGCCTCGTTCGCGGAAAGTATTGGCGCGCGGGCCATATTTATCGGAGCTAACGCGATCGATTATTCAGGATATCCCGATTGCCGGCCGGAATTTTTTCAAGCGTATCAAAAAGTTTTAAAACAAGGGCAAAAAAGTGGGGTACAGGGAAAGGCTATCCAAATTTATACGCCCTTGGTGCGTAAAACCAAAGCCCAGATTATTCGATTAGGCATAAAATTAAAAGTTCCCTATCCGCTGACATGGTCTTGTTATGCCGGTGGACAAAAGCCTTGTGGTAAATGCGACAGTTGTGTGCTGCGGCAAAAAGGATTTGAAGAAGCGGGAGTATGAACGCCAAAATTTTAGAAATTTTTCAATCCATTCAAGGCGAAGGCAAATATGCCGGCGTGCGCCAGGTCTTTGTCCGCTTTTTTGAATGTCATATGCACTGTGTGTGGTGCGATACGCCGCACGCCATCGGCGATACCACGCGTCATTTTGAAGAATACAGCCTCGAGCAAGTAGCGCGGAGAATCGATGAATTAAAAACAGCGTGCCATTCCGTCAGTTTGACCGGAGGGGAACCGCTTTTGCAGAAAGATTTTATCAAAGAACTTTTGCCGATCCTTAAAGACAGAAAAATTCAAACCTATTTAGAGACAAGCGGTGTTCTTTATCAAGAACTGGCTCAAATCATTGGCCAGATTGATATTGTTTCCATGGATTTTAAACTCCCGAGTTCAACCCGCTGTCAAGCTTTTTGGAAAGAGCATGAAGAATTTTTAAAAATCGCGCGGCAAAAGGATATTTTTATCAAAGCGGTCATCACCAGCGACACACAACGCCAAGATATTGAGCAATCTATTCGAATTATTTCCACCATTGCTCCCGATACGCTTTTTATCTTGCAGCCGAATTATTTTGAGCTTAAAAATGGCGTGGTAAAAAAATGCTTGGAATTTCAGGAAGAATGTTTAAAATATCTGCCGTACGTGCGGGTCATGCCGCAGGCGCATAAAATTATGAAATTGAAATAATGTAGGGGCGGGCCCCTGTGCCCGCCTCTATTGAACGGGCAACCACGGGGGGTTGCCCCTACTCGAGGATTTATATGAGTCGAAAAAAATCTACCTACGAGGGTCTACAAAACAGAATCCGAGCGCTCAAGACGCCGGCGATTGAAGTCTGGAAGAATCAATACACGGATCGTGAATATACAATTCATTTAAGCTGCCCGGAATGCACCTGCATTTGTCCTAAAACCGGCCTGCCGGATTTCGCGACCATCAATGTCACGTACAGCCCGCAGAAATGGTGCCTTGAATTAAAATCGTTTAAAATGTATATTATTACCTTTCGCGATGTCGGAATTTTTCACGAGCATTTGGTCAATAAAATTTTAGAGGATATTGTCAGGGCCTGCCAGCCGCGCTGGGCCAGGGTTGAGGGAATCGTGAATCCACGCGGGGGAATCGCGACGAGTGTCGTGGCCGAATATAAAACAGAGCAGAAAGGATAACATGACCAGAATCGACGGACGCGCGCTGGATAAATTACGCAAAATTAAAGTTACCAGAGATTATATTAAACACGCCGAGGGCTCCTGCCTGATTGAGTGCGGAGAGACCAAAGTCATTTGCACGGCAACCATCGAAGAAAATGTCCCGCCTTTTTTAAAGAATAGCGGGAGAGGATGGGTGACCGCCGAATATGGGATGCTGCCGCGCTCCTGCGCGACCCGCATTCAGCGTGAAAAAATATCCGGCCGCACCATGGAGATCCAGCGTTTGATCGGGCGCTCTTTACGCGCCGTGATCGATACTGATATTTTAGGGGAGAGAACCGTTAAGATCGATTGTGACGTGATTCAGGCCGATGGAGGGACACGAACGACTTCGATTACCGGCGGATTTATCGCTTTGGGATTAGCCCTTATGAAAATAAAAAAGCAGGGAATCATCTCGCGGATTCCTTTGACGGATTACGTGGCCGCGGTCAGTGTTGGAATTTTACAAGACCAGTTCCTTCTTGATTTAAATTATGAAGAAGATTCCAAGGCCGATATTGACATGAATATTGTCATGGTGGGCCAGGGCAAATTTGTGGAAATTCAAGGGACCGCGGAGCATAAACCCTTTTCCAAATCGCAAATGGATAAATTGTTGGAACTGGCGAAAGAGGGGATTGATCATTTATTCGAAATCCAAAAAGAGAATTTAAAAGACCTGGGGTTGTAAATGCAAGAATTAATTGTCGCGACAAAAAATGAAGGGAAATTAAGGGAAATCAAGGATCTCTTAAAAGATTTTAATCTAAAGATCACGTCTTTGCGCGATTATCCCGATATTCCCTCGATTGAGGAGGATGGAAAAACTTTTGTCCAGAACGCTCTTAAGAAGGCGGCGACTGTTGCCTTGTATACAAAAAAGTTAACGTTAGGAGAGGATTCCGGACTCGAGGTCAAGGCCCTTAAAAATAAACCGGGAATTTATTCCTCGCGTTTTTCAGGAGAGGGAGCAACGGATCAAAAAAATAATTTAAAATTATTAAAAGAGCTGCGCGGCGTCCCTTTAAAGAAGCGTCAGGCGCGCTATCGCTCTTACGCGGCCTTAGTCAATGGCCAGGGAATTATCAGCGTTGTCAGCGGCAGCTGTTCGGGTTTGATTACTTTACGTTCTAAGGGCAAGAACGGTTTTGGGTATGATCCGTTATTTTTAATCCCGCGGTATCAGAAAACTTTTGGCGAGCTGGATTTATCGATTAAAAGTCAAATAAGCCACCGCGCGAAAGCTTTAGCTAAAATCAAGAAAGCCCTCCAAGATTATCTAAAGGATTAAAAGGCTTCTTCTAAGATTCCGCCAATTCCCTCCATAATGTAACCAGCAGCATTTTTGATTGCCCGCATGGGTGAGACTTTGGGTCGGCATACAGGCTGGTCGACTGTCCCGGAAACTTCCACACTGATGATTTTGCCAACCAGAGACGTGGCTCCTTTGTTCCCTGATTCAGATCTAAGAATAGCAATTTCACTTAACGTCGGAGTGACGTCAAAGTGAAGATTTTTATCAAAATCAATCCAGCCTTTGCCATCGAGCACGATGGGCTGGCTGATCATTTTAGTGTCGCCGCTGATCACTTTTTTATTTTTGATAACAAAAGAGGCTTCAGCGTCAGTAAATACAACATCTTTAATTTCTTCAATGGTTAAAAGGTCAAGAATTCCCTGAAGAATTTTTAATTGGTAGAGATTGCCTTCATGAATGGTTAAAGTCCCTTGCCCGGTGATTTCATCTAATCGCGAAATTGGCCCTTGCAGAGCAACAGTTCCGGAAAGTTTTCCAGCCAGGTCTTTGATTTTTAATTGCCTGGCTTCTCTTAATTGGGCAAGGTTTAAATCAGTTAAGGTAAGATTCGCCTGCACAGGCACAATTTCCTCATGAAGATCCGCGGAGGAATGAAGGCTTAGTTCTCCGTCGTAAAGAATAGATGAAATCGCGCATTGTTGGATATATTGTTCGCGTTGGCTGTAATCGATATTGAGATTATCAAATGTAAAGCCTAAGACAGATAATTTGGGGGATTGGGCTTTAAAGGTTAATTGCCAGTTGCGCCAGTCTTTGAGTGTCCCGCGCCACAATCCTTCTAATGAAATAACTCCCTGGGGTTTGTAAGAATTGATTTTTTCCTGCCATTGTGTAAAAGTTTCTTGAGCAACCCAGTCTTTGATAAGATTAGGAATTTCTTGGGTGTTAAGAGAAAGTGTGCCGCGGACATCAAAATCAGATTCGCCGGTTTCGGAAATGTGGACATCGCCTTTAATATCAAAAGGGTTCTTTAAATAATCTCCTTTTAAATTGATAATTTGAAAAGCACTGTGAAGGATGTTGAAGTGACCGTCGCAATTGAGCTTAGGCGAGGCAACCGTCGTTTTAAGGACCGGCCGCGAAAAATCAGCCAATTCTCCGGTTAATTTGTATACTTCATTTTTAAATATACCCTGAAGATTCTCCCAGCGGACAAGATTGGACGCGTAATTAATCTTTCCGGAGATTCCAGTAATGGGCTGCGGCCATTTATTATTGGTGAGGGTGGCATCCTTTAAGAGGGCTGTGGCCTCAATACTAGCTTCTTGGGGTGTCCGTAAAGCCCCTTTGTAATGGAGCTGGCCGTCAGCTTCTCCGCTGACCTTAATTTGCGCCTTCTCCAAAAAGTTAGGAAAGTAAGTTGAAATTTGTTCGAGATGGATGTTGTCAATATCAGCCTCAATATCGACGATGGGATTAGTAAAATTGTTTAAAGAGCCATCGAGGCGCACATCCATGCCTCGCGTTTGGAAGGTTAAATGCTGGGTCTCCAATTGATTGGTTTTAAAGAGGATTTTACCGTCGATTTTTTCGACAGACTCAACCAGAGGAACTCCGCTTAAGCTCGCCTGCGAAACATTCATCGAGCCGTTGTATTGAACGCCCGAAGGATTTTTGGGAAAGTAAGATAAATTGAATTCACCGCTGGGATTGCCTATAAATTTTATTTGTGGGTTAAAGGCGGCCGTGCCTTCTTCAACCTGAAATTGACTTTGCGCATGGAAGATATTATTTTGATAAGTCACGGTGAGCGGCCGGCTTAAGACTTTCGCATGAACATATTGGTTTTTTCCTAAATTGAGTTTAAGCGGATCTATCTGCACGTTGCTTTGCAGGCTGACCATTTGGTCCCCTTGCCCTATATTGGAGAGGATAAATTCTGTCTGGGCGGCGGTGATCTCCCCGACGGCTGAAAGCTGGAGGCCTTTCTCAAAATGCCCGCCTTGAATAACAAAATCACCTAAGATTTTTAAAGAATTGTTTTGAATATTTAAAGAAATATCTTCAGCGGAAAGATCACCTTGAAAATGGGAATCAGAATCAAGGTCAGCACGGGTATTATTTAAAGCGATATCTCCTTTTAGAGAAAATTGGTCGAGTTTGATTTCTGCCGTTTTAACAGCGGCGGTCATGTCGGTTTGTATTTTGAGGTGTTCACCTTGGACAAAGGAAAAATTCTTAATCTCCATCTGCGATTGGAGGGTAATTTTATTGTCCGGCGGATACCAGGCTACAGCCAGGGGAAAGGCCTTGATTTCAGCGCTGATTTCTCCTGCCGGCCCGAGGGAACAAAGGGCATTTTTTATTTCGGCATCGGCCTGGACAAAGACCGTTTTGGCCTGGTCAACATTTAAAACAAGGTTGTTTAATTGAATATTCCCTTGAATATTTTTTTGAGCATTAAAGGCCAACAGAGTATTTTCAAAAAGGAAATTTCCCGTCAGTTGGAGGTCTTTGGGGTCGAATTGCACCGTAAGGTCGGGGGTCGTTAACAGGCTGTCTTGAAAAGAAAAGTTTGCATTGGACCAGAAGAGGGAAAGATATTGGGCCAGAGGAATTTTTTCTAGAGAAATTTGGGAGAAGAATTTTTTGTCCGTAAATTCGTAATTGCCTTCGAAAGAAAAGGATGAATTCCTAGAAAGGATACGGCCATCCCCTTTGAATTTAACGTTTTTGTTGAGAACAAGCTGTATTTCAGCATTGAGGGCGTTGAGCGATTCAGAAAAAGTCTCAGAAGGGGTTTTATCGACGTAATCGACGCTGCCATCACGCAGAATGATTTTAAAAAAATATATCTTAAAAGGGATTTTTGTCTCTGCCTTGTCTGGCGCGGGCAAAAGATCGGAAAAATTCCAGATGGCATTGCTTTCTCGAGTCAAATAGGCATGGGGGCGGATGATTTTTAGGGAAGGAATGATGATCGCCTTTTCTTTGATCAGCGGAGCGATCAGGATATTAAAATTGGCCTCTTCGATTTGAAGAAAGGCGTGTTCTTTTTTATCGGTATCCCACAAGGTGACGTGGCGCAGACTAAATCCCTTGATGAGCTGAAAATGAATTTCTCCGATGGAAACTGGGCGATGCAGCGCTTCGCTGGCCTTATGTTCAAGGATGTCTTTGAGCTTCACCGGAAAGAAAACGTAGTTAAGATAAAAATAGGCGAGGGATCCTAAGGAGAAAATAAGAATAAAAAGAAAAATCAGTTTCTTTTTCATACGCCGTATTATATAAAAGAAGAGGGGGAAGTTCAATGTTTCTTATGGAAAACGAAGGGAAGATAGTGCATGTCCGCCTGAGGCGGATCCGCCTTTGGCGGAAGTGTAAGCGAATGCCTATCTTGCAATAACAAAAAGGGCATGTTATACTGGAGAACTTTACGGGGCGTAGCGCAGTGGTTCGACGCGGCCCTAAAATTAGGGCCTTGCTCACCATTTGCGGCGAACCATCCTGCCTGCCCTGGCGGTCAGGCCAGGGAGCAAACGAGCAAAGCGAGTGCGTCGAAGGACTGTCTAACGCACTTGCCTTATAAATGTTCTGTGATAAATTTTGGGATTTCATGTTTCGGGGCGTAGCGCAGCTTCAGCCACAAAGCGTTGGCTGATCCGCCAAAGTCTTTTGGTGGAGGCTAGCGCACTTGCCTTATAAATGTTCTGTGATAAATTTTGGGATTTCATGTTTCGGGGCGTAGCGCAGCTTCAGCCACAAAGCGTTGGCTGATCCGCCAAAGTCTTTTGGTGGAGGCTAGCGCACTTGCCT
>Ga0209514_10009113_pt1 | contig 11017 bp, 11 predicted proteins | sample Subgrocontami58m_FD_187452 | JGI IMG/M metagenome (GOLD analysis project Ga0209514, IMG submission 187452) | Subsurface groundwater microbial communities from S. Glens Falls, New York, USA - GMW37 contaminated, 5.8 m (SPAdes) (version 3) | ecosystem: Environmental > Aquatic > Deep subsurface >...
GCCGGAGAGCCCGCAGATCACCTTCTCCGAGCCGATCTGCGCCCGGATCCGCTCGACCTGCTCCTCGATCACCGCCGCGGCCGTCCACGTGGGCGGCGCGCCCGCGACCTCGTAGAGGAAGTTCTTCAGCAGGTCCTGGCCGTGGGGAGTGTGGACGACCTCGGGGTGGAACTGGACGCCGTAGAGCCGCCGCCCGCGGTCCTCGAAGGCGGCGACGGGGGTCGCCGGCGATTCGGCCGTAACGACTGCGCCCGCAGGCGGCGCGGTCACGGTGTCCCGGTGGCTCATCCAGACCGTGAGCTCTTCCGGAAGGCCTTCGAATAGCGCTCCGTGCGCAGCACGGAGCGCCGTCTTGCCGAACTCGGAGTGGCCCGTGCGCTCGACCGTGCCGCCGAGCTCGAGCGCGAGCAGCTGCGCCCCGTAGCAGATGCCGAGCGTCGGCACGCCGAGCTCGAAGATCGCCGGATCCAGGCGCGGCGCCCCGTCGGCGTACACCGAGGCCGGGCCGCCCGAGAGGATGAGCGCGAGCGGGTTGCGCGCCCGCACCTGCGCGGCGGTGACGCTGTGGCCGACGAGCTCGGAGTAGACGCGCGCCTCGCGCACGCGGCGTGCGATCAGCTGGGCGTACTGGCCGCCGAGATCCACGACGAGCACCGGCCGCTCCTCGGGTGGGGGCTCCGGCGCCGGCAGCGGGACGACCTGACCCATCACGGCCGCCGGTAGTTCGGCGCCTCCTTCGTGATCGTGACGTTGTGCGGATGGCTCTCGCGCAGGCCGGCGCCTGTGATCCGGACGAAGCGGGTCTGCGCCTTCATCGCCTCGATCGTCGCGGCGCCGCAGTAGCCCATCGCCTGCCGCAGGCCGCCCACGAGCTGGTACACGATCGGACGCAGCGGCCCCTTGTAGGGCACGCGCCCCTCGATCCCCTCGGGCACGAGCATCTCGACGTCCTCGACGTCGCCCTGGAAGTAGCGGTCCTTCGAGTAGCCGCGCGCCCGCATCGCGCCGAGCGAGCCCATGCCCCGGTACTCCTTGAAGCGCTCGCCCTGCACGAGCATCACGTCGCCCGGGCTCTCGTCCGTGCCCGCGAGCATCGAGCCGATCATGACGGAGTCGGCGCCGGCGGCGATCGCCTTCGCCACGTCGCCGGAGGACGTGATGCCGCCGTCCGCGATCACCGGCACGCCGTGCCGGGAGGCGACCTCGGCGCAGTCGAAGATCGCCGTCACCTGCGGGACGCCAACGCCGGCCACGATCCGGGTCGTACAGATCGAGTTGTGGACGATCGCGTTGTCGGCGATGAAGCTGTGCGTCGGGCAGTCGACCTCGATGTCGTAGACGGGGACGGCGAGTTCGAGCCGGCGGCGCCGCAGCGGCTTCACGACCTGGTAGTCGCGCCCGTGCCGCTTGGCGTGGGTGCGATTGAGGCGCGCCCGGTACGACTCGCGGCAGCGCTCGTCGCTCGTTCCCTTCAGTCCGCCCGCGGTCGGCGCCTCGGTCTCGCAGTTCGGGAAGCTCCCGTAGAAGAGAAAGCAGAGGAGGCCGAACAGCTCGACGAGCTGCTGCGACGTGTTGCGGAAGCAGAGCCGCCCGCCCTCGTCGCGGTGGCCGTCGCTGTCCACGAGGCCGTCGAGGAGGCCCTTGAGGTAGAGGGGGTTCCCACACAGGTACTCGGTCGGCAGGTGCTTTTGGTGGCGCTTGCCGAACTGGGCGAGCAGCCGCGCCCACTGGAGCGAGTAGAAGTGGACGGTGAGGGTCCGTGCGCCCTGCGTGACACGCGTCTCGACGCCGGAGGCGGCATGCAGGCACTCGACGAGCTTCTGCGCGATCTCGTGCTCCTCGGGCCCGAAGTGCCAGCTCACGCGCCCGATCTCGGAGCGGCCGTTCGTGTTCAGGAAGGAGTCGCCGTCGCCGAGGAACGTCCCGAAGACGTAGCCGAGCCAGTACGAGTCGCGGATCTCGGTCGTGTAGCGGGCGAGCCTTGCCTCGCGCTTCGCGAACTCGTGGAGGTCGATCGTGAGCTCGTCCGGCAGCTCGAACGCAATCCGCCGCGGGAGCAGGAGCACGTCGTTCTCGAGCTCGCCGACTTCCCTCCAGAGCAGCTTCGACGTCCCTCGCTTCGTCGGGCGCTCGAGCATGGCGACGTATCCCTTCGCGCGCACCGTCGCCGGGCTCACCGTGGTGAGATCGCCGACCCAGTAGTTGTGGTCGGGCGTGACGAGCGTCTCGCGCGGCGAGGCGACGTGCCGGACGGCCATCACCTCGCGCACGCCGGTGCACCACGCATTCACGACCGTGACCGGCTCGCCGTCCATGTTGATCACGCGCTCGCCCGGCCGGACGTCCTCGATGTTCCTGTACGTCGCATCCGCCATCAGCACGCGCGTCCCGGCGGCCAGGCAGCCAGGCCCCACGCCAATCTTCACGGCGTCCGCGCCCGCGTCGATCAGCGCCTCCGCCGCCTCGCTCGTGGCGATGTTGCCGGCGATCACCTGCACGTCGAAGCGGCTCTTGATCGCGCGCACCATCTCGGGCACCGCGCGCGAGTGGCCGTGCGCGGTGTCCACGACGAGCACGTCCACCTCGGCGGCGACGAGAGCCTCGGCGCGCTCGAGCGCGTCCGGTCCGACGCCGACGGCGGCGCCGACGCGCAGGCGCCCCTGCTCGTCCTTGGTCGCGAGCGGGTACTTGATGCGCTTCTGGATGTCCTTGACGGTGATCAGGCCCTGCAAGCGCCCGTCCCCGTCCACGATCGGCAGCTTCTCGACCTTGTGGCGGTGGAGGATCTCCTCGGCCTCGGCGAGCGTCGTGCCGACCGGCGCGGTGACGAGGTTCCGGCTCGTCATCAACGCCGAGACCGGCCGGCCCCCCGCGTCGCCCTCGAAGCGGAGGTCGCGGTTCGTGAGGATGCCGACGAGGACGCCGCCCTCGTCGGTGATCGGCACGCCGGAGATGCGGTAGCGCGCCATCAGCTCGAGCGCGTCCGAGACGAGGTCACCGGGGCGCAGCGTCACCGGCTCGACGATCATGCCCGACTCCGAGCGCTTGACCTTGTCCACCTCGGCGACCTGCTCCTCGATCGAGAGGTTGCGGTGGACGATGCCCAGGCCTCCTTCGCGGGCGAGCGCGATCGCGAGCCGGGCCTCGGTGACGGTGTCCATCGCCGCCGAGACGATGGGGATCTCGAGCGCGATCGTCCGCGTCAGGCGCGTGCCCGTGGCGACGTCGTTCGGCAACACGGACGACTCCGCGGGCAGGAGCAGCACGTCGTCGAAGGTGAGCCCCTCCCTGCCGAACTTCGCGTCCCAGTCGAGCTCAGGCTCCACGCGCGACCGCCCCCTTCATGCACAAAAGCCCAGACGCCGCTCGGGTCGCCTGGGCTGGAATCCGTCTGCCGCCGGGAAATCTCAACTGACGATTGATCGTACCAGGGAGATCCGACCGAGCAAGCTCGGTCGGATCTCTAGAGGCGGTCCACGAAGGGGGTTGGGTCACCGGCTCATGGCTCGCTACCTCGGCGCAGGGTCGAGATACGTCTTCACTACGGCACCCAGCCGCCGCATCGTCCCGTCTCCTCTAGGGAATCGGCGCAGCCGATTCCCTGTCGAGCTCGGCCAGCTCGACGGCGTGTGCGAGCCTCAGCGCCTCCCTCGGGTCGAAACGGCCGGCGCCGACCGAGAGCGTGGACGCGGCGCCCGCGGCGACGGCCACGCGCAGCGCGTCTTCGGCGGGCCGGCCGGCGATCCGCGCAGCGAGGAACGAGGCGAGCAGCACGTCGCCGGCGCCGACCGTCGAGATCGGCTCGACCGGCGGCGAGAGCGCCTTGTAGCGGCGAATCTGCCGGTCCTCGCGGAAGAGCGCGAAGCAGCCCGAGTCGCGCGTGATGTGGACGTTGCGCGCGCCCAGCTCGGCGATCGCATCGAGCGCCATCAGGAAGTCCGCGTCGTCCTCGAGCTCCTGGCCGACGAGCAGCTCCGCCTCGCGCTGGTTGGGCGAGATGAGGTACGGCTCCGCCTCGGTGCCGAGCCGGAGCGACTCGCCCTCGCTGTCGAGCACGACCTGGGCGCCGCGGCGGGTGAGGTCGCGCACGGCCTCGGCGTAGAAGTCGTCCTCGACGCCCCGCGGCAGCGAGCCGGCGAACACCACGTAGTCGGCGCCCTGGGCGAGGTAGCGCAGCTTCTCGAGCAGCATCTCCAGCTCCTCGGCGGTCACCTTCGGCCCCCACTCGTTGATCTCGGTGTACGAGCCGACCGTGGGATCCACGACCGCCGACGACGTGCGCGACTCGTCTGAGATACGGACGAAGTCGTTGAGGATCGCCTCGGCGGTCAGCTCCTCGACGATCCGCGTGCCGGTACGGCCGCCGGCGAGCCCGGTTGCGATCACCGGCACGCCGAGGAGCTTGAGCGCCCGAGCGACGTTGATCCCCTTGCCCCCGGCAAGCGTGACGCCCTGGCTCGCGCGGTGCCGGTGGCCGAGCTGGAAGTTGGGCACCGTCAACGTGCGGTCGAGTGCGGCGTTCACGGTGACGGTGATGATCACGAGACGAGCCCCCAGAGGTGGTGGAAGGTCCTGCCTGCATACCACTCGGCCCGGTCGCGCACGCCGGGCCTCCCGACCGAGCGGGCCGCGAACAGCGGAGTGCTGGCGACGAGCTTTCCCTCAGCGTAGATGCGAACCTCGCCCAGCCGCTGTCCCCTGCGCACGGGCAGCGCGACCTCGACCGGCGCGACCACGCGCTCGACGAGCGGCCGCGAGACGTGAACGACGCGCAGGAGCCGCCGCGCCGCGACGAGCGGCATGTCGGGGCGGCCGTAGGCCGTGGCGGCGGTCGCGTACACGCGGCCCGCATCGATCGCAGCGACCGTGCGAAACCGGGAGAGCCCCCACCGCAGCAGCGAGGCGAGGTCGGCGTTGCGCCGCTCGCGACTCGCGCCGCCGAGAACGGTCGCGTAGATCGTCACACCGGGCCCGCGGGCGGCCGCGACCTCCGACCAGCCGGCGCCGTCGGTGTGACCCGTCTTGACGCCGATCAGCGTCGGGAACGTCGCGAGCAGGTCGTTCCAGGTGCGCAGCGTGCGGCCGCCCGCGATCGACGCCGACCGCTGCCGCACCGTTGCCCGGACGAACGGGTTGCGCATCGCGGCGCGCGCGAGCAGCGTGACGTCGCGGGCGCTCGACACGTGCCCCGGCGCGTCGAGCCCGTCCGGGTTGACGAAGCGTGTGTCCGAGAGCCCGAGCTCGCGCGCCTTCGCGTTCATGAGCGCAACGAAGCGGGACACCGACCCGCCCCCGGCGTGAGCCGCCAGCGCATAGGCGGCGTCGTTGGCACTCTGGATGAGCGCTGCCCGGACGAGGTCGGCGACCGTGATCCGCTCTCCGGGCTCGAGGAAGATCGAAGACTCGCCGACGGAGGCCGCCTTCTTCGTAACCGTGACGACATCGTCGAGGCGGGCCCGCTCGAGCGCGACGAGCACGGTCATCAGCTTCGTGATGCTCGCAGGCGGCCGTCGCTCGCGGGCGTTGCGGGACGCGAGCACCTCGCCGGTGGCGGCGTTCTGGACGAGGTAGGCGACGGCCTGCACCCGGGGCGGTGCCGCGGGCGCCCCTGCCGCGAAGACGAGAGCGGCGGCGGTGAGGACGAGGGGGACCCTGCGCACGGTGCGCGCGGAAATCTACTGCACGCGGATGCGCTGGCCGATGCGGAGGGCAACCGGGTCGGCATCGGGGTTGAGGATGAGCAGCTGCTCCACGGTTGTGCCGTAGCGGGCGGCGACCGCGGCGAGCGTGTCGCCGCTCTGGATCTCGTAGAACTCGACTCCGGTCTCGCTCGTCGTGACCGGGCTCGTGGTCACCCGGGGAACCGTCGGCACCGGCGGAAGCTCCTCGACGGTCTGCGTCTCGACGGTCGGGGTGGACGGAGGGGCACCGTCCTCGTTGCTGTTCAGCCCGGCCCGGACGAGCACGACGGCGATCGTGACGGCGAGCAGGAACGCCGCCGGCGCGGCGATCCGGGCGAGCGCCTCCCTGGTGCTCCGGTCCATCACCAGCCCGACGCGGCCCAGACGTCCGCGGCGAGCCGCGCCGCTTCGGCGCCCGCCGCCGCCCGCCAGTCCGTGTCCGAGCCGCGGTGGGCGTAGATGATCGAGCGCGAGGCCGTGACGAGCGCGCTCGCCGGCCCGCTCGTGAACGCACGTGCGACGTCAGCGGCTGATGCCCCCTGCGCGCCGACCCCGGGCAGGAGCAGGACCGCCTGGGGCATGAGGCGGCGCGCCTCCGCGACCGCGCGGGGATACGTCGCCCCGACGACCGCGCCCACACTCGAGAGGCCGCGCTCGCCGACGAGGTCGGCGCCCCACTCGCGCACGAGCTCGGCGACGTGCTGCCAGAGCGTCCGGCCGTCGGAGAGGGAGACGTCCTGCACGTCGGCGGCACCGGCGTTCGAGGTGCGGACGAGGCAGAAGATGCCCGCGCCGTGGCGGCGGCAGGCGCCGAGGAACGGCTCGACGGAGTCGCCGCCGAGGAACGGGTTGACGGTCAGCGCGTCGGCGAGCGGCGGGTCGCCGTCGCGCGGCTCGAGGAAGGCGGCCGAGTACGCCCGGGCGGTCGAGCCGATGTCGCCGCGCTTGCCGTCGGCGATCACGAGCAGGCCCGCGGCGCGGGCGTACGCGCAGACGTCCTCGAGCGCCCGGAAGCCCTCGGCGCCGAGCGCCTCGAAGAATGCGACCTGCGGCTTGACCGCGGCGACGTACGGTCCGGTGGCGTCCACGATCCCGCGGCAGAAGCGTGTGTACGCCGCCGCGGCCGGCACCCTGCCGAGCCCCGCGTCGCCGCGCAGCTCGACCGGGAGGAGATCCAGCGCCGGGTCGAGCCCGACGACGAGCTGGCTCCGCTTGCGCTCGACAGCCTCCGCCAGACGGTCGGCGAACGCAACGGCGGCAACACGAACCCCTGGATCGCGATCCTGAGCCATCGTCTGAAAGGTACTGCGTCAGGCGGCGAGGATGGCGCGCGCGTCGAGCCCGACGACGCGCAGCTCGGGCGGCGGTCGGCGGAGGAACGAGCCGACGAGGAGCAGCTCGTCGGCGTCCTCAGGGGCGAGCGACGGCTCGGCCCGGCGCGCGAGCGCCAGCCCGGCCTCGATCTCGACGAGGCCGCCGGGACCGGAGACGAGTGTCCGCGCCGCCGCGACGCGGCCGCCCGTGACGAAGAGGGCGCGCACGAATCCCTCCTCGGCCGCCGGAACGAGGACGCACACCTCGAGCGTGCGCAGGCGTTCGAGCTCCGCGAGCCCGCCGACGACCTCCTCGAGCGCGGCCACGCGGTCGCGCAACCGCGCGGCGTCCTCGAAGCGCAGGTCGGCGGCGAGCCGCCGCAGGCGCACCCGCAGCGGCGGCAGGGCGGCGGCGAGATCGTCTCCCGCATGACCGTCGAGCGCGCGGGCGGCCAGCCCGGCGAGCCGGCGGCTGCGGATCGGCCCGAGCGGCCCCGGCGTCGAGCTCGCCACGAAGCCGGCGCCCCGGCGGCGGAGGTAGACGTAGCGGTCCGGCCGCGCCGAGCGGACGTTGCCCGGCGGGCGCAGCTCCCGCAGCAGGCGCAGCTCCTCGAGCGCCAGCTTCGACACGCGCACCGCGCCGATCTCGACGATCCGATCGGCACCCGGCCGCAGTCCCGTCGTCTCGAGGTCGAAGACGGCATAGGACGCGGACTCGAGACGGAGCTCCTCGCCGGGCGGAGCGGCGAGGCCGACGGCTGCCCCGCGCCAGGCGAGCCGCGCGTCGCCCGAGACGACGCCGTCGAGCAGCTCCCGCGCGAGCCCGGCCGGGAGGTTGCGGAGCGCATAGAGCGCCCGCGCGGCATCCTCCGCGGCGACGGGCGCCCGGCGCTCGGCGACCAGCTCGACGAGGCGATCGGCGGCGTCGAAGGCAAGCTGCACCGCCCGATCCTACCCGAACGCTTGTTCGCCCACAACCCGCCGGCGGGGACACAGTGAGGGCCGCCTCTCGGCGGCCCTCACTACTCCTCGGAGGAGGGACGCGCGGGCGCTAGCCCTTGACAGCCGCCTTGAGCTGGCTGCCGGCGCTGAACTTCGGAACGCGGGCGGCCGGGATGTGCACCTTCTGGCTCGGGTTGCGCGGGTTGACGCCCTGGCGCGCGGCGCGCTGGGCGGTCGTGAACTTCCCGAACCCGGTGAACGCCACCGTGTCGCCGTTCGTGAGCGCCTTGGTGACGACCTCGAGAAACGCATCCACTGCGGCGGCCGCGTCGCGGCCCGAAAGGCCCGACTTGTCGCTTACGGCCTTGACGAACTCCTGCTTGGTCACTGCCTCTCCTCCTGTCGAATAGCGGAAATCCTGGCGTTGGACCCTAACAGTCCGGCGCTTTCGGCTCAACCATGCGATTTGCTGCACTTTTTGCGCCCGCGAGCAGCTCGGTCGCCCTGAAGAGCGGGTGGAGTCGCACGCCGATGCGCGCGAGCGCGTCGGCGCCGCCCTCCTCCCGGTCGACCACACAGACTGCGTTGCGAACGTGGACGCCGGCTGCTCGCAGGGCCTCGACGGCCTCCGCGAGCGCGCCGCCGGAGGTGACGACGTCCTCCACCAGGCACACGAGCTCGCCCGGCTCGAACGGTCCCTCGATGCGGTTCGCGGTTCCGTACTCCTTTGTCTCACCGCGGACGATGATGAAGGGTCGCCCGGACGCCATGGAGGCCGACGCGGCCAGCGCGACCGCTCCGAGAGCCGGCCCGGCCAGCCGGACGGCCTCCGGCTCGTACTCGGCGACGGCCGCCGCGATCCGCTCCCCGAGCGGGCGCAACAGCTCGGGCTGGGTCTCGAAGCGGTACTTGTCGAGGTACCAGCTCGAGCGCCGGCCGGAGCGAAGGACGAAATCGCCTTCGAGCAATGCGTGCTCCCGGATCAGGCGGCCGAGCTCGGAGTCGTTCATTGGCGCGGGCCGACCAGAGGGCGCGCGAGCGCGAGCAGCCGGTCGGCGTCGGACGAGCCCGCGGCGAGCGTGACGGCGGAGCCGTCCTCGTAGGCGAGCGTCACGCGCTCGCCTACGGCGCCTCGCCGGCGACGCGCCCAGAGGGCGAGCGCCGGGCCCGCGACGGCCACGAGCACGACGAGCCTACGACGCCGCATCGTCTGCCTTCTTGCGACGGCGCTTCGGCTTCTCCGCGGGCGCCGCCACGGCGCGCAGGCACGTGCGCAGGTCGTAGACCACGAGGCCGGCGGTCGGCTCGGGAGCCGTGATCGCGACGATCGCAAGCGGGCCCTCCGAGACGACGAAGACGCTCCCCGCGCTCAGCGCCGCCTCGACCCGCACGACGGCGGGCGCGCCCTCGCGGCGCACCGTCGCGGCGGCTGCGAGCAGCCCGCGCGCTCCCTCGACGAGCGCCCGTCCGCGGGTGTCGTCCGCGGGCGTCGAGGCGAGCAACGCGCCGCTCTCATCGAAGACGGCCGCCGCTTCGATCTGGGACGAGATCGCGGTCAGATCGGCGAGGGCCTGCGTAGCGTCCACGACTGAGCACGCTAACAAAGGCCCATACTCCACGCGTCGTGCCCTTGCACCTACTCCAGGCCGTGCGCGGACTGTTCTCTCGCCCCTTTGCGAAGTTCTTCGCCGATCGCGGTACGCACCTGGCGGCGATGATCGCCTACTTCGCGCTGCTCTCGTTCGTGCCCCTGACCTTCCTCGCGCTCGCCCTGCTCGGGTTTACCGGCCGGATCGACGAGTCAAGCGCGCTCGTCACCGAGCTGCAGCGGATCTTCCCCTCGAGCTCCGTCTCGCAGATCGTGCGGGCGGTCAACGCGGTCCGGGACAATGCCGCCACCCTGGGGATCGTCGGCGGCGTGATGCTGCTCTGGAGCTCGCTGTCCTTCTTCAGCGTGCTCGAGTCGGCGTTCAACGTCGTCTACGGCCGCCCGAACCGGCCGTTCCTGCGCGGCAAGGCGCTCGCGTTCGTCTTCATGGTCGTCTCGCTGGCCGTGCTCTTCGCCGGGCTGATCGTCGGCACCGTGGGGTTCGGCCTCCTCAAACGGTATGCGGGCGGCGTGGTCGGCAGCCCCTTCCTGGCCGTCCCGCTCTCGCTGCTCGTCTCGACCGGCGCCGCCTTCGTCTTCCTCGTCTCGGTGTACTACCGGCTGACGAACGTGAAGCTCGGCCTGCGCGAGGTGTTGCCGGGCGCCGCGCTCGCCGCGGTCGCGCTCCAGGCGACGTTCCAGATCCTGCCCCTCTTCGTGCGCGCGGCGAAGGAGGTCGTCGCCATGCAGGCGCTCGGCGCGACGGCGCTCCTGCTCGTCTGGCTCTACGTGATGTCGAACGTGATCGTCTTCGGCGCCGAGCTCAACTGGTACCTGTCGCGCGGCCGCGCGGAGGAGGACGTCGCAGGGCTCGCGTGAGGGCGTGCGCGGCCTGCGCCCGGTGCGAGTTCGCGGCCTTCCACTCGTTGCCGAGCTCCGCGACCGTCCGCGTCTCGCCGCGCGGGACGAACACCGGGTCGTAGCCGAAGCCCTCGCTGCCGCGAGGCGCGTGCGCGATCGCGCCCTCGAGCGTGCCGGTGCCGCGCAGCTCCTCGCCGGCCGGCGAGAGCGCGACGAGCTCGCAGACATAGCGGGCGCAGCGGTTCTCGACGTCGGCCAGCTCGGCCAGCAGCCGCGCGACGCCGTCCTCGGCCCAGCGGGCCGACTCGATCCCCGGCGCTCCGTCGAGCGCGGCGACCTCGATCCCCGAGTCCTCGCCGAGCACCCACGCCTCCGGGTCGCCGGCGGCCCGCCCGTGCTCGGCCTTTCCGCGGGCGTTCTCGTAGAAGCTCGCGCCGGTCTCGGGCGGGAAGTCATCTGTCCCGAGCAGCTCGATCTCCCACCCGGGCAGCGCGCGGCGCAGCTCCGCGAGCTTGTGCGGGTTACCGGAGGCCAGGCGCGCTCTCAGGCGCGGGGCGCCGCCGCCGCTGCGCGCTGAGCCGCCGTCAGCGTCTCGACCCCGCCGGCGGCGAGGTCGAGCAGCTCGTCGAGCA
>Ga0209514_10009118_pt1 | contig 11011 bp, 10 predicted proteins | sample Subgrocontami58m_FD_187452 | JGI IMG/M metagenome (GOLD analysis project Ga0209514, IMG submission 187452) | Subsurface groundwater microbial communities from S. Glens Falls, New York, USA - GMW37 contaminated, 5.8 m (SPAdes) (version 3) | ecosystem: Environmental > Aquatic > Deep subsurface >...
CATCCGGACGGTGGACAGGGTAAATGCGGCGGTTGTGCACGGAAAGCTCATGTTCTTATTCGGGGAGATCTGCATGGAGGTGCGATGTGAACTCGTAGCGTAGAGAACCAGATGGGCCGAACTGGTTGACCAAGGTCCAGGCGCGTCGGTGCGCTGCCAGCCGAACGCGAGCGAATGCGGCAGCGAACGCACGAGAGCGCATAGCGCGTCGGGGAGTAATTTCCGGCGTGAGCGTGCAGAAGTCAGCAAAGGCCGTAGGAGTCCGTGCCTCCATGCAAGAAGAGGTCAGGGCAAAGGGCCGAACATGAATGGACAAGGAGAAGCGGTGACCGACTCGACTTTGACGACGAACCCGACCGGGGGAGCCGAAGCGCGGCGTGGGGACACAGAGCCAGCCTTGCACGTGGAATTGATGGAACGGATACTCGCCGCGGACAATCTGCGGCGGGCGTGGAAGCAGGTGAAGTCCAATCGAGGTGCACCGGGTATCGACGGGATGCGCATTGAGGACTTTCCGGCTTACGCGCGCGGCCATTGGCCGGCGATCCGACAAGCCTTGCGCAATGGGACGTATTGCCCACAACCGATGCGACGGGTGAGTATCCCGAAGCCGGGCGGGGGCGAGCGGTTGCTGGGGATACCGACGGTGGTTGACCGGTTGATCCAGCAGGCCATCGCGCAAGTGATGGGGCCGATCTTCGATGCGGGATTCTCCGCTTCGAGTTTCGGTTTCCGCCCCCGACGTGGCGCTCACGGAGCGCTCAGACAGGTGCAAGCCGATATCAAGGCGGGTTACCGCATTGCCGTCGATCTGGATTTGGCGAAGTTTTTCGACAATGTTCAGCACGACATCCTGATGGCCCGCGTGGCCAGGAAGGTACGCATGAGCGACACGTGTGCTTCCTGTTCGTGAACCGCCCGGTGCGGACCCGCATGCCGGGTGGTGTGGGGAGGGCCGGTTAGCAGCCGGTCCTTACCCGATTAGAGATCATGCGTAAGCGACAGCGCGGCTTTATAAGATGGGCGGCGCTAGTCTTGATATTCATAATCGGGATGGGGTATCGGATCGAATCTTTGGGTAGCGAAATTATAAATTCTGCAAAATGCAGTCCGGCACTTCCTTTTGAGTTCGTCTTCGTAGACTATGTACCCAATGAAGAGGAAGGCGGGACCGCTATCAGAACCGCCATCAACAGCGGTGAAAGCAGCAAGTTTAATCTGGGATTGAAATCGGGCCAACATCTCAGCCGAATCAATGTGCGTCATGGGTCCGGATGCACCGCTTTCAAAACTGCGTCCAGGGTAGGTGCTTTCTCCATATGGCGGGACGGCCGGCAGGTTTAGCGAAGATTCTGGAAACCAAATTCGAGTGCTCATCTCAATGATCTTCGCTTTTGTATCGCCTATGTTAGCAACGACAAACTCAACTTTGAGAACGTCTGAAATGCCGGTTCCTCGTACCGTGTCAACGGACACTCTGCGGACAATAAGTCTTGGCCGATGCGTGGAAATGAATTCTTTTCTAGCGAGATCAATATTGTCTTCAGCCGTCTTGGCGTTGCGCTCGGCAATGGCGAGCGATTCACGCATTTCTCCAGACTGTCGCTCGCTGGCCTTAGGCGCCGCGACATAATAAATTGCACCTATTTATTGGTGTCGGCCGTGAGCGAGCCTATGCGTTTCTACCGTTCCGGAAAATAAAGTAGTCAGTTTAATTTGGCGCGATGCCTTAGTGGTGTCATACCACAACTTATAGGTGTATCGGGCGAGAACGGCGGTTATCCCGGCCAACAACAGGGTTATGCAAGCTAGGACAGCAGTCCAGATAATCAGCCACCACTCATTAGACGCTTTGTGTTCGCTATCGCGGGCCTCAGTATGACGGTCCTGTTCACTTTTTTGTACTGTGACTGGGCTATCGATGGTCACGGAAAGCGGCGAAGTTTTGGATTCGTCTTGTGTGGCTTTGGGATCCTTTGCGGTTTTGCCGGTCTCAGTCTTTTGTTCTTGACGGGTTTTAGATGGAGTAGAGGTTGGTGGCTGTGATAACGCCGCCGCCGATGCGATCAACAACGCTACCGCGAGAATGGCGCGCATCTTTAGCACGCCAGAATCGCTGCGCCGAAGATGTCAGAATTCTCGCAGATGTTATCTTTGGGGACGATCTTCATGATCTCTAACGCTCACGCCCACCGGCGCGCGGCTGCGATGTCTGCAATGGGCACGCCGCTTCCCGCGCGTCCGTGTGGGGCGTGCTGTTAGAAGGCGCTACTTCGCGCGACGTGCCGCGTCAAAGGCAACGCCGACGATGACGAGCACGACACCGAACATAGCGATGGCAGCGATGAGTTCCATGACTATAGCTCCTTGATCCGAGTAATGCGCCGCTCGATCCGGCGATGTAAGAACACTATACCAGCGCTCAACAAAACGAGTCCGACGACGGCGAAGAATACGGTATATGGGGCTGCGGTTTCCGATGACGAGATGAGCCAACCCGCCAGACTGATATCTGTCACCACGACGATCCCAAGCCAGAACTTGAGGTAGGCGACCTCTTCCTTAAGGTGATCGAGTTCGGACACGGCGGCTCCAGCCTGTCAATATCCAAATAGTATACACCGAGGCGCCCTGACGCCTTCTACAAGAAGTCGGCCCTTTCAGTGGGGCTTTATAAGACCCCAAAAGCGGGGTCGAACACGGTCAGCTTACGCTCAAGTCTTTGATTCCTCAACCACGTCAACCGGGATGGGCACCTGTACGCTCACACGATATAGGCACCACTGGGGTATGTCATGCCATCACCGCGCATTGCTCAGCGTTGCGCCAAGTTCCATCGTGCCCTTGTAGCGTGGGAAGGAGAGTTGTTCCTGACCCGATTCGCCGCCGCCGGCGTGGTGACTGAGTGTCCGCAGCCGTCATCGGTCCGTCACAGGCGCCCTGGCGACGACTTGGCCGGACAGTGTGCGTCAGATCAAGTCGAAGATATTGCACAGTAGCGAATCGATTCCGGGTTGGGATGGGCTCGCGTCAAGGGGGTTCATCTCGAATCCGCTCATCCGCAGTTCGTCTTGATCCCGGCTGGCGGTAGAATAGGGGACTGGGCAAGCCCTATTTGTTTCTTTCTATGACCGGGAGCGGACATGCAGTTAGACGTGAATCGCAATGATTTGACCGTGGGTATCATCGGCGCCGGGGCCATGGGACGCGGTATCGCCCAAGTCGCGGCCGGCGGCGGCATGCAGGTGCTGATTACCGACAGCCGCGCGGGCGCCGCGCAAGAAGCGCGCGATTTCGTCGATAAACTGCTCCTGCGCGCCGCGGAAAAAGGCAGCATGACGAAGGAAGGCGCCGCCGCCGCAAGCGCTCGCATCAAGGTGGTTTCCGGCCTAGCCGACTTCAAAACTTGCCATCTGGTGATCGAGGCGATAGTCGAGAACCTCGAGGCAAAACGCTCGCTGTTCGGGGAACTGGAGGACATCGTCGCGCCCGATTGCATCCTCGCCAGCAACACCTCGTCCCTGTCCATCACTACGCTTGCGGCCAAGTTGAAGACGCCGCAGCGCTTTGCCGGCATGCATTTCTTCAATCCGGTGCCGCTGATGAAGCTGGTCGAAGTGATCGCCGGCCTGCGCACCGAGAGTTGGGTAATCGAAGCCCTGATGGCGATCGGCAGGCGCATGACGCGCGAGCCGGTGGGTCTCACCGACGCGCCCGGTTTCCTTGTCAATCAGGTCGGCCGCGGTTTCACTTTGGAGGCCTCGCATCTGGTCTATGAAGGGGTGGCGAGTTTCCTCGACACGGACCGGGTGATGCGCGACGTCGGCGGTTTTCGCATGGGACCGTTCGAACTGATGGAACTCACCGGCCTGGACGTCACCCATCCGGCCTCGGAGGCGATGTATACGCAGTTTTTCCATGAGCCGCGCTACCGGCCCAACCTGATCATGCGCAGCCGTTGGGACGCCGGCGTGCTGGGCCGCAAGACCAAGAAGGGTTTCTATGACTACGATGCTGAGATGAAACCGATCGTGGCGCCGGAAGCGGCGGCGCCGGCGGCTCGGCCGCAGAGCGTCTGGGTGAGCCCGGCGGAAACTTCCGGCCATGCGGTGCTCAGCGATTTGCTGAAAAAGTTCGGTGCTCCACTGGAAACCGGCGCGCGGCCGAGCGCCGCCGCATTGATCCTGGTGACGCCGCTGGGCGAGGACGCTACCACCTGCGCGGTGGAGCAGGGGCTCGATCCCAAGCGCACCGTTGCCGTGGATACGCTGTTCCCGCTCGCGAAGCGGCGCACCATCATGGGCACCCCGGTCACCGATCCCGCATACCGCGAAGCGGCGCACGGATTGCTCGCTACCGACGGCGTGCCGGTGACCGTATGCCGCGACAGCCCGGGCTTCATCGCGCAGCGCATCGTCGCCATGATCGTCAACATCGGCTGCTCGATTGCGCAGAGCCGCACGGCTACGCCGGCCGACATCGACAAGGCGGTGACGCTGGGCCTGAACTACCCGCGCGGCCCGTTCGCTTTCGCCGATACGCTGGGGGTGAACAAGATTTACGCTATCCTCACTGCAATGCAGCGCATCTACGGTGATCCGCGCTACCGTCCGAATATCTGGCTCACGCGGCGCGCCCGGCTGGGCGTATCGCTCGTTACCCCCGAACCCTGATCCACCCGCACCCAAAAGGAAAACGACATGTTGAATGCATACATTTACGATGGACTACGCACCCCCTTCGGCCGTTACGGCGGCGCGCTCGCAAAGGTGCGGCCGGACGATCTGCTGGGCGCGGCGATACGCGCGGTGATGGCCCGCAGCCCGTTCAAACCCGAGAGCATCGAGGACATCGTGGTCGGGTGCGCCAATCAGGGCGGCGAGGATTCGCGCTGCGTGGCGCGCCAGGCCGGACTCTCGGCCGGCTTGCCGATCGAAATTCCGGGCACGGTGCTGCAGCGTAATTGCGCCAGCGGCCTGGGCTCGGTGGCGCATGCAGCGCACTCGATCTCCGCCGGAGAAGGCGAAGTGTTCATCGCGGGTGGCGTGGAGAGTATGAGCCGCGCCCCGTTCGTATTCAACAAGGTCGACAGCGCCTTCGGCCGCGACGTGCGGCTGTTCGACAGCACCATCGGCCCGCGGTTTTCGAACCCGAAGCTGGTGAAGCTGTATGGCGACGAGCAGATGCCGCAGACCGCCGACAATCTGGCGAAAGAGTACGGCATCACGCGCCAGGAGGCCGACCGCTTCTCGGCCGCGTCGCAAGCGAAATACGCCGCAGCCAAGCGCGACAAGTTCTTCGACGGCGAGATCGCGCCTTACAGCATCGCGCAGAAGAAGGGTGATCCCATGGTGATCAGCGAGGACGAGCACCCGCGTCCGAAGAGCGACCTGGCCACGCTCGCCGCGATGAAAACGCTGTATGAGGGCGGGGTGGTCACCGCCGGCAATGCTTCGGGCATAAACGACGGCGCGGCGGCGTTGGTCGTGGGCTCCCTCGGCGTGGGCGAGAAGGCCGGCGTGAAGCCGATGGTGCGGGTGATCGCGAGCGCCTCGGCCGGCGTGCTGCCGCGCATCATGGGTATTGGCCCGGTGCCTGCCTCGCAAAAGGCGATGGCGCGCGTCGGCCTCGGCATCAAGGACATGGACGTGATCGAGATCAACGAAGCGTTCGCGGTGCAGGTCCTCTCCTGCTTGAAGGGCCTGGGCGTCGCTTTCGATGACAGCCGCGTCAACCCGAACGGCGGCGCCATTGCCGTCGGGCATCCCTTGGGCGCATCGGGCGCGCGTCTTGCCCTCACCGCCGCGCGCCAGTTGCAGCGGTGCGGCGGGCGCTATGCCTTGGTGAGCCTGTGCATCGGCGGCGGCCAGGGCATGGCAGTCGTGCTGGAGCGCGTGTAGCGGCGGCGCCAGCGCGAAGCACGTCCAGGCCTCGCGCCCGCCACGGGCATCGGGCGCGTGCGTCGCCGGCGTGTCGCGGCTGACGCGTGCGAGCCTGCGATTACGCTCAATCCGCTGGCGTAGCGTGGCGCTCTAACGAGAGCATCGCCGTGACCGAGCGCACCCGCCTGATCAGTTCCTCCCACAGCGTGTCCATGTTCTTGCGGAACACGGTATCGGCATCGGCGTTGAGCACGTACCAGCCGCCGCGCTCCAGTTCCGCCGCAAGCTGGCCCGGTGCCCAGCCGGAGTAGCCATTGAAAAAACGTACCCGCTCGGGCGGAGCGTGCAACAGTATTTCCACCACCGCGGGATCGATGGCGAAGGACACATCGCCGAGCACGCGCAGCGCGCCTTGTGGTTTCTCCTTGGCGCGGAACACCGCGAACAAGCCGGCAGCGTTTACCGGCCCGCCTAGGTACAGCGGCTCGGTGAAGCGCTTGAACACCTCGTTATCGGGCAGGATCTGGGCGAGGGAGCGACGTCCAGGGCGGTTGATGATGAAGCCCACGGTAGTGCCGTCCGGAGCCTGGGTGACCAGCACCACGCTATGCCGGAAATTGGGATCGACCAGAGCCGGTTTGGCGATCAGAAACACGCCATTCGGGTTGTTGCCGGTCTGCGCCGATGCAACAGGCGCCGATCCGAGCAAGGCCGCGAGGAGCAGAAGCAGGCGCAGGCTCATCTCTTGCCTCGCACCCGCAAGTCGCAAAAACATCCGGGCAGGTGATTGTCGAGCATGGCGCATGATAGCGGCAGGGCGCAGGCCTGTCATGGCGGAATGTGACCCCGGTCCCACCCGGCGGGCGCGATAGTCTGCATGCGCTTGTGATGCTTCATCGCAACTTATGGAAAACAAAAGATTTTCCCTGCGATTGCGCCGGCGCTTGACCTCGGTCGAACTGCAAGCACGCGCTTTGTGCTAGCTTAGGCTGTCCTTTCGGCGCTGCACACCCAGCCGGCTCGATCGCCTGCGCTGCGCTAATGCGCAGCAGACTGACACAGAAGCGAGGCAACGATGAATTTCGAACTTAGCGAAGAACAGCGATTGATCCAGGACACGGCCCGGCGATTCGCCGCGGAGGAAATTGCGCCGACGCTCGAGCAAGAGGAAGCGAAGCACGAATTCCGCACCGATCGCGTCGCCAAAATGGGTTCGCTGGGCTTTTTCTCCTGCGCTTTGCCGGAGGAATTGGGCGGCAGCGGCATGGGTTTCATGGAGTCGGCGCTGATGGCCGAGCAGATAGGTAAAGTGTCTGCGTCCTGGCGGGTGCCGTTCAACATGCAGAATCTGGGGCCGGCGTTGACCGTGACCAAATTCGGCAGCGACGCGCAGAAGAAGAGGTATGTTCCCGGCTGGGTGGCCGGCACCCAACTCGGCTTCTTCGCCATGACCGAGGCCAACACCGGCTCCGACGTGGCCAGCATGAAGACCCACGCCATCGACCGCGGCGATCACTGGGAGGTGCATGGTTCCAAGATGTGGATTTCGCAAGCGCACTTCGGCGATGCCGGCCTGCTCTATGCCTACACCGATCGGACCAAGGGCAACAAGGGGATGACCGCTTTCATCATCGAGCCGAAAAATATGAAAGGTTGCAGCGCGCGCGCGATCGAGACCAAGCTCGGTCTGAAATGCGCGCCGACCGGCGAGTTCGCTTTCGACGCCATGAAAGTGCCGAAGGAGAATGTGCTGGGCAAGCCGGGCGACGGGTTTCGCATCTGCATGTGGCAACTGAACCAGACCCGGCTCGGCTGCGCCGCCGGCGCGCTCGGCGTCGCCGGCGGGGCGCTGGAAATCGCCGTCCAGTACGCCAACGAACGCACCCAGTTCGGCAAGCCCATTTCGCAGCATCAGATGATCCAGGCGCAGATTGCCGAAATGGTGGTCGAGCACCAGGCGGCGCAGATGCTGGTGTACAAGGCCGCGTGGCTGAAGGACAAGGGCAAGCCGAACCAGTACGAAACCTCGGTCGCCAAGTTTGCCGCATCGGAGGCTGCAGTGCACGCGGCCAACGAGTGCATGAAGATCTACGGCTCCTTCGGCTTTTCGACCGAGTATCCGGCGGAACGTTTCTACCGCGACGCCAAGTCGCTGCAAGTCGTGGAAGGCACCTCCAACATCCAGAAGATCATCATCTCGGGCATGGCCTGCGGGGCTACACCCAACCGCGAGTAGAGAAAAAAGGGGGCGGACCGTGCGCTGCTTGCGAAACTCGGATTGAGGATGCGCGTCGAGAGCGGCGCCATGGGTTGAAGCGATTGCAGCGCGCCGCCTGGAGCAGTTCGCCATGGGAGAAATACCGACGCCAAGCCTCAATCCGGGGAGGTGCCGGCGCGGTTCCGCGCCAACGGGGTGTGCTACTATTACGCCGAGCAATCGGGCAAGGCCAAGGTCCCGTTGTCCTTGACGCTCTCGGGCGTGACCCGGATCGGCGCGATAGTCGTTTGTATCTGGCGGAAGGTCCGCGGATGATGACCAATATCGTCACCGACGATCCTTCCAAGGTGAAAATCGGCGATGCGCTGCAAATCTGGTTCGACGACGTGACGCCGGAAGTTACCTTACCCGAATTCAATCCGGCGTAAATTCAAATAGCCGCAACAAGATACGGCCGGGGAATCCCCGGCCGTCCATAGGAGCTTATCCATGCAGGGACCGTTGGCCGGCGTCAAAATTGTCGATCTCACCACGGTGGTGATGGGCCCGTTCGCCACGCAGATTCTGGCGGACCTGGGAGCGGATGTCATCAAGGTGGAGTCTCCGGAGGGGGATACGGTACGGCATATCGGTCCCAGCCGCAGCAAGGGGATGGGGCCCATGTACCTGGCCCTCAATCGCAACAAACGCAGCATCGTATTGGATCTGCGCCAGCCGGACGGCCTGCGCGCGCTGATGCGTCTGATAGAGCGGGCCGATGTGCTGTTGTTCAATCTGCGGCCGGGTTCCATGGGCAGACTGGGTTTGAGCTACGAAGAAGTGGCGGCGGTGAACGCCCGGATCATCTATTGCGGAGCCTATGGATTCGGCGAAGACGGCCCCTACGCCGGCAAGCCGGCCCTCGACGACTTGATCCAGGGGGCGGTATCCCTGCCTTCCCTGGTGGGGCAGGTAACCGGCGAACCTCGCTATCTGCCCACCAACATTTGCGATCGAACCACCGGCTTGACCGCGGTCTACGCCGTGACGGCGGCTCTCTACGCCCGAGAACGTAGCGGACGGGGGCAGGCCATCGAAGTGCCGATGTTCGAGACCATGACCCAGTTCGTATTGTCGGATCACATGTTCGGCGAGACCTTCGATCCACCCATGGGCAGCGCGGGCTACGTCCGGCTGTTGGCCAAGGACCGCCGGCCGTGCAAGACCCGGGACGGCTACGTCTGCGTACTCATCTACATCGACAAGCATTGGCACAGCTTCTGCAACATGATCGGGCGCGAAGACCTATTGGTGGATCCGCGTTTCGCCGACATGGGGAGCCGGACCAAGAACGTCGATGCCTTGTACGCCTTCGTCACCGAGACGATGGCGACCCGTACCACCGCCGAATGGCTGGAAGCTCTGGAAAAAGCCGATATTCCGGTGATGCCTCTGCATACTCCCTCCAGCCTGTTGCAAGATGCCCACCTGAAACAGGTCGGATTCTTCGAGTGGGTGGAGCATCCTTCCGAGGGGCGCATCCGCAGCATGGGCATCCCGACCCGCTGGTCGGACACGCCGCCGGCGATTCGGCGGCATGCTCCACTGTTGGGAGAAAACACCGCGGAGATTCTGGAGGAGGCGGGATATTCAAGGCAGGAAATCGATGGACTGGTGTCTGCCGGAGTGGCCCGAGGATCCGCAGGCTCCAAAAAATAAACACAAACTGGAAACCCGTCCCTGAAAGCCGTTCTGATGGAACAACCCTCTTCCCCCAACAACACCCGCGCCGATTCCTCCTTGAAAAACCGGCTGCCGGCGGGCCCCCGATTTTGGATCCTGCTGATCGTGGCGGTTCTCGCCGCGGTCTGGATCGGTCGCTGGATGCATCACAGAAGCACCCATGTCTTCAGTGACGACGCCCGCGTAGACGGGGAAGTCATCGCCGTTGCCAGCCGGGTATCCGGCTGGGTTATCGAGCTGCCGATCATCGAGGGCGATGCGGTCAAACAAGGGCAAGTGCTGGCCCGCATCGACGCTCGGGACTCGCAACTGCAACTTGAAGGCTTAAAGGCAAGATTGGCGGCATTGGACGATCAGACCGCTCTGGTAAAAGCCCAGGTCACCCAGGTGGACGAAGAAACCCTGGGCAAAGTTCAGCAGGAAAGCAGTTCGGTATCTGCGGCGGAAGCGGCGTTGGCCGCCATGGGCCCCGAGCTTGAGCAGGCCAAGGACGACTATCAGCGGGCGCAGGAACTGGCCGCGGCCAAGTGGATTTCCCCACAAGGCTTGAGCCGGGCCCATACGACTTACCTCACGGCCCAGGAAAATTACCGCAAAATCCGCGCCGGAGTGGCGGTGGCAAAAGGCAGCCTGGCGGTGGCGGGAGGCAACCGCAAGCAGCTCCAGGTGCTGGAGCGCCAACTGGCGGTGCTGGCCAAGCAGCGCGATGAACTGCGCACCCAAATCCAGCGGCAGGATGCCGATTTGAACGACCGCGCCATCACGGCGCCCGCCGACGGCATGATCGCCAAGACCTTCGCCAACAAAGGCGAATACGTCTCCGCCGGCCAGCGCCTTGCGCTGTTCCACGATCCCGACAAAATCTGGATCGCCGCCAACGTCAAGGAGACTGACATCGCCGATGTCGAGTTGGGGCAAAAAGCCGATGTCGTGGTGGACGCCTACCCCGAGCGTAAATTCACCGCTACCGTCTACCGCGTCGGACGCACCGCCACCAGCAAATTCGCCTTGCTGCCGGACCCCAACCCCAGCGGCAATTTCACCAAGGTCACCCAGCGGCTGCCGGTGAGGCTGCTGTTCGACCAAAAGGATGTGCTGTTGCGCCCCGGCATGATGGTGGAGGTGGACATTGACATCCGCAAGCGCTGAACCGGAAATCCTCTCCTCCGCCCAGCGCTGGCTCATCACC
>Ga0209514_10009120_pt1 | contig 11009 bp, 8 predicted proteins | sample Subgrocontami58m_FD_187452 | JGI IMG/M metagenome (GOLD analysis project Ga0209514, IMG submission 187452) | Subsurface groundwater microbial communities from S. Glens Falls, New York, USA - GMW37 contaminated, 5.8 m (SPAdes) (version 3) | ecosystem: Environmental > Aquatic > Deep subsurface >...
CGGGTTGGGGCTTATGGCTAAAATTGCATTCCGAGCGCAGTGTCTTGCGGTGGCCTCGTCGCTCGTCATCGCGGGATCCGCGAACGCGCAAGCTCCATCCGGTCCCGGCCAGGGTCAGCAGCTCGCGCAACAGCAGGAAGCCCAGCAGCAGGAAGCCCAGCAGCAGGAAGCCCAGCAGCAGGAAGCCCAGCAGCAGGAAGCCCAGCAGCAGGAGCAGGGCCAGGCGCAGGAAGCCCAGCAGGGCAGCGGTCCGCTCCAAGGCTCTGGCCCCCTCCAGGGCTCTGGCCCGATCCAGAGCGCGGGACCGTTGCAGGGTGCCGGGCCGCTCCAAGGGGCGGGGCCGTTGCAAGGCGCAGGTCCTCTTCAAGGCGCAGGTCCTCTTCAAGGTGCAGGTCCTCTTCAAGGCGCAGGGCCCGTGCAAGCGGTTGTTCCGGGGATCGGACTGGAAGCGCCACAGTCTCCTCCGGGTGCGCCACCGGCGCTGCTCGGCGCCGTACCGCCGCCGCCGCCTCCGGGAGGGCCGGCTTTTGGGAACGTCGGCACGCTCAACCAGTTGCTGGCGCAGATCATGTCCGGCCCGAATCCACCGAATCCTCAAGTCCTCGCCTTGTTCGTCAACCAGCTGACGCCGACGGGAAATCCGCCTGGACCGTCGCAGCCGGCAGCTGTCGCGCCGCCGGCGCCGGCGACACCGGTTGTCTCGACGTCGTTTCAACCGCAACCGACAATAACGCCACCTACTTATACTTATCCGCCGCAGACCTATGACCCGACCAGGCAAACGCAAGCCAGCCCCAGCCTCTAGCCTGGGGCGGCGTCGGGATTTCTTCCAACCGACACTCGGACCTCTGCCGGGATGGACCGCCGTTCCCATGGCTATCAGTGCGAATCGCTCGCAATTTTTTTGGACGCCAGTCCTCGGCTGGGCGTTGATGTCGTGTGTCGTCTCCGGCGCGCAGGCTCAGGACGAAACCTCGGCGCCGGCGCTGCAGACGATCCAGCAGGAGGGGGCCGACTCCGATATTCTGTCCTTGCCGATTGGCGGTGGCATGTCCGACACGAGAGGTGAACTGGGAACGACGATCGGCCCCTATACGCTGTTTCCGTCGATCGAGATTCTGACCGGCTATGACAGCAACGTTTTCACGACCACCGCGCCGACGACGGGTTCCATGTTCACGGTGATCCGGCCGCAGGTCGAACTGAAGTCGGAGTGGCTCAACCACTCGATCCGCGCCCTGGCCTTTGGCGGGTTCGGTTTCTATGTCAGCGCTCCAACGCAGAACTTTCAGAATTACGGCCTGCTGCTCGAGGGCAAATACGAGATCCGGCAGGACCTCTATGTGACTGCCAAGATCGGCTACACGCGCAACACCGAGGCACTGGGAACTCCCAACGTGTCCTTTGCGCAGGCGCCCACCGTCGTCGATTCGATCCCGGTCGAAGTGTCTCTCTACCAGCGGTTCAATCGCTTTTTCTATCAGCTGACCGGCGCTGCGATTAAGTACACATACTACGATTACAGCACCATCACGTCGGTCGGATTGCCCGGGACCAGCCGAGATCGCACCGACTATGCGGAGCGCATCCGCCTCGGTTATGAGATCAGCGATGACACGTCGATCTTCATCGCGCCCGGCCTGGAACAGCGTGTCTATACCCAATTCATCAATTCCGCCGGCGAGCAGCGCGACTCCAACAGCTGGTTCTTCAACCTCGGCGCCACCACGACCCTCGGTCCGAAAACCCGGCTCGAAGGCTTCGTAGGCTACCAATCGCTGTCGTACATTGCCAACGGCACGTCCACGGGGGCGACGACGTTTGGACTGTCCGGAAGCTGGAGCCCCAACGATCGGCTGACGTTGAGCCCGCAAATCCTGCGCAGCATCAATGAATCGGCGCTCTCGAACTACCAGAACTACGTCTCCACCGCGCTTGGTGTGGATTTTACCTACGAGATCAACGGGGAATGGATGGCCCTTGGGGGCACGTCTATAAATACGGCGCAGTACAACCCCGCCTTTGGTGTCGCCAATGTCAGCCCGCGCACCGATTTTTTCTTCAAGGGATCGATCGGCTTGATGTATTCGCTCCGCCCACAGGTCCAAATCGGGCCCCTGTACGAATATACGAACGGCTGGTCGACCGACGTGGCAGCTGGTGGGCCCTCGTATTCGCGAAACATGTTTTCCATCCGCCTGATGGCGAAGCGGTGATGTTGTGATGATTCGGCTCGCTATCTCTCGTTGGAAAAAGACGGCTTGGCGTCGATCCCTGGGTCTGTGGGCCTGCCTTTTCGGCGCCGTGTTCGTACTTGCTGCGTGCGAGACCCAGCCGCCGATGACGACGAAGACGCTGCAGCAACCCTCCCAGGTCACCCAGACGATCCGCATGGGCGAGTATCGTGTGGCGCCTGGCGACAAGCTGCGCGTCGTAGTCCTTTCGGACACCGAGCTCTCCGGCGACTACGAGGTGGATTCGACGGGAGTGATCTCTCCGCGCATGGCCACTCGCGTCTCGGTCGTCGGCATGACGACGGTCGAGATCGAGGCAATGCTACGGGATCGTTATCGCGCCGACGGACTCCTGCGGAACCCCAAGCTGACCGTCGACCTCGTCGCGCGTCGGCCATTCTATATTATCGGCGAGATCACCCGGCCCGGCTCGTTCCCCTATGTGAACGGGATCAACGTCGTTCAGGCCGTCGCCATCGCTGGCGGATACACTCGTCGCGCGTCCAAGACGCGCATCACCGTGCGGCGCTTCAATTCGCCCGCCGGCGAGGAAGAGACTGTGACAGAGGATAGTCCGATCGGCCCGGGGGACGTCATTCACGTCCCCGAGCGCTGGTTCTAGTAGCGTCGCCTAGGCGTGTTGGGGACCGCGGTGTGGGGCCGCGGTTTGAGTAAAGGTTTCGTGGGCGTTGACCGGTCTTGGGATGGGCCGGTGAGCGTCGTGGGTGTCCTCCGGAGCACGTCAAAGTGCGGAGCGTGGTTGGATGGGATCGATGTCTAGAGCAAGTGAGATCGCCGAGGAGCCGGCGGTTACCAATAATCCGACCCTGCCGGCTCTATCGCGCCAGGGGGCCGGTCCCCCCGAAGACGCCTCGACCGAACTCTGGGGCTGGCTGCGGCTGCTCAATCGCCACAAAACCCTGATCATCGGCTGCGGGCTGGTGGCGGCGGTCATGATGGCGCTTGTCATCGCGCAGGCCACGCCACTCTACAAGGCCTCCGCGCGCCTCATCCTCGACACGCGCACATTCAAGGTCCTGAGCACCGAAGGCGCCCTGTCAGGGGTCGACACGCTCAATTTCGGCGCCATTCAGAGCGAGCTCGAAGTCATTCAGTCGGAATTCGTGATCGGCCGTGTCGTCGACAAGCTGGGTCTGGCGAACAATCCCGACTTCAACGGCACCAAGCCGCCGGGTGCGCTCGATGCGGCGCTCGAGCCGATTCGCGAACTCTGGAATTCCGGCATATCGTCGCTGCTGACGCCAGTGCCGCCGCAGGTGCCTGCTCAGGCAGCCAGGCCGGGGGCTGCACCGCCCGCCCCGGAAGCCAGCGCTCCGCGGCGTCAGGCAGCCATTGGCGCGGTGGCCGGGCGCCTCAGTGTCACTCTGGTCGGACGAACCTTCGTCATTCTCATTACGGTCGAGAGCCCCGACGGCGTCATGTCGGCGCGCATCGCCAACGCCGTCGCCGAGGCCTATCTCGCCGACCAGATCGACACGAAGAACGAGGCGAATCGACGGGCGACCGAGTGGCTCGAGCAGCGTCTCGCCGAACTCCGCCGAAACCTCCAGACCGCCGAAGAGGCCGTCGCCACCTATCGCCGCGACAAGGGCCTCGCCGGCAGCCCGGAGGGAGCGATCTCCTCCCAGACGCTCTCGGAACTCAATGGCCGGTACACCGCCGCGCGCGGCCGCCGTATCGAGAAAGAGGCGCGCCTGGTCGCGCTCAGCAAGGCAAGCCTCAATCCGGGTGAGCTTGCCAACATCCCGGAAGTGTCGGGCAATTCGACGCTCGCCGCGCTCCGGATCTCGGACGTGGACCTGAGCCGGAAGTCGGCGGAGCTGGCGTCGCAACTGGGCGACAGTCATCCCAAGATGATCCAGGTGCGCAACGAGCTTGCCTCCATTCGCGCCCGTTTCAACATCGAGACGCAGCGCATCACCCTTGCGGTCCGGGCCGAGCTCGATGCGGCGACGTCAGAGGAAGAAGAACTCAAGGAGCTGGTCGACAAGGCGTCGGTCGTCTCCGGGACGGCCAGCCAGTACGAGGCCGAGCAGAAGCAGCTCGAGCGCGAGGCGCAATCCAACCGCGCCCTCTACGAGAGCTTCCTGAACCGCTTCAAGGAACTGCGCGAGCAGCAGGACATCCAGCGCGCCGACGCGCGCATCCTGGCCTACGCCCGCCCTTCGGGTTCTCCGTCGTCACCAAACTTCAAATCGGGCCTGACAGGCGCTTTCGTGATCGGCTGCCTGCTGGGCATGGCCGGTGCGATCGCCATCGAGAAGCTGGACCGGGTCTTCCGCTCCGCGTCTCAAGTCGAGGAAGCGACGGGCGTCAGCGTCCTGGCGATGGTGCCGGAAGTCAAAGGCACGGCGATCACGCGCTCGAACGTGGTCACCAACATCCTCGAGAACACGACATCACCTGCCGCCGAAGCGGTACGCGCCGTGTTCACCGCCATCAGTCTCGCCAGTCTCGACAGGCTGCCGCGGGTCGTGGCTGTCACGTCGTCCACTCCCAGCGAAGGAAAGACCACCTTCGTCGCCTCGCTGGGCGGGTTGCTGACCAAGATGAACACCTCGCGTCGGGTGTTGATCGTCGATCTCGATCTGCGTCAGGCCAAGCTGTCGGCCGCACTCGGCCTCAACGAGCGCGGCGGCACAATCGACGAATATCTGATGGGAACCAAGACCCTGGCCGAATGCACCCGCCGCCACGAGGCCTCCGGCGTCTATTATATCTGTGCACGGCGAAACACGCCGAATGCGCCGGAAATTCTCGAATCGCATGCCATGAAGGCGGCTGTCGACGTCTTCTCCGACAACTACGACCTGGTGATCCTCGACGCGCCCCCGGTGCTCGCCGTTTCCGACGCCCGCATCATCGCGCGTCTGGCCGACTACACCGTGTTCATCGTCCAGTGGGCGAAGACCCATCGCGAAGTCGTCAAGACCGCGATTTCGGCGCTGCTGGAAGTGACCAACCACGTTGGCATCGTCATCAACCGGGTGAACCTCTTCAAGCATGGCCGCTATGGCTACGGCGACCATGGTGATTATTATTCGCGTTACCGGGGCTACTACGGCCAAGGCGAGGAAAAGGCCAAGTCCGACCCATCGCGCCCCGCGCCCAAGCTTGCATACAAGAAATAGATACGTGAGGTAGGATTTTCGCGTCATGGTGGTCGAAGCCGGCTCGCAGTCGGATTGGCCTCGATCCTCGGGTGAGAAAATGGATGCCAGGACGGCAATGATCAGGCAGAGGTGCGCCACATGCGTCGCCGTATCTCCGTCCTAGGTTTGGGCTATGTTGGCCTTCCCGTAGCAACAGCCTTCGGCCGTGCCGGTTTCGAAGTCGTGGGCTTCGACATCGATGCCCGTCGCATCTCGGAGCTTGCGCAGGGCCACGACCGCACCCACGAGGTCGAGAGCGATGCCGTGCGTGCCTCGGGGCTTCGCTTCACATCAGTCCCGGATGATCTGCGCACCGCCGACTTTCACATTGTCACCGTGCCGACGCCCATCGATGTCAGCAAGACGCCCGACCTGGAGCCTTTGAGGCGGGCATCGGCGACGATCGGCGGGGCACTGAAGCGCGGCGACATCGTGGTCTACGAATCGACCGTGTATCCCGGGGTGACCGAGGAAGTCTGCATTCCGGTGCTCGAACTGGCGTCCGGCCTCAAGTGGAAGACAGACTTCAATGTCGGCTACTCGCCGGAGCGCATCAATCCCGGCGATCACCAGCACCGCTTCGAAAATATCCTGAAGATCGTTTCAGCCGACACGCCCGAGGCTCTCGATATCGTCGATGAGACGTACCGCAGCGTAGTCAAAGCCGGCACGCACCGCGCCCCGTCGATCAGGGTTGCAGAGTTCGCCAAGGTACTCGAGAACACCCAACGCGACGTCAACATCGCGCTCATCAACGAGGTTGCGCTGATCTGCGACCGGCTCGGCGTCGACACGCAGGATGTCCTGAAGGCGGCGGGGACCAAGTGGAATTTCCTGCCCTTTCGGCCGGGCCTCGTCGGCGGCCACTGTATTGGCGTCGATCCATTCTACATCGCCCACAAGGCCGAATCGGCCGGCTATCACCCGCACGTCATCCTGTCCGGCCGGCGGGTCAACGATAGTATGGGAATCTATGTCGCCAATCGCGTCGCTCGCAATATCATGCGAAGCTTCGCCAACGGCCGTCCCGTCGTGACCTTGCTCGGTGTGACATTCAAGGAGAACGTGCCGGACATCCGCAATACGCGGGTTGTCGACATCGCGAACGAACTCAAGGAATTCGGCATCACGGTCCAGTTGCACGATCCGATGGCCGACGGTGAAATGCTGAAGCATGAATATGGGCTGATATTGACGGAGCTCGGCGGGCTGCAGCCTGCCGATGCCGTCGTCCTGTCGGTCGCCCACAATGCCTATCGCGATGGCGGGTGGGGGTTGGTGAGGCCCCTTTTGAAGCTCGATGGCGGCTTCGTGGCAGATATCCCAGCGTTGCTTGACCGGCTGACGACGCCGGCCGGTGTCACGCTCTGGCGGCTGTAGCGAGAAGGCGCGGCGACGTATGAAAGCGCACAAGTTCGCCCACTTCCCCATTATCCAGGCGGTCGTGCGGGCGGTTTACCCCTACGGATCAGTTCGGACGGTCCGGCGAGGGCGACTCAAGGGGCGACCCGTCGTCATCAGTCCCGGCATGGGCTACACTTACATATGGGGCCTGCAGGGCCAGGAGTGGGATTGGGTCCGGCAGGTCGGCAAAGGCGAGCGCGTCTATGACATTGGCGCGAACTGCGGCCAGTCGACCCTGTATCTGGCCGATGCGGTTGGGCCAGGTGGCGTGGTCGTGGCGTTCGAACCGACGCCGGACAACTATCAGAACCTGGTCCGCAACATCGAACTGAACGCGCCGGGGGTTGTGACGCCGGTTCGCGCCGCGGTTGCCGAAGCCGAGGGGGTTGCCCAATTTCAGTTCGATCGCCACAGGCCGACGATGGGGCGGCTGAGCTCGGCCAACGCGGAGCTGAGCAATGCCGAAGTCATGGAGGTTCGCCAGCTCGCGCTCGACTCTTACGAGCAGCAGGGCTGGCCCGCGCCCACGTTCCTGAAGATCGACGTGGAAGGAGGGGCGGCAGGGGTTCTTGCGGGCGGACATGAGCTGATAAGGCGCTGCAGACCGGTCATCTACATCGAACTGCACAGCGACGCGGAACACGAGGCTGTGCGGGATCTGCTGACGCGGCACGATTATCGGGCTTTTTCCGTTGAAGGCATGCCGGTCGTGGATCTGGCCGCGGCCCATTTCACGCAGCTCGTCTGTCGCCCTGCTTGAACCGAAGGCTGAAATCTCTGGCATGAACACCAGGACGTTCAAGGCACTGATCAAGCGCTGGTGGCAGCGAGGCTTCAGGATCCTCCAGCAGATCGGCGTCAATGTCGTTCCCGAACATTTTTACTCCGGTATTCCGAACATCACCGACCTTGAGCGCCGTACCGACTGGCGGCGGCCGCGGAGCATGCATGCGATCGCCGTCAACGATCCCGATCGTCAGATCGCGCTTCTGGGCACGATGCTCTCCCCTCATGTCGACCACCTTCGAGCGAGGTCCATCCTGGCAGACTCGATCGTGGGCGGCGGCGCCGATGGTGGTTATGGCGAGATCGAGGCGGATGTCCTGTTTGCCTTCGTCGCGACCAACAGGCCGAAGCGGATCGTGCAGATCGGCTGCGGCGTCAGCACCGCGATCATGCTACGGGGCGCCGAGCGGGGGAACTACAGGCCGGATATCGTTTGTGTCGAGCCGTATCCCAGCCCCTACCTGCTCGAAGCCGACAAGAAGAGGCTGATTCGATTGATCGAAAAACCGGCGCAAGTGGTCGATCTGTCGATCCTGACCGATCTGGCGGCAGGGGATCTGCTGTTCATCGATTCGACTCATGCGGTCAAGCCTGGAAGCGAAGTGAACTTTCTGATCCACGAGGTGCTGCCGCGGTTGGCCCCCGGCGTTTGGGCTCACTTCCATGACATCTATTTCCCCTACGACTACAGCCGGCATACGACGAGCGACGATCTGTTCTTCGCCCAGGAAACCGCGCTTCTCTACGCATTCCTGACTGGAAATCCCGGATATCGCGTGGAAATCAGCCTGAGCATGATTCACTACGCCTGTCCCGATGCGCTTCGCGGGCTGATACCGAAGTACAAGCCGGATACCCAGATCGACGGCCTGAGTGCCGGAACGGGTGGGCATTTCCCCAGTTCGATATGGCTGCGGACGGCAAGCCGGTCTCCGGGCTAGGGGCCGCGCCCCATAGTCTGAAGGTCATCGTCGTTGGGGAGCGAGTACAGGCGTACAACCAAAAATTGCGACGGGCACGGGGAGGGGGTAGCGCGACGAGGCGTCTATGTTGAGCCGGCGAACGGGCCTCAGCATCTGCCCTGCAACTGCAAATCCTCACCCGGGAAGATCAAAATTCTTCATCGCGCATGCATTAATGTGGGCAGTACTGTAATATTGAGCCGAACTCGGCGGGACTTGTTGAAAAAATGCCAATTGAAATAGCCGTATTGTGACGCAGAGCATTTTCGATACTTTAATTGTCGGCGCCGGTCCCGCCGGCCTGACGGCGGGCTATCTCCTAACCAAAGAACAGGCGGGAACCCGCGTCATTCCACCAGTGGGTTGCGAACCAATTCGGGGAGCGGTTGTTTCGAATCTTCTTCAAGACCTATACCGAAAAAGTATGGGGGATGAGTTGCGATGAGATTTCCGCGGATTGGGCCGCCCAGCGCATCAAGGGTCTCAATCTCTTCGTTGCCGTTGTGTCCGCGGTGCGTAAGTCCATGCACCTTGGGGAAGGAAAAAGCGGGTCGGTGAAGACCCTGATCGAAAGTTTCCGCTACCCACGTCGTGGGCCGGGAATGGTTTGGGAGGCTGCCGCGCAGAAGATTCGAGAAAACGGAGGTATTATCGTTCAGGGCCAATCCGCGCGACGCTTTGCCTGGGATGATGTCGCGGAAGTTTGGTCGGTGGCGGCACAGGATCCGGTGTCGATGAGTGAGCGCACTTATCGGGCGCGCCGCATCATCTCTTCGGCACCGCTGCGGGATGTCGTCAATAGCATCAGCCCACGCCCTGCCTCCGCGGAGATGGCCTCCACCTTGAAGTACCGCGACTTCCTTACGGTGGCGATTTTCTTGAAGACGCCAGCCCTGTTCGACGACAACTGGATCTATATCCATGATCCAAACGTGAAGGTGGGGCGTGTACAGAATTACGCCTCCTGGTCGCCTGAGATGTTGCCCACGTCGGGCGGCGGATGCCTCGGCCTGGAGTATTTCTGTTTCGAGGGCGACGGTCTTTGGAATACCCGTGATGCCGACCTGATACAGCTCGCGATCAACGAATTGAAGACGCTCGGTCTCGTGACCGCCGATCAGGTCGGGGGAGGCTATGTCGTTCGTCAACCGAAGGCCTATCCCGTCTACGATGCGGCCTATAAAGACGCGGTGGACGCCGTGCGCGCGGAGTTTGCCGTGCGTTTTCCGACCTTCTACTTCGTTGGCCGCAACGGCATGCACAAATACAACAACCAAGACCACGCTATGATGACGGCGATGCTGACGGCCCGAAATATCATAGCAGGCTCCAATATACATGATGTTTGGAGCGTCAATGAAGACGCAGAGTATCATGAGGAAGTCACCGAAGATGCCGGCAAAGGCGCGAGCGGACTGCGCCTGGTGCCGCAGTCGCTCAATTCCTAGGAATGTTGCCGCGCTATTTCCTTGTGAGCCTGGTTGCGCTTGCAGTGGATTACGGCCTCTATCTCGGCCTCCTGTGGACCGGGACAGGCCTGTCACCGGTGCAGGCTGCGGCCCCGGCCTACATTGTGGGTGCGGTCGTGCACTACTTTGCATCCCGCCGCTTCGTTTTTCCGGCGGGCTGGCTTCACCGCCGCCAGTTGGAAGAATTGTCCCTGTTCATCTTGAGCGGATTGTTTGGCTTGGCTCTCACTTCGGGCGTCGTATGGGCCGTTTCGGCTATTCCTGGAGCGGGTGTGCATTGGCCTAAGGCTGCAGCAGTCACGGTGAGCTTTGCGGCAACCTACGCCGCTCGAAAATACCTCGTGTTCCGCACCAGCGCTGGGCAATCGGAGACGTTGAGTCGATGAATGGCCAGCCGGCCCGCTCGTGGCGAATTTCAGGCGGCATGGTTGTCGTGGGCCTGGCGCTGGTTGTTCGCCTGATGGCTTTAATGACCTGGGGCAATAGCGACCTTCGCGGCACTCACGACCAGATCGGCTATTTTGCATTGGCGCAGAATGTTCGCCTGCATCATACATTTTCCTATGGGCTGCAACCTCGCTGGATTGACGAGGTGCCACTTGATGCACTCGGTCCCTATGAGCCTACGGCAGCACGTGCACCGCTCTATCCTTTGATGATCGCGGCTCTGTGGTGGGGCGATAAGCCACCGGTCCTGGAAGTCTGGCTGGCGCAAGTCGTGCTCGGTGCGCTCGTTGCCATGCTGGTTTACTTGATGGCTCTGGAGGCGTTCGGTTTCGGTGCCGCCCTTGCGGCTGGCCTCGCGGTCGCCCTGGGGCCTTGTACTGCGTATGTCACCGCTCTGTTTCTCAGTGAAACGCTCTTCACCTTCCTTCTGACAGCCAGCCTGTGGTTCTGGACCCGTAAGAGCGGGGTGATGGCCGGTGTTCTTCTTGGCGCGGCAACGCTGACCCGCGCGGTCAGCCTGCCATTGGTCGGCGT
>Ga0209514_10009126_pt1 | contig 11007 bp, 11 predicted proteins | sample Subgrocontami58m_FD_187452 | JGI IMG/M metagenome (GOLD analysis project Ga0209514, IMG submission 187452) | Subsurface groundwater microbial communities from S. Glens Falls, New York, USA - GMW37 contaminated, 5.8 m (SPAdes) (version 3) | ecosystem: Environmental > Aquatic > Deep subsurface >...
CGACCCGCAGGACGTGGCGACCAGCGGCCTGGGGCTCGTCCTGGTTCCGTTCTCGGGAGCGTTCACCGGGACGCCGACAGCGGGTCTGAAGACGTCGGTGCTGATGAAGTCCTCGACCTTCTCGAAGCTGGTCGATTCGTCGTCGGCCATCGCGCAGGGCGACGCGGCCATGAAGGGCTTTGCGCCCTCGGGCACCGAATATTCGCTTGCCATCCGGCTGACGGGGCAGTTCAAGACCGCGTTTCCCTCCGGACGGCCGGCGGAGACGAAGGCGGAAAAGAAGGCGGACGAGGGCGGCGGGGCCGCGAAGGCCGCTGCGTCCGAACCGCACCTCGCGGCTTCAAAGGGCGAGGGCGCGGTGGTGCTGGTCGGCGACAGCGACTTCGTCAATGACGCCGCGGCGGTTTCCGTGCAGCAGGTGTTCGGGCAGCGCATCGTGGTTCCTCAGAACGGCAACCTCGCTTTCGCGCAGGCCCTGATCGAGCAGGTTGCGGGCGACCCCAACCTGATCACGCTGCGCACCCGCGCGACCGCGGTGCGACCGCTCACGGTCATCGCCGGGATGGAGGCGCGGGCCCAGCAGCGCTACCTCGGCAAGATCAAGGAACTCGAGGACGGTCTCACCCAGACCCAGGAAAAGCTCGCGGCGCTGCAGAAGCAAAGGGCGCCGGGACAGGCCGCGATCCTGTCGAGCGCGCAGCAGACCGAGCTCGAGAATTTCCGGAAGAAGGCAACGGAGATCCGAAGATCGCTGAAGGAGGTGCGCAAGGAGCTGCGCGCCGAGAGCGAGGCGCTCGAATTCTGGACCAAGGTCGTGAACATCGCCGCGATGCCCATCCTCGTCGCGCTGGCGGGCCTCGCCTTCGCACTCACGCGCAGGAGAAAGGTCGCCGCGTCATGACCCGCAAACAGTTCTTCGTCCTGCTCGCGGCGCTCGTGGTGCTGCTCGCCGCGGGCCTGCTCCTGATGCGGTCCCAGCAGTCGGCGTGGAAGTCCGGGGACAGCCGCGTCGGGCAGAGACTGACGCCCGGACTGAAGCTGGAGGACGTGGCGGCGATCTCGATACGGGACCCGGATGCGACGCTCACGCTGGCAAGGCGAGAGGGCGGCTGGCGGGTGAAGGAGCGCGCCGAATTCCCGGCCGACGCGGAACGCGTGCGCGACCTGCTCCTCCGGCTGGTCGAACTCAAGGTCGTGCAGACCGAGGCGGTGGCCGAAGCCCAGAGGGCGAGACTGCAGTTGCTCGAGTCCGGGACGGCGCAGGAAGGGGCAGGGACCCGGATCGAGCTGAAAGACGGCGGCGGAGCCGTTCTCGCCCGCCTGCTGCTCGGCAAGAAAGTGACGGCGATGGTGGCCGGCGCGGCTTTCGGGCCCGAGAAGGGCGTTACGACCGGTCGCTACGCGATGACCGGCGACGGAGCCGTCGTGCTGGTTTCGGAGGCGCTTGCGCAGGCCGAGGCCAAGCCCGAGCCCTGGCTCTCGAAGGAGTTGATCCGGGTCGAGCGCGCAAGATCGATCAGCGCGAGCGGCCCCGACGGCAAGCAGCGCTTCGCGGTGTCCCGCGATTCGGAGGCCTCGGACTGGAAACTGGCCGGCGGCGGCAAGACCGATCCCGGCCGCGTCCAGGACGTGGCGAGCGTGCTCGCCTCGTTGAGCCTCGCCGATGTCGTCGCGGAGCCTGCCAAGGTCGATACCGGCCTCGACCGCGCCATCGTGGTGAAGGCGCAGACATTCGACGATCTGGCGTACACGATCAGGATCGGCGCCAAGGCGAAAGACGATCGCTACTACGCCGCGATCTCGGCTTCCGGGGATCCGCCCGCGGCGCGCACCGCCGGCAAGGGAGAATCGGCGGAGGAAAAGGCTAAACAGGACAAGGCCTTCGAAGAGCGTCGTACGAAGCTCGCGGAGAGGCTCGGGCACGAGAAGACGCTGGAGCGCTGGACCTATCTCGTTCCCAAGTCGAGCGTCGAGCCGCTGCTGCGCGGCAGCGCCCAGCTCCTGCCCGAGAAGAAGGTCGCGAAGAAGCCCTGACGGGCAGCACGGCAGTAGCTTGTGCCGTGGCGCGGCGGTGACCCGCGCATTGGCGCGGCGGTGACCTGCGCCGTGGCGCGGCGCCTGGATTTCGCCGATAATCGGCGCGCTCCACATCTGAAAGGGACACCATGCAACTGAAAGGCAGCACATTCATCGTCACCGGCGGTGCCTCCGGCCTCGGGGAAGCCACGGCCAAGGTGCTGGCAGAGAGCGGCGCGAACGTCGTGATCGCGGACCTGCAGCCGGAAAAAGGCCAGGCGCTGGCCCAGGGCCTGGGCAAGCAGGCGCGCTTCATACGCGCCGACGTCACGAGCGAAGACGACGGCAAGGCAGTCGTGGCGCTGGCGCTGAAGGAGTTCGGCGCACTGAACGGTCTGGTCAATTGCGCCGGGATCGCGGTTGCCGAGAAGACCGTCGGCAAAAACGGGCCGCATGCCCTGGCCTCGTTTACGCGATGCGTCACGGTCAACCTGATCGGCACGTTCAACATGATCCGGATTGCCGCAGATACCATGGTCAAGGGAACACCCAATGCAGCCGGCGAGCGCGGCGTGATCGTCAATACCGCGTCGGTGGCCGCGTACGACGGCCAGATCGGCCAGGCGGCCTATTCCGCGTCCAAGGGCGGGATCGTCGGCATGACCCTGCCCATCGCGCGCGACCTTTCCCGCGACGGGATCCGCGTATGCACCATCGCCCCCGGAATTTTCGAGACGCCGATGATGCACGGCCTGTCGAAGGAGGTCCAGGAGGCGCTGGGCAAGATGGTGCCGTTTCCGTCGCGGCTGGGCCGCCCGTCCGAGTACGCTGCGTTGGCCAGGCACATCATCGAGAACGAAATGCTCAACGGGGAGACCATACGGCTGGACGGCGCCATCCGGTTGGCCCCCAAGTGATCAGGGGGCTCTCGTTCCCCTGTCGGCGTGATGTTTCGGGGAGCGTGGGCCGGGCTTGTGCGGCATTCGCCAGCCCGGCCCCAGTCCGCGCGTAAGCCCCTCAGTTGAGGGGCTTTTTCATTCTTTCCTTCAGTTCTGCCGAAAACGGCCGATAGAGACCTTGTGACGTCCCGCGGGCCATTTGGACGCAGGGTGGCTGCTGCCTTGTAGGTTTCGGACAGAAGAAATGGCCATCGACAAAGCGATTCTCCTCGTCGAAGACAACCCCGATGAGGAAGCATTGACCCTGAGGGCAATCCGAAAGAACAGGATCAATGCTGCGGTCAACGTCGCCCACGACGGCGTCGAGGCGCTGAACTACATCTTTCCGGCCGGTGACAGGAGCGACACGGCGATGCCGTGGTTCGTGATTCTCGACCTGAAGCTGCCACGGGTGGACGGGTTCGACGTGATCGAGCGCTTGCGCGCGGATCCCCGGACGCGGCTGCTGCCCATCGTCGTGTTCTCATCCTCGACGGAGGGGCAGGACATCAACCGTTGCTACGAGCTGGGGGCCAACGGCTATGTTGCCAAGCCGGTGGCCGCAGAGCCCTACCAGGAGGCGGTCGAGATGATGGTGCACTATTGGTTCCGCCTGAGCCAGGATCCGTACCTTCGCAAATGAACGATCCGTCCAAATCGCTGCGCGTATTGTTCGTCGAGGACTGCGAGGACGACATGCTGTTGCTGCTCTCTGAGCTGCAACGCGGCGGCCACGAAGTGCAGTACACGCGCGTCGAGTCCGAGGAGCAGATGCTTGCGGCGCTCGGGCAGTCGGAATGGGACATCGTCATCTCCGACTACAGCATGCCCGGCTTTTCGGGGCTGCGCGCGCTCGAAATCATGAAGAAGCGCGCGAGCGACCTGCCGTTCATCATCGTTTCGGGAAACATCGGCGAGGACACGGCCGTCGAAGCGATGAAGGCCGGGGCGCACGACTACATCATCAAGGGCAAGCTCGCGCGCCTGGTTCCGGCCGTCCAGCGCGAGTTGCGCGAATCGGCGGTGCGCCAGGAGCATCGCCTCGCCGAAGCGGCGTTGCGAAACAGCGAGGAGTTGTTCAGGCAGCTCGCCGGGAACATCCCGGAGGTGTTCTGGATCACCGACGCGGCGTTCAAGCGCCTCATGTACATCAGCCCGGCGTTCGAGAAAGTCTGGGGCAGGAGTGCCGAGCCCCTGTACGCAGACCTCACGCCCTGGCTGGACGCGATCCATCCGGGCGACAACGCGCGGGTCGCAGCGGCGCGCAGGAAGGCCCCATTCGGGGATTACAACGAGGAATTCCGCATCATGTGGGCCGACGGGACCATGCGCTGGGTGCACGAGCGCGCCTTCCCGGTGCGGGACCCCGCGGGCGTCGTGTATCGCATCGCCGGCATCACCGAGGACATCACCGAGCGCAAGCGTTCAGAGGAGCGCCTGATCTACCTGGCGCACTACGATCACCTGTCCGGCCTGCCCAACCGGGCGCTGTTCCAGGACCGGCTCGCACAGGGCCTCGCCCAGTCCGAGCGCGAACACTGGATCACGGCGGTGATGTTCATCGACCTGGACCGCTTCAAGGTGATCAACGACACCCTGGGCCACGCCGCGGGCGACAAGCTGGTCATGGCGGTCGCAAGGCGCCTCTCGCACACGGTGCGCTCCGGCGACACGGTCAGCCGGCTCGGCGGGGACGAGTTCGCTCTGATCCTGCAGAACCTGGGAAAGGGCCCCGACGCCGCGGTCGTCGCGCAGAAGGTGCTCGAAGTGCTGTCAGAGCCCTTCGACATCGAGGGCCACGAAATCTTCGTGACGGCGTCGATCGGCATAACCATCTATCCCACCGACAGCTACGTTCCGGAGGCGCTGCTCAAGAACGCCGATTCGGCGATGTACCGGGCCAAGCAGCTGGGGCGCAACAACTTCCAGTTCTACACCACCGAGATGAACGCCCGCTCGGGGGAGAACCTGCACCTGGAGAACAGTCTGCGGCGCGCGCTGGACCGCCAGGAGTTCCTGCTCCACTACCAGCCGAAGGCGGACGTGCGCTCGGGCCGCATCACGGGGGTCGAGGCGCTGCTGCGTTGGCAGCACCCCGAGTTCGGGATGGTGTCGCCCGGAAAATTCATTCCCCTGCTCGAGGAGACGGGCCTCATCGTGCCCACCGGCGAATGGGTCATACAGGCAGCCTGCGGCCAGTTGCGGGCCTGGCGCGACCAGGGCGTGCCCGCGGTGCCGATTTCGGTGAACCTCTCGGGGCGGCAGTTCCAGCACAAGGACCTGGTGCGTTCGATCACCGGTTCCATCACCGCGGCGGGGATCGATCCCGCCCTCATCGAGGTCGAGCTCACCGAGAGTTCCCTGATGTCGAATCCGGACGAGGCCAATCTCGTGCTTCACGCGCTCAAGGATTTCGGAGTGCAGATCGCGGTCGACGATTTCGGCACCGGGTACTCGAGTCTCGCCTACCTGAAGCGCTTCAGGATCGATTCGCTCAAGATCGACCGTTCCTTCGTGCAGGACATCATCCACGACAACGACGACGCCGCCATTGTGCGCGCGGTCATCACCCTGGCGCACAGCCTGAAGCTGATCGTGGTGGCGGAGGGCGTGGAGACCGAGGAGCAGCTCAGCTTCCTGATCAACAACGGCTGCGACCAGGTCCAGGGCTACCTGCTCTCGGTGCCGCTGCCCGTGAGCGCCTGCACCCAGTTGCTGACCGAGGGCAGGAAGCTCCGCCAGCACACCTCCGGTACGCCGACGCTGCGGCTCGTGGCGGGCTGAACCGGCCCGGCCGGAACCGGGCAGGTTGCCTCTTTTTGGAATCCATTCATCTCGTTATTTTGTGAAGTTGCAACTTCGCAACTTCACAAAATAACGAGACATATGTAACCCCAAATTCCTCGCCGATTCCGTCAACGCGCGAGTGACAAAACGCCCCCGGCGGAGCTCAGCCCCGCAGCTACCCCGCGAGCGTCGCGATTCCCTGCATCAGCACGCGCTCCAGCGCGGTGCCGACGAAGGGCATCGCGAGCCCCAGAAGCAGCAGTCCCACCACCAGCGTGACGGGGAACCCCACCGCGAAGATGTTGAGCTGAGGCGCCGCGCGCGAGAGCACGCCCAGGGCCAGATTGAGCACCAGCATCGTGGAGAGCACCGGCAACGCAAGGTGCAGACCGATCCTGAAGATCTCGCCGCCGAGCAGCACCAGCCGGTAGAGGCTGGGCGCGAGGTCGGGCTGCGCCGAGATCGGGATGGTCTGGAAGCTTTCGACGAGCGCAGCGATGATCAGGAGGTGGCCGTTCACCGAAAGCAGGATCAGCGAGGCGATGATTCCCAGGAAGCTGCCGACGATCGGCGCCTGGGACGCGTTCTGCGGATCCATGAAGCCGGCGAACGACAGTCCCATCTGCAGGCCGATCGAATCCCCTGCGAGCTCGACCGCGGCGAAGATGAAGCGCATTCCGATCCCCATCGCCGAGCCGACGAGGATCTGCTGCAGGAGCAGCAGCAAGCCTTCGCCGGAAAACGGCGTCGCGGTCGGGACCGAGTCGGAAAGCGTCGGTGCGACCAGCAGGGCGCACGCGGCCGCAAGGGCGATCTTCACGCGCGCGGGCACCGAGGGGTCGTACAGGATGGGTGCCGTCGAGAACAGCGCGAGCAGCCGCACGAACGGCCAGAAGAAGGTGTTGATGAGCAGGTAGAGCTGCGCGGTCGTGACCGTTACCATCGGTCAGCCGCCCCTCATCCGATCGCGCCCGGGATCCCGCTGATCAGCCGCTGCATGTAGTCGACGAAGGTCGACAGTATCCACGGCCCGGTGATCACGAGGGCCACGAATATCGCGATGAGCTTGGGTATGAACGTCAGCGTCATCTCGTTGATCTGCGTCGCGGCCTGCAGCACCGACACCAGCAAGCCGACCGCCAGCGCGGTGAGGAGCAGCGGCGCGGACACGAGCAGCGTCATTTCCAGGGCCTGCTGGCCGATGGCGAGTACGGATTGGGGCGTCATGTGGCAAAGCTCTGCACGAGGGATCCGACGAGAAGGTTCCAGCCGTCCACCAGGACGAACAGCATCAGCTTGAACGGCAGTGATATGAGGACCGGGGAAAGCATCATCATGCCCATCGACATCAGCACGCTCGCCACCACCATGTCGATGATCAGGAACGGGATGAAGATGATGAAGCCGATCTGGAAGGCGGTCTTCAGCTCGCTCGTGACGAATGCGGGAATGAGCACCTTGAGCGGAACATCCTCGGGCTTCTGGGCCGTTTCCTCGCGCGCGAGCTTCATGAACATCGCCAGGTCGGGTTGCCGGGTCTGCTTCAGCATGAACCCCTTGACCGGCGTTTCCGCGCGCGCGAGCGCGTCGTTGAAGGAGAGCTTCTTCTGCGTGTACGGGAGATAGGCGTCGTTATAGACGCGGTCGAGCACGGGCGACATCACGAACAGCGTTAGAAACAGCGACAGACCGATGAGGACCTGGTTCGGCGGTGCGGTCTGCGTTCCGAGGGCATGCCGAAGCAGCGAAAGCACGATGATGATGCGGGTGAACCCGGTCATCAGCAGCAGCACCGCGGGGAGGAAGCTCAGGGCGGTAAGCAGCAGCAGCGTCTGCAGCGGCAGCGACCAGGTCTGGCTTCCACCGGGACCCGGGGTGCTGGTGATTGCGGCGATGTCGGCCTGCCCCCAGGCGATCGCGGGGGCGAGCAGGGCCGCCACGAAGGCGATGACGGGAAGGCTGCGACGCATCATGCGGACGCGTCCGGAGGGGACTGGCGGCGGCGCGCCTCGGCAAGCCAGCGGCCGAAGCCTTGCGGCACCGGCTGCGCGGCCGTTGCGATCGCCTGGCGCGGCAGCTGATGCAGCATGCTGACCCGTCCCGGCGCGACGCCGAGCACGAGCCAGCTGTCGTGCACTTCGACCAGCACGACCTTTTCGCGCGGCCCCACGGAGGCGGCGGTGACGATGCGCACGATCGAACCCGATGCGGCCGGGCCGGCGCCGAAACGCCGCAGCAGCCAGCTTGCCAGCACGATGAGGCCGAGCACGAGGGCGAGGCCCAGGATCATCTGCATGACGCCGAAAACGGGGCTGGGCGCGGCTTCCGCGGCCCAGGCCGGGGCGGCTGCGAGCGCGGCCGCTGATGGCAGGGCGTGCCTCACCGGTTGAGCCTGCGAATGCGCTCGGACGGGGTGATGATGTCGGTGAGCCGGATGCCGAACTTGTCGTTGACCACGACCACCTCGCCCTGGGCGATGAGGCAGCCGTTGACCAGTACGTCCATCGGCTCGCCCGCGAGGCCGTCCAGCTCGATCACCGAGCCCTGCGCCAGCTGCAGGATCTGCTTGATCGTGATCTTGGTGCGTCCCAGCTCGACGGTCAGCCGGACCGGGATGTCCATGATCATGTCGATATCGTGGTTCGAGCTCGCCGACCCGGGGTCCCCGGAGAGCTTCTCGAACAGCGCCGGGGCCGGCTTGGGCTTGCCCGGGCTCGGGTCGATGGGCGTGACCGTCGCCGTGGCCTGCGCCTGCTCGGCCATCGCCGCGGCCCAGTCGTCGTTGACGTTCTGCTGCGCGTCTTCAGGCATGTTCGTCTTCCATTTGGTTGTCCCGCTGCGGAATGGTGAGGATCTCGTTCACCTTGATTGCGTACTGGCCGTTCAGCGTGCCGTACTTGCAATCGAACACCGGCACGTTGTCGACGGCTGCGACGACGGTGTCGGGGATATCGAGCATGATGACGTCGCCCACCTTCATGTTGACCAGTTGCCCGACGTTGATGCTCGCCTCGCCGAGCGTGGCGACCATCTCGACTTCCGCGACCTGCACCTGGCGCGACAGCATCCGCACCCAGCGCCGGTCGGTCCCTGTCGCGTCGCCCAGCACGCTCGAGCACAGCAGGTCCCGGATCGGCTCGATGGTCGAATACGGGATGCAGACGTGGAACTCGCCCGTGTGGCTGCCCAGCTCGATGTTGAACGTCGCGACGACCACGATCTCGGAGGAAGTCGCAATGTTGGTGAACTGGGTGTGCATCTCGGAGCGGACGTATTCGAACTTCAGCGGGTGGACCGCGGCCCAGGCGCGTTCGTAGTCCTCGAACACGACCTGCAGCATGCGCTGGATGATGCGCTGCTCGGTCTGGGTGAAATCGCGGCCCTCTACGCGGGTGTGGAAGCGGCCGTCGCCGCCGAAGAGGTTATCGATCACGAGGAACACCAGCCTTGGCTCGAACACGATGAGCGCGCTGCCGCGCAGCGGGCGCATGTGCACCACGTTGAGGTTGGTGGGAACGACGAGATTGCGGACGAACTCGCCGTACTTGAGCGTGCGCGCCGGACCGACGGAAATCTCCGGAGTGCGGCGCATGAAGTTGAACAGGCCTATGCGAAGGTTCCTCGCGAATCGCTCGTTGATGGTCTCGAGCGTGGGCATGCGCCCGCGGACGATCCTCTCCTGAGTGGCGAGGTTGTAGGTGCGTATGCCGCCTTCGTCCTCCTCGACCTTCGCCTCTTCGGTCTCGCCCGAGACGCCGCGCAGCAGCGCATCGACTTCTTCCTGTGAGAGAAACTCGTTCGACATGGTCGTGGATGCCCTGAACCGACGCGGCGCCGAGCCTAGCCGGGTCCCATTTTCCGGACGGCCGGAGCTACGTCGTTGGCGTGCCGGGCGCTCACTGGATCACGAATGCGTTGAAGTGAACGTTGGTGAGGGCCAATTCGGGCGACTTGAGCTTTGCGTGCTTGCGCGCCTCGTTCGCGATTTCGGACGCGAGCTTTTCCTTGCCTTCAAGCGTCTTGATTTCGCTCGGCCGCTTGGAGGACAGCAGCAGCAGCATCTTGCTGCGGATGACGGGCATCTGTGTCTTGATCAGGTCGGCGGTCTTGTCATCGGACACCTCGAACACGACGGAGGTCTGAAGGTAATGCTCGCCGTTCTCTTCCTGCAGGTTGACGGTGAACGTGTCCATGCTCATGAACACCGAGGGCTTCTTTTCCTTTTCGGGCTCCTTGTCCTTCGCCTTGTCCTTCGCCTTGGCTGCGGCCTTGCCTTTCGCGACGGGCGGCTCGGCCTCGTCGGACTGCGCGAAAAACCAAGCGGCCCCCGCGGCGGCGCCGAGCAGGATCACGACGGCTGCGGCGATGAGAATGAGCTTGCGGCGGCCCGCCTTGGGCGCGGGCGGTGCCTCGGCTGCATCGCTGGTCTGGGGGATTTCGACCTGGGCTGCTTTGGCCATGCCTTCTTCCTCGGTTCGGTTGCGACGGTTTCAGTGCGAATTATGTGCAATACGGGCGCGTCCCGATGGCCGGAAAAGTCGCCAATTGGGTGCGCTTCTCGTCCTATGCGCCGGTCCCTCACGCGAAGGTGTCGACCAGCCGCGTGATCGCCGCGCGCATCGGCGCGGCGCCCTCCGGCTCGGCGACATCGTCCGGCGCGAAGCGCGCCGCGCCGGATCCTTCCGGGCGCGCTGACTGCTGCTGCGAGGATTCGGCGCTCACCGATGCGTTGCCGAGCGCAAGTCCGTTGTCGGCGAACATCTCGCGCAACTGGGACAGGGCGTTCTCGATCGCGGCGCGCGTCTCGGGCTGCGCAGCCGTGAAGGTGACCGACACCTGGTTGCCGTCGAGCCCGATGCGCACCTCCACCGGGCCGAGATGCGGCGGATTGACCCGGATCTCGGCCTGGGGCTCCCGGTGAGAGACCAGCAGGTTCACCTGGGAGACGAAATCCTGATTCCATTGGCTGCTGCCGACGCGCGGCTCGATATGGACAAGGGGAACGGAGGACGGGCGCGCCGCGGCCGCGGGTGCCTGCGCGGCAATCGCCTGCGGTGCGGCATCGGTGCGCGCAACCGCTTCGATGCGTGGCGAAATGTCCAGCGGCCGCTCGGCCGTCTTGGGGTCCTGCGCCTTCAGGACAGGCGCGAACTTCTCCTCGCCGCGCTGGACGGTGGCCGATTGGGCCGAATCGATGGCATCCCGCGGATCGCTTCGGCGCTCCAGCAGGCGATCCTCTTTCACTCCGCCTTCCGCGGTCGGCGCG
>Ga0209514_10009128_pt1 | contig 11005 bp, 10 predicted proteins | sample Subgrocontami58m_FD_187452 | JGI IMG/M metagenome (GOLD analysis project Ga0209514, IMG submission 187452) | Subsurface groundwater microbial communities from S. Glens Falls, New York, USA - GMW37 contaminated, 5.8 m (SPAdes) (version 3) | ecosystem: Environmental > Aquatic > Deep subsurface >...
CTTCCCTCGCCCCGCCCCCGGACCACGCCGGTCCCGGGCCGACGCCCTCCCCACCCGTCCCGGCGGCTCCCCCGGCCGCCGCAGGCCGAGACGCGCGCTCGCCGTCCTGGCTCATGTCGTCAGCTCCGACCGGACTTCCCAGAGTAGCGGGAACATCTTCTTCTTCAGCGTGGTCTCCAGGTAGTGCACCCCGCCCGCGCCCATCGCCGAGTACCCGGTCTCGGTCAGCTTCTGGAACAGCTTTTCCCCGGTCCCCGGACGGCCGCCGATGATCCGCTCCGTCATCAGCAGATGGCGGCTCCGCCAATGGGCGGCGCGCTGGTCGAAGGTGACGAAGCCGTCGACCAGGCGGTAAAGCTCGGCCCCGCACTCGCGCCGCTCGATCCGCGCCAGGCTGCGCTTGAGCTCGGCTTCAGGCTCGACCGTCAGGCCGCGCTGCTTTACCAACGCCAGGAACGCATCCCACAGTGACGGCTCCGCCAGCCGCGCCCGCAAGCGTTCCACGGCGGGCTCCTGCGCGAACAGCGTCAGGAAGCGCGGATCCTTCGCACCCGCCAGGTACTCCAGCTCGCGAAACTGCACGCTCTGGAATCCGCTCGCCGGCTTGAGCTGGTCGCGAAATTGCAGGAACTCGTACGGCCGCATCGTCTCGATCACTTCGAACTGGGCGACCAGGATGCGGAAGATCTCGTTCACCCGCTCCAGCCGGTGGGTCGCGCGCTCCGCGTCTGCAGAGAAGAGCGCCGCGCGCGCGTCCTCGAGCTCCCACAGCACCAGCCGGAACCAGAGCTCGTACACCTGGTGGATCACGATGAACTGCATCTCGTCGTGGTGCTGCGACAGCCGGCTCTGCAGGCCGAGCAGCTCGGGCACGCGCAGGTAGCCGTTGTAGGACAGCTCGCCGGTCGGGCCGTGCGTCGTCATGAGTTCTCCTTTGCCCTTGCCCTTGCCCGTCAGCTCCGCTTCAGCTTCGCCCGGTCCACCTTCCCGAGATGGGTGCGCGGCAGCGTCTCCAGAAAGGTGACCTCGCGCGGGTACTTGTATGGCTCCAGCGTCTCCTTGACGAACGTCTTGAGCACCTCCGCGAGCACCGGGCTGGGCTGCCGCGCCACCACGAAAGCGTGCGGCTTGGTCAGTCCCGCGGCGTCCACCACCCCGACCACCGCGCACTCCTTGACCTCCGGGTGCTCGAGCAGGCAGTTCTCCACCTCCTGGGGCGAGACCCACTTGCCGCCCACCTTGAGCATGTCGTCGCCGCGACCGCCGTACGTGAAATACCCGTCGCGATCGCGACGCACCAGGTCTCCCGTCACGTACCACTCGCCGCGGAACCCGGCCATCGTCCGTTCCATCTGCTGCCAGTAGCCGATCGCGCGCGACTTGCCCCGCACCCAGAGAGCACCCACCTCGTCCGGACCCACCTCGCGCCCCTCGTCGTCGCACACCTTCACGTCGAAGCCCTCGACCACCCGGCCGATCGTCCCCGGCTTCACGTCCCCGAGCCGGTTGGTGATGAAGATGTGCCACATCTCGGCAGTCCCCAGCCCGTCGAGCAACTCGACCCCGAAGGCTTCCTTCCATCGACGGTACAGTTCCGGCGGCAATGCCTCCCCCGCCGACGTGGCCAGCCGCAGGCAGGACAGGTCCTCGCGCTTCGCCTCCGGGTGCGCGACCATATGATTCACCATCGTCGGCACGTGGATCAGGATCGAAGGCCGATAGCGGCGGATCATCGCGAACAGCACCTCGGCGGTGCAGCGGTCGGGAAACAGCGCCGTGGCCGCTCCCACCGAGAAAGGGAAGAAGAGATTGGAGCCGGTGGCGTAGCCGAAGTAGAGCTTCGGGACGGCCATCGTCAGGTCGCTCTCCCGGTACCCGATCGCCCCTTTCGCGTAGAGCTCGCTGGTGTTCGCGAAGGAGCGGTGGGTCTGCACGACCGCCTTGGGGCGGCCGGTGGTCCCGCCGGAAAAGAGCCAGATCGCCGCGTCGTCCCGGTGCGTCGTCTCGTTCGCCAGCCGGTCGTCCACCCGCGCGGCCTCGCGCTCGAACGAGGCGTGCCCACTCGTCCCCTCGGGATCCCCCACGACGAGAAGCCGGCGCAGGTGCGGCGCCCCCGTCTTCGCCGTCACGAAGGCCTCGAGCGTCTCGCGGTGCACGATCGCCGCGCGCGCCCGGGTGTAGCCGTAGAAGTACTCGATCTCCTCGGCCTTGAGGTTCGGGTTGACCATCACCACCACGGCGCCGATTTTCAGGATGCCGAAGAGCGCGCCCACGAACTCCGGCCCGTCGGGCAGGGAGACGATGACGCGCTGCTCCGCGTCCACGCCGAGCGCCCGGAGCACGTTGCCGAACCGATTGGCGAGCGCCTGCACTTCGCGGTAGGTCCACGCCCGGTCGCCGCACAGGATCGCGGTCTTGTCCCCGCGTCCCTCGCGCACGCGATCATCGAGCAGGTAGTCGGACAGATTGAAGCCTTCCGGCGGATCGAACGGCATGCTCCCCCTCCACGGCGCGGTCGGCCCGGGGACGAATCACGGCCTTCTATGTAGCGCAATCCCCCTGGGCTGGCAAGCGGGTGCACGAAGCGCTCCTCGCTTCTGCCTCAATCCTCTTCCTGCGACAGCAGTCCCGGCAATCGCGATCGCGCGAAGGCCTCCTGTTCCCCGGCCACGCGGATCAGCACCCAGAGGGCCACGATGTTCGCATCAGTCGTCGAGCATGGATGCCTATCGTATCGCAGGCGCGAGTCGATGAGAAGGTCCACCCCTGGTTGCGCGGCCGGTGCGGCGACTGCGCGCCACCGTTTCCTTCCCCTCTCCGGCGGACGCCTCCTATAATCCCGCGCATGCCGGTGCTGCGATTCGCGGAGCTCACGTGGGAAGAGGTGCGCGCCCTCGACCAGGCGCGCGCAGTGGCGATCCTCCCCGTGGGTGCGACCGAGGCGCACGGGCCGCACTTACCGCTCGCCACCGACGTGGTGATCGCGGAAGCCATGGCCCGGAACGGCGCCGAACGGCTTTCCGCGCGCGGCTTCACCGCCTGCGTCCTGCCGCCGATCGCCTACAGCGCCGCCCCCTTCGCCGCCGGCTTCCCCGGCACCGTGTCGGTGCGCCCGGAAACCGCGCAGGCGCTGATCGTCGACGTCGCGCGCGCCCTCGCGGCCCACGGCTTCCGCACCCTGGCGCTGGCCAACGCGCACCTCGACCCGGCCCACGTCGCCACGCTCCACGCCGCGGCCGAGGCGATCCGCGCCGCGGGCGCGCCGTGGGTCGTCTTCCCCGACCTCACCCGCAAGCCCTGGGCGCTCCGGCTCACCGACGAATTCAAGAGCGGCGCCTGCCACGCCGGCCGCTTCGAAGGTTCGATCGTCCTCGCAGAGCGACCCGACCTGGTCCGCGAGGAACTCCGCAAGGCGCTCCCGCCGAACCCGGCGTCGCTCTCCCAGGCGATCCGCGAGGGCAAGCGGACCTTCGAGGAGGCGGGTGGACCGCGCGCCTACTTCGGCTTCCCCGCGGACGCGACCGCGGAGGAAGGGCGCGCCACCGTGGAAGTCCTCGGCGCCATCCTGGAGGAGGCCGTCCTTGCCGCCATCCCCGTCGTCTAGACCCGGGAAAGTCGACACCGCCCGCGCGCTCGAGGTCGCCCTGCGCGTCGCGCGAGCCGCCGGCCGTGCCGCTCTCGCGCGCTTCCGCGACCCGGGTCTGCGCATCTCGACCAAGCCCGACGACAGCCCGGTCTCCGAGGCCGACGAGGCGGCCGACGCGGTGGTCCGGCGGATGCTGCGCCGGGCCTTCCCGACCCACGCGATCGTCACCGAAGAGAACGAACCGGTCGCAGGGGACGGGCGCCACGCCTGGATCGTCGATCCGGTCGATGGCACGATGTCGTTCGTCCGGGGCATGACCTCCTGGTGCGTGCTCGTCGCCCTCGAGATCGACGGCGTGGTCGAGGTCGGGGTCATGCACGCACCCGCGCTGCGGTGCACCCGGTGGGCGCGGCGCGGGCACGGAGCCTTCGAGAACGGGCGCCGGATCCGCGTCAGCCGCCGCGACTGGGCAGACGCCTGGGTGCTCCATGGCCAGATGGCGCGCTTCGCCAGCGTCGGCCGCGCCCGCGGACTGCGCGCGATCGGCGACCGCTGCCATGTGCTTTCCGGCGGCTTTTCCACCTTGGTGTATGCCGGCGTGGCTTGCGGGGACGTCGAGGGCTTCGTCGAGACCGGCTCCGAGGTGTGGGATCGCGCGGCTCCCTCGGTCATCATCCGGGAAGCGGGCGGCCGATTCGCCAACCTGCACGGCGAGGAGACCCACCGCGGCCCCGGGGTCATCTGCTCGAACGGCCTCCTGCAGCGCGGGCTGGTGGCGGCTCTACGTCGGAGGAAACGATGAGGAAGACGCCCCACCCGCGTCCCTTCCGCTACCGCATCCCGATCCGCTTCGGCGACATCGACCAGGCCGGCGTGGCCTACTTCCCGACGTTGTTCGACCATTGCCACACGGCGTTCGAGGAGTTCTGGGCCGGAGCCATCGGCGTCCCCTATCCGCGGGTCCTGCTCGAGGATCGTCTCGGCTTTCCCACGGCGCACATCGAGAGCGATTTCCGCACGCCGCTGAAGTACGGCGACGTGCTCACGTTCGAGGTGACGGTGTCGCACCTGGGACGGAGTTCCGTGACCTTTCGCTACCGCGCGCTCCTGCCCAAGCAGCGCGAGCCCGCATTCGACGTGCGCTGCACCACCGTGTGCGTCGACATGCGCACGTTCCGCCCGATCCCGATACCGCCGCGCTACCGCCGGCTGCTTTCCCCGCGGCTGGTTCCCTGAATCACGAGGCGCGCATGGACCCGCACCCGCTGCACATCGATCCCGACGTCGCCCGCGCGCACACGCTGCCGGCGGAGTTCTATCGCGATTCCGCGTGGTTCGAACGCGCCCGCGAGCGCGTGTTCGCGCGCAGTTGGCAGTTCCTCGGGGACGCCGACCGGCTGAAGACTTCGGGGCAGGTCGTTCCCCTGACGCTGCTCGAGGGGTATCTCGACGAGCCGGTGTTGCTGACGCGGGACGAGTCGGACCGGCTGCACTGTCTCGCGAACGTATGCACGCACCGCGGGAATCTGCTGTGCGAGGGGGAGGGACATGTCCCGGGGCTTCGCTGCCGCTACCACGGGCGGCGGTTCGGGCTGGACGGCAGATTCGCTTCGATGCCGGGCTTCGAAGGGGTGGAAGGCTTCCCCTGCAAGGACGACGACCTGCCGCGAGTCCCGTTCGCGCGCTGGGACAAGCTGCTGTTCGCGGCGGTCGATCCGCTGATGCCGTTCGAGGAATGGAGCGCGGAGATGCGCGCGCGGATCGGCTGGATGCCGCTGGGCGACCTGGTCTTCGAGCCGACGCTGTCGCGCGATTACCTGGTGAAGGCGAACTGGGCGCTGTATTGCGACAACTATCTCGAGGGGTTCCACGTGCCGTACGTGCATCCGGCGCTGACCAAGGCGCTGGATCTGAACGCGTACGCGGTGGAGCTCCACCGCTGGTCGGTGCTGCAGATCGGCATGGCCGCGCGTCCGGAGGAGGCGTTCGACCTGCCGCTGGGCTCGCCGGACCACGGCAAGCCGATCGCGGCGTACTATTACTGGCTGTTTCCCAACCTGATGCTGAACTTCTACCCGTGGGGGCTCTCGGTGAACGTGGTGACGCCGCTGGCTCCGGATCGGACGCGGGTGCGTTTTCTGTCGTACGTGCGCGACCGCTCGAAGCTCGCGTCCGGGGCCGGGGCGGATCTGGACAAGGTCGAGCGCGAGGACGAGGACATCGTGGAGAGAGTGCAAAAGGGCGTGTCCTCGCGGTCGTACCAGCGGGGACGGTTCTCGCCGCGGTGGGAGGCGGGGGTGCACAAGTTTCACCGGCTGTTGGCGGAGGTGATGGGGTAGGGGTCGAGCCAATGGCGCGGAGACCGCCGACGGCCTCCGCGAGGCGGCGGGGGGGTGGTTCACCGACCGGCGCGAGCACGTGCTCCTCTGCGAGCAGCCGTTCGGGCTTTTCGACGGCGTTCCCGACGAGGAACTCCCACGAGGTCGTCGCGGCGATCCGCGCATTTTCACCCGGCGAAGGCGACTGGCTGCCGCTCGATGCGCTGGTCCAGGAGCTCCCCGAAGGCGGGATCGACGCGGAGGGGATGGCCGGGGCGCAGCCGCTACGCGTCCTTGCCTTCGCCGCGGCGCAACCGCTCCTCGAGTTCGCGGATCCGCGCCGCCGCCTCCGCAAGACGCTGCTCGGCTTCCGCCTTCTGCCGCTCGGCTTCCGCCTTCTGCCGCTCGGCTTCCGCCTTCTGCCGCTCGGCTTCCGCCTTCTGCCGCTCCGCCGCCGCGAGCAGTTCCTCGGTCGGCGGAAGCCAGGCGCCGTCCCGGGAGAGCGCGATCGCCCCTTCCCGCACGCCTACGTCCAGGCCCAGCACCGCGCTCCGGTATTGCCCCTGATCGTCCGGCACGCGTTCGCGGTAGCGCCCGGTCGCCACCTCCAGCTCGAGCGCTTGCAGCTCGTGCGTTTGCAAGTCGAACCAGTAGTACTCGGGAATCCCCAACTCCTCGTAGATTCGCCGGTTCGTCACCCGGTCCTTGATCTCCGAGCCCTGCGACAGGATCTCGAACACCGCGCGCGGAGCCACGCCCGTTTCCCACAGCCGGTAGCTCACGCGATCCGGATCGTACGGCACGCCGGCGAGGTAGAACGCATCGGGCGAAACGTGCTTGCGTGGGTTCCCCCGCACGGTGTAGATCGGGAGGTTGGCGTACGCCGAGTCCCGCTCCGGCGCCGCGACGGACCGCAGGATCGTTTCCTGCAGGTAGGTCGCCAACCGGCGCGCCTTGTTCCCCTCCGGCATCGCGTCCTCCACGTCTCCGGGGTAGAGGTAATGCCCGTGCTCGTCCAACTCGTCCGGGCCCCAGGTCCGAGCCCGGTTCGCCTGGCGCGTGTCCCGTTCCATGGCTGCGTCCCTCGATGGCGTGCACGACCGGATTGTAGCGTGCGCGGGCGCCGCGGACAAGATCGGGGTCACACGGTCGTCGCCGTCGGTCACCCGCCCGAGGCCGCCGGCGGCCGAAGCCTCCGGTCGCCCCCGGCAGGCGGGGGTGCACCGGTTCCATCGGCTGCTGGCGGAGGTGATGGGTAGGGGGGGGTGCTCGGCGGCGGGGAGCGTGCGGAGTACGTGACTTATCCGGGGCGTGGGCCTATCCTCATTCCGGAGCCCGGGCGTCGGCGAGTCCCCGGAGCCCGGGTGCGGAGTCCGTTCCGGCCGTTTGCTCCGCTCCCTCCGGAGTCCTTGTCGATCAGAGCCATGCGCATTTTCCTGGTCCGTCACGGCGAGTCGATGGGGAACGTCGACACGGGCGTGCATCGGAGGATGGCGGATCATGCGATCCCGCTTTCCGACCGCGGCCGGGAGCAGGCGCAGGAGGCGGGGCGGGCGCTCGATCGACACTTCGCCGGGCTGTACCCCGCGACGCCGCCGCGGATCCGGCTTTGGACCAGCCCCTACCGGCGCACGCGCGCGACCGCCGACGGGCTCCAGGAGACGGCGGGGCGGTGGTTTACCGACCGGCGCGAGCACGTGCTCCTCTGCGAGCAGCAGTTCGGGCTTTTCGACGGCGTTCCCGACGAGGAGCTCACGGCGCTGTTTCCCGCCGAGCACGCGCACTATCGCAAGCAGGAGGAGTTCGAAGGCCGCTTCTGGGCGCGCATGCCGCTCGGCGAAAGCCGCTTCGACGTGGCCGTGCGGGTGCACCAGGCCTTCGGCACGTTTCACCGCGACGTGGCGACGTCGGATATCCGCGACATCGTGGTGGTCTGCCACGGCGTGACCCTGCGTGCCTTCGTCATGATGTGGTGCCACCACCCCGCGGAGTGGTTCGAGAGCGAGCCGAACCCGCGCAACGCGGCGATCCGCTGGATCGACGGGGGAGTGGATCGCGGCTATCTGTTCGAGGGGTTCGCGCGGGGGGCGTAGGCGGTTGCCCCGCCTCACGCCCGGTCCGCCAGTCCGCCGGTCCGTCCGCGCGGATCATTGCAATCCAGGCTATCGCAGGCTAATAGAGTCGCCGACGGTAGTGGAGCGACATTGGGCATGGCGACCGGCGAGATGGAACGATCGCGCGCGATCCAAAGGCGAGCGAAGTTGCGCGCACCCAGGCACGCGAGATGCTCGAGGGAGGGTAGTGTCTGCAACGGGGCCGTTGACCCATGCTGTACGCCGAGGTAGGGTACACACACCCGCATCGAGGCTGCGCCCGTCATGAACATCGTCCGCTCCAGGATTCCGGAGACCGTGGAGGATCTCCTCCTCCGCCTGGAGGGCATTCCTGCGAATCGCATCCGCCTTCAGCCTCGTCCGGGAACCGCGCAGGAGCGGGACGTCATCGACGTCCACGATCGCGAGGGGAGGCTCTGCGAGCTCATCGACGGGGTGCTGGTGGAGAAGGCCATGGGCTTCTACGAATCGCGTATCGCGGCGGTGCTGATCCAGATCCTGGGGGCCTTCGTCGACCAGCATCGCCTGGGCATCGTCATCGGCGCGGACGGCATGATGCGCCTCGCACCGGGCATGGTTCGCATTCCCGATGTGTCCTTCGTATCGTGGACGCGCATGCCGGGACGACAGGTGCCCCGTGACCCTATCCCCGACCTCGCCCCCGACCTCGCGATCGAGGTCCTGAGCGCGGGGAACTCCAGCGCGGAGATGGACCGCAAGGTCGCAGAGTACTTCTCCGCCGGCGTGAGACTCGTGTGGCTCGTCCATCCCGCGGAGCGCTCGCTCGACCACTACACTTCCGCGGCCGGGGTGCTGCGCGTGGGAGAGTCTGGAACGGTCGGTGGGGAGGACGTGCTCCCCGGCTTCTCGTTCCTCCTCGGAGATCTGCTCGACCGCGCCGCCGGGGCTCCCCCGCGAACGTGATCCGGAACGGGCACTTCCCGACCGCCTCGATCCGCCGTCCCGGCGGGCACGACCCGGCCGTCGACGGACCGGCACGGCACTTCGCCTCGATCACGGTCAGGTGCGGCACCCAAGGGGTGCCGAGACTCATGCCCAGGATCCAGTCCGGCAATTCGGCGTCCGTCAGGGCCCCCCCTTCGTCGCTCGCCAGATTCTCACCCTTGGACTGACCGAATCGGAACGGAGGACGGGCTGAGGTCGCATCATCCACGGCTCAGCCAAGAGGACAGAAGCGAGTCAACGCACGGCCGGAAACCAGCGAAAGTCGTATGCCCACTCACGCACGAGCACCCGGTATTCCCTCTTCGCACCGTCCGCGAACATCACTGCATGCGCTGGATGATCGCCCTGTTGACCGCTCCCGTAACTCGGCTGCTTCGCAGCATTCGTATCGCGCATGAATGCGGCCCACTTGCCGTCCGGAGACACTTCCCGTTCGCTATACGGCATCCCCATGGGCTCCGAATCGCCCAGGAAGCAGATACCTCCATCGATCTCCGAAAAGAACTTCGCCGATCTTGTCCCGACATCGGCCTCAGGCGGGGGCTCCCAGCCAGGGCCAGGAGGGGGCTTTTTGTGGTCCAAGAGTAGACCCGAGTAGCGATGACTGCTCGACCGCTTTCCCGTTCGGATGTCCTCTTCGACCCACGCGAAACTCCCCGCGTGGTCGTCCTCTCGCGGACGGAGATCGAAGCCTTCGGTGACGGAATACCGGATCCTGGAGTCATCGGCCCACGTCATCTGGAGGGTGGGTCCGAGTGATGACCACCTACTGGGCCGGATGTCGATGTCCTCCTCTCGCAGGACGCAATCGCTCGTGGTCACGTCGAACACGAGCAGCCGAGCCCGATTCAGGCCGTCATGGGAGGGGGTGAAGCCGATGGCCAGGAATCGGCGATTGAGGGAGAACTCGTGCGTGAACCGAACGAAGCTGCCGTCGGGATCGAGGGCCGCGATGCGCGTCGGCGCGCCTGCGTGCAGCGGAATGCGCCAGATCCCCCCGTCCTGCGTGACACCCCATGCATCGTCCTCGCCCAACTCCAGGATGCGCGTGAGATGCAGATCGCACACCGCGCGAGCCGGACTCGTATTGCCTAGATCGAAGCACATCAGGGTACGATCCGTGCGGTCTGCGCGTTCGGAGCGCTCCTCCAGAAAGTATGTCACTGCTTCGCGGGAGTCGAGGAATTCCAGGCGGCCCTCACGATGATCCAATCGCCACGTGTTGTTGGAGTAGCCCGTGCGGCAGGATCCTGCTGCGAGGTCGATCACGAAGAAGCCGCGGGGCCTGTGGTGGGTCTGCATCAGGAACCGGTGCTGATCGATCCGACGCAGGAGCTTCAGGTTGCTGCGAATCGACAGGACGAGTCGAGGTTCCGAATGCAGCGTGGGGTCGAATACATGGAGCGCCTCTTCCCTGACCCCGGAGGATTCGTCCGGTCGGATCAGGAACAGCACACAGCCGGCACTCACCGGTACCGGGTGAACCCGAACCTCGTCGTCCGCCCCGGCGGCCGCGATCCCGGAAAACCACAGCAGAAGACCAAGACTTGCCGCGGCGCCGCCGAGACGGAGGATCGAATCGCGGGTCTGCATGGTTCCTCCCTGCCGCATGGACGGCGCTTCCCTATCGTACCACGCCCCTTCGGGATCGAGGAGGTCCCGGCCGCGCCCGCAGCGAGTCTCGCCGCCTTCGAACTCGATCCCGCGACCCCGCGGTACCGCCGCAGCACGCGGCTCGCTGGCCGCGCCATGCGGCTCATGAAACACCAGCCCGGATAACCGAATCCACGCCCCGGATTCGCTTGTCGCATGGTGCGGCTCGCGATTCCGGCGGTCGGATTCGCTTGCCGCGCCATGCGGCTCGCGATACCGGCGGTCGGATTCGCATGCCGCGCGGTGCGGCTCGGTTGCCGCATCGCCGGGCCAGCTTGCCGCCTCGCGCGGCTCGCTTGCCAGGTCTTGCGGCCCGCGAACCCGAAGGCGCGGCTCGCGATTCCGCCCGACGGATTCGATTGCCGCAA
>Ga0209514_10009129_pt1 | contig 11003 bp, 7 predicted proteins | sample Subgrocontami58m_FD_187452 | JGI IMG/M metagenome (GOLD analysis project Ga0209514, IMG submission 187452) | Subsurface groundwater microbial communities from S. Glens Falls, New York, USA - GMW37 contaminated, 5.8 m (SPAdes) (version 3) | ecosystem: Environmental > Aquatic > Deep subsurface >...
TCGCGCAGCGGTTGTCCGAGGTGGTCGCGGGCCGGCACGACCTGGAAGCGATCGGGCGCCGGTCGCGCGAATGGGTCGTGCGCTTCCACGGACCGGAAGAGCTGGCGCACCGGATTGTGGCCCTGCACCGCGAGGCGATCGGGCCGTCCGGCGCGGGCGCGACGGAGCGCCCGTCACGCTGACGCGTTCCGGTAGAACTCCGCCGTGCGACGGATCCCGTCCTCCAGGTCGACGAGCGCCAGGTGCTTCTCTGAGAACTCTGGAACCCAGCGTGCGCCAGGCGGTCTCTTAGAGCGGCGCCTTTTCGAACACCCAAAGAACGTTCGAACCGAACCCCGGAAGGAAAGGTGTGCTCTTCTGGATCCGCCCGGCAATGTCGTTGAGCGGAGCATCAAACCGGGGCGATTCTGGTGCAACGAGCAAGGGGTGCAGCACTCGCGTCATGATGAAGTAAAGCGAGTACCCAAGCTTGTGAAGCAGTTTGAATCCCAGCTGCTCGGCGAAAGCTTCCAATTCGCTCTCCTTGATGCGGATCGACGACACGTTGTCTTTGCTGGTCGCCGAGATCTTCGGAAGACCGAGTTCGGTCCGCAGGCTGTTGAGAGCCTGGTGGCCATCCTCGGAGCCCTCGCACATCAGGAACCGGCCCCCCGGCTGGAGCATGCGGAAGATGTTCCGAATCACTTCGTGCTGGACGGACACGCTCGGCAGGTTCTGGACGAAGCGCTCGGTGATGACGTTCGTTGCCGATCCGGTTTCGGCTTGCTTGACGAAATTCACGGCATCCGCGCAGTGAAGCCGAATACGGCTCTTCAATTCTGCCTGTCGTGCCTCCAGAAGCTCGCCGGCTCCGCGGACGAGATTTTCCGAAAAGTCCACGCCTTGGAGGTTCCAATCCTCGAGCTCTTTGGCGAGCGAAAGGAGTGTGTAGCCGTTACCGCAGCCGAGATCGACGACCGTCCCTTTAGGCCCCAGGAATTGTTTGATCGACGAGATCTCCAGTTCCCGTGCGTTGTAGTCGCGCGAGGTCGCATACAAATCCTTGGCGTTTCGCTGATCAAAGTCTCGCCGCACAAAATCCTGTTTCTGCTCGTCGGTCATCTTCCCGTATTGTTGATATTCCTCTTCGGAATGAGCCGTATGCCTGCCGGCTTTCACATCGGGCGCCGGTTCACCGTTTTCGTTCGTGTACATGGCGTAGAGTTCTCCCAGGGTATGGAAACGTTGTCCGCGGGCCTTCAGCAGTTCGAGGAGCCTACAGAGAAAGGTGCGCGTGCCTTTGCGAGCGCAGCGCAATTCCCCGAGAGACTGTTCGTCGAGGGTCCGGGTGCGATCCTTGACTTTGGCGTAATAGGCGTCGTCCGACGTATTGAGGGCGACGTGAATAGGATGAAAGTTGAGTATCTTCAATCCTGGAGTCAGGAACTCTTCGAGCAAGGCGTCAGCGTCCCAGATCCCGGGAGATCTTCTCGCGTGGACGTCGTCTTCCCAGAACACGGGAAATCGCAGCAAACCCGATTCGTGGCGCAACGGGACCAGCTCTGGCTGCATGTACAAGCAGAGGTTACTGTCGTACCGAAAACCCCGACGGAAGAGTTCCTTGGCAATAATGTAGCTATCCACGAACATGTGCGAGCGAAAGCACTTGGCCTCGCGAAACAAGCCGCAACTATGATCAATGACCGAGACAACGTCCTGCCCATGTGTCGAGCCGGGCAAAAAATTGGGATGGATGCCGAGTTCGATTTTTCCTTTAGCCTCGTATTCCCGTAGAACAGCGCTGGGATGTGTGGCGAAGACGGTCGGACGAATGTCAAAGGACGAAACCAACTTCAGCATGTCTGCAACAACGTGCTCGCAGGCCCAATCGACGTCGCTGGTCAAGCAGAACACAGGATGATCAGCGCCGTAAGTACTGGCTGGCATGAGCAGAGTCCTTTTCGGCAGTTCGTCCCAAACCTTTGCCGCACGCGCGTTTTATCGGAGGGTTCAGCAGCGGGGCAAGACCAGTTTGCTGCCCTTGTATGTCGGCCGAACGAATCCCTGGTCCTCTTGGCCCGTCCGGCGCGGGCGCGGCGGAGCGCCCGTCACGCTGACGCGTTCCGGTAGAACTCTGCCGTGCGACGGATCCCCTCCTCCAGGTCGACGAGCGCATTGAATCCCAGCATGTCGCTCATTTTTCGGGTCGAGGGGATCCTCAATTCCACGTCCGCGTAATCCTTCCGCGTGAAGCGGATCGCCGCGCTCGAGCCGAGGACGCGGATGACCGTGTTCGCCAACCCGTAGATCGTCGTGATGGCCCGTTGGTTGCCCACGTTGAAAGACTCGCCTACGGCCCTCGGATCGGTCAGCGCAAGGAGCAGGGCGTCGATCATGTCGTCCACGTAGCACCAGGCCCGGATTTGCGTGCCGTCCCCGTGGATTTCCAGGTCTTCGTTCCGCAGGGCGCGAAGGATGAACGTCCGGAGCGCGCCGCCTCCGACCTGGCCGGGGCCATACACGTTGAAGGGGCGGAGCACCGTGGTGGGAAGCCCCTGTTGGGTGTGATAGGCGATCGCCAGGTGCTCCTCGGCCAGCTTGGACACCGCGTAGGTCCAGCGCACCTCGCCCACCGTGCCGAGGACCGCGTGGTCGGTCTCGGTCGAGCGGAACGCATGCGAACCGAAGACCTCGCTGGTGGAGAAGCACACGACCCGGTCGCAACGCGGCAGCCGGGCGGCCGCCTCCAGCACGTTCGCGGAACCGACGATGTTGACCCGCATGGTCGCGACGGGGTTCTGGATGACCGTATCGATTCCCGCGATCGCGGCGCAGTGCACGACGAAATCCGCACCGCGCATCGCTTCCTCGACCCGCGCCGCGTCCAGGACGTCGCCTACCACCAGCCGAAGATTCGGATGCTCCCGGAACGGCTTGGTCTTGAGGGAGTTGCGCGACAGATTGTCGTACGCCACCACCCGGTTGCGTTCGATCACGCGGCCGATGAGGGCGGAGCCGATGAACCCGGCGCCGCCGGAGATGAAGATGGTCTTCCCTTCGATCAAGGGTTTCCTCCTTCCGGACGCTCGAGCGCCGGCTGACCGCCGCGCATGCGCAGGACCCGGGCCGGGACGCCCGCCGCGACCGCGTAGGCGGGGACGTCGCTCGCGACCACGGCACCCGCGCCGATCTGCGCCCCCCGCCCGATGGTGACCCCGGGCAGAATGATCGACCCGATCCCGAGGTCCGCGTCGTCTTCGATGACGACGGGGGCGAAGTCGATCCGGCTGTGGAGGATCGGCTTGGTTCGCCCCTCCTCGGCATGGCGGGAGGTGAGGACCTTGACTCCGGGTCCGATCCCCACGTTGCGTCCGATCGTAATTCCGCCGCCGCTGTGGAAGAAGCACTGCTGGCCGATCCACGTCCCGGAGCCGACGACCATCTTGTTCTTGTAATAGCCCTTGAGGATGGTGTAATGGCCCACGTACACCTCGTCCCCGATCTCGATCTGCTCCGGGTGAAAGACGAGCACCCCCGGCTCGAACACCACGTTTTCGCCCAGCTTCGCGAACTGGGACGGCGTGAATTGGCCCGAACCGTGCGAGTGGATCGGCATCCGGCACCCATAGTCGAGATTCGATCCTGACAATGTAGGGGGCCCGCCGGGTCGAAGCAAGGACTATTTTGGGCCCCGGCCCCGCCCCCCTCCGGGGCCCAAGACGGATCTCATCGAATGTCGGGCACGATGCAACCACGCCTTGTGCTCCACATCGGCAATATCGGCAAGGTATTCTGGTGGTGGGAGTGTTTGACATGGACAGTGTAGTTTCGGACGGGCAGGTGTCTCACGACTATTGACACAAAGGGCCGCCACATTCGGCGGCATCATGCCCAAGGAGATGGCATGTGCGCGTCCCGTCCTGCTGAACTCCGAAGGCGGCGTGGATCAACCCGCCGGCAGATGCTAAGACGACGCTGACTCAGATACAGTGAACTGCCCCTCGGAGGTGTCACGCAATCATTGACATGTTCCGGCAGGCCGCGAGCCCGGCCGTTCTTCACGTCGGGAACATCGGCAACAATGCGTACCAGAACGCGCGCATCCTCAACCGGGAGGCGATCCCATCGGACGTGCTGTGCTATGACTACTACCATGCGATGGGCTGTCCGGAATGGGAAGATGCGCTCGTCGACCGATTGCCCGACTCCTTCGACGAGAACAAGCCTGAGTGGCACAGACTGCGATTGAGCGACTTCGAGCGACCGGATTGGTTCGCCCAAGGACCGCTCCGGTACGCCGTCGCCTATCTCGCCGCCCGCCGAACCGGCCGTCGGATGCGCGCTCGAGCGTGGCATGGGCTGATCAAGTCCTGCTGCCGGATCGAGTCTGATGCGATTCTCACTCGAAGGCTGGCCTTGTTCCTGGACTGCCTGCGCCGAATTCGGGGTTTCCATGGCGGCAGCGGCCTGCGGTCGGCCGTTCGCCGACTGCTTGCCGGGTCCGACCCTCTGCCCCCTCTTCCATTCCGAACCGTGTGTGAAGGATGTCGTACTCTGTTTCCCGACCGCCCCGACTCCCTCGTCGCCGCAGACCTGGCGCAATACGTGCCTGGCGTGCAGCTAATGGGCAACTGCCTTTCCCTCTACGACATCGTCCTGGGGTACTCGACCGATTGCATCTACCCCCTCCTCGCCGGCCACCGTTGCTACTTCGCCTACGAGCACGGCACCCTTCGGGCCATCCCGTTCGAAGATTCACCGACGGGCCGGTTGACGGCGCTGGCCTACCGCAAGGCCGCCTGCGTCTTCATTACCAATTGCGACAACATTCGGGCTGCGGAACGGCTCGGGCTCACCAACTATCGCTACATTCCCCACCCCATTAACGACCGCAACCTGGCGCTTGCCGACGGAACGGTTCTCCGGTGCCAGTTGATGGAGCGCTTCCGCGCCGATTTCATCGTGTTTCATCCGTCCCGCCTCCACTGGGAGCCCGAGCTTCGCCACCCCAGCTGGGAAAAGGGGAATGACCTCTTCCTGCGCGGCTTCGCCCGGTTCGTGCGCGAGACCGCGCCGCGCGCTCTCTGTATCCTCGCTCGCTGGGGACAGAAGCTGCGAGAGACCGACGCCTTGCTACGCGACGAGGGAATCACGGGTCGTGTCCACTGGATCTCCCCCGTTCCCAACCGCACAATGCTGGGCTATGTCAAGGCCGCGGATGCCGTCGCGGATCAGTTCTGGCTCGGCACGTTCGGCGGCATCACCCCCAAGGCGCTGGGCTGCGGGCGGCCCACGCTGCTGCACCTCGACCCGGAAGTACATCGGTGGTGCTTTCCCGAACTGCCTCCGGTGCTGAACGTGCGCGATCCGGTGCAAATCTCTGCCGCGCTAGCCTCCCTGTACCGGGATCCGGCCCACGCGCGCGAGATAGGCGCCCGTTCGGAAGCGTGGTATCGCACGTACCATTCCGAGAGCGTCGTCCGGGACCGGCTGGTGTCGGCGATCCGGGAGTGCTGGAGGCCGGGGCTATAGCGCTCACCACAAAGGACCGGCAAGAGCAGCGCCAGATCTGCGGATTTGCTATGGCGCTCACCAAGACTGGACCACCTGCGCTCACTTAACTTTAGCGCTCACCAGAATCGACCCACCCCTGCTCCGATGAATCGACCCACCCGCGAGTGGGCTCAGCCCACGAAAACAGGACCAGTCCATGCGCATGGACTCCGAAAGTCCAAGCGCGGCAAGCGACGAGTCCCCTTGCTCTCGCTGGAGGCATGGTGCCGTGTTCCGGGCTCCTGGGGGGGTAGCCGATGTGTCAAATCAACGTGTCATCGGCGTAACTCCTGCATCGCGCCTCGCACTTGCTCAAACTCCTGGCGCTTCCTCAACACGGCAAGGGTGGGGGTGCTCTCGATCCTCGTGAAGTCGCGGCAACCAAGTTCGAGCGCCTTCTGCAGCCGAAATACCGCGAGATCCCACTCCCCTAGGTGGGCGCAGACCTCGGCTAGACCGAATTGAGACTCCCATCGGGTCGGTGCGATGATCCGCGCGCGCTCGAAGCAATCGCGCGCGCGCGCGACTTCCCCGCTCGAAAGGGACGCTTGCCCTCGCTTGCAGAGCCCGTCGCTCAGCTTTGGCATCAATTGCCTCGTCAACTGGACGAGCCTCTCATCCCGGGTCTCGATGACACCTCCAGCCTCGCCTGACAGGAGAGAATCGCGGATCGACTCTACTTCATCGAGCGGGAACATCAGCGCAGCGTGCTCCAGGTCCCGCAGTCCGCGGGGCAGGTCGAGTCCGACCAGATAGGTGAGCCCACGTTTTACGTAGAGGTCCCGGTCATCGGGTGCGACCTGGATGGCTTGACTAAGTGACCGGATCGACTGCCGCAGGTCCCCCTTGCGGGAGTAGCTTCTCGACAACCAGACGTAGGCCTTCACCTTATATGGCGCCAGTGTGACTGCGCGAGTCAACAAGCGAATCGCACCGTCGTAGTCTTTCGCGCGATGTAGGTACTGGCCATGCAAGTAGTTGAATGAAGCGTCGTCTTGAAACAATTGCGATCCTAGTTCGAAGTGTCGACCGAGGTCTGGAAGCTCTTCGAACTCGAGCAGACAGCTCAGCATGGCAATGTAGACGGCTTGCGTTCCGATGCACTTCTCGGGAGCGAGTGCCGCCTGAACTTCGGGCCGAGCGTAGTAATCGGAGGCGCTCTTGGTGCCCCGCCACTTCTTGTAGAGGTTCATCAGTCTCAGAACGATGAAGGGATCGTCCGGTGACAGCGTCGCCGCATGCGCAAGATCCTGCTCGGCTGCCGTTGGCTGGCCCATCGCAAGGTTTATCTCGGCGCGGTTCATGTACCCACCAGCCTCCTGGGGATAAATGGCGACGTAGTAGTCCAGCGCGGCGAGACCACGAGCGGTGTTGCCGAACAGAATGGTTCGCTCGAGCAGTAGACGTCCTGGATATGGGTGATGTGCCATCGCCAGCAGGTAGGCCGAGCGGGCTTCATCGATGTGGTTGCAGTCGCGGTTCAATCGCCCAAGGAAGCGGTAGTCCGCCGATGTGGCTTGCCCCCTGCCGATGCACCGGAGCACGTTTTCCAGCGCGGGCGCGAGGTCGTCCGCATTGCCGGTACTGCTCAGAACGAGGCCGAGTACTCTGAGTATCTCGGCTTGGTATGGTGGGGTTCGGGGCGAGCCATCCACTAGCGCAAGTGCATCGGCAGGTCTCTGCCTGATCAATTCCAGTCTCGATCGCGCAAGGGTCAGGAGCGGTTCTTGCGCGCGCTCTACGACCCTCCCAAGCTGCTCGATTGCGGCCTTGGTCAGAACGCTCTCGTGGAGCGCTCGTCCGAGGAGGTAACTTGGGAGGTCATCTTCGGGACTGACCTTGATCCAAGCCTCTAGCGCCTCAATGGCCAACGAGTACTCGCCTGACCTAAGGTACAAATGCGCCAGGCAACTCAGCGCAATCGGATCCCCACCCCCCAACCCCACCGCCTCCTTCGCCAATGCGATCGCCTTGGCCAATGGCGCAAACGCCTTCCGCGCCGCCTCCAGCTCCTCCGCCAGCGTCGCCGTCTCCGGCACGCTGATCTCAATCCGCTTCGCCACCTCCTCCGCCTGCTGCACCAGCTCCAGCGCCTTCCTCCGCCTGCCCTCGCGCTCGGCCACCTCGCTCCGCCGTCCCGCCTCCGCCACCAGCCCCCAGATGATCACGGCAACCACTACCACTGCAACCGCCACCACTCCCACCGCCCGGCGGTTCCCCCGCACCCCCCGCCACACCCGCTCCACGACCGACCGCCGCCGCGCCCGAATCCCCTCCCCCGCGACAAATCGCCGCAGATCCTCTGCGAATTCCGCCATCCCCGCGTAGCGGCCCTTCGCGTCCTTCGCTGTCGCCTTCAGCATGATCGTCTCCAGGTCGAGCGGGATATCCGGCCGGTGCTTGCGCGGAGACTTGGGGTCGCGGAACAGCACCTGGTGGAAGATGTGGCCGTCCTTCTCCTCGAAAATCGGCTTCCCTGTCGCCAACTCGTAGAGCGTCGCCCCGAGCGAGTACACGTCCGTCCGATGGTCGACGTCGTCACGCACGCCGTTCGCCTGCTCCGGGCTCATGTACCGCGGCGTCCCCATCACCTGGTTCGATTGCGTGATCGTCGCCGACGCCGAATCCCGCGCCAGACCGAAATCGGTCACCACCACGCGGTCGCTCTCGGTTACCAGCAGGTTCCCCGGCTTGATGTCCCGGTGCACGATTCCCGCCGCGTGCGCCGCCTTCAGCCCTTCCGCCGCCTGCAACATCAACCGCGCGGCCCGCTCGAACGTCACTTCCGGCCGACCCACCAGCTTCACCAGGCTCGCCCCGGGCACGAACTCCATGGTGAAGTACGGCAGTCCCTCGGCCACGCCGAAGTCGTACACCCGCACCACGTTCTCGTGGTTCAACTTCGCCGTCGCCAGCGCTTCCCGCTTCAACCGCTGGAACGCCTCGAGGTCCAGGCCTCGCTCCGACAGCACCTTGAGTGCCACCCGCCGGTTCAGCTTCAGTTGCACCGCCTCGTACACGATCCCCATCCCGCCCCGTCCGAGTTCCCGCAGGATCGTGTAATCCCCGACCACCGCCCTCCCGCTCAGCCCGGACCCGGCCTGCATCGCTCCCTCGCGTGGCGGGTCGGCCACCGTCTCCGCGCCCGTCGCGGGTTTCGCTGCCCCGCGCGCGGCTTCCCCCGCCGCGTCCGGAGTGGGCAAAGGCCCTTCCGAAACCGGCGCAACGTGCCTCGCCGCCGGCACCGCCGATCCCGACGCCACCGACACCGCGGACGGCGCGGACGAGGCCGAAGAATCGCTCTCGCGCGTCGCCGCGCCCCCGTCCTTCTGCCCGGCCTCGCGGATCAACACCGCGATCCCGGCCTTCTGGTAAGGGCTCAGTACGCCGAGTCGCTCGGCCGCTTCGGGAAAGCCCAGGAATTCGCCGCGTGCACGCGCCGCGTCCTGTTCGCGCCAGCAGCGGTCCGCCTCCTCGTCGGAGAGCAGCCCGTAATCCTGGGCGAAGCGGGCGAAGACGATGTCCTGGGGTGTCGGCATGGTCTCGGGTGCGAAGCGGGTCGAATCAGCGGGGCAGGTACCGATGCCGGATACGATGTTGCGCCCAGGATAGCGGCGATGCGGGGGCGTGACAACGGGAATCGCGCAGTGCGGTGAACTCGTGGGGCGGGGCGCGAAAGCGAGGTCCGCGGGCCCCGCCGGGCGCCGCGTCCCCCGGGGCCGGGAGCGCTTGTCGCGCCCAGGCGGAAAATCCCCGCGCCAGGGTCGTCTCGTCGGTGGTCGCGCGTCGGGCACGCAAGCGCCGGATCTCGTCCAGCGGCACCGCCGGGAATGATGGACTTCGCTCGGTCGTGCGATAGTCCCCGTCGCTGCCCAGTTGCTCCACACTGCGCCGGTTGCCGTCGAACCGCCAGAGCTCCGGCATCGGGCGCCAGCGGTTTGCGTGCGGGCGCCAACGCCTGCGGTCCGGGCGGAAGCGGTTTCTGTACAGACGTCAACGCTTGCGGTCCGGACAGAGGCGGTTTGCGTGCCGACGCCAACGCCTGCGGTCCGGACTGACGCGGGTTGCGTACAGGCGCCAGCGCCTGCGGTCCGAACCGAAGCGGGTTGCGTATAGGGGCCAACGCCTGCGGTCGGGACCGAAGCGGGTTGCGTGCAGACGCCAACGCCTGCGGTCGGGACGGAAGCGGTTTGCATGCAGGCGCCAGCGCCTGCGGTCCGGACCGAAGCGGCTTGCATGCAGACGCCAACGCCTGTGGTCCGGACCGAAGCGGCTTGCATGCAGACGCCAACGCCTGTGGTCCGGACCGAAGCGGTTTGCATGCAGGCGCCAGCACCTGCGGTCGGGACGGAAGCGGCTTGCATGCAGGCGCCAGCGCCTGCGGTCGGGGCGGAAGCGGTTCGCGTGCAGGCGCCAACGCCCGCGGTCCGGACCGAAGCGGCTTGCATGCAGGCACCAGCGCCCGCGGTCGGGACGGAAACGACTTCCGCACATGTCCGAGCTTCCGATAGCCGGGGCCAACGCCAATGGGGGAGACCAGGCCTACATCTATCGGGATGGGGACGAGTGCAAGGTTCCGTTTCCCGTGGGATTCACCATGGACTCGAACTCGACAAGTGTTACGGTTTTTCCCAGTGTTACGTTTCGAAACGCCTCCTATGGTCCGAGCCCAGAGACATTTGTCTTCAGTAATGCCATTACCCATAGCAGGTTATGACATTCACGAAGCAAAAACAACGTGGCACGGCCATCGCTTTAGTCGCTCACACCTGACAGCGGCAACGCGCCGCGGGGAAAAACAAACAACGGTGGTGTTGCGGAGGGAAAAATCATGGACGCCTGGAAAAAGACCTGGCTCCGGATCGCCGAGGACTTCAAATGCGCCATGGGCACAAGGGGCGTAGCCGCGGGGATGGGCATCCTCACCCAGGAATCCGAAATCTTCGTCAAGCTGAAGACGATCCTCGCCTCTTCGACCCGCAGGATGGTCAAGGGGCAGGTACAGGATGGGGAAGACGCCTTGCAGATCGTCTTCAATAACATGGTGGAACACCCGAGCTCCGCGCCGCTGGATGGCATCGGCTTCCGCAAGTGGGTCTACGTCATTCGCAAGAACGTGTGCCGGGATTTCCTTCGGCGCAAGCGCCCGACCGAGCCAATCCCTTACGTCCACCCGGCGGCGCCCGGAGCGGGCGTGGTGACGAAGGTTCACCGCGCGGAGGAAAAAATCCGCTGGCGCGACCGGATCGATGCCCTGCCTGCGCCTCTCTGCGAGGTGGCCCGGCTTCGCTACATCGAGGGCGTCGGCCCCGATGAGATAGCCCTGAGGCTCGAGGCGAGCACGCGCGTGATCCGGCGTCACCTGCAACGCGCCTTGCAGCGTCTCGGTCGGCACATCCGCAGGGACCGGGCGATGGAAGCGTGAACGTGCGTGATGCCCCGCGCCCACGGCCCAGCGAGGGCGAGGATCG
>Ga0209514_10009130_pt1 | contig 11003 bp, 8 predicted proteins | sample Subgrocontami58m_FD_187452 | JGI IMG/M metagenome (GOLD analysis project Ga0209514, IMG submission 187452) | Subsurface groundwater microbial communities from S. Glens Falls, New York, USA - GMW37 contaminated, 5.8 m (SPAdes) (version 3) | ecosystem: Environmental > Aquatic > Deep subsurface >...
CCCGCCGGGGGGCGTCGTCTTTCCCGGACCGGAGCGCAAAGAAGAGGAGCCCGACGACGGCGATGACTCCTGCCACGATCATCGACGCCATCACGGTCTGGTCGGTCCGCGCCCTCTTCACCCTCCGGTCGCGCCCGCGCTTCCGACGATGGTCCTGCACGTCCAGGAGGGCGTCGAGCGCCGAGAGGTCGAGGTACCCCTTCATCACGAGGATCTCGCCGATCCTGCGCGAGAGCCCCAGCTCCCTCATCACGCGCTGGATCTGGATGCACTCCGCGACCTGCTCCGCACGCACGGTCTTCGTCGCGTGGAGGATCTCGCCGATCTTCGCCTCCTGGTCGTCGGTCGTGAGGACCGCCTCGAACTCGGCGGGGTCCGCGTCGCGCAGCCTGGCCCGCACGAGCCGCTGCGTCGCGAGGAGCCCCTCGGGCGCGATCACGCGCAAGCCGAGCAGCACCTCCCCCACCGGGCGGCGGATCTGAAGCCGCTGGTAGAGCCTCCTCTGGGCGAGGATCGCCTTCTGCAGTTGCGCCGGGCCTGCGAGGCGGTTCGCGCTGGCGATCGCGCAGAAGACGAGGTCGGACGGCGCGACGATCGACTTCACCGTCCCCTTCCTCTTCGGGTCCTTCTGCGCCGCGATCGCGTCCTGGACCTCCACGAGCGCCCGCACGACCTCGGCCGCGAGCCAGGAGCGCTCGACGAGCACGTCCCCGAGCCGCTTCTGCACGCCGAGCTTCTGCGCCTCGTGCTGGAGGGCGAGGGCCTCGTCGACCTGCGCCTTCGCGACGAGGCCGTGCTGCGCGGCCAGCTCGCCGAGGCGGCGGTCGGGGGCGGGCTTCCGCTGGAGCGAGGCGAGGTGCCCTGCGAGGAGCGTCTTGTCGGCCTCGGAGAGCGGGAGGGCGAGGAACCGTTTCCGGGGCTCCGCCCCGAGCGTGCCCCGCTCCGTCATCACGCGTGCGAGGTCGATGACGAGGCCCAGGGCGCGGACCCGCTCCGCGACCTCCTGCTCCTGGCGGACGGATTCCGCCGGGAGGACCTGGGACTGGACGAGGAGACCGGCGAAGCGGTCGTCGGCTGCGGTGGACATGGGCGAGACGTCCAAGAGGAGCCAACGAGAGCGGTGGGGCCCGCCCTCTACTTAAGACAGTACGGAACACCGCGGGCGGCACAACTGTCAAGTGGATTCCGGAGAGACACGCCAGGCCTCGCCTTTCTCGGAAACGCTTGCCGCGCCCGCCGGGTGCCACTAGAATCCGATGTGATCCCTTGCCGGAGGTCCACTCCATGCTCCGCCGCTCGCGCGACATCGTCCTCCTCTCCCTCCTCGCCGCCTGGGCCGCCTTCGCCGCCGGCGGCGACGCCGCGAGCAAGGGGAAGGTCCTCAAGGACCACGGCTACGGCAACTTCTGGAACCGCCTCGACGCGGTCCGGGACCTCGGGAAGATGAACTCAAAGGCCGCCGTCGAGCAGCTCGCCGAGGTCCTCGCCGATCCGACCGACGCGCCCGTCCGCGAGGCGGCCGTCATGGAGCTCGCCAGCCTCAAGGACAAGGATGCGATCGCCTTCCTCGCCGGCACGCTCCTCCCGAGGTCGAAGGACCCGCTCGCCCGCGCGAACGCGGCCTGGGCCCTCCGCCTCCTCAAGGACAAGAGCACCCTCCCCGCCCTCGTCACCGCGCTCGGCGACCCCGACGCCCACGTCCGAGCCTGCGCCGCGGAGGCGATCGGCGCGATGGAAGACCCCTCCGTCGCGGACAAGCTGATCGCGAAGCTCGGAGACTCCGACGCGAAGGTCCGCGCCGCGGTGGCCGGGGCGCTCGGGCGCCTCAAGGACCCGTCGGCGACGGAGCCCCTCGCCAAGCGGATGAACGACGGCTCGGTGATCGCCGTCGCCGCCTGCCTGCGCGCGCTCGGCGAGATCGACGCGTTGAAGGCGCTGCCCCTCCTGCAGGAGAAGCTCAAGTCGAAGGAAAAGGAAATCAAGATCGCCGTGGTGGAGACGCTCGCGCGGATCGACCCCCACTCCGCGGTCGACGCCGCGAAGACGCTGATCGAGGACGAGGACTGGAGCGTCCGCGCGGCCACGACGATGGCCCTCATCGTGACGTGGGACAAGGGGGCGATCGACGTCCTCGTCGACCGCCTGCAGCGCGAGAAGGGGCGCCTCCGCTTCGACGAGGTCACGGCCCTCCGCAAGCTCACGGGGAAGCAGATCGGCTTCTCCCCCATCGACTGGAAATCGTGGTGGGACGCGAACAAGGCAGCCTTCGAGATGCCCGAGCGGCCGAAGAAGGGGAAGAAGAACGGGGACGACGCCGACGCGCCGCCCGCGACCCAGACGAGCTTCTTCAACATCCCGCTCCTCTCCGACCGGATCTGCTTCATCATCGACTTCTCCGGCTCGATGAAGACCGTCGAGGACCCCAAGGCCCAGACGACCGAAGGTGCCCAGTCGACCGAAGGGATGTCGAAGATCGAGATCGCCCTCAAGGAGCTCGAGGCATCGATCAACAAGCTCGCCCCCGAGGTGAAGTTCACCGTGATCATGGCGAGCACGGAGGCGACGAAGCAAAAGCTGCGGACGATCTCGAAGAAGCTGATCCCCGCGACCGAGGCGAACAAGAAGACCGCGATCCAGCACGTGAAGGATGCATGGAAGAAGCTACAGGACATCAAGCGCGGCCGCGGCGACTACTACGACGCGATTATGGAGGCGATGGAGGACGAGGAGGTCGACACAGTCTTCCTCGTCGCCGACGGCAAGCCGACCTATGGCCTGTACTGCGACGAGGGAAACTTCGTCGAGTTCCTCGGCAAGGAGAACGAGTTCCGCAAGGTGATGATCCACTGCATCCTGACGGGGAAGAAGGGGACGAGCCCTCGCTTCATGGAGGATGTCTCGGAGATGACCGGCGGGATGTTCGTGAAGCGGTGAAGAGTCGCGCCCGCGAGGGCGCCGTCGTGGAGGCCCGTTCCCGGATGAAACACGCCCGCTCCCTGTCCGTCCTGGTCCTCGCCGCGGTGATCGCCGGCGTCTGGGTCTCGCGCGCGGAGCCCGAACCCGCGCAGACGGCGAGCGTCTTCTTCGCGCCGAGCGGCAAGGACCGCCGCATCCACAAGGCGCTCGAGGAGCTGCTTGGCGAGGCGACGAAGACCGTCGACATCGCCATGTACCAGTTCACCTCCCCCCAGCTCGGGGACCTGGTGAAGAAGACCGCGCGGAAGGCCAAGGTCCGCCTCCTCATCGACTCCGACCAGGTCAAGGGATCCTACTCGCAGGACAAGGGGATGCGCGCAAAGGACAACATCGAGGTCCGCTACGTCCGGCTGCCGGGCGAGGGGGCGGAGCGCGAGAAGTTCCACAACAAGTTCTGCGTCGTCGACGGACAGGTCGTCGCGACGGGGAGCTTCAACTGGACGGTCCTGGCCGACGAGAAGAACTACGAGAACCTCCTCGTGCTGCGCGACGCGAAGATCGCCCAGGAGTACGCTGCGGAGTTCGACCGCGTGTGGAACGACGACAAGGTGACCTCGAAGTAGGCCGGAGGGTCCCCTGCTGAGGCGTCTCCTCCCGCTCGTCCTCGTCCTCGTCGCGATCGGCTGCCGACATGCGCCGCCGGCCGCGCGTCCGATCCGCGTCGTCGTGGTGCACACGAACGACCTGCACGGACAGGTGATCCCGAAGAAGAACGCGAAGGGAGAGGAGGTCGGCGGCTTCGCGGCCCTCGCCGCGCTCGTCCGCCGCGAGCGGGCCCGGGCGGAGGCGGAGGGGTGCGGATTCCTCCTCCTCGACGCGGGCGACTTCTACCAGGGGACGCCGGAGGGCGACCTGACGCACGGCGTGCTGCCGCTGGAGATCATGAACCTCCTCCGCTACGACGCAATGACCCTCGGCAACCACGAGTTCGATCAGGGGCAGACGAACCTGCGGGTGCTCGCGGCGAAGGCGGACTGCCCCTTCCTCTGCGCGAACGTCACGGAGACTGCGACCGGGCAGACGCCCGACTTCGCGCGTCCGTTCATCGTGAAGGAGGTCTCGGGCGTCCGGATCGGGATCGTCGGCATGGTGACGAGCACGCTCCCGACGATCGCGCTCGACCGGAACGTCGCGGGGCTCTCCGTCGCCCGCGAGGAGGAGGCCCTCCCGAAGGCCGCGGCCGCGGCCCGGGCTGCGGGGGCGGAGGAGGTCTTCCTCCTCGACCACTGCGGGTTCGACGTCGACCAGGGGCTCGCGGCGCGATTCCCCGAGGTACCCGTCATCTTCGGCGGCCACTCGCACACGGGGCTCGCGAGCGGCTGGCGCGAGCCGAAGACGGGCGTCCTCGTCACGCAGAACTTCTCGAGCGGGGGTTCGGTGACGCGCACAGCGCTCGAGTTCGACGCGACGACGCACCGCCTCCTCCACGCGGAGGCGACGCACCTCGTCCCGCGCGAAGCCGACCAGCAAGCTGGCCCTGCCAGCCAGCAAGCTGGCCCTGCCAGCGGGAAGGACGCGGAGGCGGAGGCGATCATCGCGAAGTACGTCCCCGAGATCGAGAAGGTGATGGGCGAGCCCGTCTGCGAGGTCGCGGAGCCGCTGACGCGCCAGGGGACGGGGTCGAGCGCGCTCGGGAACCTCCTCACGGACGCGATCCGCGAGTCGTCGAAGGCGGAGATCGCCTTCCACAACCGGACGGGGATCCGTTCCGACCTGGCGAAGGGGACGGCGCGAATGCGCGAGATGTACCAGCTCTCCCCGTTCGGGAACACGATCGTGACGATGGACCTGACCGGCGCGGAGGTCCTGGAGCTGCTGGACCACATGCTGTCGCAGCCGCGGATGTTCCTGGAGGCGAGCGGGCTCACGGCGGAGATCGACGCCTCGGCCGCCGAGGGGAAGCGGGTCCTCTCGGCAACGGTGGGCGGGAAGGCGATCGAGCGCGAGCGGGTCTATCGTGTCGCGACGAACAACTTCCTGGCGGCGGGCGGGGACGGGCACGAGGTGTTCAAGCGCGGGCGGAACGTCCGCGACACCGGGGACCTGGTCCTCGACGCGCAGGTGGCGCTCTCGAAGGCGCGCGCGCCGCTCCACGCGAACGCGGAGCCGCGCATCCGCCCGGTCCGGAAGCAGGACTTCCGCCCCCAGCCGGGGCGGCGGAAGGCGGCGTAGAGCATGGCAGAAGAAAACTACGAGGATCAGCGGTCGTACAAGCGGATCCCGATCACCACGCGGCTCCGCTTCCGCAAGATGGACCTGCCGTCGGAGACGGAGCACGTCGTCGAGAAGGTGGTGACGAACATCAGCGGCGGCGGGATCTTCGTCCCCGGCGAGGCGAGCTACCCGAAAGGCGCCCTGCTGCAGATGGAGTTCAAGATCCCCTCGCGCGCCGACAAGGTCGTCGTGATGGGGCGCGTGACGTGGGCGGGTGCGTCCGGGATGGGGGTCGAGTTCCTGAAGATCGACCCGCGGATCAAGGCGGAGATCGTCAAGAACGCGAAGCGCGGCGCCTGGATCGACTCGAAGCCCGAGATGCCCGTGGTGAAGGCCGCTTCCGTCCAGGAGGCCCCCTCGCCCGACGACGCAGCGGCGACGGAGCCCACCGCGCCCTCCGCCGAGGAGCCTGCCGACGACGCCGGGGGCTTTGCGCCTCCGCCGCCCGACGAGGAGCCGCCGCCCCCGCAGGGGGACGACGCGCTGACGCCGTAGCGGATCGACGAATGGAGGGCCCATGGCGAGCCGATCCCTCCACCTGGGAGTCGACCTCGGCACGACGAACTCCTCGGCCGCCGTCTTCGACGGCGAGGCGATGACGCTGATCCGCAACGGCCAGGGGTCGCCGCTGACCCCCTCCGTCGTGCGGATCGACGCGCGAGGGAACGTCGTCGTCGGGGCGCGCGCGAGGCGGTTCCTCGAGAGCGACCCGGAGAACACGCGGGCCGAATTCAAGCGGCTCATGGGGACGTCGCAGCCGATCCCCTTTCCGGCAGCGAAGACCTCGCGGCGCCCGGAGGAGCTCTCCGCGGAGGTGCTCAAGAGCCTTCGCCAGGACGTGAAGGAGCAGCTCGGGTTCGCCCCCGAGACCGCCGTCGTCTGCGTCCCCGCCCTCTTCGAGCTGCCTCAGAGCAGCGCGACGTCCGAGGCCGCGCGGCTGGCGGGGTTCCGGCATGTCGAGCTGCTTCAGGAGCCGGTCGCCTCCGCGCTCGCGGCGGGATGGAGCCAGGACGCGCCGGCCGGAGGAGGCACCGGCGGCCGGGGAGACTCCGCCCCCGCGTCCCCTCGATCGCGCCCTCCTCGCGCACGAGGCGCTCCTTCGCACGCCCCGCCCGAGGAGGGGCGCCCTGCGCGCGGCCGGGGCCGCGTGGCGCGGAGCCCTCCGCCGCCGCGAGACCCTCCGGTGGGCGATGGAACGCGCGACCGCGCTGGAGGCCTCGAGCGGCGAGGCTGTCCTCCGCGCGATGGAACGCTCCGTCGGCGACGACCTCGCGGCGATCCTCCGCCGGTCCGGATCCGGCTTCATGGCCCTCACGCGCGCCGACGGCCCCCTCGGCGTCGCCGCGCGCCAGGTGCGCGACGAGGTCCTCTCTGAGCTCGAGCTCGCGTGCCAGGCGATCTCCGCCCGCGCGGAGCAGAAGCGCCCGCTCGCACCCGCGGACGAATGGCGTGAGTGGCAGTCGCTGCGAGACACGGCCGAGCGCGCCTTCCGCACCGGCGGGCGCCCATTCCAGCGGATGGCCTTCCCCGCCTTCGAGCGGTCGATCACGTCGCTCGCCTGCTGGCTATACAATATCCGTCATGAGAGGGCGCTCGCGAACGCGATGTTCCGCTGGCTCCACGTGCAGGCCTGCGCCGGCGAGGATGCGGAGGCGAAGACGCTCCAGCTCAGGAACATGAACTGCAGCCTTTGACACCGCTTCCCGCGCGCCGCTAGACTCGCGCGCCTCGGAAAGGAGCTTCCCATGCTGCGCGCCTCCCTCCTCGCCCTAGCTCTCGCCCTGCCGCTGGCCGCCGGGCCGAAGATCGGCCTCGTCACCGACGTCGGGGGAAGAGGCGACCAGTCGTTCAACGACTCCGCCCTCCGCGGGCTCGAGATGTGGGCCGCGGGGAAGAAGTACGAGGCGTCCGGCTACGTCGACCTCTCCGAGGCCGACCGCGCGGCCACGATCCCCGCCTGCTTCAAGGAGCTTGGGATCGAGGTGAAGCCCCTCGGCGTCGAGCCCGTCGTCCTCGTGTCGCGCGCGCAGGAGGACTACACGCCGAACATCCAGACCCTCGTCGACGAGGGGTGCGAGCTCGTCATCGGGGTCGGGTTCATGCTCGAGAACGCCATCGAGCAGGCCGCGAAGGAGAACCCGAAGGTCAAGTTCATGCTGATCGACTCCCCCATCCTCGACGACAAGCGGCAGGTCGTGCTCTACCCGAACGTGGAGACCTACACGTTCATGGAGCAGGAAGGCTCCTTCCTCGTCGGCGCCATCGCGGGGCTCGTCACGAAGTCGGGCAAGGTCGGCTTCGTCGGTGGCATGGAGATGGACCTCATCAAGAAGTTCGAGGCGGGGTACCGCGCGGGGGTCCGCACGACGAACCCCAAGGCCGAGGTCCTCATCGTGTACACCGGCTGCTTCGACAGTTCCACGGAGGGCCTCAGGGCGGGCACGTTCCAGGTCCAGAAGGGCGCCGACGTCATCTACCATGCCGCAGGCGTCTGCGGCCTCGGCGTCATCGACGCCGCGAAAGACTGGCAGAGCCAGCTTGCTGGGGGGAAGGTCTGGGCGATCGGCGTCGACAGCGACCAGGCGCACGTCGCGCCGGGGACCGTCCTGACATCGATGGTGAAGCACGTCGACCTCGTCGTCTACCGCTCGATCGAGCACCTCGTCTCGGGGAAGTTTGAGGGGGGGAACATGGTCCTCGGGCTGAAGGACGGCGGGCTCGAGTACGCGCCGCTGCCCGCCGACCTCCCGAACCGAGAGGCGATCATCGCCACGGTCGACGCGCTCAGGGAGAAGGTCCTCGAGGGGAAGATCAAGGTCCCCTCCACGCGCGAGGAGCTCGGGAAGTAGAGAATGCCAGTCCTCGAGGCCCGCTGCGTCACGAAGCGGTTCCCCGGCGTCGTCGCGAACGACGCCGTCTCGCTCGCCGTCGAGGCGGGAGAGGTCCTCGCCGTCGTGGGCGAGAACGGCGCGGGGAAGTCGACGCTGATGAATGTCCTCTACGGCCTCTACGCTCCCGACGAGGGCGAGGTCCTCCTGCGCGGCCGCCCGGTCCGCTTCCGATCGCCCAGCGACGCCATCGCCGCGGGCGTGGGCATGGTCCACCAGCACTTCATGCTCATCCCGCCGCTCACGGTCGCGGAGAACGTCGTGCTCGGGAGCGAACCCCGCACCGCCGCGGGCCTCTTCGACCGCGGCGCCGCGAGGGAAACCGTCACGCGGGTCGCGCGGGAGTTCGGCTTCGCGATCGACCCCGACGCCCGCGTGGAGACACTCAACGTCGGCCAGCAGCAGAAGGTCGAGATCGTGAAGGCGCTGTCGCGCGGGGCGGAGGTCCTCATCCTCGACGAGCCGACGGCCGTGCTGACGCCGCAGGAGGCGCGTGAGCTCTTCCGCATCGCTCGGTCGCTCGCGGCCGCGGGGCGGAGCGTGGTGTTCATCTCGCACAAGCTGCGCGAGGTGCTGGAGGTCGCCGACCGGATCGCCGTGATGCGCGCGGGGCGCATCGTCGCGACGCTCGCGGCGAAGGAGACCTCGGAGCGCGACCTCGCGGGGCTCATGGTCGGGCGGGAGATCGGGGTGCTGCCGCCGCACGGCGAGGCGCCGCGCGCGGAGGTGCTGCTCGAAGTCGTCGGCCTCTCGGCGCAGAACGACAAGGGGGTCGAGGCGCTGCGCGAGGTCTCGTTCGCGCTCCATGCGGGCGAGGTTCTCGGCGTCGCGGGGGTCGAGGGGAACGGGCAGACGGAGCTGGCGGAGGTGATTACGGGGCTCCGCGCGCGGACGGCGGGGACGGTACGCGTGGACGGCCGCGAGGTCCCCTCCCCCACGCCCGCGCGAATGCGGGCGCTGGGCGTGCGGCACGTGCCCGAGGACCGGCAGCGACGCGGGCTCGTGATGCCGTTCACGGTGGCGGAGAACCTCGCGCTCGGGAGACAACGCTCGTTCTGCTGCGGACCGTTCCTCACCCGCGCGCGGATGCGGCGCCACGCGCGCGAGGCAGTGGAAGCGTTCGACGTGCGGCCGCGGCGGATCGACATCGCCGCGCGCGCCCTCTCGGGGGGGAACCAGCAGAAGGTGATCCTCGCGCGGGAGCTGACGAGCGACCCGCGCGTGCTCGTTATGGTGCAGCCGACCCGCGGGCTCGATGTGGGCGCGATCGAGTTCGTGCAGAAACGGGTCCTCGAGCAGCGCGAGCAGGGAAAGGGGATCCTGCTGGTGAGCCTCGACCTCGACGAGGTGCTCGCACTCTCGGACCGCGTGCTGGTCCTCTATGGCGGCCGCGTGACCGGGATCCTCCCCCGCGCGGAGGCGACCGAGGAACGCCTTGGCCGCCTGATGCTCGGCACGATTCCGGACAAGTGCTACGGTTCGTAACGGCGTCAGGCGCCCCTGGGCAGCCTCCGGAACCCGCGCTCACTCCCTCCCGTCCATCCCATGTCAGCCATGTGAGTTACGGAGGCGGCTGAAGAGGCGAACCTCTCGCCCCCTCGGAGAGCCGGTTGCGTTCACATCCCATCGAGAATTGGTTCTTTGTGGGAGGCTCACATGAGACAGGCATTCGCGGCGTTCCTGGTCGTGACTGCGGGGTTCGCGCTCGCACCCGTCGTCTACGCGCAGCCCTCGGGCGACGCCAACGTGGCGCGGACCTTGTACCGCGAGGCGCAGAATTATCGCGCGAACGGGAAGGTGCACCTGGCGCTCTTCGAGGCGGGCGTGACCGAGTCCGGGATGCGCAACCTGAACTACGGCGACCGCGACTCGATCGGCGTCCTCCAGCTCCGGGTGAGCCTGTGGGGCTACGCCCAAGCGTCGAGCCCGAGTCTCTCCGCCCGCTGGTTCCTCCGCGAGGCGATCCGCATCCAGTCGCGGTACTATTCGGCGGGGGCCCTGGCGCAGGCGGTGGAGAGGTCGGCGTTCCCGGACCGCTACCGCCAGAACGTCCGTTGGGCCGAGGCGTGGCTCAGGTTCTGTGGGTACGGCGGCTGGTTGCCGTAGGAGGAGACGACCATGACCCGCTTCGCGACCGTCGCCGTCCTCGCCGCCGTGCTCGTTGCCGCAGTCATTCACTTCGCGGGGCGCGTGGAGACGCGCGCCCCGCAGCCGAGGGGCGCGGCGCCCGAGGCCCGGGCGGTGAGCCTGCCCGTCGCGGCACCTGCCGCGGTCGCGGCGACGACGCAGCCTGTGGTCTCCTCCCCTGCGTCGTCCTCCGTCCCTTGCGAGGGGATCCGCGAGGCGGTCTCCGCCAAGGATGGGGCGCGCCTCGACGAGTCGCTCGATCGCCTCCTGGCGTGGGTTGGCGGCGACGTGCAGCGCGCGCTCGAGGTGGTCGCGATGATGTCGCGTGAGACCGACGCGATGATGCTCGACACCGTCGCGGACGCCCTCTCGCAGAACGCGCGGCTCGGGGATGCGCGCGAGCTCCTCGAGGCCTTCCTCGGCATGGCTCTCCGCGACGCGCTCCCCGCGCGACGCATCGCTGCACTGACGTTCCTCGAGGAGCGGCCTCGCGACGAGGCGCTGGAGGCGCAGTTCCTCTCGATCGCCCTGGGCGATGCCGACTCCGAGGTCCGCACGGCCGCGGTCTGCGCGCTTCGGCGGCAGGTCGACCTCGTCCCCGCGGCGAGGGCGCGACTCGACGCGACGCTCCTGCGTGCGACGGTGTCGACGGACGAGATGGTGCGCGCGACGGCCGTCGAGGCGCTCTCGATGCGGGAGGCGGACGCGTCGCAGGTCGAGAGGCTCCTGCGCGACGACCGGGACGCGCACGTGCGGGCCGCGGCGGCGGAGAAGTTGGCTGATGCGGGCACGCAGGCG
>Ga0209514_10009131_pt1 | contig 11003 bp, 21 predicted proteins | sample Subgrocontami58m_FD_187452 | JGI IMG/M metagenome (GOLD analysis project Ga0209514, IMG submission 187452) | Subsurface groundwater microbial communities from S. Glens Falls, New York, USA - GMW37 contaminated, 5.8 m (SPAdes) (version 3) | ecosystem: Environmental > Aquatic > Deep subsurface >...
ATTGACGACGTGCTGATCGAGCTGTACGACGGGTCCTACCACGACGTGGACTCGAACGAAATGGCGTTCAAGATCGCCGGCTCGATGGCGTTCAAGGACGCGGCCTCGAAGGCGCATCCCGTGTTGCTCGAACCGGTCATGCGCGTCGAAGTGACGGTGCCGGAAGACCACATGGGCGACGTCATCGGCGACCTCACCAGCCGGCGCGGACACATCCAGTCGATGGATGCCCGCGGCGGCACCCAGATCATCAACTCGCGCGTGCCGCTGTCCGAGATGTTCGGATATGCGACCGACCTGCGGTCACGGACCCAGGGGCGCGGCGCCTACTCGATGCACTTCGATCGATACGAGCAGGCGCCGGCGGCGGTCAGTCAGGAAGTTATCGCCCGCGTGCAGGGGAAGTAGACCATGGCCACTCCATTCAGCGACAAAATCCGCATCCGCCTGAAGGCGTACGACTACCGGGTGCTCGATCAGTCCACGACCGAAATCGTGGACACGGCGAAGCGCACGGGCGCCCGCCTGGCCGGCCCCGTGCCGCTGCCCACCGAAAAGAACAAGTGGACGGTGTTGCGGTCGCCGCACGTCGACAAGAAGTCGCGTGAGCAGTTCGAGATTCGCACCCATCGCCGCCTGATCGACATTTTCGAACCGACGCCGCAGACGGTGGACGCGCTGATGAAGCTCGATCTGCCGGCCGGCGTGGACGTCGAAATCAAGGCGTTCGGGAAGGAACACAAATAATGGTCACCGGAATCCTCGGTCGCAAACTGGGCATGACCCAGATCTTCCTGCCGGACGGCACCGCGGTGCCGGCGACGGTGGTCAAGGCCGGCCCCTGCGTGGTGGTCCAGGCCAAGACGGCCGCCACCGACGGCTACGAAGCCGTGCAGCTCGGCCTGGTGGACGAACACGTCGCCGCGGCGGACAAGCCGACGACGGGCCACTTCAAGAAGGCCGGCGTGCCGCCGACCCGCATTCGCCGCGAAGTGGGCCTGGCCCCGGGCGGCGAACCCGTCAAGGCGGGCGACGCGGTGCTGGTGAACATGTTCACGGTCGGCGAGCGGGTGGACGTCGTGGCCAACGGCCGCGGCAAGGGCTTCCAGGGCGTCATGAAGCGTCACGGGTTTTCCGGCGGCGCGGCCACGCACGGGTCGATGTTCCATCGCGCCCCGGGTTCGATTGGCGCCTCGTCGTATCCGTCGCGAGTCATCAAGGGCATGCGCGCCGCGGGCCGCATGGGCGGCAAGCGCATCACGACGCTGAACCTCAAGGTGGTCAGCATCGACGCGGAACAGAACATTCTCGTGCTGCGCGGCGCGGTGCCGGGCGCCCCGAACGGGGTGGTCCTGGTACGTCGCGCCGTGGCCAAGAAGAAGGATCCGCAGCCGCAGGCGGAGAAGGCCAAAAAGGGCAAGGCCGCGGCGGGCAAGAAGTAGGCCGGGCGAAGAGTAGGCCGGGGTAACTGTCATGACTTTAGACGTAGTGAATTCGCAGAACCAGAAGGTCGGCGCTGTCGATCTGAACGACACGGTGTTCGGCGGGACCATCAAGAAGGATCTCGTGTGGGCATCCGTGGTGCGTCAGAACGCGTCCGAGCGCGCCGGCACGCACGCGACCAAGAATCGCGCGCTGGTCAGCGGTGGCGGCAAGAAGCCCTACAAGCAGAAGGGCACGGGCCGGCCGCAGGCGGGTTCGACGCGGTCGCCGCTCTGGCGCAAGGGCGGCACGGTGTTCGGCCCCCAGCCGCGCAGTTACGCTTATCAATTGCCTAAGAAAGTCGAGCGCGGCGCCTTGCGTGCGGCGCTGCAGTCGCGCTTCAAAGAGGGCGCGGTGATTGTGGTCGACGAGCTGAAGGCCGGCGAGGTCAAGACCAAGGCGGCCAGGGACCTGCTGCAGCGGCTGGGCGCCACCGGCAAGACGCTGGTGGTGGACGTGCAGCTGGACGAGAACTTCGTCCTGTCGGCGCGCAACCTGGCCGGGGTGCGGCTGGTGCTGAGCGGGCGGCTGACCGCGCGCGACGTGATGAACACCGGGCGCATCGTGGCCACGCGCGCCGCGGTCGAGCGGTTGCAGGAGGTGCTGGGATGAAGACGACAGACGTCATTCGTCGTCCGGTGATCACGGAGAAAACGACGGTCGCCCGGGAAACCGGCGCCGTGGTGGTCTTCGAGGTTGCCCGCGAGGCGACCAAAGTGGATATTCGGCGGGCCGTTGAAACACTGTTCGGCTCGAAGGTCGCGGCGGTGCGCACGCAGTTGCAGCACGGCAAGGTGAAGCGCCAGGGACGGTTCTCCGGCCAGCGATCAGATTGGAAGAAGGCATGGGTCCGGCTGAAGGCCGGCGAAAAGGTGCCTGAGTTCCTGGAAGGGGCCTAAGGATCATGGGGATTCGCAACTACAAGCCCACCTCGCCGGCGCGCCGGTTCTACAGCGTGCAGACGTTCGACGAGATCACCTCGACGACGCCGCACAAGCCGCTGCTGGAACCGCTGCACCGCTCAGGGGGCCGCAACAACAAGGGCGAGATCACGATTTGGTGGCGTGGTGGCGGTCATAAGCGCAACTACCGGGTCATCGACTTCAAGCGGGACAAGTTCAACATCCCGGGCAAGATCACCACGGTCGAATACGACCCGAACCGCAGCGCGCGCATCGCGCTGGTCACCTACGCCGACGGCGAGAAGCGCTACATCCTGCATCCGCTCGGGATGAAGGTGGGCGACTCGGTGATGTCGGGCGACGGCGTGGACATCCTGCCGGGCAACTGCCTGAAGCTGAAGCTGATTCCGCTGGGCACGATGATCCACAACGTGGAACTGAAGCCCGGCAAGGGCGGCCAGATTGCGCGGTCGGCCGGATCGACGGTGCAGCTGGTGGCCAAGGACGGCGACTATGCCTCGGTGAAGCTGCCGTCCGGCGAACTCCGGCACATCAACAGCGAGTGCCTGGCGACCATCGGCCAGGTGGGCAACCTGGACCACGAGAACATCTCGATCGGCAAGGCCGGCCGCAGCCGGTGGATGGGCAAGCGGCCGCACGTGCGCGGCGTGGCCATGAACCCGGTGGATCACCCGCTGGGTGGTGGCGAAGGCAAGACGTCGGGCGGTCGGCATCCGGTCACGCCGTGGGGCATTCCCACCAAGGGCTACAAGACGCGCCGTAACAAGCGCACGGATTCGTTCATCGTCGAACGGCGGAAGAAGTAGTTATGGGCAGATCACTCAAGAAGGGGCCGTTTATCGACCTGCACCTGCTCGAGAAGGTGGAAGGCCAGAACCGGCTGAACGAAAAGAAGGTCATCAAGACCTGGTCGCGCCGCTCCACGGTGGTGCCCGAGATGATTGGGCACACGCTGGCCGTGCACAACGGGCGGAAGTTCATCCCGGTGTACCTGACCGAGAACATGGTCGGGCACAAGCTGGGTGAGTTTGCGCCGAGCCGCGCCTTCAAGGGGCATACCACCAAGGCGGACAAGGCCGCCTCGGCCGGACCCAAGGGAGCCAGCTAATGGTTGAAGCACAGGCGACCGCGAAGTTCATCCGCACCTCGGCCCAGAAGGCCGGGCTGGTGCTGGAGCTCATCCGCGGGGTGGACGTGAACAACGCCCTGGCGACCCTGGTGTTTTCGCGCAAGAAGGTGGCGAAGGACATCGAGAAGGTGCTGCGGTCGGCGATTGCCAACGCGCAGCAGGCCGACGGCTTCGGCGGCGATGTGGACCGGCTGTTCGTGAAGGCGTGCTTCGCGGACCAGGGCCCGAGCATGAAGCGCGTGCGTCCGGCGCCGATGGGCCGCGCGTTCCGCGTGGTCAAGCGCACCGCGCACCTGACGGTGGCGGTGGCGGAGCGGCCGGCCAAGAAGCTGGGCGCCGGCGGGTCGGCGGGAAACGCGGCGGGCAGCGCGCGGGCGAAGCGCGTGGCCGGCGGCAAGAAAAAGACGGCCGGCGCGCAGGGCGCGGCCGCGGCGGGGACGGAGTAACAGATGGGTCAGAAAGTTCATCCGTACGGATTCCGGCTCGGGTTCAACAAGACCTGGCGGTCACGGTGGTTCGCGGATCGCGACTACGTCAAGTTGCTCCACGAGGATCTGCGGCTGCGTGACGAGCTCAAGAAGCGGTTCGCGCACGCGGGCGTGGCGCGGATCGACATCGAGCGCGCGGCCAACAAGCTGAAGATCGACATTCACACGTCGCGGCCGGGCATCATCATCGGCCGCAAGGGCACCGAGGTGGACAAGCTCCGCCAGGAGCTCACCAAGGTGACGGGCCGCGAGGTGTTCATCAACATCCTCGAGATCCAGAAGCCGGAACTGGATTCGCAGCTCATCGCCGAGTCGGTGGCGATGCAGCTCGAGAAGCGCGTGGCGTTCCGCCGGGCGATGCGCAAGGCCGTCGAGTCCGCGCTGCGGTTCGGGGCGAAGGGCATCAAGGTCCGCGTGTCGGGCCGCCTGAACGGCGCGGAAATCGCGCGGTCGGAGTGGTATCTCCACGGGCAGCTGCCGCTGCAGACGCTGCGTGCGGATATCGATTATGGGTTTGCGCAGGCCTTCACCACGTATGGCGCCATCGGCGTCAAGGTGTGGCTCTACAAGGGCGAGCGGCTGACGCCGCGCGTCGGGCGCGAAGAAGAGTACCGGCAGCCGCGTCGCGCGGCCCGGGCGTAGCAAGAGACCGGAGACATCGTTATGTTGATGCCGAAGAAGGTCAAGTATCGCAAGCAGCAGCGCGGACGGATGCGCGGCAAGGCCTACCGTGGCTGCACGGTGGCGTTCGGGGATTTCGGGCTGATGGCCCTGGAGCCCTGCTGGATGACGGATCGCCAGATTGAGGCGGCGCGCGTGGCGATGGCGCGCGGCATCAAGCGCGGCGGCAAGATCTGGATTCGGGTGTTCCCGGACAAGCCGATCACCAAGAAGCCCCAGGAAACCCGCATGGGCAAGGGCAAAGGCGCCCCCGAGGGCTGGGTGGTGGTCGTCAAGCCGGGCCGGATTCTGTTCGAGATGGAAGGCGTGTCCGAGGTGGAAGCCCGCGCCGCCATGCGTCTGGCGCAGGCGAAGCTGCCGATGAAGACCCGGTTCGCGACGCGCTTTGCCGAGGAGAGAGTGTCATGAAGGTGACCGAGCAGCTCACGGAGCTTCGCGGCCTGACGGCCGACGACCTGAAGCAGCGCGTGAAGGACCTGGAAGAACAGGCGTTCCGCATGCGCATGCAGAAGTCGATGGGCCAGACGGAGTCGGCCAACAAGATGCGTCCGCTCCGTCGTGAGATGGCGCGCATTCAGACCATCCTTCGGGAGAAGGGCGTCGGGAACTGACTATGGCGAACGTAGAAATCACAGGCAAGGTCGTCAGCGACAGGATGCAGAAGACGGTCATCGTGACCACCGAGCGTCAGGTCCGCGACGAGCGGTACGGCAAACAGTTGAAGCGCACGACGCGGTTCATGGCGCACGACGAGAAGGAGGAAGCCAAGGTGGGCGACCTCGTGACCATCGTGCAGGCCCGTCCCCTCAGCCGCAACAAGCGGTGGGTGGTGACGCGGATCGTGGAACGGGCGCGGCTGTAGGCGCGAGCGGTCCGCAGGCATTCAGGAAGACCAGGAGACACGACCCATGATTCAAATGCGATCGATTCTCGACGTGGCCGACAATTCGGGCGCGCGCAAGATCGCCGTCATCAACCCGATTGGCGGTTCGACCGGGCGCTACGCGCGCATCGGCGACATCGTGACCGCCTCGGTGAAGGAAGCGACGCCGGACGCCACGGTCAAGAAGGGCCAGGTGGTGAAGGCCGTCATCGTGCGCACCCGCAAGGAACTGCGCCGCCGCGACGGGTCGTACATCCGGTTCGACCGGAACGCCGCGGTCATCGTGAACAACGAAGGGGAGCCGGTGGGGACGCGCGTGTTCGGCCCCGTGGCGCGCGAACTGCGCGAGCGCCGGTTCATGAAGATCATTTCGCTGGCACCGGAGGTGCTGTGATGGCGGCGGGACACATGTCCATCAAGAAGAACGACAACGTCCTGGTGATCGCCGGGCGTGACCGGGGCAAGCGCGGCCGCGTGATGGTCGTCAACCCGGGCAAGAACGGGGTGATCGTCGAGGGCGTGAACATCATCAAGCGCCACACGAAGCCGAATCCCCAGAAGAACGTCAAGGGCGGCATCGTGGAGCGCGAAACGTCGATGAGCGCGGCCAAGGTGCAGGTGGTGTGCCCGCAGTGCGGCGCGGCCACGCGCATCGGGCACCAGGTGCTGGAAGACGGCAAGAAAGTGCGGATTTGCCGCAAGTGCAAGGGAGTGGTGGACAAATGAGCCGCCTGAAGGATCGATACGTCAAGGATGTGGTGCCGGCCCTGAAGAAGGAGTTCGGCTACACGAACATCATGGCCGTGCCCAAGATCTCCAAGATCGTGGTCAACATGGGCCTGGGCGAAGGCACGCAGAACGCGAAGATCGTGGACACCGGCGCCGAAGAGCTCGGGAAGATCACGGGCCAGAAGGCGTCGATTACGCGGGCCAAGAAGTCGATCGCGCAGTTCAAGGTGCGGCAGAACATGCCCATCGGCGCGATGGTCACGCTGCGCGGGCAGCGGATGTACGACTTCCTGGACCGGCTGATTGCCATCGCGCTGCCGCGCGTGCGCGACTTCCGCGGGATCTCCCCGCGCGGGTTCGACGGGCGCGGCAACTACACGCTGGGCCTGCGCGACCAGTTGATCTTCCCGGAGATCGACTACATGAAGGTCGACAAGGGACGCGGCATGAACATTTCGGTCGTGACGACGGCCAAAACCAACGAAGAGGCGCGCCGGCTGCTCCAGCTGATCGGCATGCCGTTCCGGCAGAACTAGGACGATATCGATGGCTACCACTGCAAAACGCGTCAAGGATGCCCAGGGGCTCAAGTTTCAGGTGCGCGCGCGCAATCGCTGCAAGAAGTGCGGCCGGCCGCGCGCCTTTATGCGCAAGTTCGCGTTGTGCCGCCTCTGTTTCCGCGAGCTCGCGCTGCGCGGCGAAGTGGCCGGCGTGATTAAGAGCAGCTGGTAGGCTCCGGCTTCGACTGACTTTGCCAGCTCTTCGAAAGATTTCCTAAGGACGACTGACATGACCGATCCGATCGCAGACATGCTGACCAGGCTCCGGAACGCCGTGCACGCGCGCCATACGCGCGTGGATGTGCCGACGTCCCGCCTGAAAGCCGAGATTGCGCGCATTCTCGAGCGCGAAGGCTACATCCAGGGTTTCAAGATGGTGGAACCCGCCGACACAAGCGAAAGCGGCGTCATCCGCATCCAGCTGAAGTACGGCCCCCGCGGCGAGCAGGTGATCACCGGGATCAGCCGCGTCAGCCGCCCCGGGCGCCGGGTGTACTTCGGCCGGAACGACGTGCCGAAGGTCATGGGGGGGCTGGGCACCGCCATCCTGACGACCTCGCATGGCGTGATGACCGGCCGTGACGCCATCAAGGCCGGCGTCGGCGGCGAAGTGCTCTGCAACATTTGGTGAGAATGCATATGTCCCGAATTGGCAAGAAACCGATTCCCGTGCCCAAGGGCGTCACCGTCAAGGTGGGCGAGGGCTCCGTTGAAGTGAAGGGCCCGAAGGGCTCGCTCAAGCAGCTGGTCCCGCCGCACGTGACGTTCGAGCTCAAGGGCGCCGAACTCGTCGCCACGGTGGACGGCGATAACAAGGAGTGGGGCAAGTTCCACGGCCTGGCGCGCAGCCTGATGGCGAACGCGGTGGCGGGCGTGAACGAAGGCTTCAAGCGCGAGCTCGACATCGTCGGCGTCGGCTACCGCGCGGAACTCAAGGGCCAGCAGGTGGTGTTCGCCCTCGGCTACTCGCACCCGGTGGTGTTCGACATCCCGAAGGGCATCGACGTGGTGATCGACAAGCAGACCCACATCACGGTGACCGGCGTGGACTGCCAGCTCGTGGGCCAGGTGGCCGCCAACATCCGCCGCCTGCGCAAGCCGGATCCCTACAAGCAGAAGGGTGTCCGCTACATGGGCGAAGTGCTGAAGAAGAAGGTTGGCAAGACCGGTGCGTAAGCGCGTGGTCGGCCAGGAAGCAACCGGAGCGTAATTATGAAGATCAAGACAAAGAGCGATCGACGCGAACGGATTCGGCTGCGGCAGCGCAAGCGGATCGCCGGCACGGCCGAGCGGCCGCGCCTGGCGGTGTTCCGGTCGGTGGCGCACATTTACGCGCAGGTGATTGACGACCAGGCCAGCGCGACGGTGGCGGCGGCGTCCACGGCCGAGCCGGGCCTCAAGGCCCAGTTCACCGGCAAGGTGCGCGGCGGCAACACGGCCGGGGCGCAGGCCATCGGCAGGATCATCGCGGAGCGCCTGAAGGAAAAGGGCATCACGCGCGTGGTGTTTGACCGCGGCGGCAATCTCTACCACGGGCGCGTGAAGGCCGTGGCCGAGGCCGCGCGGGCGGCGGGACTCGAGTTTTAGGCCGGGACGGAGACGAGACTTATGGAATTTCGCGAAAAGATTGACGCGTCCCAGATCGAGCTGAAGGACACCGTCGTGAACATCGGCCGCGTGACGAAGGTCGTCAAGGGCGGCAAGAACATGAGCTTCAGCGCGCTGGTGGTCGTCGGCGACGGCAACGGCGTGGTCGGCTTCGGCATCGGCAAGGCGAAGGAAGTGCCGTCGGCCATCAAGAAGGCGATCGAGGCGGCCAAGAAGGCGCTGATTCGCGTGCCGATGTCCGGGACGTCGATCCCGCACCCGGTGCTGGGCAACTTCGGCGCCGGGTCGGTGCTGCTCAAGCCCGCGCCGGACGGCACGGGCATCATCGCCGGGGGCGCGGTGCGCGCGGTGGTGGAGTCGGCCGGCATCCACAACGTGTTGACCAAGTCGCTGGGCTCGGCCAACCACCACAACGTGGTGCGGGCGACGTTTGACGCGTTGGCGCGGCTCAAGGATCCCTCGACCATTGCCCGCCTGCGCGGCAAGGACCTCGAAGAGCTGGTGGGAGCGTAGGACATGGCACGGTTGAAGGTTACGCAGACGAAGAGTCCGATCGGCCGCGACAGGGCGCAGGCGCTGGTGCTGCGGTCGCTGGGGCTGCGCCGGATTCGCCACTCGGTGGACGTGGAAGACACCAAGTCGATTCGCGGCATGCTGCTCAAGGTGCGGCATCTCGTGGAAGTTCAGGAGTAACGATGTCTTTGAATAATCTGCGTCCCCCCAAGGGCGCGACACACAAGAAGCGACGCGTCGGCCGTGGCCACGGCTCCGGCTACGGCAAGACGGCCGGCCGCGGGCACAAGGGCGCGCAGTCGCGCTCGGGCTTTTCGTTCAAGCGCGGATTCGAAGGCGGCCAGATGCCGCTGCACCGGCGCCTGCCGAAGCGCGGCTTCACGAACCCCTTCCGCGTCGAGTACGCGATCGTGAACCTCGACACGCTCGTCGAGGTGTTTGACGCCGGCTCGGACGTCACGCCGGAGCTGCTGCGCGAGCGCGGCCTGGTGCGCGAGAAGCGGGCGCTGATCAAGGTGCTCGGCCGCGGCGACGTGACCAAGAAGCTGACGGTGCGCGCGCACAAGTTCAGCGGCACGGCCGCGCAGAAAATCGCGGCGGCGGGCGGCGTGGCGGAAGTGATCGCCGGTTAACCTATGGACAGCGTCAAGAACATTTTTGCCATTCCGGAACTGCGCAAGCGGGTGTTGTTCACCTTCGGCTTGCTGGCGGTCTATCGGCTCGGCAGCAAGATCCCGACTCCCGGGGTGAATACGGCGGCGCTGGCCGAACTGGCTTCGCGCGCGCAGGGCACGATGTTCGGCCTCTACGACATGTTCTCCGGACAGAACCTGTCGCAGATGACGATCTTCGCGCTCGGCATCATGCCGTACATCAGCGCGTCGATTATCCTGCAGCTGCTGACGGTGGTCTGGCCGTACCTCGAGCGCCTCTCCAAGGAAGGCGACCTGGGCCGCAAGAAGATCACGCAGTACACGCGGTACAGCACCATCGCGCTGAGCATCATCCAGGCGCTGGCGATTGCCTTCTTCCTCGAGGGCAACACCAACATGACCGGCGGCCTGCCGCTGGTCTTCAATCCGGGCTGGGGCTTCCGCCTGATGACCGTCCTGACGCTGACCACCGGGTCGGTGTTCGTGATGTGGCTGGGCGAGCAGATCACCGAGCGCGGCATCGGCAACGGCATGTCCCTGCTGATCTTCGCCGGCATCGTGGTCGGGCTGCCCCGCGCGGTGGCCGCCACCCTGGTGCAGTTGCAGACGGGTGAAATGGGCCCGTTCCGGCTCGTGGCGCTGGTGGCGATGATGATTGCGGTGGTCGGGGCCATCGTGTTCGTCGAGCGCGGGCATCGCAAGGTGACCGTGCAGTACGCGCGGCGCATGGTCGGGCGCCGGATGTACGGCGGCGCCAGCACGCACATCCCGCTCAAGGTGAACACGGGCGGCGTCATGCCGGTCATCTTCGCGTCGTCGATTCTGGCGTTCCCCGCCACGATTGCGCCGATGTTCCCGCAGAACGGGATCGCGCAGTCGATCGTGACGCAGTTGTCGATGGGGTATCCCCTCTACAACCTGCTCTACATCACGATGATCATCTTCTTCGCGTACTTCTACACCGCGATCATCTTCAATCCGGATGACGTGGCGGAGAACATGCGGAAGTACGGCGGGTTCGTGCCCGGCATCCGGCCCGGCAAGCGGACGGCCGAGTACATCGACGGCATCCTGGCGCGCATCACGCTGGCGGGCGCGATCTACCTGGCGATGGTGGCCCTGCTGCCCGAGTTCCTGCTGACCGGCTTCAAGGTGGAACCGATTCCGTTCATCGGTGAACGGCTCGACGCGATCGTGCCCGGGTGGATCACCGACGGCATGAACGTCCAGTTCTACTTCGGCGGCACGTCGCTGCTCATCATCGTCGGCGTGGCGATGGATACGGTTCAGCAGGTGGAATCCCAGCTCATCATGCGGCACTACGACGGCTTCATGAAGAAGACGCGGATTCGGG
>Ga0209514_10009133_pt1 | contig 11000 bp, 13 predicted proteins | sample Subgrocontami58m_FD_187452 | JGI IMG/M metagenome (GOLD analysis project Ga0209514, IMG submission 187452) | Subsurface groundwater microbial communities from S. Glens Falls, New York, USA - GMW37 contaminated, 5.8 m (SPAdes) (version 3) | ecosystem: Environmental > Aquatic > Deep subsurface >...
GACAACTTAACAATTAGTACAGTTAACCGGATGTCTTTCAATGCAACTGTCGCCGGGATGGGCAGTGACAACATTTTGACTATTGAAGGGGCTAAAGTTATAATTGTAAACTCAACAATTCCCAACGCATTTAGAGTTACGCCTACTTTTGACCCTACACTTCGAAGCAACTTACTTATGTACATTCAAAACATTTCTTTTTCCGACAGCCGCATAATTCTTAGAAATGGCACAGCAATTCCAGCTACGCAATTTTCTTCTTCATTCCCAGTTATTGCGTTGTACAATTCTGCAAGCAGAAAGTGGTACATTGTGGAACCAGGCGAGAGACTGCGCGCGCCTGAATTACCATTTATTGTGCCATATTATTACAAGCGCTATTCAACTGGAGAAGCAATGGCAAACATTAGTTTTGAACATTTTGAAAGTAGTGGGCGCGGAACAGTAACAATTAACGAAAAATTACTTGCTCCAATTGTAACCGGAATGTGGGGTAACTGGAGAACAACTTATGACATGGCAAGAGGTGAGTTTACCCCATGGCGGTTGGATGTTCCTGGTGCACGAGATGGTTTAGTGTGGTACTTTGTAACAGACAGTGGAACAGTTCGAGGAATAAAAGGTCCAGTTTCACGTTACACTTCTCCGCGCGGAAGCGTATTAAACAGCGTAGCGAGAAACGTAATATCTTTAAGCTATAAGTTAACTGACGAATACAATTAGCACTTACCCATACATGGATTGTGATGTGGATTGCATTTTTGAGTAGTCTGTGTGCATTTGTTTCATTTTGTCCATTGCATCTTTTAGCTTAATTTCAACTTTTTCACCCTCTGCAACTAACGGCTTAGTGTCCACTTTGACGCCGATGAATGGCATCACTTTGTCAAGTAACTTCGCTGCTGCGCGTGGGTCAAGCGGTGACGCAGTCTGTGCCATGAAATTAACAGCTGGAAACTTAGCCGCTGCACACTCTGCGATTAACACACCGCTTACTCCTTGAGTTGCGCCTTCTTTTACAAGTTCAAAGTTTTGCTTTTTCATCTCTTCAACTAATTTCTTTGTACTTGCAATCGCGTACATTTTGCCATCAGGCTGGGGAGTGGCGATTCCTGCAAATGAATAAATCGCTTTGGCGTTGTACTTCTCGGCAAGTTCAATAATCTTTTCTGATAAGGGAACAACTAGTTGCGCGGGAATGACAAGTTCAGAGAATACAATTATCAAGTCCTCCTCTTCACTGCAGTATATTCGAACAGGAGAAACTGGAACATAATCATGAATGGCCGCTATTGGGGGAAAGTGTGGGCTGGAAAAGTAGCCGATGAGTTTCATTTGTAGTTTTTCAGCCAGGAAAGAAGCAGCGATTGTACCGATCATCCCAACTCCGGGAAACCCTTCAATTACAACGGGGTTTTTCAACTTTGGCTTGTCGACGATTTTGAGTTCAAGTGTCATAAACGGTAAATTCAACTCCCTTGGAATTTAAACAGCACAAGAGTTAAAATGCTTTTACTTAAGCGAAGCAGAATTAGAGTCGAACAGAACTCAATTAATGAGCTTCGCTTAAGGCCTTAAACTTCGCACACTCCGTTGTCTAAACTGCGAAGTTTAAGTTACCCTATGAAAAGCGAAGAAACGTTGAATACCAAAAGGGAAAGCGGGCAAGTTATTGAAAAGAAGGTGATGAAGTGGCTGTTGAACTGCCGAGAGATGAACTTAGCTGCTAAAAAGGAAAACAAAATTAGGTAGATATTTATTGCAAGTAGAATAACGTCGTTTGAAACCATCGCAGGTTGGGAAATTATGCCCGATGCTTTAAGCGAAATTGAATGAATTAACGAAATGATGAACGGCACAAGGAACGCTGAAGATGCAAGCAGTGAGTATTTTTGCATTGACAAGTCCGCTTTTGCGCTTTCTTTTACCTGGTTATGTTTTGAAAGCTCAACTCCAAATTCACCCATCTTTAGAAGGGTCGAGTTTCCATTGACGTAGAGTTTTGTGAGGAGTTCGCCTGTTTTTTGCGTTGTTTGGGAATAGCGAGAAAAACTTTTTGAAATAGCTATTTCAACTGGGCAGCCTTTTGAAACCAATTCCATTGAATGCTTAAAGGGAATTGAAGCTGGGACGTTTAGCGAAGCGGCTTCTTTTAGGATATTTTGAAAGGCAGTTGACGTTGGCATTGAAGATAAGCGGAGCAATACATCTGGCAATGTTTTTTCAATTTCACAGTTTGTTTTTTCAGTTTGAAACTCTTTCCAAGCGGATAACAACCCAGGAATGGAAAATAGAAACGCCGCTGGAATTACAAAATAGAGAAAAGTTGCAGTCATGGGATGAATTCACTTTCAAGGTAGTAAAGTAGGCAATAGTCTACAAGTGGAAAAACAACAACGAAGAAAAGGAAAACTTGAATGGAAGTAAAGGTAAACCCAAGCATTGGGCCAAGTAACACAATTGCAGAGAAAAGCGCAGGCACAATTGCAGCAACTGAAATAAAGCACATTGAAACCAAGTTTGACTTTGCAGCGTATTCCTTTAACTTATTCCGCTGGATTTCAAGCAAATCTCCATAAAGTTTTTTCAACTCAAGTAAATTTGAATTGAGAGTTAGCGAAACGAACCGCAATAAGTTTTTAGACGGCGGAGTGTAAAAAACTGGAACTAAATTTAACGGCAAGCCGCGGGTTATGAGCGATTGAATTATTGCGAATTCTTTTGCCAGTTCACCGCTTTTAAGGGAAGAGAAGCATTTTTCTGGCAACAAGCCCATGGATAAATCGCAGTAAGTTAGGTAAACTGCGATTGGTAATTCGCTTTCGATTTTTTTCTCAAGCCGCTTACTTTCAAGAGCAGGCCAGTGGCAAAGGAAGAGGAAAATAAAAGCGGCAAACGCAATGGAAAAATAAGGTGATGCACCGAGTAGGAAGAATGTGGGAAAAGTAACTAAGAGTGAGGCAATGGAGAGTAAAACGCAGGTTGAAATGTATGAAGACGCATTGCACGTAAAGCCAATTTTACTCAAGTTTGCCTCCAGCTTCTTATCGCTCGACTTTACAAAAGGCGGCACAATTTGACAAAGTATTTTCAGCACATCTACCAGCATATAGCGTGAAAACTGTTTTGTAGTATAAAAACAAACACGGCTCAATAGGTTGACAAATGGAAAAAAACGGCGGGTGCCGTGGTTTCAAAGGCCGCGCCGGGGGCCTTTGAGGTTGACAATCAGCAAAACGCCTAGCGGGCGTTTTGTCTGCAATCACAATGCCGCTGCATTGTGTTGCGTCACAACGCTCGAGCGTTGTGCCAGAGTCATAAGCTCAGGGCTTATGCTCAATGGAAAGAAACAGGTTATTAAAAAGCCCAAACGTCCACTTTTAGTAAAAATGAACAAAGAAAATAACCAACTTTTTCCAACTGCTGTTGTCGGGAGCTTGCCTCGGCCGCTTTACTTACAGGAGCTACTAGCAAAACGAGACGCAATGCCGCCAGCGGAATACCGTGCACACGTTGAAGCAGCGGTTCCTTTTGCTGTGAAAATGCAGGAATTTGCCGGAATTGACATTATAAGCGACGGCGAGTGGCGGCGGCTATCTTACATTGGCGTGATTTCAGATCTCCTTAATGGTTTTCAACGCACGCTTAAAGAGGGCCTATGGTGGCACACGGTAACTGAACCTATTTCATTGAAGAACCCGGGTTTGTTTGCAAATGAAGCCGCTTTTATCAAAAGACACACTAGTAAAAAAGTTAAGGTAGCAATGCCTTCGCCGTTTACAATTGCATTGCGAATGTGGGATGCGGTAAAGTCTACGAAAGCCTATGCGAGCCGCCAAGATTTTATGAAAGCACTTGTGCCATTTCTACGCAGTGAAGTTAAAGAATTAGAAAAAATCGGGGTAAATATAGTGCAGATCGACGACCCCAACTTTTGCCTATTTGTCGATGAAGAGTATCGCAAGAAATTTGAAGACCCGGAAGCTGAATGCGCGCTGGCAGTGGAGCTTGTCAACGAAGTTTTCGCTGGTTCAAAAATAAAAACCGGCGTGCACATGTGCAGGAGTAGCGGGACGCGTAACCGCCGCATTAACCGCGGAAATAAAGAGGGGTTTGTAGCCGAAGGTGAGTACGATTTTGTACTTCCATTTATGCAAAAACTCAAAACGGATTGTTTGTTCCTTGAATTTTCCACTTTGGAAGAAAAGAGCTATTCAGTGTTGCAAAATTTTAAGCAGAACATTGGTTTTGGCTGTGTTGACTGTAGGCCTGGAATGGTTTTAACAGCTGAACAAATAGTGACCAAAGTAAACGCCGCGCTGCAATTCATCGACAAGGAAAAACTTATTCTTAATCCAGATTGTGGGTTTGCGCCTGGCAACCAAGCGCAGGTAAGCATCGACGAAGCGTATACAAAGTTGAAAAACTTGGGAACTGCTGCTAAAATATTAAGAGAAAAATATTGAAAAAAAATAAATGCGGTCGACGGGATTTTCGAACCCTCTTTTTCTTTGGGGGTGACGGACCTTTCTTTTTTTAAAAAGAAAGGGCTGTTATCGAACCCGGGCCCTCAGCTTGGAAAGCTGAGATCATACCACTAGACCACGACCGCAGTTATTTGAAAATATTGGGTGCAAATAAAGATAAAAAGCTGCGTTTAAAAAAAACAAGTGGGGCCACCGAGATATCCGTAAAAATAAACAGCTTAGTTTACTTTTATTCGAATTACCTAAACCGCCCTTTTTCTTTTGGGCTCAAAGACTTTTCTTTTTGAGCACAAACACCGAAGCGTTTGTGACTCAGACAAAAACCAGGTTTTTGCTGATAGGAAAAAGAAAAGGGTTTGCTCGGGTCACGGCCACCCCAAGGCCGTAGGATGCCAGGCTACCCCATGGCCCCACTGTAAAAAAAATTAGTGTTGAGCGAGTTTATTAAATCGGCTGAAGAAAAGTATATCTATGTGGCAGTTAGCTGAAACATTACGGCAGAAGCCTTATGTGCAAGAAAGCCTGTTTAAAGAAAGGCAAAACGCACCTCCAGTTATACATGTCAAATTAGCTAGACCACTTAACAAAGCAGGGGTAAAAAGAGCTGCGAATCAACTAGGGATAAAAATAGAAGTTGAAGAGCTCACAAGAGGCGCTTTCGACTTAGTAGCACGCATAAAAACAAATGAAGGAAGAGACGCACTTGTGATAAGAGTTATGGACGTGCACCTCAAAGGACAGGGAATCATGCCAAGTAAAAGAAAGCAGAGAAGATTGGCTAAGCAACTTTTTCCGGGAACAGATATAGCAAAAATAACATTTAGCCCACCTTATCCTAGATTACAAATTCATACACGTTATCACTTGGATTCACTTGATTCTAATCCACACCCGTACTGGGTTGAAAAGGAGCACGTCGATAAAGCAATTAAATTAATTGAAACGATGATTGAAGAGTCAGCTAAACCGCTAAGTAAACGAGCAACTGAATGGGCTAAAAGAATGGGAAGAAAACTGCCACAGCCTAAGCGCACCTAGAACCTTGGGAAGTGTTTGATTTCGTCGATTAGTGGAACGTAGGACATGAACATGCGCCTGCAGCAGTACCTGCTGTAACCTAGGTCGTCGAGTACTTTTGCCGGGTCTTGCTTTTCATGCTGTGACTTCATGACAAATTCATCTATGTCTTCAGCTACTGGTTTACCGCATGTAAAGCAACGCACTGGAATCATCATATTTATTTTTGCACCTTTTGTTATCGCTATCTCTTCTTTCTTTTGGCACGCCTGGCTTTTCTTTCTTAGGAAGAAAGAAAAGGCTGGCTATCTGTAGGACTTTGTGAATCTCGCTCTTGCTTTTGGCCCTTTGAACTTCTTCGGTTCAACTCTACGTGAATCTTCAACTAAGAGTGAACGATCAAAGCTGAGCATTTGTTGCCTAACTGCATCTGGCGAGCCGTGAATTGCAAGTAATGAACGTGCAAGCGCCGTACGTGCGGCTTGTGCTTGTCCACTTGCGCCTCCACCTGTAACGGTTACGCTTACGTCGTACTTGTCGCCATCGTTGAAGAATGAAAATGGCTCATTGTAAACGTCACGTAGGAATGGCGAAGTGATTGAGGACACTGGAACTCCATTTACCACATACCTGCCGTTTCCTGGCTTTACAGTTGCGCGTGCAATTGCTTCTTTGCGTTTTCCACGTTTTACAAAAACTTTTACCATAAATATTTTTAATACACTCTACTTATTTTATTTTTTAACCTTTGTTCCATCCACCTAGTGCTTTGCATAGTTGTGCAAGTGAAATGAAACCACGGTTTAGCTTTGAAGAATCTCTAACTTGTTTTGTTACCTTAGTTGTTTTGCCCTCTCCGCCTAGATAAGCCTTTACTCTAGCAGAAGCTTCTTTACCGCGCCTGCCGAATGGCATCATACCGCTGAGGATTTTTTTGAACATCAAGTCTGGCTTGCGTGGCCACTTTGAAGCTTGTTCAGGGTTAGCGTGGTTCGTCATTGTCCTGCGTTTTTCCCAAACGCGAATCACTTGTTTCGGGTTGCCTGAGATAACTGCTTTTTCGATGTTAATGATGTCAACGTGGCTACCGGTGATTGCTTTTTTAGCAACGTAAGCCGCTAACCTACCAACTATAAGGCCAGTTGCATCTATTGTAATCACGTTTGAGTTTAGAAGCGTAGTTGCAACTGGAGCTGCGCGTGCAACTGGTTGCGCTTTTGTAACTGTTTTTGTAATTGTACTTGTTTCAGTCATTTTAAACACTTTTAATTTTAAATTATCAAAGCTACATTTTTGCCAGTTGGATTTGCTTCAACTAATTGGCGGATTGACATTGTTTTGCCGCCTGCTTGTGAAATTTTTTCACTTGCTTTTCCAGAAAAGGTAAACGCGGCTACTGAAGCTTTTGTACCGTTGCCGTTTGAAAGCACTTTGCCTGGAACAAGCACTGTGCCGGTACACTTCGCTAATTTGTGTAAGTTTACCTCTACGCGATTGCGCGTTGGTCTGGAAAGTAAGCGTGCAGCGGTTTCCCAAATCTGAGCCTTGTTTTTCTTAGCTGCTTTTTCAAGGAACGCTATTAACGCCACTAAATTTTGGTTTGTTGGTCCACGTTGTGCCATTTTTTTTCACTTTGTTTATCTTATTTTTCTTATTGATTTTTTATTGAATTATAATGCAGGGGGAGAGATTGCCATGCCCCTTTCTTTTCCCGAAAAGAAAGTGAGCACAAACGCTCGGCGTTTGTGACTCAGTCACAAGCTTCGCTTGTGCTTAGTGCCAGGCGTGGCACCAAAGAAAAGGAGCAATCTCCTTTTCTTTCCTAAAAATGCAGGGGGAGAGATTTTCAACCCAAATTGGTTTTTGGGGGTGACGGACCTTTTTCTCAAAAAGGGCCGTTATTTGAACTCTCGAACTCCTAAGAGACAGGAACCTCAATCCTGCGCATTTAGTCAAAAACGCAATTTACCGCTGACCTGTACTTGGTGACTAACGCCAAGCTGAGAACAACTGGTTCATCATTTTCATTTTCAGCCCATTTTCTTTTTTGGGCTGCAAGACTTTTTTCTTTTTTGCAAAAGAAAAAAGGGTTGCTTTGACCAAGCTTTGCTACCCCTGCGGTTACTTCAATTCTGTTTTGAGCTCGTCGGTTTTTTCCCTGAGGCTCGTAACTGCTCTTGCTAATACTTCTGCGGGGTTTTCTCCGTTGTAACTTTCAATGTAAAAAATGAACTCGTTTTCTTTTGCAAGGATTTCAACATCTCCGTTTAATGGACCTACGTCGAGTTTTTCTGGCTGGAGGATTTTACCGTTTGCGTCAACTGACCCTTTTGGTAGGATTTTTAACGCGTCTGCCTTGGAACCTTTTATTTTTAACTCGGGGTAATAGCCATAGCTAGCGTGGTTGTTTTGGAACTTAGCGTGTTCCCTGCCGATTCCGCGAATTGCAACTGCCTCTAGCCTGATTGACTGGTTTTCGCCGAGTACAATTATTGGAATGTGACCAAGTGCAGGTGAGATTTTTTCGTCTGTTGACTTTAAGTCTTTACTATACACTACAGTTGGCCCGGTTGCTTCAAGAGAAAAGGTAACTTTGACATCTGGAGAAGCATTGGAATCAAATTTTAAAGGTATAAGCGCAAGGCGGAGAGCGATGTATTCGTTGAACAACGAGGAAGTGTTTTCAAAAAATGTAACATCTTCAATTGCAAAGCTAGGTAAGTTATTCGTGATTACTCTACGTAAAGCGTTAAGTAACGGTATTGACGTGTCCTTAACGTGGTAGTACGCGCCGGTTTTGGTTTTTGAAAGTAGTTCAAATTTTGCCATAAATAATTTATACCCTTCTTCCTCTTTTTCCGCCCGGCCTCTTTGTAGTGTCGGTTGGAATAGGAGTAACATCTTCGATTTTGCCAATGCGTAAACCACTTCGTGCAAGTGCTCTAATTGCAGCTTGTGCGCCTACACCTGGCGTTTTGGAACCATGGCCACCAGGTGCCCTTACTCTTACAATTACACCTACGATGCCGCGTTCTTTTGCTTTTTCGCTTGCTTTGAAAGCAGCTTGCATTGCAGCGTATGGCCCACCTTCTTCCCTGTCGCTCTTGACAACCATTCCACCGCTTGCAGTGACAATGGTTTCTGCGCCACTGATGTCAGTGATTGTAATCATAGTGTTGTTCTTTGAAGAATAAATGTGTGCCACTCCCCATTTGCCTTCCCTTGGCGTAATTGTCCGCCTAAAGCGGTCGTTGCGATCGTTTAACAATTTTATTTATTCACCGTTACTTCATTAGTTATGACAATTGGCTCCTTATACCAGCCTACTGCCGTTTCTTCGTTGAATTTAACTAAGTAAGAAGGCGCAGTTACGCGGGAGTTCTTAACTGCAACGTGCCCATGTGCTATGAATTGCCTGCTTTGAAGCATTGTTGACGCTAAGTGGCTTCTCACTATGCGAGTTTGTAACCTACGTTCCAAGATGCTATGCGTGTCAAGGGCAAGCACTTCATCTAGTGACTTTGGATCCGAGATTAAAAATGACTTAACACGATTGAGTAAAAGTGCAGTGCGTTCTTCGATTTTCTGTCCTTTGGCGGATTGTAATCTCCTTGCTTCTCTTCGAATTTTGCGGAGGATTGTTTTCATTCTCCATAACTCGCGCATGTTCTTTAAACCATATTCGTCAACGAGCTTGCGCTCCTCTTTGATTCTTGCAGCGTCCCAAAGCCTCTTTGGAGCTTCAAACTGTTTGCGTTGTTTTTTAGGTGCGCCCATTTAACTTCACTTTAAAATTTAATTACTTAATTTATTTTTTCTTTCTTATTTTTTCTCTTCTGATTTTGCCGGCGCGCTTGCAGGTGCAAGTGCCTTCCTTATTACTCCAACGGTCATGCCGCTTCTGCCAGTTGTACGGTTGTGCTGTCCCCTGACTTTTTGACCAAGCGAATGGCGCCAACCAACCCAAGAGCGAGTTTCTTTTTCTCGTTGCACGTCTTGTTTCGTTTGGAAAGTTAAATCAGTACCAAGTAAATGTCTGTCGCTTCCACCGTCGTAATCCTTTCTACGATTTAATAGGAAAAACGGCACGCCATGTTTTGCCGGGCTCTTAATAACCTCTTCAACACTGTTAAGCTGCTCTTCGGTTAAATCGCCTACAAGTACATCTGGCTTAATTGACAAGTCACGCTGTACGATGAGTACTAGCGCATTTGAAAGAGTGTGACCAATTCCCTTTACTAAACGTAGGGCTTCAGAAACTTTGTAATGACCGTCTAAATCACGGTCAATTAACCTAACTACCCCGCGGAAATCTTTTGAAAGGGGCTGGCGTTTTTTCCTAACGCTAGCTTGTTGTATTGGTGCGCCTAGCTTTTTCTTTTCAACTTTATCCTTGCCGTCTTTGCCAGCGTCTTTTCCACCGTGAGTTGACTTTGAATCTTTTTGTTTAGAATCTTTTTCCATTTGAGTTACCTTTCTAATTATAAAAGCGCCGGGACTGAGAAATTCGGAATTCCCTTTTCGCGTCACTCAGCGCACCAAATAAAAACTAAACAACAACTTAGTTGTTCTTTTGGGACATCGAGAGACCTTTTCTTCCAAGAAAAGGGATCTCGTTCGAACTCAGGAGTCCTTTCGGACACAAGCTTTCTAGAAGTTAGAAGGTCTACAGTGTAACTGTCACCAATTTAGTAACTTCCCGGAATAATTTCCAGGCTTGCGCATTACCGCTCTGCCATCCCGGCACACGGTTGGTTGCTTCCTAAAGTGCAATTATAGGGAATAAACTGGTTTAAAAAAGGCTATGCCGGTGGCTTTAGAACCCTTGAATCACTCGCTCTATGTCAAACGCCATTCCTTTTTTCAACCCCTTTATCTCGTCTGTGCCGCGTAACGTAGTGGCGATTGCAACTAGTTCACCTTTACCCGTAAATATACCTACCCTTTCGCCGCGTTGGATTTTTTCGTCCATTGCTAAAATACCAGGAATTGCCAAGTCTGCACCAGTTGAAATTGGACGCAAGCAATCATCACTTGCAATTACTCGCTTTAACTTTACAAAATCTTCAATTGGAATAATCGCTTTTTTCAACTTTTCGTCGTTCCCCTTTTCTTTCCACAGCCAGTAATAATCCGAAAGCTCTTGAAGCGTGACACACTTATCCTCAGTTAGTACGCCGGCTTTTGTCCTGCGTAGTTCAGCCATTTCACTTTTTACGCCAAGCACTTCACCGATGTCGAACACTAAATTGCGCACGTAGAAGCCAGCTTCGCTTGAAACTGAGAACAACACATTTCGTTCTTTTATTTCGAGCATTTTTAGCTCCTTGACTTCACGTATACGTAGGTTCTTTGCAACTGCGCTTACCAATGGAGGAGTTTGGTAAATTTTTCCACGGAATCTTGCAAAAGCTTTTTCGAGTTCTTTTTTTCCAACTTCTTTTTCAAGCTGCATTACACAAACGTATGTTTTTGACGTTTCGCCAAGAAAGTGAG
>Ga0209514_10009134_pt1 | contig 11000 bp, 7 predicted proteins | sample Subgrocontami58m_FD_187452 | JGI IMG/M metagenome (GOLD analysis project Ga0209514, IMG submission 187452) | Subsurface groundwater microbial communities from S. Glens Falls, New York, USA - GMW37 contaminated, 5.8 m (SPAdes) (version 3) | ecosystem: Environmental > Aquatic > Deep subsurface >...
TCTTCCGACGAGGAAGCCGGGTTTCCCTGCGTGATCAAGCGCGCCGATCTCGGCGCCGGATGGGGGATCGCCATCGCCCGCTCGCCGGAAGACCTCGCCCGCCTCAGGCAGGCGACCGACTGGCGCGGCAAGGACTGCGTGGTCCAGGCATTCGTGCCGGGCGCCATCGAACATGTGACCCATTGCGTCTGCCGGGACGGCGTCATCCTCTGGCACTGCAGCTTCGCCTGCGAGATGCAGCACCCCGAGCAGATCCGGTCCGGCATGGAAGACCAGACCATCACGCCGGCCGTGGCCACGCCGCGCGTCCTCGACCAGATCGGCCGGGTGCTGGCGCCACTCGGCTACTCCGGCCCCTGCTGCGTCGACTACAAGCTCTCGCCGGCCGGCGACATCGTCATCTTCGAGATCAACCCGCGGTTCGGCGGCACGCTGATGATGCCACAGCATGCCGACCGCCTGCGCGAAGCCCTGGCCTGCATCATCCGTCACGCTCGCTGAACGTGAGCCCGGGAAAATCAAGGACGCCCTGCACAAGGCCTTTACGCTCAATGCCCCCTTGCGCCAATGCCCCGGCGCTCGTGCGGGTGTCGCATGACGGCGTGCCGAGCCCGTGGGACATGATCATGATGCCGAGAGTGCTCGGCTGACTCTTCCCCTCCCGCTGTCTGTTCGGACGCGGGGGAGGAAGGAAGAGGTTAGAGCGCGTTCAGTATCTCGCGGAACCCTGTCTTGCAGACGAAGCCCAGCTTTCGCTTCGCCTTGCCGGCGTCGTAGACCCGGTCGATCGACGGGAACATCGTCCAGCCGCGCCGGGCGTAGAGCGCGGGATAGTCGGGGAAGTAGCGCGCCACGACCGACGGCGCATCGGCGATCAGGGCAGCGCAGTCACCGGGCAAGAACGGCGTCATCGACGAGACGATAAAGGTGTCGAAGCCCAGCTCCGGCGCCTTCGCCAGCGCCGCGACATGCGCCTCGGCGGCGTCCTCGACCGAGAGACGGCGAAACAGGAACTCGTTGGCCTTGGTGTTTTCGCCGGACTGGGCGATGGCGTGGGCCATGTCGTCCTCCTCCGGGAAGAAGCGCGAGGTGCGCAGGACCACGACCGGCAATTTGTGCAGATGATTGAACAGCCGGCACAGCTCCTCGGCCGCGAGCTTGGTGACGCCGTAGATATTGCGCGGCCGGAGCGGCGCCATCTCCTCGTCGATCCATATCGCTTCCGTGGCCCCGCCGGCGCGGCCGTCGCGGATCTTCTGCGAGATCATGAGCGAAGTGGTCGAGGTGAAGACGAAGCGCTCGACTTTCGAACCCTCCGCCACCGCCTCCTCCAGAAGATTGAGCGTGCCCTGCACGTTGACCGCCACGAACTCCGAATTGTCGTGCGTCTCGATGTGCGGCTTGTGGCGTGCGGCGGCATTCACGATCGCCTCGATGCCCTGCTCGCGGATGATCCGGCGGACCAGCACGCGATCCACCACCGAGCCCACGATCCCGGTCGTCGGCCCCGGCTCGGGATCGAGCCCGACGACGCGATGGCCGTCGCGCAAAAGCCGAGGCACCAGTGTCTGGCCGAGCCAGCCCGACGATCCGGTCACCAGGATGTTCACGTCAGCCCGACCTCGGCGAGCGCCACCTGCTGACGGGCCGCGAGCGCATCGACGTCGAAGCCCTCGATCATGCCCTCGAACAGGCGATGCCAGTTGATCGAGGCGCGGAGATGGATGAACACGGCGCCCAACCCGATGGCGGCACGGTCCATGAACACGAACTCGCGCGGCGGGCGGACGCCGCCCATCTTGCGCAGCTCGCCGAAGACGTTCTGCGCCATCTCGCGGCCGTAGCCCTCGGCCATGCCCTCCGTGAGGCGGCGCGGCCGGTCGTCCATCAGCGGGCCGTAGAGAAAGGCGGCCCAGCGGTTGAGCACGGCGATCATCTCGCGGGAAAGACCGCTGAACCCCCAATCCTCGTAGGCCGCCACGGCACGCGCTTCGTCATCGCTCATCAGCGCGCGATAGAGCTCGATCGAGCCGCGCACGAAGCGCGGCGGGAAGATGCGGACGCAACCGAAATCCATCAGGTTGACCGAGCCGTCGGGCCGCACCGTGTAGTTGCCGAGATGCGGATCGCCATGGATCACGCCGTAGATATAGAACGGCACGTACCAGGCGCGGAACATGTTTATGGCGAGCGCGTCCTTCTCCTCCTGGGAGCGCGTCTTCCAGTTGAGCAGCGGCTCGCCTTCGAGCCAGCTCATGGTGAGCAGACGGTCGGTCGAATGCGTCGGCACGACCTCGGGAACGTGGACGTTGGCTTCGTCGCGCAGCATGTGGCGGTAGAGGCCGGCGTGCTTCGCCTCGCGGCGGTAATCGAGTTCCTCGCGCAGCCGCGTCGTGATCTCGGCATGGATCTCGTCGGTGCGGATCGCCGGATCGAAGCGCTGGCCGATCGCGAACACCAGTTTCAGCTGATTGAGGTCGGCCTCCAGCGCCGAGGTCATGTCGGGATATTGGAGCTTGGCCGCGACCTCGCGGCCATCAGGCAGTGTCGCGCGATGGACCTGGCCCAGGGAGGCCGCGAACGACGCCTCCTTGTCGAAGCGGGCGAACTTCGCCTGCCAGTCCGGCCCCAGTTCGCTCGCCATGCGCCGGCGCACGAAGGCCCAGCCCATGGCCGGCGCGTTGGCCTGCAGCTCGGCCAGTTCACGGGCATATTCCGGCGGCAGCGCATCGGGAATCGTGGCGAGCAGTTGCGCCGCCTTCATCAGCGGGCCTTTCAGCCCGCCCAGCGCCGCCTTCAGCTCGCCGGCATGCTTGTCGCGGTCGAGCGAGAAGCCAAGATAGCGCTGCCCCGCCAGTTTGACGGCAAGGCCGCCCACCGACGAGCCGACCCGGGCGTAACGCCCGAGCCGGCCGCCGAGCGAGTCGCCCTCGTCACTCATGATCTTGCGGACCGCGAGCCTCCGGCTCGCTCATGATCCCGAGCGAGCCGGAGGCTCGCGGTCCAAATGAGCATGATCACAGCGTCTCCAGCTCATCGACGAGCGCCGAGATCACGCCCAGTCCCTTGTCCCAGAAGGCGGGATCCGAGGCGTCGAGGCCGAACGGCGCCAGCAGCTCCTTGTGTCGCTTCACGCCGCCGGCTTTCAGCATGTCCAGATACCTGGTCTGGAAGCCCTCGGGCGCCGCCTGGTAGGCGGCATAGAGCGAGTTCACCAGGCAATCGCCGAAAGCGTACGCGTAAACGTAGAACGGCGAATGGATGAAGTGGCCGATGTAGGACCAGTAGGCGCGGTATTCGTCGTCGAAGGTGAAGGCCGGACCCAGGCTCTCGGTCTGCACCGCCATCCAGAGCTGGCCGATCGCGTCGGGCGTCAGCTCGCCCTCGCGCCGCGCCATGTGCAGACGCGATTCGAAATCGTAGAAGGCGATCTGGCGCACCACCGTGTTCAGCATGTCCTCGACCTTGCCGGCCAGCATCGCCTTGCGCGTGGCCTTGTCGGGGGCGGTCTTGAGCAGCGACTGGAAGGTCAGCATCTCGCCGAACACCGAGGCGGTCTCGGCGAGCGTGAGCGGCGTGTCGGCCATCAGCGCGCCCTGGCGGCCGGCCAGCACCTGATGCACGCCGTGGCCCAGCTCGTGGGCCAGGGTCATCACGTCCCGCACCTTGCCCTGGTAGTTCAGCAGCAGATAGGGATGCGCCGACGGCACCGTGGGATGGGCGAAGGCGCCCGGGGACTTTCCCGGCCGGGCCGGTGCATCGATCCAGGCATTGTCGAAGAACTTCCTGCCCACCGACGCCAACTCCGGCGAGAAGGCGCCATAGGCATCGAGCACGATCCTGGTGGCTTCGGGCCACGCGATCACGCGGTCGTCGTGCTCGGGCAGCGGCGCATTGCGGTCCCAGTAGGGCATCTTCTCGACGCCGAACCATTGGGCCTTGAGCTTGTAGTAGCGGTGGGCGAGCCGCGGATAGGCTGCCTTCACCGACGATGCCAGTGCATCGACCACCTCGTCCTCGACGCAGTTGCCGAGGTTCATGGCGGACTGCGGCCGCTTGTACTTGCGCCAGCGGTCCTCGATCTCCTTGTCCTTGGCCAGCGTGTTGGTGAGCAGCGAGAAGATCGCAATGTTGTCGCCCTGGACCTTGCCGAAGGACTTGGCCGCGTCCTTGCGCACTGCCGGATCCTTGTCGGAGAGCCTGTCGAGGATCTGCGGCTCGGTCAGCACCTCGTTGCGAAAGGGATAGCGCAGCCGCGCGATGGTCTCGTCGAACAGGCGCGACCAGGCGGCGCGGCCGACCACGTATTTCTCGTGCAGCGCCTTCTCGAGTTCGTCGGACAGCGTGTGCGGACGGAAGGCGCGCAGGTCGCGCAGCCACGGCGCGTACTTGGCCAGCTCCGGCGCCTTCATCTTGTCGGCGAGATCGGCATCCTCGAGCCGCTTCAGCTCGAGGCCGAAGAACAGCAGCTTCGAGCCGATGTCGGTCAGGCGTTCGGACACGTTCTGCGAGAAGCGCCCGCGCTCGGGATCGGCCATGTCGCTGGCATAATAGAGCGAGGCGTAGGAGCCGATCCGGCCCATGCGGTCGCTCATCGCCTCGTAGCGCTGGATCGCTGCGCCCAGCGTCTTGCCGTCGAGCCCGGACACCTTGCCTTCGTAATCCCCGGCGAAAGCCTCCGCCTCGGCCGCTGCGCGCCTGAGGTCGGTCTCGAGATCGGGTCCGGTCGGGCTGGAATAGAGGTCGGCGAGATTCCAGGTCGGCAGATCGCCCAGCATTGCACTCATTCACACACTCCTGCTGCCCGAGAGATGGGGCCGTGCGCGGTTCCGCGCAAGTCAAAGCCGATTGTAGTTCCTGAACCAGTCGACGAAGAGCGGGATCCCCTGCTCCACCGTCACCCTGGGCGTCCAGCCGAAGTCGCGCGTGGTGTCGGCGATGTCGGCGGCGGTCTCCTGCATGTCGCCGGGCTCGCCGGGCCGGAGCTCGACCCTGGCCGCGCGGCCCAGCGCCTTCTCGAACAGCGCGATCACCTGCACGATGTCCTCGCCTTGCGCCGCGCCCAGGTTGTAGACCCGGTGGCCCGCTTCCGCCGGCGGCTTGTCGAGCACGGCCAGCGTGCCGGCCACGATGTCGTCGATGTAGCTGAAGTCGCGCTTGATGAAGCCCAGGTGCTTGAGTTCGATCGTGCTGCCCTCGTGGATCGCCTTGGCGAAGACATACGGCGACATGTCGGGCCGGCCCCATGGGCCGTACGTCGTGAAATAGCGCAAGCCCGTCGCCTTCAACCCGTAAAGATGGCTGTAGGTCCCGGTCATCAGCTCGTCGGCGCGCTTGGTCGCGGCATAGAGCGACACCGGATGGTCGACCCGGTCTTCGGTGGCGAAGGGCAGCTTGCGGTTGGAGCCGTAGACCGACGAGGCCGAGGCATAGACGAAGTGCCTGAGGCGACCTTCTCCCTGCGTGGCGAGCCTACGCGCCAGTTCGAGCATCACCAGATGGCCCATCACGTTGGTCTGCACGTAGATGTAGGGATCGACCATGGAGCGGCGGACGCCGGACTGGGCCGCCAGATGCACGATGCGGTCGAGATCGCGGTGCCGGGCCGCCAGCGCCTGCATGGCGTCGCGGTCGGCCACGTCGGCCTCGAGGAAGGTGAAGCCCTTGTCCTCGCGCAGCGCCTTCAGGCGGGCGAACTTCAGGACGGGATCGTACTGGTCGCTGAAATTGTCGACGCCCACCACCGCTTCGCCCCGGGCCAGCAGGGCGCCTGCGACGCGCGACCCGATGAATCCGGCGACCCCGGTGACGAGAACAGACATGGGAAAAGACTGGATACCGGAAATGCGTTGCGGAAAATCAATGCGTCGCACGCTTACATCATTTCGTGCCGGCACGACACCGTGAAACGGCCGGCCTGCCGGCCACCCCGCGACGTCCTTAAAACGTCTTTTTGCGCGGCCGCTGCGTTCCCGATTGAAACGCGCAAGATTCTGTCGCTACCGTGTAGCCATCGCAGTCAAGGAGGTTGCCATGACCACAGCGGTGACCCTGGACGACAAATACGTGCTCGAATCGGGCCGGGTGTATCTCACCGGTACCCAGGCCCTGGTCCGGCTGCCCATGATGCAGCGCCAGCGCGATCTTGCCGCCGGCCTCAACACCGCCGGCTACATCACCGGCTATCGCGGCTCGCCGCTCGGCGGCTTCGACCAGGCGCTGTGGCAGGCCAAGCGCTTCATCAAGAAGAGCCACATCGAATTCCAGCCCGGCACCAACGAGGACCTCGCGGCCACGGCACTGTGGGGCACGCAGCAGATCCATCTCTATCCCGGCGCGCGCTACGACGGCGTGTTCGGCATGTGGTACGGCAAAGGGCCGGGTGTCGACCGCTCGGGCGACGTCTTCAAGCACGCCAACTACGCCGGCACGTCGCGCCACGGCGGCATCGTGGCGCTGGCCGGCGACGATCACATGGCCAAGTCATCGACGGTCGCGCACCAGAGCGAGCCCGCTTTCATGGCCGCCGGTATCCCGGTGATCCACGCCGCGAGCGTGCAGGAGTATCTCGACTGGGGCCTGCATGCCTTCGAGATGTCGCGCTATTCCGGCCTCTGGGTCGGCTTCAAGGTGCTGAGCGAGACGGTGGATTCCTCGGCCTCGGTCTATGTCGATCCACACCGCCTCGAGATCCACACCCCGTCAGACCACCACCTGCCGCCCGACGGCGTGCACATCCGCTGGCCCGACGACTGGCTCGGCCAGGAAAAGCGCGTCTACTCGGCGAAGATCCCGGCAGCGCTCGCCTACTGGCGCGCCAACAAACTCGACAGGCTCATGCTCGGCCGTCCCGATGCCCGCTTCGGCATCGTCACGGTCGGCAAGTCCTACCTCGACGTCCGCCAGGCGCTGGACGAGCTCGGCATCGACGATTCGGAAGCCGAGCGCCTGGGCCTCGCCATCTACAAGGTCGGCATGGTCTGGCCGCTCGAGACCGAGGGTGCCGCGGCCTTTGCTGCCGGCAAGCGCGAGATCCTGGTGATCGAGGAGAAGCGGCCCCTGATCGAGCAGCAGCTCAAGGACGCGCTGTTCAACCTGGAGGCCGGCCGCCGCCCGGTCGTGGTCGGCAAGCACGACGAGCGCGGCCAGCACCTGCTGAAGAGCGACGGCGAGCTGACACCGTTCGAAATCGCCTCGGCGATCGTCGACCGCTTCGGCCTGGCGGGCTTCAGCGAGCGCACCAGGCAGCGCTTCGAGGCGCTGAAGCGCCGCGCCGGCCGCCAGGTGCGGAACGAATCCGGCATGGCCCGCGTGCCCTATTTCTGCTCCGGCTGCCCGCACAACAGCTCGACCAAGGTGCCCGACGGGTCGATGGCGATGGCCGGCATCGGCTGCCATACGCTCGCCATCGGCATGGAGCGCAACACCAGGACTTTCACGCACATGGGCGCCGAGGGCGGCACCTGGGTCGGCGCCGCGCACTTCACCGACACGCCGCACGTCTTCCAGAACCTGGGCGACGGCACCTACTTCCACTCGGGCTATCTCGCGATCCGCCACGCCGTCGCCAGCAAGACCACCATCACCTACAAGATCCTCTACAACGACGCCGTCGCCATGACCGGCGGCCAGCCGCACGACGGCGACGTGACGCCGTGGCGCATCAGCCGCCAGGTCCGCGCCGAGGGCGTCGACCGCATCGCCCTGGTGAGCGACGATCCGCACAAGTATCCCGTCGGCACCGAATGGGCCGCGGGCGTCACCTTCCATCACAGGGACCAGCTCGACGAGGTCCAGCGCGAGCTGCGCGAGGTCAAGGGCGTCTCGGTCCTGATCTACGACCAGACCTGTGCCGCCGAAAAGCGCCGACGCCGCAAGCGCGGCACCTTCCCCGATCCGGCCAGGCGCGTGCTGATCAACCAGGCGGTGTGCGAAGGCTGCGGCGACTGCTCGACCCAGTCGAACTGCCTCTCGGTGACGCCGGTCGCGTCAGAGTTCGGCTCCAAGCGCACCATCGACCAGTCGTCCTGCAACAAGGACTTCTCCTGCCTGAATGGCTTCTGCCCCTCCTTCGTCACCGTCGAGGGCGGCAGCCTGCGGAAAGGCAAGGCCGGCAAAGCCGCCGCCATCGCGGACGAGAGCGAGCCGGCATTGCCGCCCGCGCCCACCCTGCCCCTGCTCGCCGACAAGCCGTATGGCGTGCTCATCACCGGCATCGGCGGCACCGGCGTGGTCACCATCGGCGCCATCATGGGCGTGGCCGCCCACATCGAGGGCAAGGGCGTCACCGTGCTCGACCAGCTCGGCATGGCGCAGAAGGGCGGCGCAGTGATCAGCCACGTGCGCCTCGGCGCAACGCCCGAGGCGTTGCATGCCGTGCGACTGGGCGCCGGCGGCGCCGACCTGCTGCTGGGCTGTGACCTCGTGGTCAGCGCCAGCGCCGATTCGCTGGCGCGGCTCGAGCCCGGCGCCTCGCGCGCCATCGTCAACACGCACGAGACCATCACCGGCGAATTCACCCGCCATCCCGACATCGCCTTTCCCTCGCACACGCTCCGACTTTCGATCGAGGCCGCGGCCGGCCCCGGCGCCGGCGACTTCCTCGACGCCACCGCCATCGCCACGGGTCTGATGGGCGATTCGATCGCCACCAACATGTTCATGCTGGGCTATGCCTTCCAGCAGGGCCTGATCCCGATCGGCCACGAGGCGCTGGAGCAGGCGATCGAGCTGAACGGCGCCGCCGTCGCCATGAACACCGCGGCCTTCCGCTGGGGCCGCCGTGCCGCCGCGGACCGTGCCGCGGTCGAGGCGCTGGTCGCGCCGAAGGAGAGCAAGATCGTTCCCTTCGCGCGCATCGCCAGGACGCTCGATGAGATCGTGGCCATTCGCGTAAAACACCTCACCGGCTACCAGGACGCAGTCCTTGCACAACGCTACAAGGCGCTGGTCGACAAGGTGCGCGCCGCCGAGCAGAAGGCCGCGCCCGGCCACGGCGACACGTCACTTCCCCTGGCCGAAGCCGTCGCCCGCAACTATGCCAAGCTGCTGGCCTACAAGGACGAGTACGAAGTCGCCCGGCTCTATGCCGATACCGCCTTCTCGGCCCAGGTCGCCGGCCAGTTCGAGGGCGACTACAAGCTGAAGTTCCATCTGGCGCCGCCGATCTTCTCCCAGCGCGATCCCAGGACCGGCCACCTGATCAAGCAGGAGTTCGGAGGCTGGATGCTGCCCGCCTTCCGCGTGCTGGCGGGACTGAAAGGCCTGCGCGGCACCAGGTTCGACATCTTCGGCTACACGAAGGAGCGCAAGACCGAGCGCGCATTGATCGGCGAATACGAGACGCTGGTGGCCGAGCTGCTGGCAACGCTCTCGCCCGCCAACCACGCGCTGGCGATAAAACTCGCGTCGATCCCCGACGACATCAAGGGCTACGGCCACATCAAGGATGCGCATCTCGAGAAGGCCAGAAAGAAGGAAGCCGAGCAGCTGCACCAATGGCGCCATCCGGAGGCGATGAAGGCGGCGGCGGAGTAGCGACCGACTTGCAGGCAGGCGCCGTCAGGCGCCTCCCGCGCTCCATGGATCGACGACCTCGACGGGCAATCCCGCGAAATCCCTGACGTTGCGCGTGGCAAGACCCGCGCCCATCGCGGCGACGATGCCTGCGATCATCATGTCGGAGGGCTGGCTGCCCAGGCCCGCCGCCTGGCGCAGGGCACGGAACCGTCCCGCCTCCCGCGCGGCAATGTCGTCGAGCGGCAAGACCGCGAGGGCGGACCCTTGGCCGACATACTCCTCGAACCGCGCTTCCAACGCCGCCCTGCGGCGCCCATCGGCGCGGCGGTGCAGGCCATAGGCAATCTCGGCGACGGTGATCGCCGTTGTCGCCAGCGTGGCGTCACCCAAATGCCGGAGCCAATCCCGAATGGCGGGGGCCGGCTGGGGCTTCATCAATTCGGAGAGGACGTTCGTGTCGAGAACGATCATCGGCGCGGTGCGGCCTCATCGAGGCTTGGCGGGTCCCGATCGCCGCCGCGCGCCGGCAAATCCAGTTCGACGCCCTTTTCGCCCTCGAACAGTTTGCGCGACAGATCCCACAGGGCCGGCCCGGTGATGCCGCCGACGGCGCGCCGCAGGATGATGCGCGCCTCTTCCTCCATCGAGTGCCCATGCCGGGCCGCACGCACGCGCAGGCGCTCCTTGAGGCTGTCGTCGATATTGCGAATGGTGAGACTGGCCATGACGAGCCTCCCTTCAGTCCGATTTCAAGCATAGCAAAATGAGATCATTGATTGCAATGCAATCAACTTGCGGCGCCCTCCCAAGCCTATCTCTGCCAGCGAAACGGCGAGCCGCATCCAATTGCACCGGCTTGATTTCCGGGCATGCTTCTCCCCGGAGGGCGCCCCATGAAATTCGGCATTTTCTATGAACTGCAGCTTCCCCGTCCGTGGCACGAGGGCGACGAGCACCGGCTCTATCAGAACGCGCTCGACCAGATCGAGCTCGCCGACCGGCTGGGCTACGACCATGCCTGGCAGGTCGAGCATCACTTCCTCGAGGAGTACTCGCACTCGCCCGCGCCCGAGTCCTTCCTCGCCGCCGCCAGCCAGCGCACGAAGAACATCCGTCTCGGCCACGGCATCTTCCAGCTCACCACCAATCATCCGACGCGCATCGCCGAACGCGTGGCCACGCTCGATCTTCTGTCGAACGGCAGATGCGAGTTCGGCATGGGCGAGAGCGCCTCCATCACCGAGCTGGAACCGTTCGGTGTCACCATGGAGAACAAGCGCGAGATCTTCGAGGAGGCCGTGCGCGCCATCCTGCCGATGTTCAAGGACGGCCCCAGCGAACACGCGGGCAAGACTTGGAACATTCCGCTCCGCATGGTGGTGCCCAAGCCGCTGCAGAAGCCGCACCCGCCGCTGTGGGTCGCCTGCTCGCAGCTACAGACGCTCACCAAGGCCGGCGAATGGGGCATGGGCGCGCTCGGC
>Ga0209514_10009136_pt1 | contig 10996 bp, 8 predicted proteins | sample Subgrocontami58m_FD_187452 | JGI IMG/M metagenome (GOLD analysis project Ga0209514, IMG submission 187452) | Subsurface groundwater microbial communities from S. Glens Falls, New York, USA - GMW37 contaminated, 5.8 m (SPAdes) (version 3) | ecosystem: Environmental > Aquatic > Deep subsurface >...
TGACAACATATCTTTTTTATTATTATGCAGAAAATATTCTTCTGATCACCCATTTTTTCGATGGATTGGATGATTGCGGTGTCAAGTTTTTGCAGACTTATGAAGTGGTTTACCCAGACTCGGTAAATACCCATTTCCCGGGCCAGGTCGCTTTCGCTCGCGGCTTCGCCGGCAAAATCATCCGGGCCTATTCTTTCGCCACGGATAGGTTTACGATAGTAAGACAAAAAGTTCTTTTTCAAACCAGAGGCTTGGTGGCCGGTAGGTCCCTTTTTTCATTATTTGTTGTGAGAGGGTGTTGATGCAGTAGAGAATCAGACTGCCTTAATCGATGGCGTAAACGGACTTCGGATTGCCACCCGCAACCATCTCGCTGATCTTATTTAGTGTTAAAGAACTGACCGGGTTCCCCGTGTCAGGGAAGATTAAAGAAATAGAGCTTGGGATCGTATTGTAATAAGTATTGTAACTAAAGGCGACACCGGGCTCGGGCATTTATTCGATTTTTATTTCTTGACACACACATCCCCTGAGACCTATAATCGCGACGGTTAGGATAAACCCTTGCCAGATCAAAATAAGATTCAGGAGTGAGATATGAGGAAGCCGGCTTCGTTGATTGCTTTTTTCTTGATGATACTTCTTCTTTTCGCCTCCGCATGGCCACTGCTGGCAGCTGAACCATCGCCGGCCTTCAAGGCGGCCTGGGACAAGCTGGTTGCCGACGCGAAAAAGGAAGGCGACGTAGTTATCTATACTTCGATCACTCCTTCCCCCCGGGAAGCAATCAAAAAGGCATTCAAGAAGAAATTCGGGATTAACCTTGAATTCATCGGCGGCCGGGGAGAAGAAGCCCTCGTAAGACTGCAGACGGAACGGCGGGCCGGCTTATACACCGGCGACCTGTTCCTCCATGGCGGGACTACCCTGCTTACCCTGGTCAAACCGGTTGGCATCCTTCAAGTCATGGACAATCTGCTGATCCTGCCGGAGATAAACGATCCGAAGGTCTGGCGGGATGGGAAAATGCCGTTTTACGACAAAGACCACACCACGGTGGCCATGATCGCCGGCTTCCATCGTTACGTTCTGCGCAATACCAACCTGATCAAAGAGGGTGATGTTAAGTCTTACCGGGACTTGCTGCGGCCGGAATTCAAGGGCAAGATCGCTATGCAGGACCCCACCGTCACCGGGACGGGCAGCGCTTTCGTGACGAAACTAGCCTTGGGGGTCTGGGATGTTGAGACCGCTAAACAATACCTGCGGGAACTGGCAAAGCAGGAACCGGCGATTACGCGGGATAAGCGGCTGCTGGTGGAATGGGTGGCGCGGGGCAAATATCCTCTTGGGGTGGCCGTTGACTTTGAAAGCGTTTCGGATTTCCTGAAGGCCGGTGCGCCTGTAGATGTGGTCTACGTGGCGGAGGGCGGCAAGCTCTCTGTCGGGGCCGGTGGGTTGGCCGTCCTCGACAAGCCCGCCCATCCCAATGCCGCCAAACTCTTCGTGAACTGGCTGCTGACCAGGGAAGGGCAGACCATTTTTGCCTCCGCCTTCGGCTATCCCAGCCGGCGCGTGGACGTGCCCCAGGACCTGTTTGATCCGCGCTTGTTTCCCCGGCCGGGCGAAAAGGTTATTGAAGACAGCGAAGTGGAAACCATGTGGCGCGGAAACGCCATCCCGATAGCCAAGCAGATATTCGGTCATTTATTGAAATAGCCAATTTTTGTTGAACCCCCTGAAGGCTATCAGAAATCCAAGGCCCCGGAGGGTTTGGCAATCCGTCCAGCCGCAGTCCGTTAGCCTTGATCAAGCTTTGAGAAATTCAATCATCTCAGGAGGAAAATTATGAAAAAGACATCAACGTTTACTGTGGCTTTGGTTTTTTTGTTTGTCCTCGGTCTTGCCGGTGGAGCAACAAAAGCCACGGCATCTACCGGAGATGATGGGAAGCAGAAGTGGGAAAGTGTGCTGGCCGCGGCAAAAAAGGAAGGCACCGTAGCGATCTATACGCGTTGGACGCCCAGTGTCAGGAATGCCTTGAGTCAGGCCTTTAAGAAGAAGTACGGCATCAATCTGGAATTCTCCTCCTTTGCCCGGGGAGAGGAGGTGGCGGTCAAGACGGAGGCGGAACAGCGGGCGGGGCTGCACCTGGCGGACGTCTACGGTCTTTCGAATTCCGATCTGCTGGTCCAGATGAAGCCCAAAGGCTTTCTCGGTCGGATTCAACCGCTGCTCATGCTTCCGGAAGTCTTGGATACCAAGGAGTGGAGTGGAGAGAGGCTGCCCTTCTCGGACAAGGACGGCATGGCCTTCAGTATGGGCCGGAACGCCGCCAGGTTGGTTGTCTATAATACCAACCTGGTTAAGGAAGGAGAGATAACCAGCGTTAAAGACTTGTTAAAACCCCAGTATAAAGGCAAAATTACCTTGAACGACCCGCGAGTCACCGGGGCGGGCAATGCCCTTGTGACTTATCTTGGCCATATCCTCTGGGGCGAGCAGGAAACCAGGGATTTTCTGCGGCGGATCATAAAAGAGCAGGAGGCGCCCATCCAGCGGGATAACCGGATGCAGATCGAAACAGTGGCCAGGGGGAAGTATGCCATCGCCTTGGGTGAACTGCCCTCCGTGGTGGAGGAGATGCAGAAAGCGGGGGCGCCTATAAAACTGGCCCGGTGCAAAGAGGATAACCGGTCCAGTGCTGCGACGGCCGCCTTTGGCGTACCCACAAAACCTGTCCATCCCAATGCGAGCATGGTTTTTGTGAACTGGTTGTTGACCAGGGAAGGACAGTCGATCTTCGCCGCTGCTTTCGGTCAGGCCAGCACCCGGCTCGACGCCTCCATAGAGGGCATTAATCCGGATTTTATCCCCGTAGCTGGTGAAAAGTATTATTTGTCGGATAATGAGGATTTTATGGCCGCGCAGGCGAAATGGCTAAAGATAGCCAAACAAATCATCGACGAAACTACGAAGTAAGGAGGTTTTTCATGGTAACAATGGCGTCAAAACTGACTTTCAGCAATACCGTTGCCGATTGGCAGGAGCGATTCAATGTGGCCCGGCTGCGGGAAGAAAGGGCGGCTCGGGCCCGTCTAATGATGCGCAAACATGGTTTTGCCATGCTGCTGGTCTCCGGTGAGCCGAATGTGCGCTACCTGACCGGCCTGCGAGCGCCGGCAACCTATGACACTCAGTTGCAATATGTATTGTTTTTTGCCGAACAGGAACCGGTGGTTTTTGAACATGCAGGTTTTTACCACCAAATGCCGGAGGAGGCGCCCTGGATAAAGAACTGGCGGTTGGGTCGTTCCTGGCTGGCGGGTACCTGCGGTCCGGAGGCGTCTCAAGAGGAGGCGGAAATATTCGCGGCGGAGATTTATGAAGAGATCCGGGAGAGGGGCTTGCTGGGCGAGAAGTTGGGCATAGTGGGTATGGACAGTCTGGGGGTTGCCGCCCTGGAAAAGAAGAAGCTCCACTGTGTCCCTGCCCGGCAGGTGATTATGGAAGCCAGGACCATAAAGACGAAAGACGAAATCAATTGCTTCAAAATGGTGGCCGCGATCGTCGACTCCACCGCCTATCGGATTTGGGAGGCCCTCAAACCCGGTATCCGGGATACGGAACTGGATCTGGTCATTGCCAAGGCTTTGGTGGAGACGGGAGCTGACGTGCTAAAATCTCCCTGGAAACTGTCCGGCCCCGGCACTTTTGAGCGAGGTCTCATCAATACGGGCCGGTTGATACAGCCCGGCGACCTTTTCTATGTCGCCCTCTGCGGCATTACCTTCCTGGGCTACAAGAGCTGCTTCTATCGCACCTACGTCGTGGACCGAAAGCCCACGGACAAGGAGAATGACTGGTATAAAAGGGTCCTGGAGCGAATAAACAATGTGATCGATGCCATAAAGCCGGGGAACACCACCGCCGATGCCGCCAAACATCTTGTGCCGGCCAGCACCTGGGGATACAAGGACGAGGCCGAAGTGCTGACGGTGGAGATTGGTCACGGGCTGGCGCTGGGTTCTGGATACGATCCGCCGATCATCAATCGGCAATGGTCCCTGAAGCATCCCCAGGTTTTTGAGGAGGGGATGGTGATGGCGGTTGAATGTGTGGAGGGTGAGCACCGGGTGGGCGGCGTACGGCTGGAAAACATGATTGTGATTACCGAAAAGGGGGCCGAGATCATGGATCATATGAGAAGAGATGAGATCCTGATATCCCCGCGGTGAAAAAAGATTGCTGCCGGGGTGAATATTGGCGACTACTCTTCCGGCGGCATCAACATTATTGTTTCGTCTTCGGCAATTCATTGAGGTATTTTCGGATGCGTTTCGCATTGGCGCCGATGTCGCTTCTCCCGACGCGGGAGAGGGAGCGGACGTCAATTTGGCTTCCCTTTCCGGTTGCCGTTATCCGGACGACAATATCGTCCTTGAACCCGAACCAGAAGGTGGTGTCGGTGGCTTCGATTCTTCCTTCCTGCTCATCGGCCACGACGATCTGCCAGCCCATGGCCTGGGCCGCGGCCAGGGCTTTCTTGAAACTTTCGGCGGGCGGCAGGGCGAGTTCGAGGGGCACAATGTCCGGGTAAGCGGCCCGCTGTTGGGCGGCGATCGCCGGCCCGCCGTACTCCGTGGTATTTATTGCCGATTTCCTCAAGGGCAGAATTGCCACGAAGCGGGGGGGATTCGACACATCGGTGGTAATGTCGTGGATAGGCGGCACGCGCCCGGCCTGCTGCCGGTACTGCCAAGGTATGCCGAGAACGACGAGGGCGATGAGCAGGCCAATCAGGGACAAGCTGAGACCGCGGTGACTATGGCTCAACCAGGCCAAAGCACCGCCAATGAGGGCGATAACCGCCCCCACCGCTCCGCCATAGGCCGCCCATTTCAGGATGAGCAGACCGGTACGGTAATCCCAGAAACCCCACCGGTTGCCCAGTGCGGCGCAGACCGCAGCTGCTCCGGCAGCCACTGCCACGATGAAGCCCATGACGGCAATCGGCAAGTAAGTTTTGCCCATTATTCCTCCCTTGTCTTCCACGGACTTGTTACAGCGGCCCCTCCGATATTCAACAAACCGGACGGCAACTACTTGGTTACTTTGGCATCCTCGATAATCACCGGGTAGGTGTAACCCGCCCCGAAATCACGATCCAGGCGCAACTGGCCCCGTACCAAAATCACATCGCCCACCGCGGCAGTGTCCGCTGTGGTCACCGTCAGGTCGAAGTCGTTCTTCTCCGGGGAGCCAGAGCCATCGCGCAGGTGGATCCAGTTCTTCCCCAAGATGCCGGAATTGAACTTGACTACCTTGCCGCGCAGGGCGACGGGTTTGTCTTTCAGCGATACTTTGGCGCTGAAGATCTCGGCTATGGTCTTGCCCTCGGCGCCTTCGGCTTTCTTGACCTCGATGGCGCCCGTGTCCGCCGGAGCATTGGACGGTGCGGGGTGCGGCAGGGCCTGACCGGTAACCGCCGGCGTTTGACTTTCCGGAGCCTTGGTGTCGGTGGAAGACTTGCCCTGGCAGCCGGAGAGGGCAATAATGACCAGCAGAAGGGGAATTATTTTCATATGACTGTTCTCCTTGATAAGTTAGTAATGATTCTCTGCGTTCTTTCCATTATCCCCTTTTTCGGGGTAAGGTTTGCAGATTGTTCCGGATCAAAAGTCAGGATGAAGTTTCCCGTACGGCCGTTTCCCGCAGCGGGCTTGGAGGTTGTAGAATTGATCGGAACTTGCTCTTGCAGGAGAGAATATAGGGGAAAGAGGTGTGCCTGTCAAGCAAATAGGCCGGTTGTGCTTTCCTTGACACCTGGCGACTTTGTTCTTAAATTCATAATACTGCAATATTGAAGAGCAGTATAAAAAGTATTGCTACAGGTGTGAAACCATTGAACTATGAAAAAAAATCCCCTTGCTCCATCCTTTCATGAAACTTCTTCTTTGCCGACTTACCGGTTTTGCCGGCCTCCTTTTTTTTCAGCTATAACGTTGCTCCTATCAGGAATGTTGTTTCTGCTCGGATGTTCCGGTGAAGCGAAGAACAAAGAAATGCCGAAAAAGCTTGCCGTACCGGTCACCGCTGCGGCTGCTGTGGAAAAGAATGTGCCGGAAACGCTGAAAGCAATCGGGACCGTGGAGGCCTATACTACGGTGTCTGTAAGGGCGCGCATCGGCGGGGCACTGGTAAAAGTGGCCTTTGCGGAAGGGCAGGACGTAAGGCAGGGCGACCTGCTCTTTGTGATCGACCCGCGCCCTTATCAGGCTGCCCTCGACGCTGCTCTGGCCGCCTTGTCCAGGGACAGGGCCCAGCTGGAAAACGCGGAAGCGGATGTCAGCCGCTATACGGAACTGATGAAAGAAGAATACGTGACGAAGCGGCAATACGACCAGATCACGACCAATGCCGAAGCCCTGAGGAATACTGTCCGGTCCGGCGAGGCGGCGGTGGAAGCCGCCCGTCTCAACCTCCGGTACTGCAACATCCTGGCGCCGATTTCCGGACGCACCGGGAACCTTCAGGTGCACCAGGGCGATCAGATCAAAGCGGATGACATAACAATGGTAGTCATCAACCGGATCACACCCGTTCTGGTCAGTTTTTCGCTCCCGGAACAGCATCTGCCGCTAATCCTGAAGTATCATGCGGCCGGCAGCCTCCCGGTGGAAGTAAACTCACCCAATGGTACAGCTAAACCGGTTCGGGGCAAGCTTACTTTTATCAACAACACCGTGGACCTGAATACCGGAACCATCCTCCTCAAGGCGACTTTTTCGAATGCCGACAGGCGCCTGTGGCCGGGACAGTTCGTGAACGCCACCCTCATGCTGACTACACGGCCCCATGCCGTCGTGATTCCCTCGTCGGCCGTTCAAACCGGGCAACAAGGGCTGTTCGTTTTTGTGATCAAACCTGACCTGGCGGTTGAGTACCGTCCCGTCACGCCGGGACCGGAAAATGACGGAGAAAGGATCATCGAAAAGGGGCTCGCGGCGGGGGAACGGGTAGTGGTGGAGGGCCAGTTGCGTCTGGTGCCGGGAGCAAAAGTGGACATCAGGCCCGGCGTAGAGCTTGGGGAGAAGTAACCCCATGAATATAGCGGAAATTTTCATACGCCGCCCGGTCATGACCACCTTGGTGATGATCGCGATCATGCTGTTTGGCATCATCGGCTACCGGCTGCTGCCGGTGAACAACCTGCCGAATGTGGATTTTCCCACGATTCAGGTTTCGGCCAATCTTCCCGGTGCCAGTCCTGAGACCATGGCCGCCGCTGTCGCCACAACGCTGGAAAAGCAATTTACCACTATTGCCGGCCTCAGCTCCATGACCTCCACCAGTTCCCTGGGGGCGACAAATATTACTCTGCAGTTCAGCCTGGACCGGAATCTGGACGCGGCGGCGCTGGACGTGCAAACTGCCATCGCCGCCGCCCAGCGGCAACTACCGCCGGAGATGCCCAGCCCCCCCTCTTTCCGCAAGGTGAATCCGGCGGAGCAGGCCATCATCCTCATGGTGCTGACCTCCCCGACGTTGCCCCTGTACAGTCTGAACGAATACGGTGAAACAGTGGTGGCGCAGCGCATTTCCATGGTGAACGGCGTGGCCCAGGTCCAGGTATTCGGGGCCCAGAAATATGCGGTGCGGATTCAGTTGGACCCCAATGCGCTGGCGGCGCGGGGCATCGGCATCGACGAAGCGGCAAACGCGGTGAGCCAGCAAAACGTCAATCTACCCACAGGCGCCTTATACGGGTTTCGCCAGTCTTATACCATAGAGTCCCGGGGGCAGATTACCTCCGCCGCCCTTTACGGCCCCCTGATCGTCGCTTACCGCAACGGCCAGCCGGTGCGCCTGCAGGAACTGGGGATGGTTCTTGACAGTGTGGAGAACGACAAGGTTGCCGCCTGGTTCGTGGACCGGCGGGCCATCATTCTGGCGATTCAGCGCCAGCCCGGGACGAACACCGTGGAAGTAGCGGAGAAAATTAAGGAACTTCTGCCAAACTTCCGGTCGCAACTTCCAGCCTCTGTTTCTCTTGAGGTTCTTTGGGACCGGTCGGAATCCATTCGCGCCTCCGTAAACGATGTCAAATTCACTCTGCTGCTGACCCTGTGTCTGGTCGTAATGGTCATTTTTCTGTTCTTGCGCAACTTGTCCGCCACTGTCATCCCCAGTCTGTCTCTTCCTTTGTCCATTGTCGGCACCTTTGCCATAATGTACCTTCTGGGGTACAGCATCAACAATCTTACCCTCATGGCCCTGACGCTTTCCGTGGGCTTTGTCGTGGATGACGCCATTGTCGTGCTGGAAAACATCGTCCGTCACCTGGAAATGGGCGAAGGAGTTCGCGAGGCTGCGCTGAAGGGATCAAGAGAAATCGGCTTCACCATCCTTTCCATGACCTTTTCCCTGGCGGCAGTTTTTATCCCCGTACTTTTCATGGGCGGAATTATGGGAAGGCTTTTCCGTGAGTTTTCCGTGACCATCGGGGTGGCGATTCTTATCTCCGGCTTCATTTCTCTTTCCCTGACGCCGATGCTGGCCAGCCGCTTTTTGCGGCCGCCGCGTCAAGCGCATCACGGGCGAATCTATCTTCTCTCGGAGCGGGTCTTCGCAGCCATGCTCGCCTTTTACGAAACGGGGTTGCGCTGGTCCCTGGGGCACGGGAGGAGCGTCCTGATCTTTTCGTGCCTCGTTTTGGCGGCCGCAGTTTATCTCTTCGCGCAGATGCCCAAGGGATTCCTTCCCAGCGAGGATACGGGACAGGTCTTTGCCTTTACGGAAACCGTGGAAGGTGCAGCCTTCGACTACATGAAAGGTCGTCAACAGGCCATGGCGGCGATTGTGAAAGCAGATCCCGAGGTTGATGCCTTCATGTCCAACGCCGGCGCTATCGGAACCAGGGGCAGCAACACGGGGACGCTGTTCATCCGCCTGAAGCCGCGTCCGGAAAGAAAGCTGACCGTGGATCAGGTCATCGCCCGGCTCAGCAGCAAAGCGGCAGAGGTAGTGGGCATGAAAGTATTTTTCCAGAATCCGCCGCCGATCAACATCGGCGGAAGACTGGGCAAGAGTCTCTATCAATATACCCTGTATTCAGCCGATATCGAAGAACTTTACGGCCATGCCCAAGCGTTGGAGCAGAGGATGCGAACCCTTCCGGGCCTCAGCGACGTGTCGAGCGATCTGCAGATTAAGAACCCCCAAGTTAACCTGACGATAGACCGGGACAAAGCGGCCGCTTTGGGAATTACGCCCCAACAGATTGAAACGGCTCTGTTTACCGCCTATGGCACCCGCCAGATATCCACCATCTATACGGCGAACAATCAGTACCGGTTAATAATGGAACTGGCACCGGAATACCAGCGAGATCCCCGCGCCCTTTCCCTGCTTTACATCCGTTCCACCAACGGACGACTGGTGCCCCTGCATTCCGTAGTTCACCTCGAGGAGGGCTATGGCCCCCTGTCGGTAAACCACTCGGGGCAGTTGCCCTCCGTCACCATTTTTTTCAACCTGGCACCAGGCACTTCTCTGGGTGATGCCGTTTCCGGGGTGAGAAAGCTGGCCTTCGAGACGCTTCCGGACAACATCAGCACGAGCTTCCAGGGCACCGCTCAGGCCTTTGAGGAATCTCTGAAGGGTTTGGGACTGCTGCTGCTGGCAGCTATCCTGGTCATCTACCTGGTGCTGGGCATTCTCTATGAGAGTTTCATCCACCCCCTGACCATTCTTTCCGCCTTGCCTTTTGCTGGATTCGGTGCGCTGGTGACTTTGCTCCTCTTTGGCATCGAACTGGACATTTACGGCTTTGTGGGAGTCATCATGCTTGTGGGGCTGGTGAAGAAAAACGGGATCATGATGATCGACTTCGCCCTGGAAGCGCAGCGGAAAGAAGGCAAGGCACCGCAAGAGGCCATCTTTGAGGCCTGTCTGATACGGTTTCGTCCGATCATGATGACGACGATGGCCGCGCTGATGGGCACGCTTCCCATTGCCCTGGGTTTCGGCGCCGGGGCGGAAGCGAGACGTCCTCTGGGGTTGGCGGTGCTGGGCGGCCTGGTCTTTTCGCAGTTTCTCACCCTGTATGTCACGCCGGTGTTTTATGTCTACATGGACCGCTTGCGGAGTTCGCTCGGCAGTCGTTCTTCCCGGCAGGCATCAAAGGGCGGTGTGTGAAACAAGAATGGGCAAATTGTCTTGACATTCGGGAAAACCTTCCACTATACTCCCTACATTCAACTGAAATACTTAGTCCCGGCAAACGGGATAGGTGTGTTAACGAAATTATTTTCTGCCGGAAAACGCAGAAGACAATTGCCGGTTTACTAACAAAGTCTTAAAATCTCAAACAGGGAGAAAATTGATGTTTAAGCGTATCGACCATCTGGCGCTTCATGTTCCCGAAGTGGCCGCCGCCGTCCGTTTCTATACCGAGAACTTCGGATTTGAGAAGATATTCGAAGCCCTGGTGGCCGGGGGGCAGACTATCGCCTTCATCCAGTTGGGAGACAGCCTGATCGAATTGACCGAGCGCCATGAGCCGGAGCCGATGTCGGGTTTTCACCTCTGTTTGCAGGCGGATGATTTTGACGCTGCGATGGCCGGGCTGTGCGCACGGGGCCTGCCCCTGGTGACGGAAGCGCGTCCGACTTCTCCCCGCGGGCCGCACGAGGCGGCTTGCCGCCGGGCGGTCTTCCGCGGCCCTTACGGCGAATTGATCGAGATCCGGGGCTGAGCTTCCCGCCGGGGGTTCATTCGCGATGAACCCGGAAAAACCGAATTCGCCTCTCTTCTGTCCTTCCCGCCCCCAAGGCGTAAATTCCGGCGGGAAGCCAGCAATTGGCAAGGGGCGGACACAAGATTCCGCCCCTCCTCAGGCCATGGTGCTATCCCTGTAATCTTATGGAAGAAGCTCAATTACAGAAACTGAACGTCTATGAGCATTGGCTCGTTGATGAAGGTGTCCCCGTCA
>Ga0209514_10009140_pt1 | contig 10991 bp, 8 predicted proteins | sample Subgrocontami58m_FD_187452 | JGI IMG/M metagenome (GOLD analysis project Ga0209514, IMG submission 187452) | Subsurface groundwater microbial communities from S. Glens Falls, New York, USA - GMW37 contaminated, 5.8 m (SPAdes) (version 3) | ecosystem: Environmental > Aquatic > Deep subsurface >...
GCGCGCGCACCGTCTTCCTCTCCAACAATCCGGCTCACACCCGATTCGATTACGCTCAAAAATTAACTCGTCTCGGTCTGCCCACGCCACCTCACGACATCATCAACTCTTCGATGGTGATGGCAGATTTTTTAAAACGGAATCACGCTCTCGCTCGCCACTACATTATTGGAGAACGTCCGCTCATCACCGAACTCCGCGAAGCGAACTTGATTCTGGCTGACGACGGCGACGGTGTGTGGAGTGCCGACTCTGTTATCGTCAGCTTTGATCGCACCTTCACCTATCGCAAACTGCAACGCGCCTTTGATCTCATTCGCAACGGGGCGCACTTCTTCGCCACCAACGCCGACGTCTACTGTCCCACTCCCAACGGCGGCGAACCCGATGCTGGAGCTCTCATCGCCGCCATTGAATCTTGCACCGGCAAAAAATGCGAAGCGGTTGTCGGCAAACCATCGCGCTATATGATCGAAGCGATCTTAAACATCCTCAACCTGCCACCCGAACAGTGCATCATCATCGGTGATCGTTTAGAGACTGACGTGCAGATGGGGATCAATGCCGGTATGGCAACAGCCTTGACGTTGACCGGGGCGACGAGCCGCGAAGCCGCAGAGAAGTCAAGTATCAAACCGAATTTTATTTTGGATAAACTTTGCGATCTATTATGACAAAACCTAAAGTCGTCATCACCATTGGGCAGATACATTATGAGCGCATGATCAATACCGGCGCAATGGAAGACCTGTCCAAATTTGCCGAGGTGGTTCACCACACGGGTCAGCAGCCTGCTCAAAAAACCGAACTCATTCAGCTGTTGGCGAATGCCGATGCCTGCATCACCAGTTGGGAAGTTGCTCAGCTGGATAAGGATGTGATCGCCGCCGCCCCCAAACTCAAAGCAGTGGTGCACATGGGCGGCAGCGTTAAGAAAGTCGTTTCAGACGCGCTTTGGGAGAAGGGCATTAAAGTTTTTTCCGCGCGACCTGCGCTGGCGAGAGATGTGGCAGAGACCACACTTGGACTTATGATCGTTGGCATTAAAAATATATTGCCGCTAGCGCAGCACGTACGCACCGGTGGGTGGCGCGACAGCCGTTATTGGCCCTCGCGCGAATTGCATCGTAACAAGGTGGGTATTATTGGAGCCAGTGAGGTCGGACGTCATGTCATAACACTCCTCAAACCTTTCGACCCGATCATCTTGCTTTACGATCCTTATGTCTCGGAAACAGAAGCCGAAAAACTCGGAGTGCGAAAAGTTGCGCTGGAAGAAATGGCGCGGGAATCGGATGTCATTTCACTGCACGCGCCTTTATTACCGGCAACTAATAAGATCATCAGCGCCGAGCTATTAAAAATAATGAAAGATGATTGTATTTTGATCAACACCGCTCGCGGCGCGTTGATTGACGAACCAGCAATGGTAGCCGAGCTACAAAAAGGTCGCCTCTTTGTTTTCCTTGATGTAACCGATCCCGAACCCCCAGCCCTCGATAGTCCGTTGCGCTCTCTGGAAAACGTTGTGGTCATGCCGCATCTGGCGGGCTGCATCACAGATTGCGGTCACTTAAGTATTCTGGCAGTGGAAGAACTGCGGCGCTTTTTCATGGGCGGCACATTGATTCACGAGATTACACCGGATATTATGGATCGCTTAGGTTAAGTGAAAGATGGAAACGAGCGATACAGGTCAACAAAATTTACTACTTGTCCGTGCGACAGTGAATCCCACCGACGCCGAGACAGGTCAACTCTTTCTTTTGAAAGGTGATGCCACCGGAGAGAATCTGAATCTTGAAATTTCGACAGGTGCGCAACTTCCGGCAGCGTGGCATTATGATGACCAGCCTTTTCAATTAAAGATTCTGCATTTTAACGATCTGCATGGGCAAGTCGCGCGCATTGGTCGTAACGAAAATACTCCTGTTTTCTCGAAGATGGTTTCGCGCATTCAGTACACTCGATCAACGTATCAGGGAAATCCTTTTGCGGGTGTGTTGGTCTTATCTGGCGGGGACGATAGTATCGGCACCCCCTTTGATTTGTTGATTGGCAAGACCCCGGAAAATTATCAGGTGCATGCTGGCTATCGTCTCTATTCAAAAGCCGGGGTCGCCGCTTCAGTTTTAGGCAACCACGAATTTGATCTCGGTCTGGATTTACTTGCTCATGCAATTCGCAAAGATGCTGCTTTCCCGATTCTTTCAGCCAACATTAAACCAAATAGGCAATTGGAAAACGCGTGCGATCCAGCCGCGATCTTTTATCTCAAAGGCATTCGGATCGGGGTCATTGGATTAACCACACCGGCAGCGACATTGCGTTGTCGGCAAGGTTCAGAATTTGAAATTGTGGACCCGATCCCGGTAGTAAAACGTCTGTTGCCCATCGTGCGCTCATTAAGTGATATCGTCATCATTCTTAGCCACCTCGGATTAAGTTTGAGTTCGTCGTCCGCTTCAATGGCTTTTGCCGGGGATGTGGAATTGGCTCAAAGCCTGCCTCTCGGAAGTGTTGATCTTATTATTGGTAGCCACACCCATGATCTCATTAACAAGAGTGGCTTGGATTCGAAAAATGTAGTCAATGGCATTCCGATCACTCAAGCGGGTTGCAATGGAAGTTATTTGGGTGAAGTAGATATTGTCTTGCGCGATGCACCCACAGTGGCTAATGCCTGTCTGAATGAAACCGCCGAACTGCCGTTGGACATTTCTTTTGATGAAAACTATGTGCAGCCGCTCCTTGAGCAGCTCCGTCCAAAATTTGAAAAAAGACTCGGCAGAGTGATGGAGAGTCGAGAAATAATGGTTGATGCTTCTTATAATGTTGCGCTTGGCGAGTCGGCGTTACATAATTTTGTGGCGGATGGTTTGGTTGCCAGTTGCCGCGCGCATGAACTCGCGGTGGACTTTGGTATGGTGGATGCCTCTGTCATTAATTCCGGTATACAACCGGGTAAGGATTTTACTTATGGCGATTGGCAGAGCGTAATGCCTTATTCGGATACGCTAATTCTCTTCACTCTTACCGCAAAAGAACTATGTGAGTTTATTCAGGACAATGCCCGTCGAGTAGACATCTTAGAAGAGCCGCATCAAGAGAGAGGGTTTCAGTACTTCAGCAAAGAAATCCGTTATTGCATCCAAAGCAGTCCTACTCGTTCCAGAATTAAAGCAGTTGATATTAAAGTCAAAGGCATTCCCGTTGAACAAGACACGGATCGCATCTACCGTGTCGCCTGTATCAGTTTTTTTCGAGCGCTGTCTCGAAATTGGGAGCAGCAAAATATGCCGTTGCTAGTTTTTGATCCGAAACAAGCGCAGGGTGTGGATACAGGGTTGTTTGTTCGCGATCTCATGTCGGAGCATATTCAACACTATGATGGCATCAGTTCGGCAGGCGGAGCCCTTCAGGATGGCAGACTGATCGTATTTTGAATCAAGCAAGAGGGAGTGATGCCGCCACTGGAGCGGAGGCTTCAGGTGGCACCCATCGCCTTCGCGCGCGTGGCGGCATCACCACAGAATAAAAAATTTTCACGGTGGAGAAAATAATCATGTCAATTAATCGTAGACTTAATCACATCTTTCGCGCCGATGGTCGCGCGCTCATTGTCGCAATGGATCATGGATTGATGGATGGTCCTAAGACAGGTTTGGAAAAACCGAATGAGACCATCGAGAAGGTGATCGCCGGAGGCGCGGACGCGATCCTGACTTCGTATGGCATCGCGCGGAAATTCTCGCGCGAGCTTGCTTCGTGCGGACTCATCGTGCGCGCCGATGGCGGCGCGACCAGTTTGAGCAAAACCCCGGGACCGGGTGCGTTGATGTTAAACGTCGAACAAGCCTTGCGCGTTGATGCCGACGCGCTGGCGGTGAGCGCGTTTCCCATCTCGCCGCAAGAAGGCTCATCGCTCGGAAATCTGGCGAGTGCGATCAAAACCGCGCACGTCTGGAACGTAGCGGTGATGGGCGAGATGGTGCCGGGTGGATTCGACAGTCCGCCGGAATTACGCTCGACTGAAAATATCGCGCTGGCGGCGCGTGTCGGCGCAGAGATGGGCGCGGATTGGATCAAATGCCCCTACGCGCCCAATATGGAAAAGGTGACGCAGACCTGCTTTGTGCCGGTGGTGATTCTTGGCGGCGCGAAACGCGGCGCGGAAAATGAAATGCTGGCAGAGATCAAACGCGCAGTAGATGAAGGTGTGAGCGGCGTTGCGATTGGTCGCAACATCTGGCAGTTTGAAAATCCGGCGGCGATGACGCGGGCGGTCGCGGCGATTTTGCACGACGATGCGACAGTTGAAGCGGCGATGAAAATTTTGAAGTCGTAATGTGTGGTGATGGCAGAAACCCGTTTTCTCTAAGAAAACGGGTTTCTCCGACAACCTGCTAGATGAAACATTCGACGCTTTTCCTAACCCAACGCAGCGAGCGGCAACAACAAAGTGCGCTTGCCGCCGCGCCCGCCAAACTTGACATCACGATGCGGCGCGATCCGTCTCGCGCCGAAATTTTGCGCCTGCTGCCGGAAATGGAGTTTCTCATCAGCGAACGCGCCGGTGTGATTGACGCTGAGATGATCGCCGCAGGCAAAAAATTAAAACTGATTCAGCGACTCGGCTCACAGACGTGGGACATTGATCTCGCTGCGGCGCGGCGCGCAGGCATCTTCGTGTGCTACTTGCCGCTCGCCACATGCCAATTGGTCGCGGAGCATATAGTTCTGCAAATGCTGGCGACCGCGAAGCGGGTGCGCGAGTTGATGCAAATAGTAGCGGAGGCAGGCGATTGGGGCGTGCCGCCACGCCGTTGTACCGAAGATTACTATGTGGGCAACTGGTCACATCGCGCGAACATTCGTGGCTTGCGGAAAAGCATGGTGGGCATTGTCGGTTTTGGCGAAATCGGCGGGGAGCTGGCGCAGCGGTTACGTTCATTCGATTGCACGGTGCTATACAACAAACGCACGCGATTACCGGCGACTGCCGAAGCCGAATTTAGCATTACGTATGCAACACAAAACGATTTGCTTGAGCAGAGTGATTTTGTTTGCTCGCTTCTGCCGCTTTCGCCGGAGACCGAGCAATCAGTCAACACAAATTTTTTCGCGGCGATGAAGCCCGGCGCGATCTTCGTGCATTGCGGCGCGGGCGCAGTCGTGGATGAAACCGCGTTGATTGACGCCTTGCGTTCGGGCAAACTCGCGGGTGCGGCGCTCGATACCTACACCTACGAGCCGATGCGTCCCGACGATCCTTTGCTCGAGCTCGCCCGCGATCCGATGCAGAATCTGATGCTTACGCCGAGTATCGCCGCCGGCACACTGACGATGAGCGGTCATCCGCGCGCAGGCGATTACGCCAACATTGTCGCAATGCTTGAAGGCAAACCATTGGAGTATCGGCTGGTGTGAAAAGTGGAAATGGCATGGATGTACGCACTTTAATCACGAATAGCGCGAATATACGAATTTAACGAATAAAGCAATAAAAAGAATCATTCGTGATATTCGCTCATTCGTGTTATTCGTGATGGAATCGTCTTGCCCTATGTAAATCAGATGGAGAATAATATGTCTTATCAACAACTCGCAATTTATCTGCAAGACAAACATTCAATCAGCGACGAATTTGAATTTGCGCGCTACGCCGAGCAGCGCGGCTTTGACGCGATCTGGCAAGCCGATACGCGCCTCGCGCGCGATTGCATCTCTATGATGGGCGCGTTGGCGGCGATCACCACGCGCGTTAAAATCGGCAGTGGTGTGTTGCCGTTTTGGCCACGCAATGTCGCTACGCTTGCCGCGACGTATTCGACGCTATGGGAAATGTCAGGGAACCGCATCATTTGCGGACTCGGTGCGTGGTGGGAACCGATCACGTCAAAGGTCGGCATCCGACGCACCAAACCGTTGCAAGCCACGCGCGAATACATCACCGTTCTCCGAAAATTATTCGCGCGTGAAGTTGTGACGTGGCATTCCGAGTTTATTAATTTAGATGAAGTGGAACTGGACATCATTCACGGCGACACTCGTCCACGCGCCATCCCGATTTATATTGGCGCAACGGGCGACAAAATGTTGGAATTAACCGGTGAACTCGCCGATGGTGTGGTGCTGAACTACATGGTGTCGCCGGCATACATCCGCAAAGCGGTTGCTCTCGTGCGCGCCGGAGCCGAACGCGCCGGGCGAGATTTCAACAAACTGGATCGCCCGGAACTGATCGTCGTTTCCATGGACAAGGATCGTGGCAAGGCGCTTGATGCCGCGCGTGAACTGCTTGTGCAGTATCTCGGTCAAGAGCCGCACATTATGAAAGCGAGTGGCGTGAATCAGGACTTGCTTGATCAAGTCCATGCCGTTCTCGGTTGGCCCACAACGAAAGAAAAAGTCCAACAAGCGATGCACCTCGTGCCTGATGAACTTGTGCAACTCGTGACGGCCTCCGGCACGGCTTACGAGTGTGTCGAAAAAGTAAAAGAGTATATCGCCGCAGGCTGCACTTGCCCGATTATGTATTCGCTGCATGCGGATGCGCGTCCGATGATTGATGTGTTTGCCGAAGCGTTTCCCAGAAAATAGTAATTGGAGATGTCGCCGCAGTTTAACTGCGGCGACATCTCCAGTGGTAAATGGTAATTACCAATTACCATTTACTAATTACAACTTACAACTTACTTATATGCATCCCACGTTATTTCTCACCTCACGCGGCGAGCGTCATCAGCAAGAAGCTCTCGCCGCTGCCCCACGCGAACTCGACATCACCTTACGGCGTGATCCATCACGCGGTGAAATTTTGCGGCTCGTGCCACAGATGGAATTTCTTATCAGTGAGCGCGCCGGTGTAATTGACGCCGAGATGATCGCGGCAGCGCGCAATTTAAAATTGATTCAGCGGCTCGGCTCGCAAACGTGGGACATTGATCTCGACGCGGCGCGGCACGGCGGGATCGCTGTATGCTGCTTGCCGGTCACGACGTGCCAGTTAGTCGCGGAGCATATAGTTCTGCAACTACTCACAACCGCAAAACGTGCGCGCGAGTTAATGCAAGTGGTTGTGGATGCGGGCAATTGGGGAACGCCGCAACGCTGCACTGAAGATTACTTTGCCTACAACTGGTCTCAACGTGAAAATATTTCCGGACTGCGACAAAGCACGGTGGGCATTCTGGGCTTCGGCGAAATTGGTGCCGAGGTGGCGCGGCGGTTACGCGCGTTCGATTGCGCGGTGTTGTACAACAAACGCCATCGTTTGCCCGCGCACGCCGAAGCTGATCTTGAAATCACTTACGCCACGCAAGCCGACCTTCTGGCGCAGAGTGATTTTGTTTGCTCGCTCCTTCCGCTTTTTCCGGAGACTGAGCAAACCATCAACGCAAATTTTTTCGCGGCGATGAAGCGCGGCGCGATCTTCGCGCATTGCGGCGCGGGCGCGATTGTGGACGAAACTGCGCTGCTTGACGCGTTGCGCTCCGGGCATCTCGCCGGCGCCGCGCTCGACGGATACACCTATGAGCCATTGCCTCCCGATCATCCATTGCTGGCGCTGGCGCGCGATCCAATGCAGAATCTGATGCTCACTCCACACATCGCCGCCGGCACATTGACTGTTCAACGACGCGCAGGCGATTACGCAAACATAGTTGCGCTGCTTGAAGGCAAGCCGTTAAAGTATCAGTTGGCGTGAGAATGACATCACTCCTCATTCATAATGGACTCATTCTGCCATGCGATAACGACACACGCACGGCGATTCCACGCGGTTACGTTTTCGTGCAAGACGACCGTATCGCCGCCGTGGGCGCCGACGATGCGCCTCCGGCTTTTTTAGCGGAGGCGGCAACCACGATTGACGCGCGCGGCAAAGTGGTGATCCCCGGGCTGATCAACGCCCACACCCATCTCTTTCAAACATTTATGCGCGGGCTGGCAGACGACAAGCCTCTCCTGCGTTGGCTCGAAGCGGCGATCTGGCCCGGCGCGTTGGCAATGACCGAAGAAGATTTTTATCTTGCCGCGCTCATCGGCTTTGTGGAAAATTTAAAATGCGGGGCGACCTCTGTGTTGAGTCAGCATTACATTCAAACGTCGTTGAAGAATATGGATAGCGTGGCGCAAGCGGCTCAACGCAGCGGCATCCGCGCCCGCTTGGCGCGCGGTTACGCCGATCGTGATCCATATCATCCGCGCTTGCAAGAGTCGCCCGAGACAACTGTGCGCGAGACCGAGCGACTTATCAAACAATGGCATTCATCTGAACGAATCCGAATCGAGTTCGGTCCACTCATCCCTTGGGGTTGCCGCGCTGATGCGCTGCAAAACATCGCGCGGCTGGCGCGTGATTGGGATATCGGTGTGCATATTCATTTAAGTGAAACGCGCGATGAAGTTGAAATGACTCGCAAGGAAAGCGGGATGCCGCCCGCGCGTTGGCTGCACTCGCTCGGCGTGTTGGATGAACGTTGGCAACTGGTGCATTGCGTTTGGCTCGAAGATGACGAGATGGATTTGATCGCCGACGCTGGCAGCACTATCGTTCATTGTCCGGTGAGCAATATGTATCTTGCCTCTGGCACGCCGCGCGTCGTCGAGTGGCTCAAGCGCAAAATTCCTGTTGCCCTCGCCACCGATGGACCCGGCTCGAACAATTCGCAAGACATGCTTGAAGTTTTAAAATTTACAGCCTGCTTGCAAAAAGTTGATACGCTCGATGCCACCGCGCTCTTGCCCGAAGATGTTTTGAAAATGGTATACAACGGCGGCGCATCGGCGATGGGTTTGCGCGGAAAGATTGGTCGTCTCGCGCCGGGAGCGTTGGCAGATATCGTATTGGTGAATTTGCAACGTCCGCACATCTCGCCCGTGTACTCGCCGCAATCGGCTCTTGTCTACAACGCGAATGGCAACGATGTGGATACGGTCATCGTCGGCGGCGAAGTGCTCGTGCGTGAAGGACGCGCAGTGAACATCAACGAAGAAAATTTAATCGCCGATTGTCAACGCGCGGCAGAAGCGATGTGGAAACGTTCGGGGATTCGAGTTCAAGACCTCCGAGTTCTTTAAGAACTCGGAGGTCTGGTCTTCCCTTGAGATGATCATCCTACCCTCTTTCTTAATTGATGAACCCGGTCAGCCGCCGAAAACAGAGTGGGGCGTGCGCGTCGTCGGCGACCAGATTGTTGCCGTCGCGCCAAATGCCGAACTGCGTCGTGCTTATCCCGCAGATGAAATTTGGAATGCGGCAGGACAGACTCTCTCACCCGGTTTCGTTAATGCCCACACGCATTTATACGGCGTGCTGGCGCATGGCATTCCCCTCGACCGCGCCCCGTCCGATTTTTGGGCGTTCCTCAAAGATTTTTGGTGGCCTCTTGTTGAAGATCGACTTGACCACGAAATGATTTGCGCCGCAACCGATCACGGTTGTGTCGAGATGCTGCGCTCAGGCGTGACATCTTTTTACGATTGTCTCGAAGCGCCACACAGTTTGCCCGGCTGCCTCAACGCCCAAGCCGACGTGGTGCGGGCGCGCGGACTGCGTGGGATTCTTTCGTTTGAGGCGACGGAGCGCGTGAGCAAAGAGAATGGACAACTTGGTTTGCAAGAGAACGCCGAGTTCATGCGCGATGCGCGTGGTCTTGTCTCTGGCTTGATGTGCTTTCATACTACCTTCACTTGCTCGGCAGATTTTATTCGGCAGGCGTTTGATCTCGCGCGCGAACAGGATGCACTCCTACATATGCACGTTTCCGAAGGGACGCATGAACCAGAATACGCGCTGCAACATTTCGGAATGCGAACGCTCGAATACTATCAGCATCTGGGTGTTGCCAATAGAAAAATGCTCGCCTCACAATGTGTGCAGATCAGTTCAAATGAAATTGCGTTGATGGCGGAGCGCGGCATTCGTATGTCGCACATGCCGCTATCGAATTGCGAAGTGGGCGGCGGCGTTGCGCCGTTGCCCGATCTGGTGGCGGCGGGAGTGACGGTCAGCTTGGGCAGTGACGGCTACATCAACGATTTTTTTGAAGTGATGCGCGGCGCGTTTTTGATTCATAAAGCCCATCGCCAAGACCCGCGGGTGATGCCGGCGAATCTTGTCTGGCAACTTGCCACCGAAGGCGGCGCGCGCGCGCTTGATCTCAAAAATGTGGGGCGGCTTGCGCCGGGCTGGCAAGCCGACTTGCAATTAATTGATTCACAATTTCCGACGCCCACCGAGTTACATAATCTTTATGATCAATTGGTGTTGTATCGTAATCACACCCATATACGCGCGGTGATGGTCGCCGGACAAATTCGTGTGCGCGAGGGCGTGGTGCTGGGCGCAGATGTAGAGGCAATCTGCGTGCGGACGCACGCCGCGGCAAAAAAATTATGGGAGCTAGCATGAATACGGATCGTCTGATCGCTTTTACCCAATCACTGGTGCGCGAAAAAAGTTTAAGCGGCGATGAAGGGCGCGTCGTTGAATTGATTCTGGCTGAGATGCGCGCGCTGGGGTTTGATCGTGTTTGGGTGGATGCGAATGGCAGCGCAATCGGGATCATCGAAGGTGCGCGCCCGGGGAAAACTATTTTGCTCGACGCGCATTGCGACACTGTGGGTATCGCCGCCGGTTCCAAGTGGACGCGCGATCCTTTCGCGGCGGAGATCGAAGATGGTTATATTTACGGGCGCGGCAGCGCCGACATGAAAGGCGCGCTGGCGGCGATGATCTACGGCGCGGCGAGTGTGGATCGTAAAAAAATTTCCGGGCGCATTGCGGTCAGCGCGACGGTGTTGGAAGAAGTAATGGAAGGGGTGAGCTTGGCTACTGTAATGGAGGCGGTATCCCCTGAGTTCGTGGTGATCGGTGAAGCCAGCGAATTAAATCTCAATCGCGGCGGGCGTGGACGCGCCGAGATTCATCTTGAAGCCATTGGCAAGCCCGCGCACTCCTCATCTCCGCATCTGGGAGTTAA
>Ga0209514_10009144_pt1 | contig 10988 bp, 8 predicted proteins | sample Subgrocontami58m_FD_187452 | JGI IMG/M metagenome (GOLD analysis project Ga0209514, IMG submission 187452) | Subsurface groundwater microbial communities from S. Glens Falls, New York, USA - GMW37 contaminated, 5.8 m (SPAdes) (version 3) | ecosystem: Environmental > Aquatic > Deep subsurface >...
CTTCTTTTTCCGACGCTTGAGGGAACCGCCCGTTGAGGGCGTTTTCCACCAGCTCTTTGACCTCGTCGCTGAACTGGGCCGAGAGGATCCATTCAAGATACCCCCGGTCCTTCTGAACGATCTCCTGAAGCGTATATTTGTTCGCGTGTTTACCGAACATCATGTACAATTTGCCGTTCCACCAGCGAAATTTCCTTTCCTTGTCATAAAATTCTTCGGTCGACCGGTAGCGGTACTGTCCAAGGTGCTCCAAGTCCCCGTCGCCATTGCCATACTTGGCCACCTGGGAGCTCAAGATCTCGAGTGTGGCCTGGGCGTCGACTAAAGCCGAATGCGCGTTATCCAGATTTTTGTCGCAATAAAATCTATAGGCGGCAGAAAGGTCCCGCTTTTCGTTCAAGTGATACACCCGCTGGGCGTCGTAAACCTTATGCACCCGCCAATTGAATTGCAGGTTCGCTTCGCGCAATTCGCGCTCCAAAAGCGGCAGGTCGAATTTTTCGATATTAAACCCGGCCAGATCACTGTCCCCGATAAAGGCCATGACCTCCTTGGCGATATCTTTAAAAAGCGGCGCGTCCTTGACGTCGGAGTCCGTGATGCCGATGAGCTGGCTGATCACCGCGGGGATCGGGACCCCGGGATTGACCTTCTTCAAATAAGTCTCGGTATGGCCGTCGGGAAACGACTTGACCATCGCGATCTCGATAATTTTATCCCGCTCGACCCAGGTCCCGGTCGTTTCCAGGTCCAAGACCACTAACGGATGAGAAAGTTTCATCAATTGTCTTTCTAGCGCATTAAAAAGAAAAAGCCCGACAGAAACCTATCGGGCCTTTCTATCATCAATTATAATTTAACAACCTTAACAGCATGACTGCCTTTGGGGCCGGCCTCAATTTCAAACTCGACCTCCTGGCCCTCCTGCAAAGTCTTGTATCCTTCGCCTTGAATTGCCGTGTGGTGGACAAATACATCCGGACCGCTTTCTGGAACAATAAAACCGTAACCTTTTTGGTTGCTGAACCACTTCACCTTACCCCTTGCCATTATCTACCCTCCTTCTTCCTTAAAGAAAAATTCAGTAAATAACGGCAGAAGGCGCTGCGGGCTTCGAGTTGAGAATGAATTGCGGATGACCATCTACGCATTATTTACGTTCACCTCGCTTGAAATTATGGCTGAACTTCGCAATTTTGTCAAACCAAATATCCGGCGATCCCGAGGATTATCAGGCCTCACCGCGCAAAAGCTTCTCGCGGTCGAATCCCAGGCGCGCCGTGGTTTCATTGGGGTTCCGGCAGTACGCGCGGCAAAATGTGGCGATCTCCTTCATGCTCGTCATGTTGCGCTCATCAAGCTGTTGCAGCAAGAACGTCCTCAAAAGATGTTCCCGCAGGACCTCGCGGGCCGTGACGCCGGACTGCTGGGCCAGCCGATCACGGTAGACAGTGCTGGGGTTCACCTGTTTGAGCTTGCGGCCCTCATAATCATATTTATAGACCTGCGACAGCAAGATCTTCACCTGCTCCATGCCGCTGGTCTCGCTGACCTCGTCGATGACGCGGAACATCTTGTCTTTGACGTGATAACGTTTGAGGACGATAAAAACATCAATAAGATTAACAAGCATCTCGGGGATGTTCATCGGTTCGCTCTGCAGGCGGATGATGGCCTCGCGCGAAGTGAGCGCGTGAATGGTCCCGATGCAGTATTTGCCGATGTTGCAGGCGGTGATCATGTCCCTTGCCTCGATGCCGCGCACCTCACCGACGATGATGCGCTCGGGGCGCATGCGCAGGGCGTTCTTGACCAGATCGGCCAGGGACAAATCATCATCACTTTCCAAACGCGAACAGCTCTCCTCCAGGAACGTATTTAACTCCAGCGTATCTTCGATAACGACCAAGCGATCGGTCTCCGGGATAAAGCCGAACAAAGCGTTTAAAAGAGTGGTCTTCCCCACGCCGGGCCCACCGGCGATCATGATGTTCGCCGGGCGGATCGACATGCCTTCAATATACATCCACAACTGCGCGGCGACCTCGTGGGTCAGGCTTCCCTGCCGCACAAGGTCCAGGATACTTAACGGCGAGACCTTGGCTTTGGTGATGGTCATCTGCGGGCCGAACGGAGAAAGGATGATGTTCACGCGCCCTTCCAGATTGGGAAGCTCCAGGTTCACGATCTTGTCCATGCTTTTTCTGCCACAAAAAAGCAGGATCTTCTTGATGAAAAGATCCAGTTCCCGATGGGTGGAGAAATGCTTTCCCGTCGATATGAATCCTTTCTGACTATGATGGATATAGATGGGCTTGAGGTTGTTGACAATGAGGTCTTCAACGCAGAAATCGCACAAAAGTTCGGTAATGATCCCGTAGGAAAGAAAATCGCGGATGAACTGCAGGCGCTGGTCCGCATTGTCCAGTTCGGGTTTCAGATGCGCGAACGCGCCGTTGGCCAGCACCCCTGTCAGGGCCTCATCGACCGCCAGCTCACGCTCTTTTTGCGGCTGGAGCAGGCTCATCTTGCCGCTGAGTTTATCGACTAAACAGAATGCCAGGTCTTCGTATTGTGTTTGGTCCATTATTTCCTTTGCAAAGGGCTAAAATATATTCCTTATTATAAGGACAAATGCCGTGCAGGCAAGTTTATTTCAAACTCTTCTTCGGAAGAGTGGTCACAACAGCGGCTTTATCCAGATCGCAATATTGCCGGGCCAATCTCTGGACATCCGGCGCGCTGACCCGGTCGATGGCGGCCTCATAATTCTGATAATTAAGGTAGCCCAGGCCGTAAAGCTCGTCTAAACCGCTGGTGAAACTTAAAGCGGAATTCGTCTCCAGCCCCGACCGAAAGGTTCCTTTGAGATATGTTTTGACATCGCGCAATTCCGTCTCTGGAATGGGCTCCGTCTGCAGGCGGCGGATCTCGCGGCGCACTATTTCCTGCACTTGTGCCGCCTTCTCCTGCCTTGTCAGGACGTAAAAATAGATCCATCCGGCGTCCAGCGAAGGCACCAAATTCCCTCCCAAAGTATAGGCCTGGCCCAATTCTTCCCGGACCGCGTTGAACAGCCTCCCGCTAAAAGATGACCCCAAAACGGCCGTCAAGACCTCGAGTCCATAACGGTCCGGATCTTGCAACCCCACGCCGTGGAATCCGAACATCACCATGGCTTGCGCTTTGTCCAGGACCAATTCCTTCGCGCGCGGTTTTTCTAGCGGCTCTTCCTTGGCCTCTTTCCCGGATATCTCACCGGCAGCCAAAGAACCAAAACCTTTGCGGATGGCCTCCAAAGTCTTCGCCGCCGACATATCCCCAAAGACCGAAAGGACCATGTTCGGCGCCACGGCCAGGCGTCCGTAGAAATCAACGATGTTCCCGCGCTGGATGCGTTCGACACTTTCGAGGCTGCCTCCCTCGTCCAGGCGAAGCGGGTGCGTCAAAAACAGGGTTTCCTTCAACGTCAGCATCGTTGTGGCGAAAATATCATCTTGTTTCGCGCGGATAGCGGCCTTCATGTTCTCTTTGACCTTCACGATCTCCCGCGGCGTAAACGCCGGATCTCTGACCATATCTTCCATCAGGCCCAAGGCCATATCCAGATCTTCGGAAAGGCATTCAATGTTCATGCCAAAACTGTTCTTGCCCGAGAACGTGCCCAGGTCCATCCCGCGGGACTCGATCTCGGCGGCGATCTTTTCGGCGCCGCGCGCTTTGGTGCCCTTGGTCCAGACATTGGCCGTCATCATCGAAAGCCCGTTGAGTTCCGGCGGCTCTTGCCGCGTTCCTCCCTGCAATGACAAACGGATCGACGCGATCGGCAAAGTATGGTCTTCCCGCAAAAGGACGGTCAGCCCGTTATCCAGCACGTATTTCTGGATCTCGCCCACTTCGGCCTGCGGCGCACTTTCCACGGCCAACTTTTCCGCCAACGGCTTTAAAACAACGACCGTCAGCGCCTGTTCGGTCAAATATCGAGCGGCGACGCGGCGGATATCCTCGCGCGTGACCCTCTTGACGGCCTCGACGTATTTCTCCGAGAATTGATGATCTCCGGCGAACGCCTCATCCACCGCCTGGGCATACGCCACCCGCGAGGATTTCTGATGGCTGAACAAATGCGCGCTTACGACCTGACGCTTGGCTTTCTCCAGGTCCGGTTGCGCGACATCTTTGCGCTGCATTGTCCTGATCTCTTCCCAGACAGCGCTGACCGTTTGCTCAACATTCTTTTGCTCCAGAGTGGCGGTGATCCCGAAAAATCCGCGGTCGACCGGCGTAAAGTTCGACGCGGAAATGCCGTACACCAATCCCTTGTCCTTATAGATATGCCGGTAAAGCGGCGAACTGTTCCCCTGTCCGAGGATCATCGCCAGGACATCCAGGGCGTAAAGATCCTGGTCCAACAAGCTGACACCGCTAAAGGCCATCGTCAGGCGCGTGAGGTCCGTCGGGTATTCCTTTTCAAAACGGCGCGCGCTGATCTGCGCCGGCTCGAAAGGGAGGTTACGCGCGATGCCGCGCTGGCGCGCGAAGCCTTCAAACGCCGTTTTGATCTTCGGAAATATTTCTGCAGAACGAACATTGCCCGCCACCGACAGGATCATATTATTGGGCACGTAATGGCTGCGATAATAATTCCACACATCGTCACGCGTTAAAGCGCTGAACAGGTCCCTATAGCCGATGATCGGGTGTCGGTAAGGATGCTGGATGTAAATATTGGCAAAAGCGATCTCGTCAAGTTCCCGGTCAGGATCATCATCTCTCATGCGCATTTCTCCCAACACGACCTGGCGTTCTTTTTCAACTTCCTCGGGGGCGATCGTCGAGTGCATCAGCATATCGGTGAGGATATCCAGGGCCAGGTCAAAGGCCTGCGGCGGGACTTCAATAGTGTAGATCGTGTAATCCTGGCCCGTCGCGGCGTTGACCTCTCCACCCACCGCCTGGATCCGGGCGGCGATCTCGCCAACGCCCCGCTTTAACGTTCCTTTAAAAAGCATATGTTCAAGAAAATGCGAGACGCCGCTCCCGAGATAATCACCTTCGGTCGCGGAACCGGTTTTGACCAAAACGTACACACAGACGACCGGGCTGGCCGGCATTTCATCGATCAAGACCGTCAAGCCGTTATCAAAGACTTGTTTTGAGGAAGAAGCGTGCGCTGGCGAAAAGAAAAAAATAAAAAATACCGCGATTAAGGAATTGACGAAGATTTTGCGCATGAATCTGAGGTTAGTGGCCATTACTCTTCTTTTTTATGGTATTCATCGAGTAATCTGCGGATATCCGCGTTGACGTTACGCGCGATCTGCGTGCAGGTAAAGATCAATAAGGAGAACTGCCACACATCTTCCGGCCCGAGGAGCAATCCTGTGTCGACATTTTCCTGTTGCTGCAAGAGGTCCCGGTAATGTTTAACGGCGGCGGAAAGTCTTCCTTCATAGACATCGAGGGTGTTCGTCTGGTTGTTGTAGTGCAACGACGGGAGCGTCACGCCGCGGACGATCAAAAAATTAATGAATGAATTCTGGTTGAAGCCCTGCTCCCCATCAAAATCAAAACCGTTAAATTGCGGATTATTGGGCGGGACGATCAAGGACGGCTTCTCCACATAAAGATCGCCCTTACGTACCACGGTGTCGCCATAATTGACCGACGATTCCGAAAGCAGGATATACGGCACGCGCGTGGTGCTTAAAGACAAAAGCGCCTGTACGCGCGAGCGGATGATCTCGGTCTCCTTTAATGCTTTTGTCCAGGCGTTTTCGAGGTCCATAGGGTTCTTTTGAGGACACTGAAAAGAATCCTTTTCAGGGTCCTGGTTTCATAGAGATTCCAGCTCAGGCGGAGCTTCGCTGGAATCCTTGTTTCTTTTCTAAATTGCCTAAAACCATCTCCCTTTCGGGTTGATGGTTTTAGGCTTATGGAAAAAACTACGGAGAGGTAGGGATTCCTCCGCCCTCCCTGACAGCATTGTAGGCGGAGTCCCGTCTTCCTTCCAGTTATTTTGAAAAGACGGGAGAACCCGTCGAATTCTACCGTAATCCCGAAAAGAATCCTTTTCGGGATCCTTATTTCTCTTCTATAATTGCGAAAATCTCTCCCCTTCGGGTGCAGAGATTTTCGCTTAAGGAAGAAATGGCGGAGAGGTAGGGATTCGAACCCTAGAGACACATTACTGCGTCCACACGCTTTCCAAGCGTGCTCATTCAACCGCTCTGACACCTCTCCGAGAAACTACATTTTATCCAGAAAAGTTTCGAGGACCCTTGACCCCGTTTACGGGGTCAAGGGTGACTTTCCCGACTTAAGCCTATTAGAATAACACACACTAATAATTACGCCAGAAAAACTTGGCGGACTCTGATTCGGACGGAGCCTGCAGTTACCCCGAAAAGAATCCTTTTCGTGGTCCATTCTTTCTTTTCTGAAAAACCAAAAACTTTCTCCCATTCGGGTAAAAAATTTTCGGTATAAAAGGAAGAAAAAACGGAGAGGTAGAGATTCGAACTCTAGAAGGACTTGCATCCTCAACGGTTTTCGAGACCGCCCCATTCAACCACTCTGGCACCTCTCCAAAATTTGTTTTACAAATTTTGGAGATGTCACGCCCTTCCTTAATTCAAGAAAAGGGCGGACGCTCCGAGAAACTACATCTTATCCAGAAAAGTTTCGAGGACCCTGCACCTATTTATGGTGCAGGGTAACTTATATCAACCTTTTCTCCACCGGCACCCATTGCCAATAATCCCAAATTTTGCGATAGCAAAATTTGCCCCGAAGGGGTTGCACGACAAAATCCTAATCGGATTTTGTCGGCTTGTCCCGAGAAATGCCAAAGGCATTTCCGGGATTAATCCTGGCGACCTTTTAGGTCGCGCAGGACAAGGTAATCCCGGATTTTTCGCGGCACAATTTTGTGCAGCCGCAAAATTTGGGATACCCCGCAAAGCAGGACAAACTCGATGTGAGTTTGTCCTTGCGGCCTTTCGCTATTGCTCAAGGCGGATTTTTCTATCGAAAAATCCGGGATAATACATGATCCGCGCGATATCCTCAAACCCCATCAGCCGGCACACGCGTACCGGCGCGACACCGCCCTCCAGCAACCGCCGGGCAAAACTGTGACGGAACGTACCCAAATGAATATTCCCCGTCAATTTACTCCGCTTGACCGACCGCGCCAGATCCTCCTCGAGTTCGCTGGTCCGCGGTGACCCAACAAAAACAAATCCATTTTGGCCGGGTGCGGCCCCGGCAACTTTTCTTTCCAAAAGGGCGGACACATCCAGGTCCATGGGAACCTCACGCTGTGCTATTTTAAGACTTCTTTTTTGAAAGTCAACATTTTGCCAGCGCAGCGCCAGAGCCTCGGCAACGCGAACGCCCGTTCCGGCAAGGAACAAAAAAAGATCTTTATTCTGCGCGGAACAATTCTCCAATATCGTCTCAAGATCGTGATCGGTCAGCGTGACCGGCCCGCGGCGGGGAATGGCGCCGCAAAAGCGGACGTGGAGTGTCGGATTGTCATTGATGTACCCCAGCTTCAACCCGTGGTCAAGAACGACGCGTAAAAGCAACAACGTGAAATTAATAAGTTTGGGTTTCGCAGAAGATGGCGCGGGTTTGAACAAAAAGGCTTGGTAACTGTCAATGACCGCGGGCGTGACCCCGGAAAGTTTGACGACCTTGGCAAACTCCGTTCTCAAAAATCCATGGAAATGTTTGACCAGCGCGTCAAAACGCCGGAAACTGCGCTTGGAGTATTCCTGCCGGGCGCTCTCCAGGAAAGTCTGAAAAAATATGTCCACATCGACATCCCGCACGATCATCCCCAGCTCCCCCTGCTGGATCTTTGATTCGATCTCGGCAAGAAGCTGGCGGGCACGCGTGATGTCCTTACCGGCTTTCTGCTGGTACAAAAGCCCGCGGGCATGAAATTCAATGTAATATTCATCATTAATTTTACGAATGTCACCCATGTCGACTGCCAATTTTATTGGGAGATAAAACGCAGGAATATAAAGAAAGGTTACAACTTGCGTTGTTCGCTCAACGCCTCGACAAAGACCTCAACAATATCCTGATCAAGCTTCCCTCCCATCTTGCGCAATTCTTCACAGGCTTGCGCCGGGCTCATCCTGTCCCGGTACGGGCGCTCAGAGGTTAAAGCGTCATAGATATCGGCAATGGTCGTGATCCTCGCCAACGGGGAAATGGCCTCGCCTTTGAGGCCGTCAGGGTAGCCAGTCCCATCGAGCTTCTCATGATGATGGCGCACGACATCGCACAGATGATTCAAGGAACGGATAGGTTTGATGATGCTCTCCCCGATCTCGGGGTGCTTTTTCATTAAGATCCATTCCTGTTCGTTCAAGACCCCGTTTTTCTGCAGGACTTCATCGGGGATCCCGATCTTGCCCAGGTCATGAAGGCGCGCGGCGTCGCGCAGCGTCTGGATATCCTGCGCGTCCAAGCCCAGCTTGCGCGCGATTATAACACAATGGTCCGCCACGCGGTCTAAATGCCCGCGGGAATAACGGTCTTTGGCGTCAACCGCCAGCGCCAGCGCCGAGATCGTTTCGAAATAGGTCTTTTCCATGTCCTGGTTCAACCGGGCGTTCTCGATGGAAACGCCCGTCTGCGCGGCGACGTTGGCAAGCAGGTTGACCTCATCGTCCTGGAACATCTCGGGAACTTTTCTGCCGCTGACAATGATCATCCCCAGTTTTTTTTCTTTCACGACAAGCGGCGCGCAGATCATTGGCGTCATCGCCAGATAAACGAGCGGCTTGGCCTCCCGGATATCAGCAGGCACTTCAGAAAATAACAACGGCCGGCGCGAAGCGAGGATCGCGTGAAACGTTGTTCCCGCGCTGACGTCGACGGGTTTCTGCCGGTGCGGCTCCACCGTGGTGCCGTATACGCAACGGGTCGTGAGCGTCTTTCGATCCTCTTCCAATACCAAAAGCGCCCCCACCTTGCCGCCGAGGCCGTCGGTAACGGTCTCCAGGATCAGCCCCAGGAAAGTGTCGATATTTTGCATGTTGGAAATGCCCTGGCCGATCTTGGCCATGACGGCGTGCAGGGTCCTGCGGGCGAGTTCCAGGCTGCGGACGTTCTCTTCCAGGCGTTCCGTGATCGCGGAGAAAGATTGGGCCAACACGGCGATCTCATTCTGCTCCTGGCCCAACTCACGGACCTTCTCCGGGCTCAAAATGTTCTCCAGTGCCCGGCGGTTGGCGTCCGTCACCTGGACCAACTGGTTTAACACTTCCCGCATGGACGCGTAACCGACGATCACGCCCAGCACGATGAAGATCAATGTCACGTTGAATTCATTGATCGTCAGCTGAAGCCGGCCGTATTCCTTGATCTGAACATAAAAATAGTAAAGAACTACCGTCGGAATAACGGACATCAAGAGGAACAAAATGGTGAACTTGCGGACGATCGGGGTGTCAGGGATGTCCCCCACGATATTACTTTTTAAAAAAGGTGTTTTAGGTTTCTGACTCATATCCGGTTTTATGGATTCCACAGTGCTTTCAATATAAATAGCTTAACGAATACTTATATTACCCGCCAGAAATAATTTATCTATTTTGGACGGACAACACGAAAAATAAGACATTATAAGTATACCATGGGGATGTGGGAAAAGGCTGAGCCTGCGAGACCCTGGCTCGGTCGGAGCTTCGCTGGAATCCTTGTTTCTTTTCTGGGAATATGACCCCAAAAAGAATCCTTTTTGGGGTCCATTTTTTCTTTTCTGAAAAACCGAAAACTTTCTCCCGTTCGGGTAAAAAGTTTTCGTTATAAAAGGAAGAAAAAACGGAGAGGTAGAGATTCGAACTCTAGAAGGCTTGCGCCTCAACGGTTTTCAAGACCGCCGCTTTCAACCACTCAGCCACCTCTCCAAAAATTGCGCAGCAAATTTTGGAGATGTCACGCCCTTCCTCAATCCCAGAAAAGGGCGGACGCTCCGAAATGGATATCCGATTAAAAAACCTTCTCGATCGCGGCCATATAAATATCGCGGGCGTCGCCAAGCACGTCGCCGCCAAACTGCAGGAACGTTGACTGCCAGACCACCAGATCCAGCAAAAGGACCATCACGCACAGGCTAAAGACAAAATAAAGGCTCATCTGGAAAAAGTACGACGGCTTAAGGAACGACGACTCCTCATCCTGCAGTTCCCTGGCAAGAAGAAGAATGTGCATCATAAAGAAGAACCCGGCGAAGAATTGAAAATAATGGATGTACAGGCTCAGGTCATGGAGCTTGCCCCAGATGAAAAAAACCACAAAAAGAAGCAATGTATACACCGGGATGACCCGGGCAAGGGCGTAGTTAAGCGGCGCGAGGAATTTGAACAATTCCATCATCACGCTTTGCCCGGCCTGGTACATTTTTTCAAAACGGTGCAGGAATAAAAATACCAGCAAAAACGCGTACATCCCCCACCTGAAAAATTCACCGTGCGGGGCGGGGTAACCGTTAAGGTGTTGGTAAAAATTCACGCCGCTGGCGTATACGACCGGCGCGAACAAGACGGTAAAAATGATCTTCAAAAGAAAAAGAATTCCTTCTCCCATTGTAGTGATCCTTTCTTACGACTTACCACTTATCCCGACGCCCCGACTTACAGCGATCCTGGAAACCGTCGGGGTCGGGACTCCGACCGAGGCTTCAGCCGAGCGTCGGAGCGACTATCTTTTCCAGCCCCCCCATGTACGGCCGAAGGGCTTCGGGGACCACGATATCGCCTTCGGCAGTCTGATAATTTTCCAATAACGCGACGACCGTGCGCGCCAACGCCACCCCGGAACCGTTGAGCGTATGCACATGCGCCGACTTGGCCGAGTAGGTCCCGCTCCGTGGGAGCGTGGTCTTCCCTTTAAAACGGATATTGGCGCGCCGCGCCTGGAAATCCTCGAAATTCGAACAGCTGGAACATTCCAGCCACTTGTCC
>Ga0209514_10009145_pt1 | contig 10988 bp, 10 predicted proteins | sample Subgrocontami58m_FD_187452 | JGI IMG/M metagenome (GOLD analysis project Ga0209514, IMG submission 187452) | Subsurface groundwater microbial communities from S. Glens Falls, New York, USA - GMW37 contaminated, 5.8 m (SPAdes) (version 3) | ecosystem: Environmental > Aquatic > Deep subsurface >...
CGTGAGGACGCGATAGTCTTGATGGAAGAGATATCGTTTTTCACTGCATTGCAGTGGTGGGAAAAAGTCGGGGCCTGCTTACCGGAATTTCCTCGTGTAATCGTTGCCGATGGCACCATGGAAGAATCGTGATGCCGCCAGGGCTCGGCTTGTGGTGTTCGTGGGTAGGAGCCGGGAGATCGACGACCGCCCCCCATCCGTCCTTTGGAAACGAAAGTCTGTATGCTGCGCCTATGAAGCAACGCTACATCCGGCCAAGCTGGTTTACCATGCACGTCTGAAACCGCCTCGTAGGGTGGTTCACTCGGCGTGGCCTCAGCATCTACGGCTCTCGCATTCTTGCTGTACGCGGACGGTCCAGCGGGCGTTAGCGCACCACCCCTGTCAACGTACTTACTTATGAGGGAGAGCGGTACTTGGTTGCACCACGAGGGGAGACACAATGGGTCAGAAACATCAGAGCGAGTGCCGACGCCGAGTTGCGGATAGGGTCCGGCCGCGAACGGATTCGTGTCTTCGAGTTGACCGACGGCGATAAGCCTGCCGTGCTCCGTGCCTACCTGCAGCGCTGGAAATTCGAGATCGGTGCCTTCTTCCAGGGTGTTGATCCCGAAGCCCCACACAAGGAACTGCGACGCATCGCGCCTGACTACCCGGTCTTTCGCATCCAGCGCTAACCGCCCGCCAGGAGCCTGGCGATCACCATGAGGGCATGGTCCACCTGGCCATCCCATTCTTCTGGAGGGAGCGCCTCAGTTTTTCCGTTTGAGTGCGACGACGGGAATCTTCCTGGTCGTCCTCCGTTCCATCTCGGCGTAGTTTGGATATGCCTCTGCTTGTCTGCGGTACAGCCGGTCTCGTTCTTCTCCAGATGTGACGATGTAAGAGTTCAGAGTTAGGGGTACAAGATGTAGCAAAGTGAGGAACTTCGCGTTTTTGGCTGTAACAGCTATGGAAACGCTCGGCAACCTCACCACCTTCTCCCGGACCCAGTTGTTGCAGATCATTGCGCAACAGCAGGTCTTGCTCGCCGAGCAGTGGGCAACCATCGCCCATCTGAAGACCGCCGTGGACACGCTGCAGCAGCGGGTGAGCGCCCTTGAAGAGCAGGTCCGACGCAAGGGCGGCCCTGGGAGCGGGATGCACGGCAACAAGCCGACCTCCCCTACACCCCAGGAACCGCAGCCCCACGCCAGCCACGCTCGCGCGGCTCCGGCCGGTCCCGGATGACCCCCACTGAGTCCATCGAGCATGCTATAGACGCCTGCCCTGATTGCGGGGCGACCCTCGCTGGGAGCTCGGTGCAGCGCACCCGTGAGGTTATCGACCTGCCGATCACCCCGGTACGGGTGGTCGAGCATCGCATCATCACCCGCACCTGCCCCGCCTGCAAGCGGCGCTGCACCCCGACGGTCGACCTCGAAGGCGTGGTCTTGGGCCAGCAACGGCTCACCGTGAACGTGCTCACCTTGATCACCACGCTGCGGGAGGTGGGGCGGCTCCCGGCGGCGACTATCCAGTGGCTGTTGGGCACGGTGTACCAGCTGCCGCTGAGCACCGGAGGCATTACCGCCGTCCTGCACCAGGTGGCCCAGCGGGCAGCTCCTGAAGTGGCCGCCATCCGGGACCGCATCCGGACGAGCCCGGTGGTGCATGCCGACGAGACCGGTTGGCGCGAGGATGGGAAGAACGGCTATGTCTGGGGGCTGAGTACCGCGACCGAACGCTACTTGGTGCGGGGTGGACGGGGAAGAGGGATGCTGGACGACGCCTTGGGCCCGTACCTACCTGATTGGTCGGCCCCGGAACAAAAACCACGCCCCTCTCCGGTAATGATGATGGCGCCAATATCGTCATCTTCCCCAAGTTCATCTAAGGCTACATGTATCTCGTCAACGAGCTGATTGTTGAGCGCATTAAGCCGCTCAGGCCGATTGAGAGTGATGTAGCCGATTTTTCCGTCTCTCTTAAGTCGTAAGACTTCGTATGCCATAGAGGGTACGTCTCCGTTCAGTGTGAGGCGATTGGCGCCTTGAGTGATTGAGGTCTTACAAATCCTCCGCATCGACCATCTGAAGCTTGTGATAACGTGGATTGCCCAGATATTGATAGAGCATGCGCGACATCATGCCGTGAGGCACCAAGGGGTGGTTCCTGTCAGTCCCGATGCCCGCATGAACTTCAAACGAGGAATTGCACGCCTGGTAGTAGCCCTCACTGGCAACTGCCTTAGCAAGATGCACGCTCGCACGGGCATCCCGGCCAGAATCCAGTTTCCATAGCGCCTCGTTGGTGGTCCACCGGGCGCCATCCATGTGAATTGATAGGTCGATGACGTGGTCCTGCACGCGCTGGAACCGGCCTATGGGTTGCGCAAAGACCACTCTCGTGCGCGTATATTCGGACGTGAACTCGAATACCTGTTGGCAGGCACCCACCTGATAGGAGCAGAGAACGGGAATTGCCTTTAGCATTGCTCTATCCAGCGCGGGCCAGCCACCATTTGGCGCGCCGAGAACTGCGGACTTAGGCACACGCACCGAGTCAAAGGCGACCTCGCCAATAGGCCCCACAAACCCTCTCAAACCTCGAACGGAAACCCCGGGCGTATCTTTGGTAACCAGAAACAGAGTAATGTTTTGCTCCGGATAACGCGATGATCCGGTCTTGAAGGCACAAATGAACGTGTCAGCGTCCATCGCATCATGCACAAAGGGTCGCATTCCATTGAGAACATAGTCTCCACCGCTCTCGACGGCCTCAGTCTCAACGGCCTCGGGACCGAAAAAGGGATTAGGGTCATTGATTACGAGCGTTGCGATTCGGCTGCCTCGCGCAATATCCGGCAGCAACTCTCGTTTTTGGGTCTCTGACCCTCCTTCAAGGATGGTTAGCGCGGAAAGGACTCCGGAGGAGAAAAATGGTCCTGGCACAGGACCCCGTCCGAGCTCTTCAAACACCACGGCAGCGTCCGAAAAGCTCGCCCCCCCTCCCCCGTATTCACGTGGAATTAGCATCCCCAGCCACCCCAAAGATGCTGCACCGGCCCACATCTCTGGGGTAATGCCTATCCCTTTCTTGCTGAACTCCGTGATGGCGCGCTGCGGTATTTCGTTCTTGACGAAGTCTGCTGCAGACGCCTTCAGCATCTGCTGGCTGTCTGTCAGTGAAAGATCCATGTTTACCTCGCGTGCGAACCTCTTTGGATTCTCTGTAACGGCTGTCTATACCATTTCACCAGCTTCTTCTTGCACTGTTCTGCCAAGTCCCATCCGTCTGGCAACGATCACTCGGTCGACATCATGAGTGCCACCGCCGTGAAGCCCGCCGAAGCCATGCCGTACAAAGAGCTCGATTTCTCCATCGCCGGGTGTCCATGAAGAATCCGAGATGACCGCTGGGTAGCCAAGCACCTCTTGGACCCGCTGCGCATTCCGCAAGGTCGACATCCGCCGATAATAGAGCGCTTGCGATCCTTCGTAACTCATGCCCTCCTTGGAATAGGCCTTCCAGAAGTTGCGGAGTTGGAGTAACCGATTGACTTGACCTTCTACTCGAATGTCCGCCAAGATGTCCCGCATTTCGGGGTCTTTGCTCAGCGGCTTTCCTCGAAACTGCGTGGTCTTGCAATAGGCGAAGAGTTGCTGCAGTGCCTCGCTCTCCGCAACTGGGGTGCCCGCGCCGCCATGCTCGTATTCCAAATGTGTAGCGGCTACTTTCCAACCCTCATTTTCTCCGCCAATGCGGTAAAAGGCCGGAACCCTCACATTATCAAAGAATACTGAATTATTTTGCCGGGTCTCGTCGGCAGTGACGAGATCGAGAGGATAGACGGAAATGCCGGGCAGGTTAGCTGGGATCATGATATAGCTTAAATTACGGTGCCTGGGGGCGCTGGGATCGGTGTTGACTAAGGCCCAAAAATTATCAGCTTCGTATGGCCCTCCGACGAATGTCTTTTGCCCATTGATGACGTATTCGTCGCCGTCTCGAACAGCGCGCGTCGCCGTGCTGGCAATGTCAGATCCGCTCTGCGGTTCCGTCAGCAGTTGCCAGGTGACGGTTTTGCCGGTAAGCATTGGAACCAGGATTTCGCGCTTCTGTTCTTCCGTCGCCCAAAGTAGGAGACAGGGCGCACTGACCGTTGCCCCTGAGTTGTGGACGGTCGAAACGCACATGCGCGCAAACATCAGACCATATTTTGCGACTTCTTCAGCAATGACATATGCATGATTCACGGTCAGCCCCCCACCGCCGTACTCTTTAGGGTACGTAGGAAAGAGCCATCCCCTCTCCCCTAATCCTTCGGCGAGCGCGCGCCTCCAAAGCCACTCTTCGCGCGTGTACGGTTCCGAAGCGACCGCTCGAGGTTCTTTGGGAATGTTCTTCTCCAGGAACTGTCGCACTTCTTCTTGGAATCCCTCCAAGCCTTTGGCAAAATCCATTTCAAAGTCCATGATTATCCTCCTCTGGATGAAACTCGTTGGGCATCTGCACTACGGGTGGCGTCGTATGCTTGTGTTTCTTACCGACCATTCGGTAACACATGTTGGCAAGAGTGTAAGAATAACCGTTGGCCTCTGTCAAGCGAACATGGAGGAGACCGCTGAATAAAAACAAGCTTGTCCAGGAAGAGAGTTATTCACCCGGTCTTCGAACTTGTCGAGAAGAAGGACGATGGTCTCGACAGGCTCGGCCAACGCTCTTATTCAGCGCTCTCCACGGTGCGACCGAGGAGCACCGGAGCCCGTAATTGTTCTTTTGAGGGCTTCCTTTCTTTGAAAAGGTACGCGGTCCGCTCTGCTATTGACAGGTATAGGATAAAGGAATACTATCGGCCAATATATAAAGGAGTCGCATGATGAATAGATTGCATTGGATGCTTCTAGTAGCAGTGCTGGCGCTTTCTATGGCCTGCGCCCCCTCAGAGGCGCGGCCCTCCCCAGGGGCGCAGCCCACCGGAGGGGAGCCCAAGCGCGGAGGCACAATGGTCCTCAACGGTGCTGCCTCCTCCGGCGCCGACCCGGCCCTGGGCCAGATCCCTATCAGCCCCTGGCATTACATAGGGGAGCCCATGCTGCGGCGCCATCCCGACACTTTCGCGTTGCAGCCGGCCGCCCTCGAGTCCTGGCAGATCTCCTCCGACGGCAAGGAGATCATCTTCAAGGTGCGCCAGGGCATGAAGTTCCACAACAAGCCCCCCGTCAACGGCCGGGAGGTGGAGGCCAGGGACATAGTCTACATGATTAGGAGCACGAGCGGCTTGCAGTACCCCGAGCTCTCCCCGACCCGCTTCCCCCGTAAGGCGAACTACAAGGCCATGGAGGATGTGGTAGCCCTGGACAAGTACACGGTGAAGATCACTCTCAAGCAGCCCTCCATCACCTTCCTGCAATCCCTGGCCGACCACCGGAACACGTTTGTCTATCCTGAGGGGCTCCGGGAGGCCTTCCCCGGGGGGGTTGACTCCCTGGTGGTGCCTAACGCCGAGCGGGACATAGCGAGCGGCCCCTTTATCTTTACCAAGTACGAGACGGATGTCTTAGCCGAGTTTGAACGCAACCCCAACTACTACCAGAAGGAGTACCCCTACCTGGACAAGATCCGGTTGGTCAACATAGTGGACACCGCGGCCCAGAATGCCGCCTTTGTGGCTGGGCAAATAGACATACTCAGTACGAACACCGCCCAAGCCCGAAACTTTGTGGTGAAGAACTTCCCCGAGGCCCAGATAGTGACCTACAAACCTGCGAGAGGCTGGGACCGCCTCTCCCTGAACGTCACGCGCAAGCCCTTTGACGACTACCGGGTGCGCCGAGCTCTCTACCTGACCATTGACAAAAAGACGGTAGGGGAGGTCTACGTCGGCAGTTACGAGGGTAAGCCCCTGTGGAATTGGCCGGGGATCATACACTGGACATATCCTGAGGCCCGGCCTCAGGAGGAGCTGGCCAAGAACCCCCTGTTCCAGGGGCCAACCCCGGTGAACGTGGCCGAGGCCAAGCGGCTCCTTAAGGAGGCCGGCTACGAGAACGGCTTCGAGTTCACCGCGCACACGACCCCGTCTTACCTGGATTACGTCCAGGTCATCGAGGCCGACTGGGCCAAGCATCTCAAGGTGAAGATGAACATCAAGGCGGTCGACGCCGCGGTCCACCTGGCTCTGGCCACCAAAGGAGAGTATGACGCCCAGTTCTACTCCCACCAGTCCGACGCCACCGCCGTAGCCCACGTGGCCGCGGCCTATCATACCCAGGGAGGCAGGAATTACGGCCGCAACAGCGATCCCAAGCTGGACGCCATGCTGGACGAGGCGGAGGGTATCCTGGACCTCGTCAAGTACAAGGAGCTCATGAGGAAGATCGAGGACTACATCATGGACTACAACCTGTCGATGCTGCCTACCGACCAGGGTTGGAACCAGGTTGCGCTAGCGCCATATGTCAGGGGCACAGAGTATGGGGCTAACACCGAGGACCGTTCAGCATACAAGTGGTGGATAGACAAATAGGTTTAAAGGGGGGCGCCCTTGAGTCCAGGGGTTGCCCCCTCCTAAAATCAGCCCCCTCAGCCCAGGGCCGCGTTTTTGTCCTTGGCTGCAGAGGGAGATGAAAGTATGACAGCAGGGGTGGCCGCGGCTCACTTTGACGGGGGAGATAGGAGGGCGGCTCCTGCACACCGGAGGGAGTGATGTACAAATACATACTGCGTCGGAGCGTGCTGGCTATACCGACGCTGCTGATAGCCACAATGCTCGTCTTTACGATGGTGCGGTTGGTGCCCGGGGATGTTTTAGATACCATCATGGAGGAGAGCCTGGTTAGTGAGCCTACCAAGGACGTGGAGATGCTCAAGGCGGAGCTGGGCTTGGACAAGCCCTTTCACGTGCAGTACTGGAACTTCATCACGGGTATTGTTACCAGGGGCGACCTGGGGGTTACCCTGAGAAACAGGCAGCCCGTGCTGACGGAGATAGCGAGGCGTATGCCGGTGACCCTGGAACTGGCGATAATGGCGCAGATTCTGGCCCTGGTTATTGCCATCCCGATAGGGATTATATCAGCCATCAGGCAGGACACTTTGCTGGACTACTTCTTTAGAAGCGTGGCCATCGCAAATATCTCTATCCCTTCCTTTTGGCTGGCAACCCTGGTGATAACCCTCACTGCCGTATGGTTTAGGTGGGTTCCCCCCACGTATTATGTAGCGCCCTGGGAGAATCCGATAGAAAACCTGAAGATGTTCTTTATACCAGCCCTAATTCTGGGGCTGGTGCTGTCGGGAAGGGTTATGCGCATGACCAGGACCATGATGCTGGAGGTGATGCGCCATGACTATATCCGCACCGCTTGGTCCAAGGGCCTTACGGAGCCCACCATCATATACCGCCACGCTCTTAAGAACGCTCTGATCCCGGTGGTTACGGTGGTGGGGCTGGAGATAGTAGGCCTCATCGGAGGATCGGTGGTCCTGGAGAGCATATTCAGCCTGCCGGGAATCGGCAGTTATTTTATAAACGCACTTAGGCTCCGGGACTACCCTATCATTCAGGGGATAAACGTCATGGTCGTGGCCTGGGTGGTGCTAGTAAACCTGGCAGTGGACCTAAGCTATGCTTTCCTGGACCCCAGGATCCGATACCGTTAGGGGATTTGTACGAGCCTGAGTCGGATCCTGACAGCGTCGGGTTAGCCGATATGAAGTAGCCCAGGAGGTAGATGCTATGGCGAGTGAAGTTAGCGCCGTTCTAGCCGATCAACTTCGAAGAAAGGGGGGCATGTCCCCGTGGTGGGAAGCTGTCCACACCCTATTCACCAGAAAATACCTGGCGACCTTCGGCCTGGCGGTCCTCGTGCTTTTGATATTGACGGCCGCCTTCGCTGATGTGGTAGCCCCATACTCTCCTGTAGCGCTGGACTTTCCTAGCGCGCTGCAGGCGCCGTCGGCGCAGCATCTCCTGGGAACCGACCAGCTGGGGCGGGACCTCCTTAGCCGGATGATCTACGGAGCCCGGACCTCCATCTTCGTGGGAGTTGGAGTCATGCTTATTGCCGTTACACTTGGCAGTATAGTAGGTGGGGTCTCAGCATACAAGGGCGGCAAGTTTGACGTCGTGGTCCAGAGGCTTGTGGATGCAGTCCAGTCCGTTCCTGCCCTGCTATTGCTCCTGACCATTATCTCCATAATAGGCCCGAGCATGATCAACATTATCCTGGCCCTCGGCTTTCGTGCCGCCATAGGGGATTCCAGGGTTGTCCGGGGCTCGGTTCTGGGGATCATGGAAAACCAGTACATAGAGGGCGCTAGAGCCATAGGCGCTGGCAACCTACGTATTCTGGTACGTTACGTGCTGCCAAACATCATGGCGCCTATCATAGTAGTGGGTAGTCTACAGCTTGGCGCCGCTATTCTCGCAGAGTCCACCCTCAGCTTCTTGGGTTGGGGGGTCCCGCCGCCAACGCCCACCTGGGGCGGTATGCTAAGCAACGAAGCACGCAGATTTATGATAGATGCCCCGTGGCTTGCCATCTTTCCGGGGCTGGCTTTGAGCCTGGCGGTGTACGGAATCAACATGTTCGGCGACGGGCTAAGAGACGTCTTTGACCCTCGGCTCAGGGGTAGCCGATAGGCACTCATTCCGGCTGGGCGGGCCAAGCCTGGCTAACCGAGACAGGCGCCTCGACCAGTAGAATGTCACATTCGTCCACACGATCGCGGAAAAAATAGCCAACGGGAAGGAGTACGTCCTTGATCCACCGAAGTCCGGGGTGAGAGAAGGTCCGGAAGCGCGTGCTCACACCAAGTTTTCTTGCCGTCAACGATAATTGTAAGAGGTGAACTATGCCGAAACAGTCCCCGATACCCGATGGGTTGGACAAGCCCTTCTACGACGCCTGCAATGAGGGGCGCCTGGTCGTCCAATATTGCGGCAATTGCCGAAGGTTTCAGTTCCCGCCGCTGCCAGCCTGTTCCAGCTGTGGTCAGGCGGCCGCTCTGACGTGGCGGCAGGTGAGTGGCCGCGGCCGGATAAAGAGCCGCGTGGTGGTGCACGACACCCCGGTCACATCGCTGGTTCCCGATCAACCCTTCAACGTCGCGTTGATCGCACTCGAAGAGGAGCCCGGCGTCGTCATGTTATCCCACCTTCCCGGCACTCCCGTGGACGAGGTTCCGATTGGGGCCACTGTAGAGGTGATATTCGAGACCACCCCCGCGACGGGCCAAAAGGTCCCGGAGTGGCGGGTAGTACCCTAGACCCACCTATCTTGCAGACGCAATAGAAAACTAGAAGGAGAGGACAATGCCAACGGAGAGTGCGCCCCATTCCTGGTTCCGAAACAGAGACGGAATGGGGCTATGGGAAGGCAGAGGAAAGGTAGTAGCTACTGGCGTAGGGGTTTCCCCCACCGAGCGGCGCTGGAACGAGAGGCCTGAGACGAGCATGGGCGCTTTGACCATCATGGCCATACGGAAGGCCATAGAGGACGCCGGGATTTCGCCAGACGAGATCGACGGATTGGTGCTGACCCCAGACTCCACGACCGGGATCAGCAATGATCCGAACACACCCCCGCCCGACGGCTGGGACAAAGTCTTCAAAATGGCATCTTTCCCTCAGGCCGGTATTACCAGGGGGGACATTGACTGGATCCTCCTGAACATGCCGGAACTGAAGAACGTCAAATTTACCATGAACGGCCCGACATGCATGTCCGTATCCTTTGTCACGGCCGCCGAGGCGGTGGCTCGGGGTCTGACCAAGACGTGCCTGGTGGTGAGGGGTTGGCATAACCTGGCGGGCCGTTACTACGTGGGCCAGGGGGCTGCCGCGCAGGACACGATCTCCGGGTCTCAGAAGTACGGCGCTCCGTGGGGCGTGCCCGCGTGTGCCCCCACGGCCATGATATTCCAGGAGTACTGCGAGAGGTACGGCAAGAACCACGACATGATGGCCCCCTTCGTGTTGAACGAGAGAAGGAACGGCCTGATGAATCCGAATGGGTACTACACCCAGCACCGGCCGGAGATGCTCACTGTGGAGGACTATCTGAACGCGCGGTGGATAGCCAAGCCGGCGAACATATTCGATAACGACCTCCCGATCATGGCTGCTTTGGCTGTCGTGTACACGACCCCTGAGCGGGCAAAGGATCATAAGCAGAAGCCGGTCTACATCCTCGGCCATGGCCAAACCAGGCCTGAGTCACGTGTCATGCCTACCCTGGAGGAGTGGGAAAGGGCCACCGACCGCATGGGGCGGATACTCTATGAGTCTTCGGGAATTGGCCCCGACGATCTATCCTTTGAAAACATGTACGATGGATTCACGCTCTTCCACCAGTTCCACCTTGAGGGCATCCGGTTTGCCGCCCGCGGGGAGAAGCGGGGCTATGCCCTGGACCTCTACCAGACGGACATCAGCATTGAGGGGCCCAACCCCGTCTCGCCCAGCGGCGGCAACAACGGAAACGGACGCACGCGTTTCTGGTTGCACATGGACAGCATCCTGCAGTTGCAGGGGCGGTCGCCCTCGCAGATCAAGAAGCCGGCAGAGTTCGGCGTCTCCGGTGCTCACATGCCGAATTATTGCGACGCTCTCATTTGGAGCGCGAATCCTCCCGTCTAGCGTCTCGCATCGCTGGAAACTTAAACGGGTGGTTGTCACCAGCATTATTAGTGGCTCCCTACTGAGCGGATAGTGTCATGGACTTCGCCATCGCGGAGTTCCGGGCCATGAAGATGCAGCCGCGCTGGAGCGGGCGCTGCGGCACATGGAGCTGCTGAAGGCGTAGGCATCACCATGAGACGATGGTAATGCTTTCGGACGCGTCCGAGGGCGGGGAGCGCCTAGCAGTCCTAACTACGTGGCCTCAGACGCTCAAACCGCGCGTTGTAGAACAGGAGTGGTTCGTCATCCGCCTCCACTCCCACGGCTACGACCGCGCCCACGAAGATAGTATGATCTCCCGCGGGCACGGTCTGCGAAA
>Ga0209514_10009146_pt1 | contig 10986 bp, 5 predicted proteins | sample Subgrocontami58m_FD_187452 | JGI IMG/M metagenome (GOLD analysis project Ga0209514, IMG submission 187452) | Subsurface groundwater microbial communities from S. Glens Falls, New York, USA - GMW37 contaminated, 5.8 m (SPAdes) (version 3) | ecosystem: Environmental > Aquatic > Deep subsurface >...
AGCACATGCCCGATGGCTATCGCCGCGACAGCGCCGGCCCCCAGCCACAGCACGCTGGGCAGCCGGAAGGCGCCCGACGGCGCTCGCCCGATCTTCTGCGCCGCGTGATAGAGGCCGGCCGGCAGGCAGATGGCGAACACGTAGAGGGCAAAGCCAGGGACGAACAGAGCCAGCATCGCCTCTTCGAACAGGATGTCCACCAGGGCAAAGGCGCCCAGCGGGATTCCCACCAGCAGCGCGAGGCCCACCGGCGGCGCCATCAGGGCCAGCAGGATCTTCGCGCCCGTCTTCAATGCGTCCATGCCTTCCCTCCGCAGCTACCAGCCATCAGCTAATCCCACGTCTCCAGGCGCTGGCGCCACTCGTCGACCCAGAGGGGAATGCGCTGGCGCTGGCGCTCGATGAAGACCACGATGCCGATCATCCCCAGACCGATGATGCCGACCAGGTACCACGTGTTGGTCGCCCGCACAGGATCGGCCAGCAGGACCACCACGTCGGCCACCAGGGCCAGGCTGCCGCCGAAGAAGCTCTTCTTCCAGCGCAGCAGCGCTCCCCCGGCGACGAGCGCCAGGCTCTGGACAAGCAGGAAGGTATCGTAGAAGTAGCGGTCGTTGCCCGCGCCCATGAAGCCCACCGCCTGCGGCAGGGACACAGCCAGCATCAACGCCAGAGCCCCGGCCTCCAGGGCCCCCTTCAGGCGGCCCTGGGCACCGCGGCGCCACTCCAGGTAGGCGATGGCCAGGAGATAGAGACCCGCCGGCAGGGAGAAGGCCTGGGGCTGGCCGACGTCGAAAAAGAGCAGTTGCAGCATGTAACCCGCCTCGACCAGCGCCACGCCGAGATAGCCCAACAGCCGCTGGCGGCGGTCGAAGGCGTGGGCCAGCAGCGTCAAACCACTCACCGCCAGAGTGGCCGCCAGGGGCTGCAGGGTCTGCCGGCTGGCCTCGGCCAGGGCCCCCACGACGGCCGCCGCACCCAGGCCCATGGCCCCCCAGTAGAGAGGCCGCTGCCAGACCAGTGCCAGTGGGAGCCGGAGGCGCGGGGCAGCCAGGGTCAGCAGGCTTGACGCCAGCGCCACGACCGCCCAGATCGGCGGCCGGTCCACGAGGGGCACGCCGGCCACGCGCAGCCCCTGCTCGAAGGCGACGGCGCCGAAGGCCAGGCTGGCCCCGGCCTCGGCCTCTCCCTGCCACGCCGTGGCCAGCGCGCCCAGCAGGACAAACACGGCGGCCGCCGTCCAGAGGCCGGCCGAGGGATCCGTCTGGGCACCCAGCCCCGCCAGCGCCAGCGCCACACCTCCCCCGACCAGACAAGGGGCGGCCCAGGGGCGGGCCAGAGCCCGGCCCGCGCCCAGGGCCGGCCAGGGCCAGGTGACGGCCGGGGCAAGGCCCCGGCGAGCCACGGCGTAGGCCACCCCCGCCAGCACCCACGCGGGCCCGGCCAGGCTGGCCAGTGCCCAGGCGCTGGCCAGCCCCGGCGCCAGGGCATAGGCGGTGGCCAGGTAGGCCACCAGGCCGGCGCCGATGGCCGGATACAGCCAGCCAGGGTGCCGGAAGAGGGCCGCGGAAGCGCCCAGCACCGCCGCGGTGCCCCACCAGGCCAGGGCCCAGGCCCCCTGGTCGCCCTGGCAGAGGAAAGGGGCCACGACGGCCCCGGCGTAGACCAACAGGTAGAAGGGCGTCGCCCAGGAGTCGGGACGGAGGGGGAAGGGTGCAGGGTGGAGGGTGGAGGGGGTCTGAGCCGCGACCGTGAGGGAGCGTTCCGGGCCACGCCGGAGCAGCTCGGCGGCGGCCAGATAGGCCACGATGCCAGGCAGGAGGCCCAGGCCGTAGTGCTGCGCCTCCAGGGGCGTCATGGTCAGGCCGACGACGTAGGCCACGGCGGCCGAGGCCGCCAGGGGGTAGGTGAACAGGCTCTGGCGCAAGGCGTAGGCGGACCAGGCGTAGTGGAGGGCGGCTAGGGCAAAGCCGAGGACGACCAGGCCGCTCTCCTGGTTCGCGGCCAGCGCCAGCCCGAGAGCGCTCGCCGCGTAGCCGGTGGCGAAGAAGGGCAGCGCGTAGCTCCCGACGGTCCCGTCGATGGGCCGGAGCATCCGGCTCGGCCGTCCATGGTGGAGCAGCAGGCCCGCGAGGGCGTAGGCCAGACCCAGGCCCACCAGGCCCGGGCCGAAGTAGGCGCTTGAGACCTGCAGCCAGTCCAGGGCTTGCCAGAGGAGCAGCGGCGTGAGGAGGGCCACCAGGTAGACCCAGGCGCTGCGCCGGAACAGACGGGCGGAGACCATGTAGAGGGCGATGGAGATGGCCAGGGCCAGGGCGCGCAGCGTCGTGTCCGCTGTGGCCACCAGGGGACCGATGCCGGAGAGGGCATAGCCGGCGATGTAGAAAGGATGGCGGTACTCCGGCCGCAGCCACCGGCCGGCCGCCAGGCCGGCGGCCACGTAGCCGGGTGCCAGCAGCGTCAGGGCCAGCCCGTAGCCGGCCACCGGGAGCGTCGGGTCCCAGAGGCTCATGGCCAGCAGGAGCCAGACCGGGAACAGCCAGGAGGCCAGGTAGACGAAGAGGCCGCGGCCGGTGAGGAAGGCGGTCGAGGCGGGCTCGGCGGAGAGGCGCTCCACCAGCCAGAGGTAGGAGGGATGGCGGCCCGCATGGACGAGCCAGGCTGAGGCGGCGTAGACCATCAGGCTCAAGCCGACGACCAGCGTATTCGTGCCCCGATCCAAGGAGGAGAAGAGCATGGTGGCTAACGACAGGCCGTAGCCCACCAGGTAGAGGGGCTTGGCGTAGTGGCCACGGGCGCGGTCCACCAGGAGTGCGATCCCCAGGTAGCCCACGCCGAGCACCGCTAGCAGCAGGGCGACCTGGTGCTCGGGCAACTGCCGCTCGAAGAAGTGACGGAAGTAGAGGCCGACGGCCGACGGGCCGGGGAGGAGGAGGAGGGGCGCCGCCAGAAAGAGGAAGAAGCTCGTCCGCCGTGTGGCGGCCGAGGCGGCCAGGGCGGCGACCAGGGCCGCCAAGGCGGCGATGGCCCGCAGGTCGAGGCTGCGGACGAGGGCAGCGGCGGGCGCCGCCAGGTAGAGGCCCAGGCAGAGCCACAGCGCCGCGAGGCCGCCGGCGTACCCGACCAGGAAGAGGGGCGAGGCGAAGAGGGATCGCCAGGCGCCTAGGCCGATGGCCGTGGCCAGGAGCGGCCGCCGCGCCTCGCCGCTGCGGCGGGCCGCGACCTCCGCGGCCGCCAGCAAGGCCACGGGCAGCAGGGCCCAGGCCAGGGCCACCGCCGGGGGCTCCAGGCCGACCCACCCCAGCAGCAGGGCGAAGGCCGGGAGCACCAGCAGGGCCGAGACGTAGGCCCAGGCCCGTTGCTGCAACAGGAGGGCGGCAGCGCCGTAAAGCAGAGCCAGTGCCCCGAAGGTTGCCGTTCGGCTCTCCTGAACCTGGACGGGCCACAGGGCGGCGACCCCCGTGAGCAGCAGGGCGACCTGATAGACCGGCTCGGCGGCGACGGCCAGGTAGCCCGTTCCGTCCCTTCGGGCGGGAGGTAGGGGCGCCGCTGGCTGCGCGCCGGGGCTGGGCAGGGCGAGCTCTGCCCCTACGTGGGGTCGCCCGCTGCCCAGGACGAAACGGCCAAACAACAGGTAGCCTGCCGCCAGCAGAGCGAAGGCCAGCGCCTGCCAGGGTCGCTCGAAGCCCGCGACACCTTGGCGGGCCATTTGCTCCAGGGTCAGACCAAACGCCACCGGCAGCAAATAGGCCGCCACGTAGCGGAAGGCCAGCAACCGGAAGAGGTAGGCCGCCACGACATAGGCGCCGGCGACCACCCACAGGGCCGCTGCGGCGCTCTCCAGCGTCTGGTAGGGCGACAGGGCCGCCAAGACGGTTAGCAGGACGAACACCTGGTAGACGGGCTCCAACGCGAAGGTGGTGGGGGTGGAGAGGCCGTCGCCCGGACGGCTGGCCCGTAGCACGAACCGGCCGAACAGCAGGTACCCCGTCGCCAGCAGGGCAAAGGCCAGCCCGTGCCAGGGACGTTCGAAGCCGGCGACACCCTGCCGGGCCAGTTGATCCAGGGTCAGACCAACCGCCACCGGCAGCAGATAGGCCGCCACGTAGCGGAAGGCCAGCAGCCGGAAGAGGTGGGCCGCCAGGGCATAGGCACCGGAGACCGCCCACAGCGCCGTCGCGGCGGTCTCCGGCGTCTGGAAGGGCCACACGCCCGCCAGGATGGTCAGCAAAAAGAACACCTGGTAGACAGGCTCTTGCGAAAAGGCGGTGGGGGTGAAGCGGCCGGTGGCGTCCCGCCCGGCCCGCAGCACGAAGCGACCGAAGAGCAGGTAGCCCGTCGCCAGCAGGGCGAAGGCCAGGCCGTGCCAGGGCCGCTCGAAACCCGGCGCTCCCACCAGGTAGAGTTTCTCCAGGGTGAACACCACGGCCACGGGCAACAGATACGCGGCGACGTAGCGGCAGGCCGCCAGCCCGAGGAGGCGAGAGGCCAGGGCGTAGATGGCGAACACCAGGTAGAGGGTAGGGATCCGGCTGTCCAGGGTCTGCCAGGGCCAGAGCCCGGCCACGGCCGTCAGGGCCAAGCCCACCTGGTACGCCGGCTGCCGCAGCATCTCCCCCAGCCCGCGTACGCCCGGTCGATAGGCGGGGCTTACGAGCCCCGCCGAGAGGTCCGTTCCGATCTGGCTGGCGACCGCGGCGGCTGGTAAGCCGCCGCTATCGGAGATTGGCTCAGGGCCAGCGAGGCCCTCGCGCCACCCCCCATAGGCGAGGTAGGCGACGGCCAGGAGGGCCAGGCAGAGGTTGTACCAGGAGCCGTCCCAGGGCGCCTTGGTGAGGGTGAAGAGGAAGGCGAAGGGAAGCAGCCAGGCCGCGGCAAAGGCGTAGCGGCGCTGCCCGAAGAGACGGGCCGAGAGGGCGTAGAAGGCAGTGCCCAGCCACCAGGCAACTCCGACGGCGTACTCGAAGAGGCCGCCGGGCGAGCGGCCGGCGACGGCCTCCCAGGCCACCGGGAAGTCCTTGCCGCCCAGCAGGGCAGCCATGGCGGCCGGCGTGGCGACGCGGGCGCTGAGGAGCAGGGCCCAGCTCAGGGTCTGCCAGCCCTCCGCCAGCCGCCGGCTCAGCGCGACGTAGCCCACGGCCAGTCCCAGCAGGGCGCACAGCCCCCACTCCAGGGGCACGCCGAGCCAGTTGAGCAGGGCGAGCAGCTCGCTGCCGCCCGCCGGGCTCGCGAGCAAGGCGAAGGTGCGGTCGCGCAAGAGGCCGTAGGAGGCGAGATAGACGGGCAAACAGAGGAACGAGGCGGCCAGCCAGATGGCGCCGGGGTCCCAATTCAGCAGCTCCGCCTGGCCCAGGGTCCACATGGTCAGGGGGATGAAGGCGGCGCCGATGCCCAGGAGGGTGGTCCCCGTCACGGTCAGGCCCAGGCGCTGGCGGACGAAATAGCCGAAGGCGTAGAAGACCAGGGTCGTGGCGGCCACGACGCCCAGGTGGGGCCAGGGGCTCAGCCCGGTGGGATTGAGGGTGGAGATGACGACCCCGGAGGCCAGGATCAGGAAGGCCCCCAGGGCTAGGAGGGTGTTGAGGGTGCGCTCGGAGAGGAGGGCAGCGCCGAGCTGGGACCAGGAGAACGAGGGGGAGGGTGCAGGGTGGAGGGTGGAGGGGGACGGGGGACGGGGGAAGGGGGAAGGAGCCGCGGCAGGGGCGGCAGCCGGCGGCAGGGGAGGGGCCGCAGCGGGCGGAGCTTCGGGAGCCGGAGGGGCTGGCGCGGGAGGAGGCACTGCTCGCTCAGGCGGCGGCGCCACGGGTTCCGGAGGGGCGGCGAGCGGGCGTGCCACTGGAGCTGCTGCGGCCGCGGGGGCCTCCACGGCCTCGGCCGGGGCGGCCCGCAGGCCCAGGGCCAGCTCGAGATCCGCCACCTGGCGGTCCGCCTCACGCAGGATCCGGGCAGCCACCCGGGGCGGCAGCAGGCCCTCGTGGCGCCAGGCGTCCAGGCGGTCCTGGAGGTAGTCGAGGTGGGCCAGCTCCTCCAGCGCGGCGTTGTCGAAGACGGTGCTGCACTGGGGGCAGCGGGCCCGCTCGTAGGGGCTCTGGTAGTCGCAATGGGGGCATTTCATGGAGCCCTTCCTTCCTCGGGCGACGGCAGGCCGGAGCTCCGGGTGGCGAGGACGTTGTCGGTCCGGTGGGCGAGGGCGCCGTCGACGGGGCCGAAGGCCCGCTCGCCGGCCTGCATGAGGGCGGTCGGCGTCGCCTGGGCACCGGGTGGGAAGGGTGTGGCGACGGGCCGCGGGGTGGCGGCAGCGGTGGCGAGCGTGACGGGTTGCGTGGGGGTCACCGTAGGCCGGCCGCGCTGGGCGGTGAGCGAGCCGCTGGCAAGGATGGCAACAGCCACAACCAGGAAGAGGAAGCCCACGAAGACGATGGTCAGGCAGCCGCAGCCTATGAAGACGTAGCGCCAGGCGAAGCCGCCCTGGGCCGCCGGTGCTGGTCCGGCGGGGGTTCGAGCGTCATGGCGCGAGGCGGTGTCTTCGGGCCTGTCGGCGGCGCCGAAGGGGTCGCCCAGCCAGACGAAGAGCCGACGATAGCAGCCGCTGCAGTGGATGAGATCCGGCGGGTTCTCCCGGCCGCAGTGGGGGCAGTTCACGGCCGTCCTCCCTTCACTCCCACCGTCCCCCGGATCGTGAGCCCGCCCGGGCGTAGCTCGAGGGCGTCGACGGTGACCGGCAGGGCATAGCGGGAGAAGTCGAGGCTGGCGTCGGCCTCGGCCAGCACACGATCGCGGACGAAGGCCGGCAGAGGGGTGCCGCCGAGGCTCACGTCCTCGATGGTCGCCCGAGGCAGGCCGGCCGCAGCGGACAGCCGGCCGCTGGCCCGCACCGGAACGGTGAACGCCAGCCCCCTGGTCACGGCGTCGACCACAACCAGGCCCTCTGCCCCTGGGAGAGGACCCTGGACCGCCATGCGGACGCGGGCGAAGGGCACGTTCGGCCTCTGGGCCAGGAAGTACTCGGCGGTCGCCGATAGCTCGTCGTCGGTGAGGTCGAGGACGTAGGGCTCGCCGTGGCGCCCCTCGGCGATAAGGGCCCGCAGGGCCTCCACCTGGGGCGGTAGCGCCGGGGGCGGCTCGAGGGCGGCCCCGGCTCCCTGGGGCGAGCGGAGGGCGAAGAGGGCGACGCCCAGCAGGAGGTTGACCGCGGCCACGAGGACGAGGACGCGACGGAAGGACCATGGGGAGGTGTGAGCGCGCATCTTGCTGTTACCTTCCCTCACCCTCGCCCTCTCCCAGGGGGAGAGGGAACAGGACCTCCCCCATCACCCAAAGGCACGGGTGTTGTAGCCGCGCCGCGGGGCTCGTGGACCTTGAGGACCAGCAGGGCACCAGCGAGGAAGGAGACGCCCACCGTGAGCAGGAGGGCTCGGTAGCCGAGCTGAGGGGTGGCGGCGTTGAGGGCGTCGATGACGGGGCCGTTCAGGCGGGCCAGGGCGGCGCCGCCGGCCGTGGCCAGGTTGGTCAGGCCCATGAAGCGCGCCCCCTCGCCCGGCGGGATCAGGTCGGTGGCCAGGGCCCAGTTAGCGGTGAGGAAGAGGCCGATGCCGACACCGACCAGGGTGCCGAAGAGGAGCACAGCGGCGGGCTCGGTGGCTCCCAGGAGGAGCAGGGCGCCGGCACCAGCCACCGCACCGGCCAGCAGGATGACGGGCCGCCGGCCCAGGCGGTCGGCCAGGTAGCCGCCGGGAATGGTCACCAACAGAATGGAGACGCCGATGCTGGCGGTGAGGTCGCGCCAGAGAACCAGGGGCTCGGCCGGCTGAAGGACATCGCGGATGTAGAAGAGGGAGAAGCTCTGGATGCTGGTCATGGCGACGACGAAGAAGAGGCGGCCGGCCAGCATCCAGAAGAAGTCGGCGTGGCGGCGGGGGCTGACCCGGAAGGCGTCCCGGAGGGCGGCCAGCGTGAGACGGTCGTCGGCGGCGGCAGTTTCGGGTTTCGGGTTTCGGGTTTGGGGTTTGGGGTTCTGGGTTTGGGGTTCTGGGTTTGGGGTCGGTGGTCTCGCTGGCGGTTCGGGGATGGCGAAGCACGTGATGGCGGTCGCGACGGTGAGGGCGGCGATGAGGACGAGGAAACCGGGCACGACGTCGCCCCCGGCGATGAGGGTCGGGATGGCGAGGGCGGCGATGATGAGGCCCAGGATCTCCGCGAAGTTCTTGGCACCGGAGGCGATCCCGCGGCGGCCGGGCGGCACCAGGTCGGGGATGAGCCCCTGGTAGGCAGCGAGGGAGGAGTTGAAGATGAGCTGCAGGACCACGTACACGGCCAGGAGCGCGGCGAGGCTGCCGGCCTGGGCCAGGAGGGCCACGAGGAGGACCGTGCCGAGGGCACCGGCCGCGATGAAGGGCCGGCGACGGCCCCACGGCGTGCGGGCCCGGTCGGAGAGGGCGCCCCACAGGGGCTGGGCCACCATGGCCACGATGAGGCCCAGGAAGGTGATGCCCCCCAGCACGCTGTTCTTGACCTCTTCGCCGGCCAGGGCCAGCACAATGACGGGGAGGAGCAGCGGGTGGAGGCTGTTCCAGAGGAGGGAGTTGGCCAGGGCGTAGGCGCTGAGGGCCGCGTAGCCCCACAGGGCCGTGAGCACGTGGGGGCTAGCGAGGAGGTGCACCCCCGGGCGGCCCGAGTCCGGCTGGAGCAGGGCGGGATCGGTCATGGGGTCACTCGCCTCTGTCTGCTCACACCCGGGGGACATGGCGACGGCCGGCCGGAGAGGGTGCCCCTCTGGGCCGAGCAGCGCTGGGAGCGCGGGCCTCTGGCCCGCCCGGCGGCCGGGACGGCCGCGCTCCCAGGGTGGGTCCGCCAGATCGCTGAGAGATGTTCGCAGGCATGGCCTCCGCGACAGGTCTGAAGACCTGTCTCTACGACATTCGCTCCGATGGCGGTCATCGCCGTTCAAACGTCCCGCGCGGCCGCCGCTGGCAGGTCCGCTGAGCCGACAGGGGCCGTCCGGACGGTCTGCAGGACGAGCCAGGAGGCGAGGAGGGCGAGGCCGCCGCCGAGGAGGACGGTGCGCAGGGTGCCCGTCACGTCGGCAAGGGCGCCGAAGGCGGTGGCGCCCAGGGGCTGAGCCAAGGACCAGAGCATGGCGCTGAACCCCGTCAGCTCCCCCATGCGGCGCGAGGGCACCAGCTCGGTGAAGAGAGGATAGGCGAGGACGGTGGGCACCGCTTGGGCGAAGCCGGCCAGGGCGAGGACCAGCAAGGCCTGCTCTTTGCTCTGCACCTGGGAGCCCACCACGATCAACAGGGCGAAGGCCAGGAGTCCCCAACTGGTGACGAGCTTCTTGCCGTGGCGGTCCCCGAGCCAACCGGCGGGCGCGGCGGCCAGGAGCGTCGTGACGAAGACGGCCAGCAGCAGGAGGAAGGTCTCGTTCTGGGGAATCCCCAGCTCCTCCGCACCGAAACGGGTGATGAAGGGCGTGATCCCGCCGATGCCGAACCAGAAGAGGAAGTAGGAGGCCACGTACTTCGTCGCCTCGCGCAGGGCAAGGAGGCCGCGCAGGTAGTTTCGGGTTTCGGGTTCCGGGTTCCGGGTTCCGGGTTCCGAAGAGGGCTCGGCGGGCGGGGTGGGCTCGCGAATGGCGAGGCCGGTCAGGAGAAACCCGGCGGCGAGGCTGAGGGCGACGAGGAGGAAGACCGCCTCGGGCCGTTGCTGCCAGAAGCGGAAGGCAACGAGGAGCAGGCCCATGCCGCCGACAAACCCCATGGCCCGGGCAACGCCGTTGACGGTGCCGCGCTGCTCGGGGACGACGCTATCCGGGAGCAGGACCTCGTAGGCCGTCACGGCCAGGCCGACAAAGAGGGGCCCCAGGATGAAGATGAGGACCATGAGCCAGGTGTCGGGGCGCCCCATGAGGATGAGGAACCCCAGGACGACGGGGGCCGCCAGGAGCAGGAAGGGCTTGCGGCGGCCCATGGGGGTGCGGATGCGGTCGCTGAGGGCGCCCGCCACGGGCTGCAGGAGGCTGCCGAGGAAGGAGCGCTCGTTGGCCAGGAAGCCGATGGCCCAGTTGGGCAGCCCGTAGCTGGCCAGGAAGAAGCCGGCCGCCGCGTTGAAGAAGGCGTCATGGATGCCCACCCCGACGCGGGCGGCGCTGTAGGCGAGGGTCCAAAGGAGGGAGACGCGCTGCATGTCAGTGGTCAGTGGTCAGTGGTCAGACTGCCGACTGCGGCCTCGGCCTGGCGGGTGAGAGCGTAGCAGACCTCCTGGAGACGCTGGGCGAAGGCCGGGATCGACTCGCTCTCCTCGAGGTTGACCGGCGCACCGAAGGCGATGGCCAGGGGTCCCCGCCTGATGGAGACGGGGATCTCCCCGGCGATGACCCGCCCGGTGAACCCTTCCTTCCGGGGCGGCATCAGCTTCTCGGTGCCGGCGAGGCCGAAGGGCACCACGGTGGCGTCCAGGGCCCGCGCCAGGTGGCCCACGCCGGGCTTGAAGCGCGCCCGAGGGGCATCAAGCCGCTCTTCCTCCAGGGTCGCGTGGGTGCCCTGCGGGAAGATGAGGACCGGATTGCCGGCGGCCGCCAGCCGGGCCAGGCCACGCAGGCTGACGTCGCGGTCGCTGTACTGGCGCAACGGGTAGAGGCCGAAGGCCGGGATGGCGTAGCGGGCCCACAGCCCGGCCGCACCCATGCCCCAGGCGCCGGCCGCCACGACGAGGCGGCCGGCGAGGCGGCGCGCCGGGGTCCGCGCGAGGCCGTGGCGCACGAGCAGCAGGTCGGGGAAACCGTGGTGGGTGCCGGCCAGGATGACCCGGGGCGGCAGACCGTCGAGATGATCGCCTCCCAGCACGATGGTGCGGGTCACAGAGAGCGAGTAGAGGACCTCGACGGGCCAGCTCAGGAGCCTGAGGCTGCGGCCCCAGGTGTAGGGCCAGAGGGGCCGCTCCGCGCTGGTACTCGACTCACGCAGCACGTCCCCATCGGCTTGCCGCCCG
>Ga0209514_10009147_pt1 | contig 10986 bp, 8 predicted proteins | sample Subgrocontami58m_FD_187452 | JGI IMG/M metagenome (GOLD analysis project Ga0209514, IMG submission 187452) | Subsurface groundwater microbial communities from S. Glens Falls, New York, USA - GMW37 contaminated, 5.8 m (SPAdes) (version 3) | ecosystem: Environmental > Aquatic > Deep subsurface >...
CGGCAAGGTCGAGGTAGGGCGCGAGCTTGGGCGCGTCCTCGGCCGAGACGTTGGGCATGTTGAGCGAGTTGGTGACCGCACCGGTCAGCAGATAGTCGGACATCTGCTCGGCCACCTGCAGGGCCACGTTCTCCTGCGCCTCGAGCGTCGAGGCGCCGAGATGCGGCGTGCAGACGAGGTTGGGTGCGCCGAACAGCACGTTGTCCTTGGCCGGCTCCTCGACAAAGACGTCGAACCCGGCTCCGGCGATGTGGCCGGATACCAGCAGGTCGCGCACCGCCAGCTCGTCGACCAGGCCGCCGCGCGCGCAGTTGACGATACGTACGCCCTTCTTGGTCTTCATCAGGTTGGCGCGGCTCAGGATGTTCCGGGTCTGGTCGGTGAGCGGCGTGTGAACGGTGATGAAATCGGCCCGCGCCAGAACCTGGTCGAGCGTGCCCTTCTCGACACCGAGTTCGGCGGCGCGCTGGTCGCTGAGGAACGGATCATAGGCCAGCACCCGCATTTTCAGGCCGAGCGCCCGCTCGGCCACGATCGAGCCGATATTGCCGCAACCGATCAGGCCCAGCGTCTTGAAGCTGAGCTCAGTGCCCATGAAGCGGTTCTTCTCCCACTTGCCGGCTTGCGTCGAGGTGTTGGCCTCCGGTACCTGCCGAGCCACCGCGAACATCAGGGCGATGGCGTGTTCGGCGGTGGTAATGGCGTTGCCGAACGGCGTGTTCATCACCACTACGCCGTGAGAGGTGGCGGCCTTGATGTCGACGTTGTCGACGCCGATACCGGCGCGGCCCACGACCTTCAGCTTCTTGGCCTCGGCCAGCACCTCGGCCGTGACCTTGGTCGCGGAACGGATCGCGAGTCCCTCGTAGTTGCCGATGATGGCGCGCAGCTCGGCCGGCTTCAGGCCGGGCTTGAAATCGACATCGCAGCCGCGCTCCGCGAAGATTTCTACGGCGCGCGGGGAGAGCTCATCGGAGATGAGGACTTTTGGTTTGGCCATGATAATTGCTCCTGAATACTTCGCTGGGAGCGCGCCACTCCAGTGGCGCATTCACGAGCGCCACTGGAGTGGCGCGCTCCCGGCCATGAGGTGTGGAACTAAGCTGCCTTTGCGCCGAATTCGCGCTCGATCTCGCCGTAGGCCCAGTCGATCCAGGGCAGCAGCGCTTCCAGGTCGCTCTTCTCGACGGTGGCGCCGCACCAGATGCGCAGTCCCGGCGGGGCATCGCGGTAGGAGCCGAGGTCGTATCCCGCCTTCTCGCTCTCGAGCAGGTCGGCCATCTTCTTGGCAGCCGCCGTCTGCTTGTCCGCCGCCAGCGCCGTGAACCACGGTGCGCAGATGACGAGGCACACCGAGGTGTTGGAACGGATCGTCTTGTCGGCTGCCAGGAAGGCCGCCCAATTGCGATCCGCGACGAACTTCTCCAACACGCCAAGGTTCGCTTCCGAGCGCGCCACCAGGCCCTTCAGCCCGCCGACACTCTCGCCCCAGCGCAGGCCGTCGATCGCGTCCTCGACGCAGAGCAGCGACGGCGTGTTGATCGTGTCGCCCTTGAAGATCGCCTCGGAGAACTTTCCGCCCGACGTCAGGCGGAAGATCTTGGGCATCGGCCAGGCCGGCGTGTAGCTCTCCAGTCGCTGGACGGCGCGCGGGCTCAGCACCAGCATGCCGTGCGCGCCCTCGCCGCCCATCACCTTCTGCCAGGACCAGGTGACGACATCGAGCTTGGGCCACGGCAGGTCCATGGCGAAAACGGCCGAGGTCGCGTCGCAGATCGCCAGCCCTTCGCGGTCGGCGGCGATCCAGTCGCCATTCGGCACCTTCACGCCCGAGGTCGTGCCGTTCCAGGTGAAGACGACGTCGTGCGTCCAGTCGACCTGCTTCAGATCGGCGATCTGACCGTAGGGCGCCTTGAGGACGCGCGCGTTCTTGAGCTTGAGCTGCTTCACCACGTCGGTGACCCAGCCCTCGCCGAAACTTTCCCAGGTCAGCATGTCGACCGGACGCGGGCCGAGCAGCGACCACAGCGCCATCTCGACGGCGCCGGTGTCGGACGCCGGCACGATGGCGATGCGGTAGTCGGCGGGAATGCCGAGCAGCGCGCGCGCGCGGTCGACCGCCTCGACGATCTTCTTCTTGCCGAGTTTGGATCGATGGGACCGCCCCGTGGCGGCATCTTTGAGAGCTTCGGGCGTCCATCCAGGACGCTTGGCGCAGGGTCCGGACGAAAAGTCGGGACGCGCAGGACGCATGTTCGGCTTCATCATTTACCTCTCCCTTACAGAAGAGCTGCACTCCGGTGGGGGAGCGTGGCCCGCGGCCCCTATAAGGGTCGCCGACACCATGGTCAATCCGGAGCGATTGTCGCAGCGTGGCAAAACATGTGAAAAAGACTCATGAATGGACAGGGCAAACCGGCCCGCAACTGGGCCCGGGCGATCGTCGCGACGATCGTCATTCTCGCCGCGTCGGCGGTCGTCGCGGAGATCGCCGCCCGTACCTTCTTCGGGCTCGAGACCCTGCAGTATCGTCGACCCTACCAGCCGGTATTCATCTCGGGCGACTACCACTACCTGATGCCGAACGAGCAATTGCCGTATGTGCCCGGTGGACCCGTCGCGCTCGGCTATCATGAGGGTCGGTTCGGCTTGTACTACGGTGCCGACACGCCACCTCCCCACTCCTCGACAACGCTGACGGACTTCCTCTTCACTCACAGGCACGCGCGCTACAACGCCGCTGAAATCGACCGCATCACCTGCGCCGAGCCTGACGCCACACTGGTCCATGTGCTGGGTGGCTCCGTCGCTCAAGGCTTTTCGGCCGATGAACCGTCGGATACGTGGCATGCCAGGCTCGAGGGCCTGTTGCGCAACCGACTCGGGCGTCGGGACATCTACGTCTTCAACGGCGCCATGGGAGGTTTCGTCTCCGTGCAGGAGAAGCTCGCCTACCACCTCGCCGTCACACCGCGACGTGCCAGCCTGGTCCTGATCGTCAACGGCTACAATGACGTCACCATTCCGGCGAATTCGGCCGTGCGCCCGGGCGATCCGTTCCAGATCGGCCTGCGCTACAGCCAGCTCTTCAACGACGGTTTCATCTGGTGGTTCGCCCGCCACAGCGCGATCGCGCACACCATCCTGCAGAATGAATTCAACAGCCGGGTGACCGAATTCCGGCGCCGCCTCAACGAGGACGATGCCGTATTCAGAAAGCAGGCCGATGCGATCACCGACATCTACATCGAGAACATGAACGAGGTGCTGGGCGCCTGCGATGCGCGCGGCCAGCCTTGTCTTGTGGCCGTCCAGCCCGCCCGTTCCGTCACTGCCGGGCATCTCGACACGCGCGCCGACGATATACTGTCGCAGGAACGGATGGTGCAGCTCTACGGTCTGCTGCTCGAGAAGGTCGCGGCCAGTCCATATCGCGACAAGTTCATCGATTTGACCCACGTTTTCGACAAAGGCGAGAAGCTGCAGAACTTCGCGGATTCCGTGCATCCCAATTATGCCGGCCAGCAGGTTCTGGCGAATGCGCTGCTGGCGCCGGCGCTGGCGGCGCTGCACTCGTCCACGACAGCGCCCCTCCCTGCGGACCGCTGCCGGAAGAAACCGTGAGCCTCAGCGGCGCAGCAGTTCGTAGTATGTGCCGGCGGCGGGGTCGCTGAAGACCCGCCGCGCTTCGAAGTTGTCGTGCAGCATCCTGTGGATGGCCGGCGCCCGGTCGGCGGCGGCAAGTCCACCGAGCTGCCCCGCCAGTTCGTCGACGCTCCAGTTCCAGACGTCGGACACCGCCACCCGATAACCACGGTCGAGCGCCTGGTCGATATCGCGTTTGATCGACTGGGCATGCTGCGCGGCCGTCCAGTCGGGATGGCGGATGGCGCCAGCGTCTACGGCGATCCACTTGAACTTCGGCTCCGCTGACGGCGCTGGAGGCACCACGGCAACGCCGTCCCAATCCCAGGTCCGGCTCCACAGCGCGTACTGCCACATCGTGATCGGCTCGAAGCCCCAGTAGAGGAAGACCGTCGAATTGGGCGGGAAATGCTTCTCGACCGCCGCGAGCGCCGCCACCGCCGCCGAATCGCCGCCGCGCCAACGCGCGAGCTGAGCCGCGTTCCAGCCCAGCGGCGCCAGCGACAGCACGGCAAGGAAAAGCACTGTCCACCGCCGGCTGCGTACCGCCAGCAGAGTCGCCACGAGCAGCCCCCACGCCACCGTGAGCCAAGCCATGACGTTGATCTGCATCTGCGGGTCTTGCGGCTGGGCGTAGAAGTTCAGCACCTGTCCCGCCGCGAGCGTGCCGATAAAGACGATGGCGATGGCGCGCAACCGCTGGTCGGCCCGGCGCGGCCACAGGGCCGCAAGGCTCGCCACGAAGATCGCGGCTTGCAGCAAAACGGACGCCGACAGGGGAAACGCCAGGCGACGGGCGGTCAGGGGATCGGTGAAGCCACCCATGATCAGGAAATAGTTCCCGATGCCCGACAGCATCATCCACGCCTTGTCCCAGGAGACGCCCGCCCAGCCGCTGGCCACGCCCTTGCCGGTCCACAGCATGTCGTGCAGCCCGACCGCGCCGTTGTGGCCGTCCCACAGGAGCTGGACGACACCCGATACGGCCAGGATCGAGACGACCAGCGCGGCGATGTGCGCCAGCCGTCGCGAGACCGGCCCATCCGCCAGCGCAAGCGCCAGCAGCAGCGCGGGCAGGGTCGGGAACATCAGCCGCCATTCGATCAGCCAGCCCAGCGTGAAGACGGCGCCGACGATCGCCACACGGACATGGGTCGGCCGGTCGAACCACAGGCCGGCCAGCGCCATGGCGCCGAATACCAGGGCATAGCCCGGCATGATGTCCTCGCTGATCACCGCGAGAAGCAGGAAGAAGCCGCAGCCGAAATGGAAGATCGTGGCAAACACCGCCGCCGCGACGCTTTTCGTCGCCTGGAGAACGAACGCATAGACGAAGACGATGCAGAGGCTCGCCCAGAACGCGTTGAGATAGGCGAGCTGCTTCCACGGCACACCGCGTTGGATGCCGACCGCGTCGAGCAGTCGGCAAAGCGCGCCATAGAGCGGGAAATAGAGATAATTCGAGGAATCGAGCCGCGCAGTGGCCGGATCGGCGATCCAGGGCTCGGCCTGGATGCTCTTGTACATGCCGTTGGCGGTCAGGATGTGGACGTTCTGCAGCCAGCCGATCAGGCCGACGAGGACCAGCAGCGACACTGCGAAGGCCAACACGAGCTGCCAGCCGAGCGCCGGAGTCTTCATCGCACTCCCGACGGTCTGACGCGGATCTTCAGGGCTTGTGGCCGAACAGGGTGATCGCGCCGTCGCGCTCGAACTCCGCTTCGAATGTCGCTCGGTCCATCGGCTCCTCCGTCAGCCAGGCTTGCGGGCCACCACGACATACTGCGCGCCCAGCGGCAGCCACGCCAGCATCCGGTCGACCGGCCGCAGGAACGCGAGCCCCGGCGGCATGAACATCAGGTAGTCGGTCTCAAGGTCGTAGCGCGCGGCATCCAGCAGCCCGTGCCGCACTTCAGTCGGGTCGAGAAGAATGGCGTTCCTGTCGATCGGCGTGCGTGCAATGACGTAGCGCACCAGCGGGTTGCGCGGATTGTGCTCGAAGACATAGAGGCGCCCGCCGGGCTTGAGGACGCGGCCGAGCTCGGCATAGACGGCCGGACGATCGCCAACCGGCACGTGATGCAGAACGGCGCTGATGGTGACGATGTCGAACTGGCCGTCCGGGAACGACGTATGCGCCCCCTGCTGCGGCGCCAATGCGGGCGGTGTGCCGAGCTTGGCCGGCCAGCGCTTCTCCACCTGGCGCAACATCCCGGTGGAGATGTCGCAGCCGGTGAAACCGGCCTTCGCACCCGTTTCCACGAGCACGCGCATCAGGCTGCCGACGCCGCAGCCATAGTCGAGCACGGCGAGCCCACCGGTCTTGAGCTTCGGCTCGCGGCGCAGCAACCAGCGCGTCTTGACGGCGATGAACTGGTCGGCCGAGCTGCCCATCATCCGCTTGACCGGGTTGTCGAGGCCGCCCTCGTACTCGGCGGCATAGTCGTCGAACTCCGCCGGCTCACCCGACCATGAAGCAGGATCCGCCGGCTTCATTTCGGCCCGCCGACGATGTCGCGGATCATGAACAGCGGCCGTCCCTTGTTCTGGTCGTACAGCCTTCCGAGATAGGCGCCGATGATGCCCAGCATCAGGAATTGCATGCCGCCCAGCAGCCCGAGCGCCGCCATGATCGACGTCCAGCCCGGCAGGTTCGCATTCATCAGCCAGCCGACGATCGAATAGACGAAGAAGCCGAACCCGACGGCTGCCATGACCCAGCCGATCGTCATCGACACCATCAGCGGCACGACCGAGAAGGCGGTGATGGCGTCCGCCGCAAAGCGGATCATCTTGCTGAGCGGGTACTTGCTCTCGCCCGCGACACGGGCATGTCGATCATAGAGCAGCGGGACCTGCCGGCCGCCGATCCAGGCCACCATGCCGCGAATGAATCGATGGCGCTCGGGCATGGCCAGCAGCAGGTCGAGAACGCGGCGGCTGACGAGGCGAAAGTCGCCGGCATCGGTGGGAATGTCGACGTCGGTGAGCCGGTTGATCAGGCGATAGAATGCCGCGGCGGTCGCGCGCTTGAACAGGCTTTCGCCGTCACGTTGACGACGCTGGCCATAGACCACGTCGGCACCCCGCCCACCATCCGCTCCGTCCATCAGCGCCATCATGTCGGGCAGCAGCTCGGGCGGATCCTGCAGGTCGGCATCGATGATCAGGATGCGCTCGCCCCGGCAGACAGACAGCCCGGCTGTCAGCGCGAGCTGGTGGCCGTGGTTTCGCATCAGGCGAACGGCCACAATCCTGGAATCGGCCGCCGCCGAGGCCGTCATGACCTCCCATGTGCGGTCGCGCGAACCGTCGTCGACCAGCACGATCTCGGCGCTGCCGCCGATGGAATCCAGCACCGCGCCGACCCGGCGCAGGAATTCGGGCAGCACGTCCTGCTCGTCGTAGCAGGGAGCCACCACGGAAAGCGCTGGTCGGGAAAGTCCACTCATAGCCGCGACCAATAGCCCATCGGTGGCCGGATACAAGCACTCCCTCCCCTTTCTCGTCCTCCCAATTTGGAGCGCAATGGGCTATCAAGCGGCACCATGACCGCCAACGACAACGACCACCGCGGCCTCCTGCCAGCCGGACTTGCCGACCTGCTGCCGCCCGATGCGGCACGCGAGGCGCGGGCCATCGACCTCGCCATCGAGCGCTTTGCCGCGTTCGGCTACGAGCGGGTGAAGCCGCCGCTGGTCGAATTCGAGGAATCGCTGCTGGGCGGCCCGGGCGCGGCGCTCGGCCCGCAGACCTTCCGGCTCATGGACCCGGTCTCCCAGCGCATGATGGGCGTCCGTCCGGACATGACCGTCCAGGTGGCGCGCATCGCGGTGACCCGCCTGAAGCACGAGCCGCGGCCGCTGCGCCTTTCCTACGGCGGCAATGTCATCCGCGTGCGCGGCAGCGCGCTGAAGCCCGAACGCCAGTTCGCCCAGGTCGGCACCGAACTGATCGGCGTCGATTCGGCCGAGGCCGATGCCGAGGCCGTGCTGCTGGCGGTGGACGCCCTGCGCGCCATCGGTGTTGCCGACCTCACGGTCGACCTCAACCTGCCGACGCTGGTCGCCGCCGTCGCCGCCGGCCTCGAGCTGCCGGCCGACGCTCTTCGCCGCCTGCGCCGCGCGCTCGACCGCAAGGACGAGGCTGCCGTCGCCAAGGCGCTCGCCGACAAGAAGGCGGCCAACGTGTTCGTGGGCCTCCTGCGCGCCGCCGGCCCCGCCGAACGGGGCATCGCCCGGCTCACCGGCCTGAAGCTCCCTGCCGCCGGCGCCGCCGAAGCGGCGCGGCTGGCCGAGGTGGTGAAGTTGATTCGCGCCGCCGATGCCGATCTGCCGCTCACCCTGGATCCTGTCGAATATCGCGGTCTCGAGTACCAGACCGGCGTGTCGTTTTCGGCCTTCGCCCTGAAAGGCCGCCAGGAGCTGGCGCGCGGCGGCCGCTATTCGGCCGGCTATCCCGACGACGGCATCAGCGAGCCGGCAACCGGCTTCACCGTCTATATGGATGCGGTGCTGGCCGCCTCGGATGCCACGCCGCAACGACCGCGCCTCTACCTCCCGCCGGGAATCCCATGGCGCGAGGCCGCGCCCTGGCAGGCCAAGGGCTACGCGGTCGTGCGCGCTGTCGTCGCAGCGGTCGAGGTGCGCGCCGAGGCCAAGCGGCTGAACTGCAGCCACGCACTGATCGACGGAGACGCCGTCCCCCTGTGAGGCGAGCGCTTTGAGAATGGTTTTCGCCTCGCCTCGCGCGAGGGGAAGTGCTATCCGACATCACGCCTCTCCGGAATCGGCCCCGGGGAGGCGTTTTCGTGTCTGCAGCCGATTCGGGACAAGCCAATGGCCAACGTGGCAGTGATCGGCGCCCAGTGGGGCGACGAGGGCAAGGGCAAGATCGTGGACTGGCTGAGCGAGCGCGCCGAGGTCGTGGTGCGCTTCCAGGGTGGCCACAACGCCGGCCATACCCTGGTCATCGGCAACCAGACCTACAAGCTCGCGCTGCTGCCCTCGGGCGTGGTCCGCAAGGGCAAGCTCTCGATCATCGGCAACGGTGTCGTGATCGACCCCTGGCACTTTCTCGAGGAAGTGAAGAAGGTGACCGAGCAGGGCCTGTCGGTGACGCCGGAAAGCCTCAAGATCGCCAACCACGCCGTGCTGATCCTGCCGCTGCACCGCGACCTCGACGGCTGGCGCGAGGACGCGCCCGGCGTCATCCGCGTCGGCACGACGCGCCGCGGCATCGGTCCCGCCTACGAGGACAAGGTCGGCCGCCGCGCGATCCGCGTCGGTGACCTCGGCGAACCGGACATGCTGCCGCTCAAGGTCAACACGCTGCTCGCGCATCACAATGCCCTGCGCAAGGGCCTCGGCCAGCCGCTGGTCGATGCCGCGCAACTGACGGCCGAGCTGCTCGAACTGGCGCCCAAGATCCTGCCCTTCGCCGAGGACGTCTGGGAACGGCTCGACAATCTGCGCGCCGCCGGCAAGCGCATCCTGTTCGAGGGCGCGCAGGCCACCATGCTCGACATCGACCACGGCACCTATCCGTACGTCACCTCGTCCAACACGGTGGCGGCGCAGGCCATGATCGGCAGCGGCATGGGCAACGGCTCGGTGGGCTATGTCCTGGGAATCGCCAAGGCCTACACCACGCGCGTCGGCGACGGCCCCTTCCCCACCGAGCTTCTGGACGAAATCGGCCAGGGGCTGGGCGAGCGCGGCCGCGAGTTCGGCACCAATACCGGCCGGCCCCGGCGCTGCGGCTGGTTCGACGCGGTGATGGTGCGCCAGGCGGTGAAGCTGAACGGCATCGACGGCATCGCGCTCACCAAGCTCGACGTGCTCGACGGCATGACCGAGATCAAGGTCTGCGTCGGATACGAACTCGACGGCAAGCGCATCGAACGCTTCCCCTTCACCATGGGCGCGCAGGCCAGGCTGAAGCCGATCTGGGAAGAGTTCGACGGCTGGAGCGAAAGCACGCAGGGCGCGCGCTCCTTCGCCGAGCTGCCGGCGACCTGCATCAAGTACGTGCGCCGCGTCGAGGAATTGGTCGGTTGCCCGGTGGCGCTGCTCAGCACCAGCCCGCAGCGCGAAGACACGATCCTGATGACGGACCCGTTCCGGGATTAGAATCATGGTCATCTCTTCCCCTGCGCGGAGTCCGCGCAGGGGAAGTGCCCTCGTCTTACGAGGGCGATGGGGTTCATGACCCCCTCCGCCCCTGCGGGGCACCTCCCCCGTCGCGCCTATGAAGGCGCTGAGACGGGGAGGAGAATGATGGGAGAGGAGTCCATGGGACACGGGTTCACGTCGCCGCCCGCTCACGCCGCCTTGTCCAAGTCCTTGTCCTCGCTGGCCGAATCCGGTGTCTCTGGCTTCGGGTCATGGGACACGGAATCGCGTGTTTCACGTCGCTGCTCCATCAGGAGCAGGAGCCGTTCGGCCAGCGCCGCCTCGTCGATCGGCGCCGGGACGGGACGGGCGCGGAGCGCCTCCAACTCGCGGCGCTCGGCGCGGTCCTCGGCGCGGCGGCGGTCGGCGTCCATCCGGTTCTGCACATGCATCAGCATCCGCGTATCGACCTTGCGCCGTTCGCCCACCTTCTTGCCTGCGTACAGGATCGGCTGCACCTCGACCTGGCCCGCCTGCAGGATGATGTCGTCGCCCAAGGAGCGGCTCCGCTGGGCAATCGCCTTGTCCCACAGCTCGGCGAACCCGGGCAGCTCGTCGCGCCAGCGGTAGAGCGTGCTGCGGCTGACCTGGGCGCGCGCGGCCGCCTCGGCCACGAGCCCGCACATCCCGAGGTGATAGCGAAAGGAGGCCCGCTTGCGGGCCGGCGTGCGCAGCCGCGCGGGATTGGTGAGCGCCTTGTCGCGCAAGGACTTGGGCGCCTGAGATTGGGGCGCCGACAGGGGCTCGTTCGCCGGCACAGCCGCGGGTGCGGCCGGCGCCGGCGGCGTTTCGCGGCCAAGCAGGCGATCGAGCGGATTGTAGTTCAGCCGCGGCACCGGCATGCGGTCCATGGCGCTCGGCGTCGGCGGCTTGGCCTCCTCCGCGGCCAGGATGCGCAGGCGCGTCAGCCCCATGTCGCGGAAGATCGACGGGATGTGGGATCCGTCGCCGTGGACCTCCCAGCGTTCGAGGGCTTCCTGTGCAGTCATTCGATCCTCCTGTGGTTCCTCGCTTTCGGCGACAGGAATATCAGAAGGATAGGAATAGTCAATAGGCTTATATAATAGGAAGGCATGTGCGCGTGCAGGCATTTTGCTGGCAGTCGTGCCTTTCGGACCGCGCCCACTCTACCGCCTAAGATAGTGATGAGAAGATCGGTGCTATCGGG
>Ga0209514_10009155_pt1 | contig 10977 bp, 9 predicted proteins | sample Subgrocontami58m_FD_187452 | JGI IMG/M metagenome (GOLD analysis project Ga0209514, IMG submission 187452) | Subsurface groundwater microbial communities from S. Glens Falls, New York, USA - GMW37 contaminated, 5.8 m (SPAdes) (version 3) | ecosystem: Environmental > Aquatic > Deep subsurface >...
CCCCCGGGGGACGGCTGTCGACCACGCGTGGCGGAACGGCATCCCCCGGGGGACGGCCGTCGACCACGCGTGGCAAGACCGCGCCAAGCGCCTCACGCTCCGCGCGCGGTCGGCGGTAGATCGCGAACCCGGCCACGAAGCGCAGCGGCGCCCGCCCCCGCTCCCCCTGCTCCCCCCGCTCCCCCTCGCCCCGCTCGCTCGACCCGCGGATCGCTCCCGCAGCCCTGCGGCGAGGCTCACGGAGGTCCGGGATGGCTCTCGGCCCGCGGCCCTCGCGGGCCGGGATCAGACTTCGTCGCCCCAAGAGGGCCGGACGTTCCGCTCGCGGTCCGCTTCCTCCCGCGCCTCTTGCCACCACTGATCGGCGAGTCGAACGACCTCCGGATCGACGAGCCGCGTCCGCACGGCCGCGTGCAGCGACTCATCCAGGCGGTGGATTTTCGCGAGACATACGAAGTCGGCCCAATCCTTGGCGCGACCGGACTTCGCCTTCAAGGCCAGCAGGTCGTTCAGGGCGGCGACGGCGATGGGATGCTTCGGGATCGTCGCGATCGCGCTCGGGGACGGAAAGCGCTCCTGACGGTTCGGATGAGTGCGTTCGCCTTCGACGCAGAGGTCGAGACCGGCGCCGCTGCCGAGGTGTCGCCAGCGTTCCAGCGACTCCTTGCGGAAGCGTCCGTCCGCCTCCAGAGCATGGACCAGGGACATCGCATCCTTGCGCGCAACCAGGAGGTCCACGTCCGCGGTCTGACGGACGTAGCCGTGGATTACGACCGCGATTCCTCCGATCAGGATCGGCGGCGTCGAGAGGCGCGCGACGACGTCCGCAAGGTCGAGGATCAGCCTGGCCTTGGGATCGTCGTTGGCGACGCCGTATTCGCCCGGGTTCAACAAGGACAGCATCCCCGCCGTGGCACGCAGGAGGTCTGAATCGATGCGGGTATCCGTCATCGGACGCACTTTCCCCGCGTGGGCATCGCCGGGGAACGACTTCGGCGGCAGAGAGCAGAGCCAAGGAACACGGTCCCCGCCTCGAGGATCAGGATAGCATTCGCGAGGCTGCGGTTCAACGTCGTCCCGGCCATGACCCCTCTACTTCGCCTGCGCCCCCCGCAGCACCTCGCGCACCTTCTCCAGCAGCTTCTCGGGCGGGAAGGGCTTTTGCAAGAAAGCCGCGCCGCGCGTCAGCCCGCCGAGTTGCAGGATCACGCTGTCGGTGTACCCGGAGATGAAGATCACCCGGGTGTCGGGCCGCAGCCGCGCGAGCCGGCGCGCGAGCTCGTCGCCGCTCACGTTGGGCATCACCACGTCGGTCACCAGCAGGTCGATCGCGCCCTCGTGCTCCTCCGCCAGGCGCAGGGCCTCGGCCCCGTCCCGCGCCGGCAGTACGCGTGCGCCCGCCTCGGTCAGCGCGTCCGCAAGGATGTGGCGCACCGCCTCGTCGTCCTCGGCGAGCAGGATCGTCGCGGACGTCACGTCCCCCGCGCCCGTCCCGCCGGCCCCCGACGTCCCCGCGGCCTCCTCCGGCTCGCAGCGCGACAGGTAGACCGTGAAGGTCGAGCCGCTCCCGACCTCGCTCTTCACGTCGATGTAGCCGCCGCTCTGGGTCACGATCCCGTACACCGTCGAGAGCCCCAGCCCCGTCCCCTTGCCCGCGTCCTTGGTGGTGAAGAAGGGCTCGAAGACGTGCGCCATCGTGGCCTCATCCATCCCCCGGCCGGTGTCCTGCACCTCGATCAGCACCAGCGGGCCCGGATTCGTGCCCAGCGCGTCCGGCAGCGGCGGCGCGTTCGGCCCGCCGGGATCCACTCCCCGCGTCAGGATCGTCAGGGTCCCGCCCGCGGGCATCGCGTCTCGGGAATTGACCACCAGATTGAGCAGCACCTGCTGCATCTGCCCCGGGTCGGCCTTGAAGTTCCCCACGGAGGGGTCGAGCGAGGTGAGCAATCGGATGTGCTCGCCGATCAGGCGCTGGAGCATGTCCTCCATGTCGAGCACCAGTTCGTTGGCGTCGAGCACCCGGGGCTGGAGGATCTGTCGGCGGCTGAAGGCGAGCAGTTGCTGGGTCAGCGAGGCGGCGCGCCGGCCCGCCTTGCGGATCTCGTCCACCCCCTTGCGCAGCGGCCCGGCGCCGGGCTCCAGGTGCGAGGACATCATGTCGCAGTAGCCGAAGATCGCGGTGAGCAGATTGTTGAAGTCGTGCGCGACCCCGCCGGCGAGCCGGCCGACCGCCTCCATCTTCTGCATCTGCTGCAGCTGCTCCTCGCGCACTTCCAGCGCCTGCTGCGCCGCCAGGGCCTCCCGCTGCATCTCCTCCAGCCGCAGCTTTTGCTGGCGCATCGCCGCGAGCAGCTCATATTGCTCCAGGATCAGGCCGGCCTGCCGGCAGACCGCGGCCAGCAGCGGCAGGTGGGGACGCGGGTCGACCTCCGGTCGGGTCTCGAGATAGACCGCGCCGAACACGCGCTCGCGGCCTTCCATGGGGACCGCGACCGCGGCGCCGCCGGACGGGAGGGCCATCGCGACCGCGGTGCCCGAGCGGCAACTGCGGTCGATCAGCGTCAGGTCGACCCGGATCGTCCCGCCCTGCGGCTCGCCCGCCGGGCGCCGGTGCAGCACCGGGACCAGGGTCTCCATGTTGGGGTTGTAGCGGCAGAGGACGACGCGCTCGCACGGGAGGAGGCTGTCGGCCGAACGCAGCAGGACCTCGAAGACGCTCTGGGCATCGGTCTGGCGCGAGATCTCCTGGATCACGTTGAGGGCGGAGAAGGCGCGCGCGGCCGCGACCGGGGCGTCGGTGGCGGCCCGCAGCCCCAGCTTGGGGTCGACTTCCGCCACCGGAGCGGGGGAGGGAAGCGGCATCTTGGCGGTCGGCGAGCGCGCGCCTTCGGTGGTGAACTCGATCCGGGTCCGCTCCTCCCGGCAGCGCGTGGGACAGAGAAACCGCAGGCGCAGGCCGCCGCAGCCGATCAGGTCGTTGTGCCAGAGCTGCCCGGTCTTGACCGACTCGCCGTTGACCTGGGTGCCGTTGCGGCTTTCCAGGTCCTCGATCTGCCAGCCGTTGCCCTCGCGCCGGACCCGGAAATGGACGCGCGAGACGCCGACATCGAAGAGCTGGAGGTCGCAAGAGGAGTCGCGGCCGGCGTGCACCTCGTCGAGGACGGTGACCGCGAAGCCGCGGTTTTCGCCGCTCTCCACGACGATCTCGGCGCGCGCCGCCCCGAGGATGGGCGGGGTGGGCGAACGGGCATCGGTCGACATCGGCGCTCACACGCTGGGAGCCTGTCGTCCCCGACGTCTCATTCGCAGAGAATTGTACCGCCGGGAGACCCGCACCCGCAACCGCTTTTTTCCCGCGGCCGGCGCGCACGGATCCTTTGTCGACGGGCGCTCGCGCTCCTATAATGTGCGGGCTATGAAGACGGTCGGCAATTCCGGTCATCGCGTCCTCTACGTCGAAGACGACCCGGACCTCGGGCGGCTGGTGCAGACGATCCTCGCCCGCGAAGGCATCGGCGTGGACCTGCTCGCCAGCGGCAAGGAGTTCCTGCGGACGCTGGCGGCCGGGCCGTACCCGGACGTCTGCCTGGTCGACCTGAACCTGCCCGACGCCTCGGGCCTGGAGCTGCTGGGCGCCCTGCGCCAGGCCCATCCCCACCTGCCGGCGATCGTGCTCACCGCGAGCGAGGCGGTGCAGGACGTGGTCGCGGCGATGAAGCTCGGGGCGGTCGACTACCTCAACAAGCCGATGGACCTGCAGCGCATCGTCGTGTCGGTGCGCAACGCCCTGCGCCTCGCCGAGGACCGCCGCGAGATCGCCCGCCTGCAGGCCGACCTGCGCGACGCCTACGCGCCCGAGCACCTGGTGGGCAGCTCCTCCGCGATGGAGCGGGTGCGCGAGTTGATCCGCAAGGCGGGCCCGAGCGACGTCGCGGTCCTGGTGCAGGGGGAGAGCGGAACCGGCAAGGAGCTGGTCGCGCGCGCGCTCCATTTCTGCAGCACCCGACGCGAAGGCCCCTTCATCCCGCTCAATTGCGCCGCGCTCTCGGAGTCGCTGGCCGAGAGCGAGCTGTTCGGTCACGAGAAAGGCGCCTTCACCGGGGCGATCGGGCGCCATCTCGGCCACTTCGAGCACGCCGATCACGGCACGATCTTCTTCGACGAGATCGGCGACATGCCCCAGCCCCTGCAGGCCAAGATCCTGCGCGCGATCCAGGAGCGGAAGTTCAAGCGCGTCGGCGGCGAGGCCGAGGTCGCGGTCGACGTGCGGGTGATCTGCGCGACCCACCAGGACCTGGACGAACTGGTGCGCAAGGGCCGCTTCCGGCAGGACCTCTTCTATCGGGTCAACGCCCTCACCATCGAGGTTCCGCCGCTGCGCCGCCGCGACCAGGACATTCCCGAACTGGCCGAACACTTCCTCTGCCGCACCTGCCGCCACCAGAAGCGCAACCCGGCGCGGTTCACGCCGGACGCGCTCTCCGTGCTCCAGCGCCACGCCTGGCCGGGGAACGTGCGCGAGCTCGAGCACGCGGTCGAACGGGCGATCCTGCTCAGCGAAGGTGAGACCATCCACTCGAACCACCTGCCGCCCGCGCTGCTCTTGCCGGAGACCGCGGACGAACGGACGCCGGAGAGCGGCAATCTCATCGAAGCCGTGGAGAACGTCGAGCGGAGCATGATCCTCGCCGCGCTCGAGCGCACCGGCTGGGTCAAGGCCCGCGCCGCGCGCGCCCTCGGCATCACCGAGCGCATGATTTCCTACAAGATGCTCAGCCTGGGCATCCGCCGCAACCCCACGCCGACGCAAGGATGAAGGCACGCCGATGACCGAGCCCTACGTGAAGATCACCCAAGCGGGCGCGATCGCCACCGTCACGCTCAATCGACCCGACAAGCTCAACGCGCTCTCGGGCGAGATGCTCGAGCAGTTGCGCCAGGCGCAGCAATCCACCGCCGCCGACCCCGCGGTCCGCGTGGTGGTGCTCACCGGCGCGGGTCGCGGCTTCTGCGCGGGCGGCGACCTCCACGAGATCCAGGACGGCCTCCAGCAGGGCGACCTCCAGCGCCTGCGCGGCTGGCTCGAGGTCGGCAAGCAGATCGTGCTCGGCTTTCGCGCCCTGCCCAAGCCCGTGATCGCCGCGATCAACGGAGTCGCCACCGGGGCGGGCTTCAACCTCGCGCTGGCTTGCGACCTCCGGGTCGCGGCCGAGGAGACCCATCTCGGGCAGACCTTCGTCCGGATCGGGCTCCACCCGGACTTCGGGGCGACCTGGTTCCTGCCGCGCCTGGTCGGGACTGCGCGTGCACTCGAGCTGCTCCTGACGGGGGAGATGATCGACGCGCGCGAGGCGCACCGGCTCGGCATCGTCAACCGGATCGTGCCCTCGGTGCAGCTCGAGCAGGCGGTGCGTTCGATCGCCGAGCGCCTGGCGGCGGGCCCGCCCCTGGTGTACGCCCGCGCCAAGCAGGCGGTGTACCGCTCGGAAGCCGAAGGCCTGGCCTCGGCGATGGACTTCGAATGCGAGGCCCAGCTCGCCTGCGTCGCTTCGGAGGACGCCCGCGAGGGCATCGGCGCCTTCCTCCACCGCCGCATCCCCAAGTTCCAGGGGAAGTGAGGTCGCGCGGTGAAGGCGATCCGGATCCACCGGCACGGCGGCCCCGAGGTGCTGCAGTTCGAGGAGACCGGCGATCCCCAACCGGGCGCGGGCGAGGTCCTCCTCGAAGTCCGCGCCGCGGCGCTCAACCACCTCGACCTGTTCGTGCGCCGGGGCATGCCCGGGGTCAAGGTCCCGTTTCCGCGCATCCTGGGCGCCGACGCCGCGGGGGTGGTGGCGGGGCTCGGCGAGGGCGCGGCGGGCGTCGCGGTCGGCGACCGGGTGCTGATCAACCCCGGGGTGAGCTGCGGCGAGTGCGAGTTCTGCGCCGGCGGCGAGGGCAGCCTTTGTCTGGTCTATCGCTTGTTCGGCGAGCACTGCGACGGGACCTACGCGCAACGGTTGGCGGTGCCGGCGCGCAATTGCTTTCCGATCCCGGCCGGGCTGTCCTTCGAGGAGGCGGCGGCGCTGCCGCTGGTCTCGCTCACCGCGTGGCGCATGCTGGTGACGCGCGCCCAGGTGAAAGCCGGGGAAGAGGTGCTGATCGTCGGCGCGGGCGCGGGAGTCGGCACCGCGGCGATCCAGATCGCCAAGGCTTGCGGGGCGCGGGTGATCGCCACCGCAGGCTCCGCGGCCAAGCTGGAGAAGGCGCGCGCGCTCGGCGCCGACGTGGGGATCAATCATGCCACGGATGCGTTCGACCAGGCGATCCGGGAGTTGACGGGCAAGCGCGGGGTCGACGTGGTGGTGGACTACGTCGGCAAGGAGACGTGGCAGAAGAGCCTGCGCAGCCTGCGGCGCGGCGGTCGGCTGGTGACCTGCGGGGCGACCACGGGCTTCGACCCGGTGGAGGACCTGCGGCACGTGTTCTACCGGCAGATTTCGATCCTGGGGTCGACGATGGGTTCCGGGAGGGAATTCCGCGACATGCTTCGCTGCGTAGAGCAGGGCAAGCTGCGCCCGGTGGTCGACCGGGTGCTGCCGCTGGAGCGTGCGGCCGAGGCGCACCGCGTGCTCGAGGCGCGCGAGAGCTTCGGGAAGGTCGTGTTGAGCGTGTAGGGCCTCGGCGGCGACCGCGACCGACGGAACTACGGATTGTACGGATTGGCCGGATTACCCGGATTGTCCAACGGCAGAAGGTGTGATTCCTCGCCAGATCGTCGAAGTGGGACAAGGCTGCCGGTGGGTAGTACGGATTTGACGGATTCTCCGGATGGTCCAGAGGCTGAGGGAGAGTCCTCGGGATGGTCGTCGCACCGGGCGGCGATGTTGTCGGGGGGTAACGCGAATCGACCGGGGAAAGGCCGGGAAGCCGGGAAGGGGTGCATGACCGCAGCTGCGCGAGACCGTGGCGTGTCGCTGTGACCGTCCCTGATGTCCACCGGACTCACAGCGGCCGTGCATCCGTGAAATCCGTGAAATCCGTAGTTTGGTCCTCCTTCGGCGGACCGCGCTCTCTGCAGTTGGCCGCCCGCAACTGCGGTCATGCACCCGCCGGGAAGGGCCACCTTGTCTGGCGCCGCCGGCCGGGGTAGAATGCCTCCCGTTGCGGGAAGGGAAACGGCATCATGGGCTGGTTCGCCACGGACGCGCGCATTGCGGAGCGCCTGCTGCGCGAGCGCATCGGGGACGCGGCGATTCTCCACACCATCACCGGCGTGGGCAAGCGCTGCCTCTTTTGCACGCGCGAGGCGGTCTGGCTGGTCACGTACCGGCAGTGGCTTCCCTTCCTGGCCGCGCGGGCGACCGCTGTGCGCTCGTTCCCGTTCCCGGGGATCATGGATCTGACGGTCGAGGAGCGCGGGGACGGGACCGTGTGTCGCCTCGGCCTCGCGACTTCCTCGGCCCATCTCCCCCCCGAGGGCGGCGTCCCGGACGCGCAGGCGATCCTCTTCGTCACGCTGCTCGCGCCGGGCTTCCGCGAGATGTTGAAGTCGATCCGCTACCTGGTGGAGTCGCGGCAATTCAAGGCTTCCTGGGAGGCGGGCGCGCCTCCCGGCGAGAGCGCGGTGGGAGGGTGAGGATGGAGATCCGGACGATCGCCGTGCTCGGAGCCGGCACCATGGGTGCGGGCATCGCCCATGTCAGCGCGCTCGGCGGGTATCAGACCCGCCTGTACGATGTTTCCGCTGAAGGGCTGGAGCGCGCGCGCGCGGGCATCGCCGCCAACCTGAGAAGAGGCGTCGAGAAGGGCAAGATCTCCGCCGCCGACGCGGAATCGGCCCTGGCGCGACTCGGCGTGGAGCCTGACCTGGTCAAGGCCGCGAGCACCGCAGACTTCGTGGTCGAGGCGGTCCCCGAGGAGATCGCGCTCAAGATCGATCTGGTCCGCCGTTTGAACTCCCTGGTGCGGCCGGACGTCATCTTTGCGTCGAATACCTCGGCGCTGAGCATCACGGAGCTGGGCGCGGCGAGCGGGCGCGCCGACCGGTTCATCGGCATGCACTTCTTCAACCCGGTGCACATGATGAAGCTGGTCGAGGTCATCCGCGGCCTGGAGTGCTCGCCGGCGACGCTCGCGGCCACGTTGGAGGTCGCCCGCCGGCTGGGCAAGGAGACGGTCGAGGTGCGGGAATCGCCGGGGTTCGTCACCAGCCGGATGAACGCGCTCATCGGCAACGAGGCGTTCGCCATGCTCCAGGAAGGAGTGGCCTCGGCCGAGGGGATCGACAAGGCGATCAAGCTGGGGCTGAACCACCCGATGGGACCGTTCGAGATGGTCGACCTGGTGGGGCTGGACGTGCGTCTGAGCATCCTCGAGTTCCTTCACCGCTCGCTCGGCGACCGCTTTCGCCCCAACCCGCTGCTCGTGCAACACGTGAAAGCCGGCCGGCTCGGGAAGAAGACCGGGCGCGGCGTGTACCGGTACGACTCGGACGGCAATCGGATTGCGTGAGATGGCCTGGCCCCGGTGGTTGGCTTTGCTTGCGCTGGCGCTGGCCGCGGCCGGGTGCAACATGGGCGGAAACCGGGGGCCCGAGCGCGGCGGCGGGGGCCTGGAGCTGAACCCGATCGCGGATAGCTCGCCCCTGCCTCCGGAGCGGCCGGCGGACGACGTCCTCCAGCCGCTGCTCGACACCCTGATCGCCGACCGCTGGTGGGGCCTCTATGCTGGGACCACGCGCATCGGCAAGTACCACCTGGTGGGGAAGAAAATCACCACCGCCGAGGGGGAGGGAATCGCGCTGACCGCGGAGGCCGTCCTCGAGACGCCGCCCCCGGTGTTGCGCCTGCAGTGGGAGGCCCGGTTCGCGCGCAACGGCATGCCGCTTTCGGTCACCGAGCGGGCCCAGGAGGAGAGCGAGCTGGGCACGCCCTCGCGCTCGACGACCTACGAGATCTCGGGGGGCCAGGTCCGCCGCGTGGAGGTCGACGGCGGGAGTGCGGCACGGGAGACGCTCTACCCGATTCCCGCCGACGCCGCGTTCCTGCTGCGCGGGATCGAGGGGTGCGAGATGTTCATGATCGCGGCCTCGGTCGCCCCCCTGGTGGGCCGCTCGTACGAGTATGCGGTGCCGCGCCCCGCCGGCGCCCAGCCGGTGCTGGTGTCGGTAGAGGACCGGGAGCCGGTCAAGGTGCGCGGCGAGAGCTTCGACTGCCTCCGTCTGAAGCTCGAGCAGGGCCCGGTGGCGCGACGGGTCTGGATGACCGACGAGCGCCGCGTGATGAAGTGGACCGAAATCGGCGCCGACGGCAAGGAGGGGATCACCGCGCTCGCCGGCAGCCCCGAGGAGGCGGAAAGCGATCTGGCCGACTCCGGCGACATGCCCGGACCGGAGGAGGCGCTGCTTGCCTTCGTCAAGGCGATCGCCAACCCGACTACGGAAGTGCTCGACCTGCTGTGCGACTATGACGCGCTCTATGGGAACTTCGTGCGCGGCGGGCGCGCCAAGGTGTCGCGCTCCGGCTTCGATTCGTGGTTCCGCAACCGGGTGCTCAACGACCCGAACCTCAAGATGTCGGTGCGCTCGATCGAGCTCCTGCGACCCCTGCTCCGGACCGTGGTCCGCGGACCGGTCGCCACGGTCGCCTTCACCGACGCGAAGTCCGGCAGCGACTTCTTCCGCTTCACGTTCCAGTTGACCGAGCACGGCTGGCTGGTGGTGAACGTGGAGCCGTAGCGCATTCGTGGGCGGGGCTTGCAGGACGGCGCGGAGGGGCCTTCGCGTGGTGGACCGACGGAACTACGGATTATACGGATTGGACGGATGGCACGGATTGTCCAACGGCAGAGGTGCGATTCCTCGCAAGATCGTCGAAGATGCGACGATGCATGGAACCAAGGCCCGGGTCGCGAGTCGTGGTCGTATCGCTTCGTGGGTGCTCCGTCGAGAACGAGAACGATTACGAGTACGCTAACGAGGCTAACGAGGCCGAGTACGAGCACGAGGACGCCCGCGCGTCGAACGGCACGGGTCCGACAACCGGCCGACGCAGTTTGGCAAGCAACCGGATAGGCATGGAACGGATGGGACGGACGGCGGACCCACGTCCGGCGGGGAATTGCGGGGCGCCTGCCGCTGTTGCTGGATGACGCGGCCGGCACGGACGGTCGCGGGTGCACGGGATCTGCGAATCGGAGCGATCAGAAGATGGACCGAAAGTCTGCGGCGGCCTTCGCGGCCGGATGTGTTCTTTCCCTCTGCGTGGCGCTGTCGGCGGACGAGCGTCAGATGCGGACGTTCCTCCTCGAGATCGACGGCAAGGAACAGGAGATCACCACCGGCCAGGAGATCTCCGTATCGTGCAGCCACGCCGAGGGGCAGGTGCATCGCATCGGCGCCGAGGAGAGCACGATGCAGCGGTTCGTCAAGCGGGGACTTCAGTTCGGGTATCCCAGCACCTGTACGCTGACCTACGACACCGCCGAGCAGGAGATGGCGGTGCAGGTGCGCCACCCGGCGGGGCCGGTCGTGCGGGTGAGCGCGGTTACGCGGGAGCTCGACCTGAAGGACGCGCTGGAGCGGCACGCCTCCTCGATCAAGATGCATCTGTCCCAGGGGGGAGCGGGTGACATCAAGGTCACCGAGGTCGTCTCCTCGCTGGGGGGCGCCGTGACCCCCGGCCGCCAGGTGACCTGCGTCCTGCTCGGGGAGCCGCGCGCGACCGAGATCTACTACCTTGCGCGGGGCGGACGCTCCTACACCGTGACCCTCGATTTCCCGCTGGAGAGGGCCGAGGCGGCGCAGGTGCTCTGGGGGGCGGTGGCGGAGTCGCTGCGCTTCGAGTAACTGCGCGCGGGAACGGTTCCGCACCCCCCCACGGATCGCCGGCCGTGCGGCGCGGCGGCATTCGTCTCGTTGCGGCGCTGCTCCGAGACTCTCCGTCGCATCGCCTCGCGGCTGCGGGCGGGCGCTTCGCCCGGCTCGGTCCAGAACCT
>Ga0209514_10009156_pt1 | contig 10977 bp, 10 predicted proteins | sample Subgrocontami58m_FD_187452 | JGI IMG/M metagenome (GOLD analysis project Ga0209514, IMG submission 187452) | Subsurface groundwater microbial communities from S. Glens Falls, New York, USA - GMW37 contaminated, 5.8 m (SPAdes) (version 3) | ecosystem: Environmental > Aquatic > Deep subsurface >...
AAAACATCAGGCGCTTACTGGCGTGGAGATCAGAAAAACCCACAGATGCAAAGAATCTATGGTCTGGCTTTTGAAACTAAGGAACAACTAGAAAAACACATCCAACTCCAAGAAGAATTAGCAAAACGCGACCACAGAGTTTTAGGTCCAAAACTTGGACTCTTCCTTTTCAACGAGCTTTCTCCAGGGATCCCTTTCTACACACCAAAAGGAACTATTGTCAGAAACGAACTTGAAAAGTTTGTTAGAGAAATTTCGTATGGCCCTGGATACAGCGAAGTAAAATTTCCACAAATGTTTGACGCTGAGCTATTCAAGACATCAGGACATTGGGAACATTTCAAAGACGATATGTTTACATTTAAAGTGGAGGGAAGAGACTTTGCCCTAAAGCCAATGAACTGTCCAGGACACATGCTTTACTTCAAACAAGGGCTTTATTCATACAAAGATCTTCCGGTTCGTCTTGCAGAATTAACAACTCTCTACCGCAACGAGCTATCAGGTGCCTTAGGTGGAATGACAAGAGTACGAGCTTTTGAACAAGATGATTGCCATATATACCTAAGTACAGATCAAGTGGCGGGAGAAGTCGCTGAGCTTCTGAAAAGAATAACTCGAGTATACAAAATCTTTGGTATGAAAGTCGGTGATGTGTTTCTTTCAACGAGACCAGAAAAATCAATGGGCACAAAAGAAGAATGGGCTGAAGCAGAGACTGCTTTAGCAGCAGCCCTCAAAAAAGCAAAATGGAAATATGAGTTAAACCCTGGAGATGGTGCTTTCTACGGTCCTAAGATTGATATGCAAGTCAATGATACTCTTGGAAGAAAATGGCAACTTGCAACAGTTCAGCTTGATTTCCAAAACCCACAACGTTTTGATTTAGAATACGTTGAAAAAGACGGAACAAAAAAACGCCCAATTGTCATTCACAGGGCCCTACTCGGGTCATTAGAACGTTTCCTCGCTATTCTAATTGAACAGTTTGCTGGAGCCTTCCCACTATGGCTTTCCCCTGTTCAAGTCTCAATCCTACCTATTTCAAAGAAGCAGAATAAATACGCGAGGGCTGTGGAAAAAGAGCTTCTAGGCCTTGTCCCGGGAGTGCGTTTAGAGGTAGATGACCGTGATGAATCAATCGGCAAGAAAATTCGTGAAGCACAGATGAACAAGTCCCCTTACATGCTCATTCTTGGGGAAAAAGAGATGAAATCTAAGAAAATATCAGTCAGAACCAGGGCCCAAAAAGACCTTGGGACTATGCTTTTAAAGAAGTTTGCCGATAAAATTAGACAAGAAATTTCAACGAAGAAGTAACAGTGATATACTTAAGGTGTTCCCCTTCAGGAGGACACCACTATGACCTCGCGGACGAACAACCGCTTCTACGGGAGGTGATCGTTCGAGCCCTCTCCGCTTAGGGCAGTACAAAAGCGGACGTCCACGAACGTGGTTCACGCCACACTCGGAGATCGTCCCATGGCTCGCAAGAAAGCCCGCCGCGACGTGCGGCGCAACCGCAAGCACTAGACCGCGAAGAAGAACGAAAACGGGCGTCAGCTGTAGTTCACAGTTGGCGCCCGTATCTTTTCTTTTCTCCCGTTATTTAACTACCACAGTTCCCTTCAAAGCTGGGTGCAAATGATCATGAAAAGCAAATGTTCCTGTTTGCGTGAACTGATATCTGAAATACTTACCAGTTTCAATTCCTTTTAAAGAATCAAATCCAGGTAGCCCAGTGTGTGTTGGATGTGGGTCTGATGCTGGCCAGTGCACTTTAGAATCTGTGTTTGTAAACTGAACGTAATCACCTTTTTGAATATTGATAGTGCTTGGAACAAAACCATCAGCTGTAATCTTAATCTCTACTACTTCTGGTGTTGGCACAGCTTCAACATCACTGCCATCTGAAAAATACGGTTGTGAGGTTTGGTCAGGAGCCGTCTTCTTAGCATCAGCAACTTCTGTATTTTCTGCTTGCTGATTTTGGGTATTCTCTGTTTGTTCGGTTGTGTTTGTTTCTTCATTGTTCTGAACCTTTGCATTACATCCTGCTGCCAAAAGAGCAAGCGCTACAAAAGCAATATATATTTTTTGTTTCATAGTATCCTTTCTTTTTAGGTGTAGGTATAATATACTAAGATTTGTAAAAAATCTATGTCTCTTAAAAAACTCCCAAAAATATTAGCAATTGTCGGGCCAACTGCAACCGGAAAATCAGACTGGGCGGTTTTCCTTGCAAAGAAGTTTAACGGTGAAGTGATCTCTGCAGATTCTAGACAAGTCTACAAAGGCATGGATTTGGGTAGTGGCAAAATATCAAAAAAAGAAATGCAGGGCGTTAAACACTACCTCCTTGATGTCGCCAGCCCAAAAAGCGCTGCTTACAATGTAACTAAGTTTAAAGTTCTTGCTGAAAAAGCAATTGCTCAAATCCTTAAAAACAAAAAACTGCCAATCATTTGTGGTGGCACTGGTTTTTGGGTTGATGCCCTTTGTAACAATCAAGCTTTTTCAGAAGTTCCACCAAACAAAGCTCTGCGCTTAAAACTCTCCAAAGAACCCGCAGAAAAACTTTTTTCCATGCTTTCAAAGCTTGATCCTAAAAGAGCACAGAACATTGATTCAAAGAACAAAAGAAGACTCATCCGCGCCCTTGAGATTATCAAAGCCTCAAAAGGTCCAGCTTACAGTAACCTTAAAAATCCTGCTAAATACAAAACACTCTACATTGGTTTAGACATGCCTATAGAAAAACTAATGCAGAAAATATCAAAGCGCTTAGATCTGCGCTTAAAAAAAGGAATGCTAAAAGAAATACAAAGACTTCACAAACAGGGAGTTTCCTGGAAAACCCTTGAAAACTTTGGTTTAGAATATCGTTTCGGTGCAGAGTACTTGCAAGGTAAAATATCTAAAGAACAAATGAAAGAGCTTCTTTTAATTGCAGTAAGGAAATATGCAAAAAGACAACGCACCTGGTTTAAGAGAAACAAAGAAATCCATTGGCTTGATCCTAACAAAAAAAGCAGCCTTACAAAGGCCACTTCTAAAACTAAGATCTTTTTAAAAGCAGCAGCTTAAGCTGCTGCTTTTTGTTCTTGCTCTGGTTGTTCCCCTCTTGCAAGCAGAGATTGGATTACTAAACTAACAACTCTTTTCTGATTCATGTTTAAATCTTCTCTGGAACGAAGAGCTTCAGTAATGAGGCGCTTTTGCTCAGCACTTTCACCGTCCCAGTAACTAATACCAAGATATGTAGCAACATTGTTTGCAATCATTTCTAAATCCCCATTTTTTGCTACAACGGCCCTGTCAAAATATTCTTTAATATCCCCTAAGACACGCGCCTTAAATTCAACCGGATCAGCTGGGTGTGGTCTGTAATCAGCCTTGTTTGGATCATATATATTTGTTGGATCTTCGGGTATTTCGCCTTCTTTAAACATATTTACTCCAATTTTTTCTTTAATATTTCATTAACAATGGCAGGATTGCCCTTACCTTTTAATTCTTTCATCGCCATACCAACTAAGAAACCAAAGGATTTTTGCTGGCCTGCTTTGTAATCCAAGACCGCTTTTTCATTAGCTTGGATAACTGAGTCAATAGCGCTTTCAATGGCAGCTGTGTCGCTAATCTGAGTTAGTCCTAAATCTTCAATGATGTGATCAGGCTCACCGCCATGTTCAAACATCTGTGCAAAAACTTGTTTAGCTGCTGTTACGCTGATTTTAGCATCTGCAATGTGTTTTAACAATTCCGCAAAGTTTTCCTGAGTAACACGGCTTTCTGAAGGGTTAATCTTGGCAGCATTTAAAAGCGCTGAGAAATCCTGCAAACACCAGTTCGCAGCCATTTTTACAAGCTTTAACAAATCTTCTTTAGAACGGTCTGCTTGAATCCAAGCTTGTATTTCAGAAACAACTTCTTCAAAATATTCTGTTAATTCTTTCCAATTAACAAGGTTTTGAATATCTTCATCAGGCAAAGCGTATTCTTCTTTAAAACGTAGTCGTTTTGCAGCAGGAAGTTCAGGCAAGGCAGCTTTAAGGTTAGAAACAAACTCATCAGAAAGATTTAACACTGGTAAATCTGGATCTGGGAAATATCTGTAATCATTTGCTTCTTCTTTGCTTCTTTGTTCAACTGTTTGCGATGCTTTTTCATTCCAACCCATGGTTACCTGTTTTGGAGTCTGTCCTTCAGAAAGCATTTGTATGTGTCGCTCTACCTCATATTCAATTGCTGCTTCTGCAAACTTGAAGGAATTGATGTTCTTAACCTCAACTTTGTAGTTTGGTAATTCTTGCTGTCCTGGTTTTCTAACAGAGATGTTTGGTTCTAAGCGCATGGTTCCTTTTTCCATGTCAGCACTACCTGCGCCAATGTATCTAACTATGTTTCTTAATTCTTCCAAGAAAATTCTTGCTTCTTTTGCAGAAGTAATATCAGGCTCTGTAACAATCTCCATCAAAGGAGTACCTGCACGGTTGTAATCCACCAAAGAATATCCTAAACCTTCTGGATGAACATTTTTACCAGCATCTTCTTCTAAATGCGCTCTGCGAATACGGACTCTTTTAACTTCACCATCAACGTTAATATCTAAATATCCGTGTTCTGCAATTGGTTTGTCATACTGAGAAATCTGATATCCCTTAGGAAGATCTGGATAAAAGTAAGACTTACGATCAAACTTAGAACTGCTCGCAATCTTGCAATTTAATGCAAGTCCTAGCAATGTTCCTAAACGGATTGCTTCTTTGTTTACAACCGGTAGTGTTCCTGGTTGTGCTGTACAAACCTCACAAATGTTTGTATTAGGAACAGTCTCATCCGGGTTATTCGGAGAATCACAAAACATCTTGCTCTTGGTTTTTAACTGCACGTGAATCTCAAGACCAATTACTGGGGTATATGAATTTGTGTTGTTCTTTTCTGTCATGCTATTCTCCGTACCCTTTAGGATACTTCTTGTGCCAATCAGTGATTGTCTGATATGCGTGTCCAATGTTGAAAACGTTTTGCTCACCCCACTGCTGTCCAATGATCTGTAAACCAACCGGCATTATGGCATCTCCATCCTCTGCTTTTGCAAAACCACAAGGAATTGAAAGTGCGGGAAGCCCTGCCATGGAAGCTGGAATGTTTAATTGATCTGCAATGTATCCAAACAAAGGATTGTCTTTAGCATTACCAATCTTTTGAGCAACATTAGGAACTGATGCGCAAACTAATGCATCAACTTTTTTAAAGACCTCATCAAATTCATTAACTAAAAGTCTTCGCACCTTTTGTGCTTTGAGATAGTAAGCGTCATAGTATCCAGCGGAAAGCGCGTAGGCTCCGGTTAAAATGCGACGCTTTGCTTCATCACCAAAACCCTCTTCACGACTTTGGTCATATATATCCAAAAGATCTTTCGCATCCTTAGAGCGATGTCCATATCTAATGCCATCAAAACGAGCAAGGTTTGAAGAAATTTCTGCAGGTGTAACTATGGCATAGACTAAAGAACCATATTTCGTAAGAGGCAGCGAAACTTCAATGATTTCAGCGCCAAGTTCTTTAAGCTTTGCAATTGCTTCGTGAATTCTAGCTTCTACTTCAGGCTGCATGCCTGGAATAAAGTATTCTTTAGGAACACCAATCTTTACTCCTTTTAAGTCAGAACGAAGATTTGCCGCATAGTTTGGTATTTCTTTAACACTGGTTGTTGAATCTTTCAAATCATGCCCTGAAAGAATCTCTGCGGTAATGGCAAGATCTTTAACACTTCTAGCAATTGTTCCGGGACTGTCATTTGAAGATGTCATGGCAATGACGCCATATCTTGAAACTCTGCCATATGTTGGTTTCCAACCACAAATTCCACATAGCGAAGCAGGCTGTCTAATTGAGCCTCCTGTTTCTGTAGCTAGTGCAAAAGGGACTAAACCTGCTGCAACAGCAGCTGCAGAGCCTCCTGATGAACCACCGGGGATTCTTGTAACATCCCAAGGATTCTTGCTTGGACCATATGCTGATGTTTCAGTTGATGAGCCGTGTGCAAATTCATCAAGATTTGTTTTACCAAGAAGAACGGCCTTTTCAGTGTTTAACTTTTCAATTGCAGTTGCATCAAATACCGGTACAAACTTGTCCAAAATCTTTGAAGACGCAGTTGTTCTAATGCCTTTAGTTGAAAACAAATCTTTGGCTGCATATGGGATACCAGTTAGAACAGAAGCATGTGGGTCTGATGCTAAAATCTTGTCTGCTTCTAAAGCTTGAGCCAAGGCTTCTTCTTCTGTAACTGTTAGAAAAGCATTTAAACCAGATGCTCCATCGTATTCTTTAATGCGCTTCAAAAAATATTTCGTCAGCTCAACAGACGAAATTTCTTTGTTGCGTAATTTTTCAGCTAACTCGCTGATTTCTAAAAAAGCTAATTCCATTACAAAATACTTTTAATCTTTAAAAAGTCATCTTTACGTTCAGGGAATGATGCTATGATTGCATCTCTGTACTCGCTTAATTTAGCGTGGTCTTCTCTTAAAACATTTTCAAGACCTGTAACCTGTGAAATTTCTTCAACACCCTCTGTGTTTACTTTTTCAAGCTCTGAAACATAGTCTAAAACAACAGAGAGTTCTTTTCGGAATTTCTCCACTTCCTCGTCCTTAAGCTTTATACGTGCTAAAGCTGCTATTTTTCTAACTTCTTCTGCTGTTAAAATCATGTTTTCGTAAAAATATTATACTACAAAAAGGCCTGGAATGGAACATCGAGCAGGCTATTCGACCTTTCATGTTACTGAGTTTTTGCGCCTTTAAATTTCTTCAAAATACCAGAGTTAAAGAGATAGTTTAAAGACTGTTGAGCCTCAAAACGTTGTTCTGCGAAAGCTATGAGCTTACTTACTAACACAACAGCTGAAATTCCAGCCTTACGCCAATTATGGTGATACAAGCTGCCTGGTAACGTATTAATTTCGTTAATATATATTTTTTCTAATTTACTGTTGATCAAAAAATCTATTCGAGCAATTCCCGAACAACCAATTGCTTTGTATGCCCCAAGACCAAGCTCTTTTACTTGTTTTGAAAGACTAACATCTATCTCTGCTGGTATCTGACTATATTGGGCATTAACACCTTGCGTTTTTCCGCTTGAAAGATACTTATCCTGGAAATCAAAAAATTCTGTTTTATTCAATGGTCTTTCTATTTCTGCTGTCTCCGGATTTTCATTACCCATTATTGGCAAAGTGACTTCAATTAAGTCTCCAATACCTTCTTCAACCAAAACTTTATTATCATAGTGTAAAGCAACCTCTATGGCATTAAGTAACTCCTGCTCATTTTTTACCTTAGAAATGCCTATACTTGAACCCAGGTGCACTGGTTTTACAAAAAGTGGAAAGTTTAACTTTTTTATTCGTTCTAAAATTTTTTGTTTATCTTTTTGCCATTCTGATTGTAAAAACCAAACATATGGTGCAACTAAAAATCCTTGATTTGAAAGTACCTCTTTAGTCATCGCCTTATCCATCGCTATGGCAGATGCAGCCATGTCACAACCTACAAATGGCACGTTTGCCATCTGCAACAAACCCATCAAGCTACCATCCTCACCGTTGGTGCCATGCATTGCCGGAAAAACAATGTCTATTTTTATAGATTTTTGGAGAACACCAGACCAAATTATCTGAAGACCGTTGTTTAATCCAAGATTTATTTTTTTAAACTTTGTTAGTTGCTTTTCAAAATCCGGTTGCTGAAAATGTTCCATCTCTTCAAACTCTGACTGACAATACCAATCTCCTTTTTTAGAAATATATACAGGCCAAATTGTATAACCGCCAAGCGCTTTCAAAGCTTGAATGATTGGCAGGTGTGCTGTGATAATAGAGACTTCATGCTCAGCGCTGCGACCACCGAAAATTACGGCTATATTCTTCATATTCTAATTATACCATTAACTAAATGTATTGATCTGGCCAGTCATTTTGCAATATAACAAGGTCACCCTGGACTGTTATCTGTGGTAGTGCCGCGTAAGCTTTTAAAGCATCATCAAACCAAATGACATCACCAGTGTATCCTGCTTTTTGAAGTCCTGCATAAATATCAGGAGTTACGGAATTACGAATCAGAATAACTTTTTCTATACCTGCCTCTGATAACAGTCGCCCAATTTCTTGATGAATTTCTGCTGAACGAGTACCCATCTCTACCAAGCCAGGAGTAACGTAAAACCTTTGATGTCCTTTAATACTAGCCAAAAAATCTATCGCTGCTTTAACACCAGTTGGATTACCGTTATAGCTATCATCTATTGTTACAACACCTGAACTGTCAATTGTTGGTTGCATTCGGTGTTCAAAAGGTTTTGTTTTAGCAATACCTTTTTTAATCTCTGCAACGCTTAAGCCCAATTTTAAAGCAATATCAATGCTGACAAGTAGTGGCCCAATTTGATGTAAACCTAAAAGATTGCTTTCTAAACTAACAGTATCCCCTGACAAATCTCCAGGAGGTAGAAGATCAAAACTTGTACCTTTTAAAGATGTGCTTGCATTTGAAACTTTCAAATCTGCCAAACCATTTCTGTTATATGCTAAGTATTTTTGGTTTATTTGTTTATCCAAAAAATTTAAAACATTCTTGTCCTCAACATTTACATACAGCGCCTTATCTTTTAACCAATCTGCTAGTTCAAAAATGGTTTTTGTAGTTCTTTCTAAACTCTTAAACTTTACCAAATGTGCTTCATTAACCCCGGTAATAACTCCGGCGTCAGGGTTTGTTAAATGACAAAGTTTAGCAATATCTCCAGGGTAGTACTCACCCATTTCAAAAATCAAAACTTCTTCATCCCCTTTTAAACCCAAAATGAACTTGCTGATACCCAAAGGAGTATTGTAATTAGCAGGGGCTGCTGCTACTTTCTTGCCTTCTGACACAACTGTTCTAATTATTTCACGCATTGTTGTTTTGCCATAACTTCCAGCAATTGCTATACGGTATGCTTTGTGCTTTGAAAGTTTCTTCTTTGCCTTCGCTATTATTCTGTATTCTAAAGGCAACTGAAATATATTGATCACTAAAACCAGCAACGAAAAAAGATATGGAAAAAAGAGTGGCACAAGCAGCAAACCAATTACTAAAAATGGTAAGTTAAAACTATCTCTAGAAAACACCAAAACCAAAACCATCAAATGCATAGCTAATAACAACGCCCAAGCGCCTATTAAAATGAGCATTGCTTTTGATGTTTTAACCAAACTCTTTCGTTTAGCAACTTTACTGAAGTCTAGAACTCGCCAATACCAAGCAAAAAAATCTCCAAGCCTATATTCGCTAACCTGGAACATGTACACAAGATTCTTCGGAAAACTTAAACTGTAACGAGATATAAATCGTTTCATCTGCAAAACTCCTTTATTAACTCTGTTACTGCTTCTGGTTCTTGTTGATGCACATAATGACCACGATTTTCAAAAACTCTTAACTGCGCCTGCTTCATTGAGCCTGACAAAAACTTGGCATCTGCCAAAGGCGTAGACTTATCATCTGCACCCCAAATTAAGAGTGTAGGAACAGCAACTTCTTTCACTAAATTGGAAAGGTCTTCTGAGATGACCTTAAGAAATATACTAGATAACGAAGAGGAACTTAAATAATCACTACCCGCAAATGCATAAAGTTTTTCTCTCATTTTTTTTCTTAACAAAGAGAACGGCGGTATGACTGCTAATAACTTACCTGATTTAGCAATCAAATTAAACACCATATTTCTTGCTTGGTTAACTCTTGAAACACCAGCAGATGCAATCAAAACTATTTTTTTTGCTGATAATCTTTTTTGCGCCAAAGCCTTCAATATGATCCGACCACCGAAAGAGTGTCCAACAATATACTCTGGATTGATATTTATTTTCTCAATAAAAGACCTGACAAATTCAATATAGTCATCTAGAGACCAATCTTTTGGTGGTAATTCTGTTTGACCAAAACCAGGCAGATCCAGCCTAACAATGCGGTATGTTTCTATCAAAGGATCAACGATTGAATCAAAACTATGCAAACTATCCTGCCATCCATGAAAGAACAAAATCACAGGGCCATTACCCTGATCTGTATACTCAGTAGCTATGCCATTTACTATGACTTTCATTTTGCTCCCATATCCTTTTGATACAAAGCATCTAACTGCTTCCTTAATTCTTCTGAAGCAACCAATTTTGTCTTTTTATCTAAACTTAACAAGACCCTTAAAACTCTTTCATTAACAGGTCTTACACCCCTTAAAAACACAAAAGCATTGTTTTCATTCAAAACATTAGCAGCTTCCCAAGAGAGATGTTCAACACCATCAAGATTAACAATTCCGGGGTACTTAGAAATGACAGCAGCAGCTTCTGGATCATTAAGCTCCTTTAAAAAGCTTAAATCCATTTCCGGACGCGGTGTTTCCCCTATTCTTTTCCCCATGTAATGCATGTATATTTCATGTGCCATCTCTGCGTTAAAGACACCGCTTTCTGTGTACTGGTCTCTGATTGGTCTACTCGCGCGAACAATGGCTAAAGCTTCTGCTTTTGCCTGTTCTGCTTTTTCAAGTTCTAGTCTTGCCTGTTCATCTTTAAAAAGATCCATTTGGTCTGTTTCTGCATTACCATCAGGATATAGCCGGATGATATCTGGATCTTCAGGATCTGGGGCAAATTGTCTTTCTGTGGTTGTCTTCATATATATATTAAATATATCTTTAAAGGGGTTAATAATCAACGGGCAGGGTTAGGAATTTAATAAAGCTGTCTGGTCTAAAACCTTTGCTTTGAAAAGAGCGCGCTAACTGCTCTTTAGTTTTCCTCGAGGACTGCTTAAAAACTCTTTGAGCTATCTCTGCTTCTTTCTTAACACTGAAACCTTTAAGCAGTCTGGATATTTCTTTGGCATCTATTTTTTTAAGCATCAGTTTCCT
>Ga0209514_10009158_pt1 | contig 10975 bp, 10 predicted proteins | sample Subgrocontami58m_FD_187452 | JGI IMG/M metagenome (GOLD analysis project Ga0209514, IMG submission 187452) | Subsurface groundwater microbial communities from S. Glens Falls, New York, USA - GMW37 contaminated, 5.8 m (SPAdes) (version 3) | ecosystem: Environmental > Aquatic > Deep subsurface >...
AAGGAGGGGTTGGGGCCCCTCCGCCCCAACACCGGCGCGCCTTGCGCTGCATCCCAAATTGCCCTCGTCGCGCTCATGTGCTGAATGTCAACAGACCCTAAGACCGACACCGCGAAGATGCCCTGCGACCTCTTCGATCTGAAACGGCCGCTTTGTCACTCACTCTGCACGTGCTAACACCATGCGCGCACCTTGATATTGGGTTTGCATAGGTGTCGTAATTTGAAGATGGAATCACGAGCAAGCATGTTGGCTGCCAGTTTGCCCGGCTTAGTTTGAGTCTGAATTTGCGGCCCGCTTCTTGACAATTGTCATGCCTTGACCGGGGAGCCTTTGCTGTAATATGGGGAAAAAGATGGGCGCAGATAATCCGCTGTTTCCTTGCTTTTCCTCGTGCTTCCTTTCGAATGGAGTTCACAATGAAGATCAAGAAGCTTTGTCTCGCACTTGCCGCTGCCTGCGCGTTGTGCGCGGCGAGCGCGCACGCCGCCACCGAAATCCAATGGTGGCACTCGATGACCGGCGCCCTGGGCGATCAAGTCAACGCCATTGCGAACAAATTCAACGCTTCGCAATCGACCTACAAAGTCGTGACGGTATATAAGGGCGGCTATGACGAGTCGATGACCGCGGCGGTCGCCGCGTTCCGTTCCGGCAAGGCCCCGCATATCCTGCAGGTGTTTGAAGTCGGCACCGCCACCATGATGGCGGCGAAGAAAGCGATCAAGCCGGTGTACGAGGTGATGGCGCAGGCGGGCGAGAAATTCGATCCGAAATCGTATATGCCGGCCGTCACGAGCTATTACAGCGACACGCAGGGCCGCATGCTGTCGATGCCGTTCAACAGCTCCACCCCGGTGTTCTTCTACAACAAGGATGCGTTCAAGAAGGCGGGCCTGGATACCAGCAAACCGCCCAAGACCTGGGACGAGGTGCAGGAAGTAGCGAGTAAGCTCAAGGACGCAGGCATCGCCTGCCCGTTCACCAGCGCGTGGCAGTCCTGGGTGCAACTGGAGACCATGAGCGCCTGGCATAACCAGGAATTTGCCACCAAGCAGAATGGCTTCGGCGGCATGGATACGAAACTCGTATTCAACAATGCGATCATAGTGCGGCACATCGCCAAGCTCTCCTCCTGGGCCAAGTCTGGCCTGTTCACCTACGGCGGCCGCGGCAACCAAGGGGATGCGAAGTTCTACGGCGGTGACTGTGCCATGGCTACCGCTTCTTCGGCGGCCTACGCTAACGTCAAGCGCAATGCCAAGTTCGAATTCGGCGTGTCGCAGCTGCCCTACTACGACGATGTCAAAGGCGCGCCGCAGAATACGATCATCGGCGGCGCCAGCCTGTGGGTGATGGCGGGCAAGAAACCGGCCGAGTACAAGGGCGTGGCGAAATTCTTCAGCTTCATGTCGTCGCCGCAAATCCAGGCCGAATGGCACCAGAATACCGGCTACGTGCCGATCACCAAGGCCGCCTACGAGCTTACCAAGAAGCAGGGCTTCTACGACGCGAATCCCGGCACCGACATCGCGATCCAGCAACTGCTGCTGAAGAACCCGACCAAGGACTCCAAGGGCATACGCCTGGGCAATTTCGTCCAGATCCGCAGCATCATCGACGAGGAACTGGAATCCGTGTGGAGCCAGAAGAAGTCGCCCAAGGCTGCGCTGGACACGGCGGTCGAGCGCGGCAACGCCGAGTTGCGCAAATTCGAGCGCGCCAACAAGGCGGGCGGGCGCTGAACCCGGTCCGGCCGAACCTTTGACGAACGGCCCCCGGGGGCCGTTCGTCGTTTCGCATGGAAAAGCGCACACAGTTCCCCGTAGGCTGGCTGCCCTATGCGTTGGTCGCGCCGCAGCTTGCGATCACCATCGTGTTTTTCATCTGGCCCGCGGCGCAGGCGCTGTGGCAATCCATGCTGGTGCAAGATGCCTTCGGCATCAACACGGAATTCGTCTGGTTCGAAAACTTCGGCGTGCTGTTCGCAGACGAGACCTACGTCGAGTCGTTTAGAGTTACGGCGCTGTTCTCCGTGCTCGTGGCCAGCTTCGCCCTCAGCATCGCGCTCGTGCTCGCCGCGTGCTGCGACCATATACTGCGCGGAGCCAAGGCGTACCAGACACTGATCATCTGGCCCTACGCCGTGGCACCGGCGATCGCAGCGGTGCTTTGGGCCTTCATGTTCAATCCCACTGTCGGTATCGTCGCCTACGGACTGAAAAGCATCGGCTACGACTGGAACCATCAACTCAACGGCGGACAGGCGATGACCCTGGTCGTGATCTCCTCTTTGTTCAAACAGATACCGTACAACTTCCTCTTCTTCCTCGCCGGCCTGCAGTCGATCCCGAAATCGCTGATCGAGGCCGCCGCCATCGATGGCGCGGGGCCGGTGAAGCGCTTTGTGACCATCGACTTCCCGCTGCTGTCGCCGACCTCGTTCTTCCTTTTGGTGGTGAACCTCGTCTACGCGTTTTTCGACACCTTCGGCATCATCGATGCAGCCACGCAGGGCGGACCGTCCAGGTCGACCACGACCCTCGTATACAAGGTATTCCACGACGGCTTCAAGGGCCTGGACCTGGGCGGCTCCGCGGCGCAGTCGGTAATCCTGATGACGATCGTGATCTCGCTCACCGTGGTGCAGTTCCGCTACATCGAGCGCAAGGTGCAGTACTGATGATAGAGAACCGCCCCGGGCTCACTTTTTTCTGCCATGCGTTCCTGGTAGCAAGCATCGCGGTGATAGCTTTCCCGCTGTATATCGCCTTCGTCGCCTCGACGCATACGGCCGAGCGCATGTTTGAGATTCCGATACCGCTCTTGCCGGGCGGCGAGTTGCTGCACAATTACGCCACGGTGCTGACGCAGGGCGTCGCCGGCGCCAGCACCGCGCCGGTCGGCAGGATGATGTTCAACAGCCTGGTGATGGCGCTCACCATTGCGTTCGGCAAGATCGCGATATCGATCCTATCGGCGTTCGCCATCGTCTACTTTCGCTTCCCGCTGAAGTACTTTTTCTTCTGGATGATATTCATCACGCTGATGCTGCCGGTGGAGGTGCGCATCCTGCCGACCTACAAGGTGGTGGCGGACCTCGGTCTCCTCGATACTTACGCCGGCCTCACGGTGCCGCTGATCGCCTCGGCTACAGCCACATTCCTATTCCGCCAGTTCTTCCTCACCATCCCGGACGAACTCATGGAGGCCGCGCGCATCGACGGCGCGAGTGCGCTGCGCTTTTTCTGGGACATCGTACTGCCACTGTCGAAGACCAATATTGCGGCGCTGTTCGTGATCCTGTTCATCTACGGCTGGAACCAGTACCTGTGGCCGCTCCTGGTGACGACGCAGGAGGACATGTACACCGTGGTGATCGGCATCAAGCGCATGATCCCCGGTGGCGACGCCTCGGTGGACTGGAACCTCGTCATGGCAACGGCCATGCTCGCGCTCGCGCCGCCGGCGCTGGTGGTGCTCGCGATGCAGCGCTGGTTCGTCAAGGGGCTGGTGGATACGGAGAAATAGACGCGGATGGCCGTGTCTCAATGCACAACATGCACGATGTGTTACGCAAATATTGGCGTGTGCCTTGCCCAGAATTGCGCGCTGCGCGCGCCAACCGTGTCTGCTGTACGGATAAAAAGACATCCGTACAGCAGACGCGGTTATGATTAAAACCCAATGACAGTGTCTGGTTTTCAGTCAAGATCCCCGATTGCGCACGAATGGCTTTTTCATTCGTGCGCAATCGGGGATCCGCGCGGACGGGCCGCCGGCCGCGCAAGATAGTCGCAGACCAAAACAATAGGGAACGCGCTCTAATTCGCCACACACAACAATGGCAAGACTCGAACTGCGCAACGTCAGGAAAAGCTTCGGCAGCCTGGAAATAATCAAGGGCGTGTCCGCAGATATCGCCAACGGCGAATTCGTGGTCATCGTCGGGCCCTCGGGCTGCGGCAAATCGACGCTGTTACGCATGGTCGCGGGCCTGGAAGCGATCACCAGCGGCGAGATCCTCATCGGAGACCGTGTGGTAAACGATCTCGAGCCCAAGGACCGCGACATCGCCATGGTGTTCCAGAACTATGCGCTCTACCCGCATATGAGCGTATACGCCAACATGGCTTACGGTCTCAAGATCCGCGGCTTCGCCAAAGACGACATCGAGACGCGGGTGCAGCGCGCGGCGAAAATCCTGGAACTCGGGGATCTGCTCACGCGCAAGCCGCGCGAACTCTCCGGCGGGCAGCGCCAGCGCGTGGCCATGGGCCGCGCCATCGTGCGCGAGCCGGCCGTATTCCTTTTCGACGAGCCGCTGTCGAACCTGGACGCGAAGCTGCGCGTGCAAATGCGCCTGGAAATCCAGAAGCTGCACCGCAGCCTCGGCACCACCAGCGTGTATGTGACCCACGACCAGGTCGAGGCGATGACGCTCGCCGAGCGCATGATCGTCATGAGCGCAGGCCGCACCGAACAGGTCGGCGCTCCGACCGAGGTTTATCAGCACCCGGCGACCCAGTTTGTCGCCGGTTTCATCGGCTCGCCGGCGATGAACTTCCTGCGCGGCCGAGCCGACGCCGGCGGGCTCACGCTTGGCGACGGCGCGCACCTGGCCGTACCCGTGCCCACGGCGCTGGCAGGGCGCGAACTCGTGCTCGGCGTCCGACCCGAGCACCTTGAGGTGTGCGCGTCGAGCGAGGCTCTATTCACCCTGCGCACTGAAATGCGCGAAATGTTAGGCGCAGACACCCTGGTGCACGGATTGTTCGGCAAAGAGTTGCTCGTCGCGCGCCTGTCGGCCGCGGAGCATCCCGCGCCAGGACAAGCGCTGCCCCTGCGCCCCCTGCCGGGATGTCTGCACTGGTTCGATGCCGCGAGCGGCGCACGGCTCGAGGCAGTATGAAACCCTGGCCGTATCCGCGCATTATCGCCCACCGCGGCGGCGGCACGCTCGCGCCGGAGAACACGCTCGCCGCCCTGCGCAAGGCCAAGGCGCTTAGCTTCGCTGGCGTCGAGTTCGATGTCATGCTCGCCGGCGATGCCACACCGATCCTGATGCACGACGAGACGCTTGATCGCACCACCGGCGGCAGCGGCGCGATCGCGCAAACCGCGTTTGCCGCGATGCGCTCGCTCGACGCCGGCGGCTGGTTCGCGCCGCAATACGCGGGGGAGCCGGTACCGAGCTTCGAGCGCGCGGGGAAGCTATGCGTTGAGCTTGGGCTCTGGGCCGATGTCGAGATCAAGCCGGCCAAGGGTTACGACGCCGCAACCGGCAAGGCCGCCGCGCTTGCGGCGATGGAACTCTGGCGTGATGCGCCGCTGCCGCCGCTCCTGTCCTCGTTTCGGCCCGAAGCGCTCTCCGCCGCCAGGGAAGCCGCGCCGCAACTCGCGCGCGGCGCACTGACAAGAAGCATTCCGCCCGATTGGCAACAGCGGCTGCAGGATCTGGACTGCGTGTCGCTACACTGCGACTATCGCATGTTGCTGCCGCAGCAGGTGCGCGCGGTGCGCGACGCGGGTTACTGGATGCTGTGCTACACGGTCAACGATCCGGCGATCGCGCGCGTGCTGTTCGACTGGGGCGTGGATGCCATCGTCACTGACCGGCTGGACCTGATCGCGCCCGATTTTCGCTAGCGGCGCCGGATTACTGCGTATCGCAGTTTCGCGTTGGACTTCCGTCCATCGGGACCAGGATCTTTGCGTATACCGACTGCTCTTCTCGCATTGCGCAACCTCCAAGAACATTTGCCACCGTCGCACCCAGGTGCGAAAAAGTGTCGCCGCTACCTGCCTGCACATTTTTGACCAAAGTCAACAAAGTCAAGGATGTTGCCCGCAGTGCGGGCTGTTTCCCAACGGCTGAATCGTCCCTTGGTCTGGTAGTACAAGAATGGCTAAGAACCCATGACAACAGTCATGTTGTTCCGGCCCGATTTCGAGGAGCACGCAAGGAGCCGCGTGGGAAAGGAAGGGTCCCGCCTCTTCCGCGGCCTCTCGTCTTGTTGCAGACTCTAAGGACGGAGCTGGAGAGCATTTCCCGCGGTTTGCGTCAGGGAAACCAACATTTCGCGCAGAGACGCTATCGCGAACGGTTCGATCTCGCTAGACTTGCATTCTTGCCAGGGAGGAAACCCTGCGCATTGCCGCCCGAGCAAGCTATTGATACTTAGGATGTCCGAGATATGAACGAACGATTCGAACCCGCTTCAAATGACAGCGCCCCAGAGGCGCAGGATCGGATAGCCGGCGAAGCCGCGCGCTGGGAAAAGGAGCGCTATGCCGCTGCGATGGCGGACCATCCGGAACGCCGTCCTTTCGTCACCGATGTCGGCATCAAGGTAAAGCCGCTATATACGCCGGCCGATCTTGCCGAGAGCGGCTTCGACTACCTGTCCGATCTCGGATTTCCGGGCGAGTATCCGTTTACGCGCGGCGAACGCGTCGGCATGAACCGCACCGAGCCGTTTGTCGTCTCGGCCTATTCAGGTTTTGGCGAGGCGAGCGAGTGCAACAAACGCTTTCACAAGCTGCTCGGGTGGGGCGCGGAGCAGATCCTGATCGCGCTCGACCTGCCCACGCAGTGCGGATACGACTCGGACCATGTGATGGCGACCGCGGAAGTCGGGCAGGTCGGGGTCGCGCTGTCCTCGCTCGCGGACATGGAAGCGCTGTTCGACGGCATTGCGATCGAAAAGGTCAAGCGCATCGGCACCCTCGGCAATTCGATCGGGCCTATCGTGCTCGCGATGTTCGCCGCGCTGGGCGAGCGGCGCGGGCTCAAGCCGGCCGATTACACGGTCAACCTGCAAAACGATCCGCTCAAGGAATACATCGCGCGCGGCACGCAGATCCTGCCGGCCGCGCCCGCGGCGCAGCTCGCGGCCGATTGTGTCGCCTGGTGCGTCGATCATGCGCCAGGCTGGTCGCCATTGACCGTTTGCGTCAACCACCTCAATGCGGGCGGTGCCGGATCGAGCCGCGCGACGGCGATCGCGCTCGCCAATGCGATCCATTACATTGACCTGCTGCTCGCCAAAGGCTATGCGATCGACCAGGTCGCGCCGCTATTGCACATGTTCCCCGATGAGCGGCACGATTTCTTTGTCACCATCGCCAATCTGCGCGCGCTGCGGCGCGTGTGGGCGCGTCTGATGAAACAAAGGTTCGGCGCGACCAAGTCCGAAGCGATGGCCTTGCGCACGACCGTCTATGGCCACGGCCAGGAGGCGCTGGCGGAGCCGCTCAACAACATTGCGCGCATCGCCTACGGCACCCTGGGCTACGTGCTCGGCGGCGCATCCTACGTGTACATCGCCGCCTACGATGAAGCGGTATCGACGCCGACGGAGGATTCGATCCGCGTCGCGCTGCGTACCGAGGAAATCATCGCTCACGAGCATGGGTTCACCGATACCATCGATCCGCTCGGCGGCTCCTATTTCGTCGAATCGCTCACCGGCAAGGTCGAGGCGCAGATACTCGCGGCGCTAGCCGAAGCCGAGGCGGCAGGCGGTGCGCTGCGGGTAATCGACGGCGGTTTGGGGCGCAGGTGGATGGCCGAGGGCGCGGTGCGGCGCCAGCGCGCAGTTGATTCCGGCGACCGGCCCTGGGTGACGGTCAACATGTGGCCGCAGCAGCCAAACGTTCCGCACACCGCATTCCGCATCGCCCCGGAGACGACGCGCTGCCAGATCGAGCGCCTGCGCCAGGTCAGGGAGAGCCGCAACGCGGAGCGCGTGCGCAACGCGTTGATTGCGGTAGACGACGCCTGCCGCAGCGGCGACAATATGGTCGCGGCGACGCTGGAGGCGGTCAAGGCATACGCGACCGTCGGTGAAATCGCCGAACGCTGGCGCAGCCATTACGGGGAATTTTCCCCCTCCACGGATTATTGATTGATTTTGATCGGAAATGAACATGTCTGAAAAAAGCAAAATGCGCGTACTGGTCGCGAAAGTCGGCCTGGACGGCCACGACGTCGGCGCGCGGGTCGTAGCGCGTGGACTGCTGGACGCGGGTATGGAGGTCATCTACACGGGCCTGCGGCGCACGCCGGAGCAGGTCGTGCGCGCGGCGCTCGAAGAAGACGTCGACGTGATCGGGATCAGCATACTTTCGGGCGCCCACCTTGCCCACCTGTCGAAGATCCGGCGTCTGCTCGACGAGCAGGGCGCGGCCGAACTACCCATCATCGCGGGCGGCGTGATTCCGCAGGAAGACATTCCGCTCTTGAAGGATGCCGGCATCAGCCGCGTATTCCTGTCCGGAACGCCGATTGCCGAGATCGCCGACTACATCAGCCACATCAGGGACCAGGCATGAATGCAGAGCCGCTATCCCGCGTCCTCGCCCTATGCGCCGCGATGACCTCGATCAACTGGTTGCGCGGCGAAGGCGCAGGGGCGCGCGCGAATTGCGCCGGCCTGGGCCAAGCCGATACAGGAGCGCCCGCGTGAACGATCGCCTCGCCACCATCGATATCCGCCGCACCGCGCGCACCATCAGCGCGGTGGAGAACCGGCGTGAGGACGCCGACGAAATCGTGCGCCGTGCCTATCGCGCCGCGCGCCACGTGCCGGTGGTCGGCATCACCGGCCCGCCAGGCGCCGGAAAGTCGACGCTGGTCGACTGGCTGGCGGTGCAATGGGCCGAACGCGGAGAGAACGTCGCGGTGCTGGCAGTCGACCCTTCCAGCCCGTTTACCGGGGGCGCGGTACTTGGCGACCGATTTCGCATGGAGCGCGCCGCTTCGCATCCGCGCGTGTATATGCGCAGCCTCGCGTCGCGCGGGCAACTCGGCGGCCTCGGGACCACCACGACAGACATCGTGGTGGTGCTCGGCGATCTGGGCTTCGATCGCGTGCTGCTGGAGACCGTCGGTGCCGGTCAGACCGACGTTTCGGTCGGCATGGTCGCCGATGCAGTCCTGGTGGTGACGGTGCCTGGCCTGGGGGACCAGATCCAGGCATCCAAGGCCGGCATACTCGAGATAGGCGACCTGTATGTCATCAACAAGTGCGATCTTCCCGGCGCTCAGGCGGTGGCGTCGCATCTCGAGGCTAACCTCGATCTCGTCTATCCTGGTCCGCCGGGGCGCAATGCCGCGCGCGCCGCGGAAGTCGCGCCGCACGGCAACGAGGCACAGCGACGGCGCCATGGGGATGCGACGGACGCGCTCGGCTTCTGGCGGCCGCCCGTAATGCTGACCTCGGCGCGCGATGGCGGTGGCGTCCCCGATTTGGTCAAGACCGCGGATGATTTCCTTGCCTGGTCGCGCGAGACCGGCCGCTACAGCGTTCGGGTGGCTGAGCGCCTGCGCTCCCAGGTGCTGCGAACGACCGAGGGACGGCTGATGCAGCTTTGCCTTTCGGCCGGGAAGGAGCGCGACCTCCATCTCGCAGCGCTGGTCGAAGCGGTCGCGCTCGGCAGCGCGAGCCCGGAGGAGGCCGCGGCGCGCCTGATCGGAAACCTGCTGCAAAGAGGGCAGTAAACGAACCGAAGCGCAGGCTAGCGTCCCGCGCCGGTCAGGTGCCTGCGCCCTGTTTCATTCGCTCCAGAAAAGGCGTGAGCAGATCGATGGGCAACGGAAACACGATGGTCGTATTCTTGTCGGCGCCGATGACCGTCAGCGTCTCGAGATAACGCAACTGGATGGCCTGCGGCTCCTGCGACAGCACCCTCGCCGCCTGGAACAGTTTCTCCGATGCCTGCAATTCGCCCTCCGCGTGAATCACCTTGGCGCGGCGTTCGCGCTCGGCTTCGGCCTGGCGCGCGATCGCCCGGATCATGGACTCGGTCAGGTCGACTTGCTTGATTTCGACGTTGGTGACCTTGATGCCCCAAGTATCGGTTTGCGCATCGAGCGCCAGCTGGATGTCCAGATTCAGTTTCTCGCGCTCCGCCAGCATGTCGTCAAGCTGATGCTTGCCCAGCACCGAACGCAGCATGGTCTGCGCGAGCTGGCTGGTGGCATTGAGGTAATCAACGACCTGGATCACCGCCTTCTGCGGATCCATGACACGCAAATACACCACGGCGCTCACTTTTACCGACACGTTATCGCGCGAGATGACGTCCTGGGTCGGCACTTCGAGCACAACGGTGCGCAGGTCGACTCTGACCACCTGCTGAATGACGGGAACGAGGATCACGAGCCCCGGCCCCTTGACCTTCCAGAAGCGGCCGAGGGTGAAGACGACGCCGCGCTCGTACTCGCGAAAGATACGCACGGCGTTGGCCAGAAAAAGCACCAGAACAAACAGAATGACGCCGGCGCCGATCGAGCCGAATAGCGGGTTCATTTTGCCTCCCTTTGTTGGACGGGTTCCACGGTCAAGAGCAGACCATCGATGCCGGTCACCCGCACCCGTTGTCCACGATCGAGCGGGATGCCCGAGCGCACCTTCCAGATTTCGCCGTGAATACGCGCATAGGCTGCGCCTGCGGCAACTTCGAATACTTCGCCGGTCAGGCCCAGCATCTCGTCGGAGCCGCTCGCCACGGGGCGCGCGCGCGCCCTGAGTGCAAGGTTAAGCACCAGCAGCAGGAATAGCGCGCCCGCGACCGCCGCCACGCCTATCAACGGCCAGGGAATGCGCATACCCGGAATGTCGCTATCGATCAGCATGATCGAGCCGATCACAAATGCCACGATACCGCCGAGTCCGAGGACGCCGAATCCCGGCGCGAAGTGCTCGGCCAGCAGCAAACCGGCGCCAAGCGCGATCAGCGCGAGACCGGTGTAGCTGATCGGCAGCAGCTGCAACGCGAACAGCGCGACGAGCAGGCAGATGCCGCCGATGACGCCCGGAGCGACGAATCCGGGGCTATAGAATTCGAACAGCAGGCCATAGATACCGACGAGGAGCAGGATGTACGCAATGCTCGGGTCGGCGATGACGGCCAATAACCGCGTGCGCCAGTCCGGTTGATATGCAATGGTTTCGGCGGCTGCGGTCGC
>Ga0209514_10009168_pt1 | contig 10965 bp, 8 predicted proteins | sample Subgrocontami58m_FD_187452 | JGI IMG/M metagenome (GOLD analysis project Ga0209514, IMG submission 187452) | Subsurface groundwater microbial communities from S. Glens Falls, New York, USA - GMW37 contaminated, 5.8 m (SPAdes) (version 3) | ecosystem: Environmental > Aquatic > Deep subsurface >...
ATTGAAAAAATTTATTCCTTTATTGAACAATAGTTCAACATTAAGAGAATTGATTGCCGGAACACTTTACCCAGATAAAATATGGGTCGCAGAGACACAATTTAATAGTCTTGTATTAAATGTAATGGATAATCCACTTAAAAATCTTTCACTCACAATGAAGTATGAAACGGTGGACAAGGAGCTAAAGGAAGCCTTCATCCAATTCACAAATGATTTTCTTAAAGAAGATGTTGAGAAAGTTATGAACCAGTTTGCTGATCAAGTCTATCTTTTCGGAGCTGGTACATTAGGCCGCTGGATTAAAAAAGATGAGATTAAAACCCATCTTATTAAAGAATATAAAGATGAACCATACTCAATTATTTCAACTGAAAACTTTATTCACACAAATCTTTTCTTCGTCTCAAATACAAAAAACCTACCTAAAACTGATGATCCAAGAAAACCAAGGAAAAATGATTCCATCTGGTGGCCCGGTATTGCTGTAGATTGGTCAATATTCCAGGATTCAGATTATTTTGTAGCTGCACCAAGTATGATTGGAATGATAGGAGATGAATCGTTGGGTTCGGGAAGTGTAGAATGTTATGTGTTTCGTAAAATTGGTGGTCGGTGGAAGGTCGTTGGTATGTAAAATTAAAATTGAGATAATAGTATGCAGCCTAACCCAAGAATACTCACCCTTTTCCCAACTTCTAATATTCCAATATCTGAGTGATCAAAAAAGTAATAATAAGAAGTAACGCTGTATCTTAGAAAATATGTTAAGAGTTTTATGATTAACGTTTTCATGGATGTAGTTTATTAATTGTTTTCTTCTGTTTTTATTATTCACTGTAAAATAAAACTACAAAGTTTTACAAAATAGAAAGGAGTGTGAATACTATGAAGACAGTCATTAGTGCAGTACTCTTTGTAATGATTTCAACTATCAATGCACAAGTATCTCAGGAATGGGTTGCAAGTTATAATGGACCTGGAAACAACGGGGATATGGCTTATGCAATTGCAGTTGACGGCTCCGGCAATGTTTATGTAACAGGAACTAGTGTGGGAAGTGGAACATCTTATGATTATTGTACGATAAAATATAATTCCAGCGGTGTTTTGCTGTGGGTTTCAAGATATAATGGACCGGGAAATGGTAATGATACGCCTTCATCAATAGCCGTTGATCTTTTAGGTAATGTTTATGTTACTGGGATGAGTATAGGAAACGGAACATATTTGGATTATGCAACAATAAAATATAACTCATTGGGTGCGGAACAGTGGGTGCAAAGATATAATGGACCAGCAGGAAACAACGGCGATCGGGCAACTTCTATTGCAGTAGATGGCTCAAGTAATGTGTACGTAACCGGTGTTAGTGCCGGATTAGGAACAATGAGTGATTTTGCAACAATAAAGTACAATACTTCTGGTGTAGAACAGTGGGTTGTAAGATATGACTCGCCAGGATCTTATGCAGATGGGGCAAATGCAATCACAGTAGATGGCTTAGGCAGAGTTTATGTAACTGGTTATGGCGGTGAGAATGATTATTTAACAATATTATATAGTTCAACAGGAAATTTGGGATGGGTTTCGAGATATAACGGACCGGTAAATAATCGTGATGAGGCATTTTCTATAGCAGTAGATGGTTTGGGAAATGTATACGTGACAGGCAGTAGTGTAGGAAACGGAACTTTTCAGGATTATGCCACAATAAAATATAATAGCCTAGGTGGAGAGCAGTGGGTTGCTAGATATAATGGACCCGGAAATAGTACGGACGAGGCAATTTCAATTGCGGTAGATAATTCCGGCAATGTTTATGTGACAGGGACGAGTTTGGGAAGCGGAACATCTGAAGATTATGCAACTATAAAATACAATTCATTTGGTGTTGAACAGTGGGTTCGAAGATATAATGGACCTGGCAATAGCGGAGATTGGGCAAAATCAATCGCTATAGATGGAACAAGTAATGTTTATGTAACAGGCTGGAGCTATATGGGAAACACAATTAATTCTGACTACGCTACTTTAAAATACAATTCAGTAGGTGTTCAGCAGTGGATTCAAAGATATGACGGGGGACAGGGTCATGATTATGCATCTTCAATAAAAGTTGATGGTTTAGGCAATGTATATGTGACAGGAGATATCGATGCGGTAACAGGACCGGGTTTTGACTATGCAACAATAAAATATTCACAAACACCTACTTCTGTTGATCAAATTTCTTCTGCAATACCGGAGAATTATTCCTTGTCGCAGAATTACCCTAATCCTTTCAACCCAACAACCACTATTAAATATAGTATCCCTGAAATAAGTATCGTTGAGTTAAAAATTTATGATATTCTTGGAAAAGAAATTGCAACACTAATTAACGAAGAGAAACTACCCGGTAATTACGAAATAAAGTTTAATGCTGAGATGCGCAATGGTAAAACGTTACCAAGTGGAATTTATTTTTATAGAATATCAACATCAAAATATTCTTCTGTGAAAAAATTACAACTAATTAAATAAATTGAATATAAATCTTCTGAAATAGTAGAGTTAATATTATAAGAAAAATATCCAGAAAATTTCTTACTGAATAATGAAGGCAATAAATATTTAAGCGAGGTATTCATGAAATCGATTAATTTTTTACTTGTGCTTCTCATTTGCACTAGTTTGTTTTTCGCTCAAGAAAAAATAAAGAACTATCAGAATTATGATTTTATCGCAGGTAATAAAATTCTTTTCGAAGATAATTTTTCAGATAGTCGCGATGGGGAATTTCCTCCAATGTGGAAACTTATTCTTGGTCAAGGTGTAATCAATAAGATTGACGGTGAACCTGTCTTTGTACTCACTGAAGGAAATTATGTTAAAGTAGCTCCTCGAATTAAAGCTAAAAGTTATTTAGACAAAGCTTTCACAATTGAATGTGATTATCTCGCTCAGTTTGGAGAACACGGATTAATTGTATTTTTCATAACTCCGGACGGAGATGACTCAAAAGCAGTTCGGTTCGATCCTTATGGAAGAGTATTCACAAATTATTTTCCGGAAAGTTCTGAACTCAAAGGAGAACATCCAGATTATGATAATGATATTACCGGAAAGTGGCGGCATGTTGCAATTGCTTATAAAAATGGTCAGATGAAATGCTATGTAGATCAATACCGGGTGCTTGTTATTCCAGATTGTGAAGCAGTTTTCACTGAAGTTGTTATTGGAGGAATTGCCCCCGTTCATTTTAGAAATGTTAAAATTGCCAATGGCGCAGGAATGAATATGTTAGATCAAATTTATAAAGATGGTAAATTTATAACACATGGAATTTTATTTGATGTTAATAAAGCGATAGTAAAGCCATCTTCAATGGGCGTGCTTAATGAAGTTGTAAAAATGATGAAAGAGCATTCTGATTTGAAATTTAGCGTTGATGGACATACCGATAGCGACGGCGATGATAAATCCAATCAGAAATTATCAGAGCAAAGAGCAGATGCTGTTAAAAAGATATTAGTTGAACTAGGAGTTGATGGTTCACGACTTCAATCAAAAGGTTGGGGTGAATCGAAACCTATAGGGAAAAATGATTCTCCTGAAGGGAAAGCCAATAACCGTAGGGTTGAATTTGTAAAAATCTAATTCAAGAATTGCTATAAATTAACCTACCCATAAGTTATACTAAAGTGGATATTAGATCTCTCAAAGTATTGGCAGCCTGCCGATGGATGATTAATCCATCATTGGAATTCGATGGTTTACTTAGATAGGCATCTATACCCATCCACCTAGTCCTGAGAAAAGTTTCTGGTAGCATTGTTGATATCTGATTACCAAAAATTGAACGAACATCACTCCAATCTTGTTTTATAGTAAAAAGGAACTCGTGTTTGTTTTCAGGACTCATATCTTTATATTTCACAACAATTTCCAATCTGATTGAGGGTTTTCATTGAATAAACAGTACGATATTGCAATTCTTGGCGGTGGTCCGGGCGGATATGTGGCTGCAATCAGAGCTGCACAACTTGGGTTCAAAACTGTGGTGATTGATAAAGATAATCTTGGCGGTGTTTGCCTGAATTGGGGATGTATTCCTACAAAATCTTTATTGAAGAATGCTGAGATTTATGACTTGATGAAGAATCATTCAAATGAATTTGGAATTTCTGTTCAGGGATTGAATTTTGATTTTAATAAGATCATTAAAAGAAGCCGTGATATTTCCGACCGCATTACAAAAAATGTTGAACTGCTTATCAAGAAAAATAAGATTGATAGAATACGCGGATACGGGAAATTAGTTTCAAAAAATCAGATTGATGTTTTTGAAAGTAACAATAAAAAGATTGATTCTGTTTCATCCGGGAAAATTATTATAGCTACCGGTGCAAGAACGAAAGCTGCCCCTGCAATTCCGATTGATAGAAAAAATATTATTACATCCACTGAGGCAATGAACTTACCAACTCAGCCGAAAGATCTAATTATAATTGGTGCGGGAGCTATCGGAATTGAGTTCGCATATTTCTATAATGTACTTGGCACAAAAGTTACGGTTATTGAAATGATGGAAAATATTTTACCGGTTGAAGATAAAGAAGTATCCGAAACATTGGAGAAAAATTTTAAGAAACGCGGAATTGAAATCCATACTTCAACTAAAGTTGAAAAAGCTGAAGTAAAAGGAAATGAAGTATTTGTAACTATTGAAAAAGACGGAAAGAAAATCGAACTTCAATCCGAAAAAGTTTTATGTGCAATTGGTGTTACAGGCAATGTTGAGGGATTTGGTCTAGAGGAATTAGGTGTAGAACTTTATAAAAATCATATTAAAGTTAATAAGAATAATTACGAAACAAATGTTGCCGGAATTTATGCAATTGGCGATGTAATTGGTCCGCCGTGGCTTGCGCATGTTGCTTCGTCGGAAGGAATACATTGTGTAGAAATGATAAAAGGAATGAAACCTAATCCAATTGACTACAACAACATCCCCGGCTGTACTTATTGCATTCCGCAAGTTGCAAGCGTTGGTATGACTGAAGCTAAAGCGCGTGAGAATGGATTTGAATTAAAGATCGGAAAATTTCCATTCATGGCAAGTGGAAAGGCATTTGCAGTTGGTGAACGCGAAGGATTTGTAAAATTAATTTTTGATGCAAAGTACGGCGAACTTCTTGGCGCTCATATAATTGGTCCGGAAGCAACGGAGTTGATTGCAGAACTAACTCTTGCAAAATCAATGGAAGCAACATTTGAAACAATAATAAAAACTGTTCATGCTCATCCTACATTAGCAGAATCAATAATGGAAGCAGCAGCTAACGCATATGGCGAATCAATCCACATATAGAACTTTTGATTACAGCGATCTTGGTATGATTGATTACAATCAAGCATGGAATCTGCAGAAAGAAATTTTTGTTCTCAGACTTCATGACAGAATTGATGATACACTTTTTCTTTTGGAACATCCTCATACTTATACATTGGGTAAAGTTGCTGAGAAAGAAAATCTTATAAGTACAAATGAGCAATTGAAAGAACTTGGAATCAGCGTTTATGAAATTGACCGAGGCGGAGATATTACTTATCATGGACCGGGACAGATAGTTGGTTATCCGATAATAAAATTAAGTGATTGGAAAGAAGATACACACGAATATTTACGCGCGCTCGAAGAAGTGATAATTCAAACTTGTGCCGAATATGGATTGAGTACTAGTCGAAAACCAAAATTTACCGGAGTTTGGTTGGGGGAAAGAAAAATTGCAGCAATCGGAATAAAAATTAGCAGATGGATTACAATGCACGGATTTGCATTTAATGTTAACACAGATCTTTCATACTTTGGCGGTATAATTCCGTGCGGTATTAAAGACAAAGATGTTACTTCGCTTCAACGTGAACTAGGTAAAGAAATTGAGATTGATGAAGTGAAAGAAAAACTTGTTAAGAATTTTCAAAATGTTTTTGGTTATACTAAATTATTTATAAAGGAAAAAAGTAATTACACAAAAGAGTTTGAAAAGATATCTTCGTGACATGGCATCTTGGTGATAAAATGTTATAACAATAGTTCTAAGTCGCAAAGAAGGGAATAGATAAATGGCAAAAGAAATAAAATCAGAAATTTTAATAGACAAAAGTAACGGTTCAACTCCAACCGGGAAAATTGATTCATTCGGTGGAATGACAAAAGATGAGTTGATGAATGTTCTTCGTCTTATGAATCTTTCCCGCACGATGGATATCAAGGTAATGAATCTTCTTAAGCAGGGAAAAGCATTTTTTCATATTGCCGGTGCCGGACATGAAGCGACACAAATTGCTTTTGGCTTAGCAATGAAAAAAGGAATTGACTGGGCTTTTCCATATTACAGAGATATGTGTTTAATGCTCACTCTTGGAATGAAACCGGACGATGCATTTCTAGCATTTCTTGGAAAAGCGGATGACCCTTTAACCGGCTCTCGACAAATGCCCTGTCATTGGTCGTCAAAAGAATTTAATGTACCTACACAATCGAGTCCCACCGGAACACAATTCCTCCAAGCTGTAGGTGTTGCACTCGCTATGAAGAAAAAAGGAATCAACGGGGTTGTTTATGTAAGCAGCGGAGAAGGAACTTCATCGCAAGGAGAATTTCACGAAGCTGTTAACTGGGCATCGCGCGAAAAACTTCCGGTTGTATTTGTAATCCAAAATAACAAATGGGCTATTTCTGTACCTGTACAAGATCAAACAGCAGGCAAAAATGCATCCGTACTTGAAATGATGAAAGGTTATGAAAATCTCTTACGATTGGATGTTGATGGAACTGATTTTCTTCAAGTAAATGCTGTTGCTCAATCAGCCTTTAAATATGCAAGACAAGGTAAAGGTCCTGCTTTAGTTGAAGCGCATGTTGTAAGATTGTTTTCACATTCATCATCTGATGATCAAAAAAAATACAGACCGGATGATTCTTTGCAGGAAGATCTAAAAAAAGATCCGATTGAAATCTTTGCAAATGTTTTGAAGAAAAAAGAAATATTAACCGACTTAGCTTACACAGAATTTAAAAAAGAAATTGCACATCATGTAAACGAAGCATCTGATTGGGCATTGAAACAAGAAGAACCCAAACCCGAAACCGCAACTCGTTTTGTACTTGATGAATCCGGCAAGCGAGATCGTCTTGAATATGAAAAAGGAAAAATTGATGGAAAGCCGGTAGTTCTGGTTGATGCCATTAACCACGCATTAAAAGAAGAAATGGACCGCAACGAGAAAATTTATCTCTTTGGAGAAGATGTTGCCGATGGTAAGGGTGGGGTATTTACTTCTACAAAAGGTCTTTCAACAAAATTTGGTAAAGATAGAGTTTTTAATTCACCGCTGGCTGAAGCAAGTATTGCGGGAGTTGCAATCGGTATGGCATTGAGCGGGTTGAAACCGTGTGTGGAAATTCAATTTGGAGATTACATTTGGCCGGCATTCATGCAGTTCCGTGATGAAATGGTTATGTATCGTTACCGCTCAAATAATTTGTTTGAAGCTCCGGTAGTTACGCGTGTTGCAGTAGGCGGATATATTCACGGCGGATTGTATCACAGTCAAAACATTGAGGGATTTTTTGCTCATATGCCCGGATTACTTATTGCTTATCCATCCAATGCGGCTGATGCAAAAGGATTATTGAAAACTGCTCTGCGCATAAATGATCCTGTTTTATTTTTAGAACATAAAGGTTTGTACCGTCAAAGTTATGCTTCGTCAATTGAACCTGATGCAGATTATTTATTGCCATTCGGAAAAGCAAAAGTTGTTAGAGAAGGAAATGATCTTTCGATTATTACTTATGGTGCAATGGTCCACGAATCAAATTTTGCAGTTAAAAAATTAGCAGATGACGGATACTCAGTTGAAATTATTGACATCAGAACAATAGCGCCGCTTGATGTTGAAACAATTTACAAGTCAGTAAAGAAAACCGGAAAAGCGATAGTAATTCATGAAGATACTTTGACTGCGGGATTCGGTGCTGAGATTGCCGCTCTCATAACTGAAAATTGTTTTGAATCTCTTGATGGTCCCGTAAGAAGAATTGGTGCTTTAGATACCCCGATTCCCTACGCTCCAATTTTGGAATATGCAATTCTTCCGACAAGAGAAAAAATTTATAAATCATTAAAAAATTTATTGGAATATTAAACTGTAGCGCAGAATCGTATTCTGCGCACAAAAATATGCACAGATTATGAATCTATGCTACATTACTCGGAGAAGAAATGAAAGTTGATGTTGTAATGCCCAAGATGGGAGAAAGTATTAACGAAGGAACTTTGCTCAAATGGCATAAGAAAAAAGGTGATCGAGTTGTGAAAGATGAAATTATCTATGAAATAAGTACAGATAAAGTTGATACGGAAATTCCTTCACCAGAAGACGGAATATTAGTTGACATTAAAGTTTTTGAGCAGGAGACTGTTGAAGTCGGAACTGTTGTAGCTGTAATTGAAACAAACGGTGAAGTTGTATCTGTTCAATCAGAAGAAAAGAAAGTCGAAATTCCATCTACTACACAAGTTGGCGGTGAATTGGTTGATGTCCCTATGCCTAAGATGGGTGAGTCAATTATGGAAGGAACGATCTTGAAGTGGCATAAAAAGGTTGGTGATAAAGTTAATCGCGATGAAATTATTTTTGAAATAAGTACTGACAAAGTTGATACTGAAGTTCCATCGCCGGTAGATGGTACACTTGCAGAAATACTTTTTGATGAGAACTCGACTGTTGCCGTTGGAGTTGCTGTAGCAAGAATCTCATCAAGCGGCGGGATAGTTAAGCCGAAACAGTTAATACAAGAGCAAGATCATGAGCCCGTCAAAGATACGCCGGGCAAGCAAGAGCAAGAAAATAGAGCTAAACAGATTGTGCCTTCATCAACTTTCAACTATCAACTATCAACTCACAGAGAACAGACAAACAAATTTTTTTCTCCGTTGGTATTAAATATTGCTCGTACAGAAGGAATTTCTTTGAGCGAAATAGAGACTATACCGGGCAGTGGAATTAATGGAAGATTATCTAAAAACGATCTTCTCAATTATATTCAAAATAGAAAAAGCGGAAGTGTTTCATCTTCAAATAAAGAATTTGTTTCTATCCCTTCAACCACAAAACAAAAACATACTCCCGGGCAAAGAGAAGAAATTATCCCGATGGATAATATCCGGCAGAGAATTATGCATCACATGTTGAACAGTAAAAATACTTCTGTTCATGTTTCAGCAATGATTGAAGTTGATATGTTGCGCATATACAACTTCATCGAAAAGAACCGCGACACTTTCGCAAATGAAGGCGTTAAACTTACTTATATGCCGTTCATTTCATTTGCTGTTATAAAGGGATTGAAAGAATTTCCTTTGATGAATGCTTCGGTTGACGGTAACAATATTGTGATGAAGAAATATATTAATCTGGGTATAGCTGTAGCAGTTGAACCTAACGGATTGATAGTGCCTAATATTAAAAATGCAGATGAAAGAAACATACGCGGACTTGCAAAATCAATCGCCGATATTGGAAACAGAGCACGAACAAAAAAACTTGTTCCCGATGATATTGTTGACGGAACATTTTCAATAACTAACTATGGAGTATTCGGCTCATTGTTCGGAACACCGATCATAAATCAGCCGGAAGTTGGAATTCTTGGCGTAGGTGCGGTTACAAAGAAACCGGTAGTAATTGAAAATAACGGATTGGAAAGCATTGCAATCAAACCGATGATGTATCTTTCACTTAGTCATGATCACCGTCTTGTGGATGGAATGCTTGGCGGAAAATTTTTGAAATCGGTTAAAGAAACTTTAGAAAATTTTGATACTTCAATAATTTAAGATCAAGAGCCCGTCAAAAATACGCCGGGCAAGCAAGAGCAAGAAGGAAAGTATCATGATCAATCAACATCAAAAAAAATTTGCGGAAGTAATTGAAAAAGAAAGACCGGAACTTGGCAAACGTCCCGATTGGTTAAAAGTCCGCTTACCAACCGGACAGAATTATAAAGACGTTCATGAGTTGATGCGTAAATCAAAATTGAATACAGTTTGTGAAGAAGCAAAATGTCCAAACCTTGCAGAATGCTGGAATAGAAGAACAGCAACATTTATGATTTTGGGAGATACATGTACACGAAGCTGCGGCTTTTGTAATATCAAAGTTGGAATACCAAACGAAATTGATCTTGATGAACCGAGACGTGTTGCTGAATCTGTTAAAGCATTAAATCTTAAACACGTTGTTATAACTTCTGTAGATCGCGATGAACTTAAAGACGGCGGAGCTTCTATTTTTTCTGAAACTGTTAAATTGATTCGTGAGAAAATGCCGGATACAACAATTGAAATTTTAATTCCGGATTTCAAGGGTGAAGAAGAATCATTCAAAATAATTTTACAAAATCCACCGGATATTCTTAACCATAATCTTGAAACCGTTCAACGTCTTTATCATGGCGTTCGTCCGCAAGCAAAGTATGAACGTAGTTTGGAATTAATCAGATGGTTCAAAGAACAGGGACTTAGAACAAAAAGCGGAATCATGGTTGGTATCGGTGAAATAAAAGAAGAAGTTGTCGGACTCATAAACGATCTTTACGATCACGGCTGCGATATAATGACAATCGGTCAATATCTTCAACCAACAAAAAATCATTTACCGGTTCACCGCTTTGTTACTCTTGAAGAGTTTAAGTTTTATAAAGATTACGGTCTTCAGCTTGGTTTGAAAGCTGTTGAATCGTCCCCATTAGTAAGAAGTTCTTACCATGCAGATAAACATGTCGAGCTTGTGTGAACGTGCGATGGAAGATGCTAGACGATCTCTTACTTTAAGGGGGTTCTATAAAATAATTTTTGGTAAAAACAAAATAAAATGTATATATTTAATAGAAAATAAAAATATATTTAA
>Ga0209514_10009170_pt1 | contig 10963 bp, 4 predicted proteins | sample Subgrocontami58m_FD_187452 | JGI IMG/M metagenome (GOLD analysis project Ga0209514, IMG submission 187452) | Subsurface groundwater microbial communities from S. Glens Falls, New York, USA - GMW37 contaminated, 5.8 m (SPAdes) (version 3) | ecosystem: Environmental > Aquatic > Deep subsurface >...
GAGACCCGTCCCTCGGCGCGCCCACCTTCCAGGAGTTCATGGAGACCATCCACCCCGATGACCGAAGCGAGGTGGCCGCCAGAATGCAGGACAGGGTGCAAGAGGGTGGAACGGGTAAGTTTGAATTCCGATTCACAACGCCAGGCCGACCAGAGATGTGGGTGCTCGGTACGGCCGCTGCTGTACGCAATGCCTCAGGCCAAGTCTCCGGCTTGTTCGGCACCCTTCAAGACATCACCGAGCGGAAGCAGGCTGAGGAGGCGGTCCAGAAAAGCGAAGCTCTCTACCGTGCCCTGGTGTCCGCCTCCCCTGATGTCGTCGCCATGGTAGGGATGGATGGCCTCATCTCGTACGCATCGCCACAAGTGACGCCTCTCTTCGGTTATCAGGATGACCATGAGATTATTGGCCGTTCTCCCTTGGACTTGGTCGCGGCAGAAGACCGCGAGCGGGCACGCGCCAACATTGCCGAGGTGTTCCGGGGGGGGCTTGTAGGGCACAACGAATACCGGCTGACAAGGAAGGAGGGAGAAGCGATTTGGTGTGAGCTCAACTCGTCTCTAGTGAAAGACGGCACAGGCAAGCCCGTCGGTCTCGTTGCCATCATCCGTGATATCAGCGAGCGCAAACGAGCGCAACAAGCCCTGACGCTAATCGAGAACCGGTACCGCTCCGTTTTCACGCAGTCCAAGGACGCCATCATCATAACGTCCACGGACGGGGAGATCATCGACATCAATCCCGCGGGAGTGGAGATGCTCGGCTACGCCGGAGATGAGTTGATCGGCGCCACCATGCGGCAGTTGCTGGCCAACCCTGCCGACCGCGACGAGTTCAGGCGGCTGGTTGCCGAGCGGGGCTTCGTCAGAGACCTGGAGATGCGGTTCCGAACGAAGGATGGCGTTGTGCTCGATTGCCTGACCACAGCAACGCCGCGCATGAGCGAGACGGGGGAGACCGTGGGGTATCAGGGCATCATCAGGGACGTAACGGTCCACAAGCGGATGGAGATCGCGCTGCAGGAGGCAAATGAGGACCTTAGGGTGGCGCAGCATCTGACTCGAATCGGCAACTGGAAATGGAACCTGGCAACAAACACCGTGACGTGGTCTGATGAGCTATGTCGGATCAACGGATGGGACCCAAAACGTCCCATACCGAGTTTTGCAGAGATGTCCTCATTCTACACCCCAGAAAGCTGGAAACGGCTCAATATTGCAGTTACCGATGCCATCAACAACGGAGACCCCTATGAAATCGAACTAGATTCCATACGAACAGACGGGACTGTCAGAAGGACTGCCGCCCGAGGGGCTGCCGATCATGATGCTAGCGGCAATATCGCAGGTCTACATGGTACAGTCCAGGACATCACCGAACGCAAGCAGGCCGAGGAGGCGTTGGCCTCATCCGAAGAACGGTACCGCACCATATTCGAGTCCGCAGCTGAGGCCATCCTCGTGACCGATGTTGAAACCAGACGATTCAAGTACGCCAACCTGGCGGCGGAGAAGCTCTTCGGCTGGAGCCGCGAGCAGCTATCCCAAATGAGGGCAGGGGAACTGAGCCCGACTGCCCGCAAAGAAGTCAACATCCAGCTTTTCGAAGAGTTCGCCAACAAGGGCCAGGAAGAGACAATCGTGCTGGAGTTGCAGCGAAGAGACGGCGGCGTCATTTACGCAAGCTACAACTCAGCCAGGGTGGCCATAGGCGGACGGCAACATCTGGTAGGGTACTTCACCGATGTCACCAGCCAGAGGGAGGGTGAACAGGCCAGACTGCGCCTTCAACAGGCGGTGGAAAGTTCCAGCGAAGTGGTGTTCATGACTGACCCTGATGGGACTATTACCTATGTGAACAGGGAGTTCACCAGATTGTATGGGTACGGCGCCGACGAAGTCGTAGGCAAGGTGACGCCCAGGGTCTTGAAAAGCGGCACCCTGTCGCCGCAAGTTTATCATGCCTTCTGGCAAGCGATCCTGGCTGGGCAAGTCGTGAGGGGGGAGTTGACCAACAGAACAAAGGCGGGCGTCCTGGTGGAGATCGACAGCACCACCAACGCTATCAAGGATGAGGAAGGACGGGTCACCGCTTTTCTGGCTATCCAGAAGGACATCACGGCACGCAAGGCGACCGAAGCGGCTCTGGCCAAGAGCCAGGCAAGCCTGATTGAAGCACAAAGAGTGGCCAGGCTGGGGAGTTGGGAGTCTGATATCTCCACAGGTACCACCACATGGTCGGAAGAGATGTACCGGATGCTGGCAGTTGACCCTACGAAGCCCAATCCGACACTGGAAGACGTCCTTGGGATGGTGCATCCTGAAGACAGGCCGATGCTTATCGCCCGCTATGCGCGGGTGAGACAGACAGGGGAACGTGCCTCGGTGGAGTACCGTACTGACCCTGCTGGGGGACCTACTCGCACCCTCTTCGCCACATCAGAGGGCATCCGTGATAGCGAAGGACGAGTCGCCAGGTTGGTCGGGACTCTCCAGGACATCACCGAGCAGAAACGCGCCGAGAACGAACTACGTGAAACCAACCGGCGGCTGGAGGAGGCATTGGCGGAGTTGCGCCACACTCAACAGCAGGCGGCCCAGCAGGAGCGCCTGAAGGCCCTGGGCACCATGGCCGGCGGCATCGCTCACGACTTCAACAACGCCCTCACCGGCATCATGGGTCTGTCAGAGCTAATGCTGCTTCACCCGGATATCCTCAAGGACATGGAGAAGACCCATCGCTACGTTGAGACCATATTCTCAGCTTCAAAGGACGCAGCGCAGATCGTGCGCCGCCTGCGTGAGTTCTACCGTCCAAGGGACGAATCGGAGCCGATGGCACCGACCAACCTGAACCATGTGGCCGAACAAGCTGTGTCCCTCTTGAGGACCAAGTGGGAAAGCCAGGCGCAGGCGGCAGGTATTAGCATATCCGTGAACGTTGAGAGCAAACCGGTCCCCATGGTGCTGGGCGTGGAGTCAGAGTTGCGCGAGGCCGTCATAAACCTCATTCTCAATGCTCTCGACGCCATGCCAGCCGGCGGGACCATCACCATCTCCACACATGAGGAGGGAAGTCGGGTTGCTCTTAGAGTGAGGGACACTGGAATCGGCATGACCAACGAGATCCGCGAGCATTGTCTGGAGCCTTTCTTCACCACAAAAGGGAAGCAAGGCACCGGCCTGGGACTGGCGCTCGTCCATGGCATCGTCACCCGCCACTTGGGCGACATAGCCATCGAGAGCGAAGTCGGCAAGGGAACTGCCGTCACGCTCTCCCTGCCAACATCAACCGGACGAGAACGGGACGCTGGCGCCGACTCCATAACGAGCGCCACCGACCAGATATCCATCCTGGTGGTAGACGATGAGCCTCTTGCCCGCGAAGTCCTGGCCGCCCATCTCGCCTCAGCGCGTCACCTGGTCGAGATAGCCGAGGCGGGCGGCGAGGCCTTGCAGAAGCTGCGCCGAGGCGGCTTCGACCTCGTCATCACTGATAGGGCCATGCCCGGGGTGAGCGGCGACCAGCTTGCCGCTGCTGTCAAAGCCATCTCACCCGCGCTTCCGGTCATCCTTCTCACCGGATTCGGGGACATGATGAACGCTGCTGGAGAGCTGCCGCCTGGCGTGGACCTGGTGCTGGCCAAGCCCATCACGGGGGAGATGCTGCGGCAAGCTGTCAAACGCCTGACGGGGAAAAGGCCTCCAAGTTAGAGCCGTGGCGGAGATCGCTTCCCCCCTGACGGGGAAGGTCGAATGTTGCACTGAACGAAGAGTAGTGACGGGGAGATAACTCATGGCCACAGAAAGACCCAGGATACTCATCGTTGACGATGATGAGCGGATCCGGACGTTTTTCACCGCCGCCCTGGAGGCCCTCGATCTTGACTGTTCCGGTGCGGCAGAGGTCACAACCGCTGCCCAACTGCTTCGAGCGAGGCCCCACAACCTGGTCCTGCTCGATATCAACATGCCGGGGAAGACGGGCACCGAGTACCTGCCCGAGCTGCTCCGCGAATACCCCGACATTGCCGTCATAATGATAACTTCGGTAACAGACCTCTCCGTGGCGGTCAAGGCCATGCAAGAGGGCGCCTACGATTTCATCGCTAAGCCCGTTGAGACCGAGCACTTGAGGGTTCGCGTTGCGCGAGCCTTGGAGAAGCGGACGCTTGTCCTACGCGAGCGCGAGGACAGGCAAGCCCTGGAGCAAATGGTGGGCAAGCTCAGCGAGAATCTGGAGCAACGCCGTCGCGAGTTAGGTGCGCTGAACGCCTTCTTCCAGAAGAAGCTGAGTACCACTTTCGAGATGGCGGGGGCATTCCACTCCCTAAAGGAGTCTCTCGTCGCGTTCAACCAGGCCCTGGACCAGTGGACCGAGCCTGCCACCCAACCTGCACCACCGTCCAAGGCCGAGGCATTCTACTCTGTAAGGGAGAAGCTCTTCGCGCTCGACCGGGCCTTGGACAAGTGGGATGAGCTCGCAGTCCAGTCGCCCCCAACTTCCGGAGCTAGCTAGCCACTACTCGCCTGGATGGGTATTCCTCATCTACCCTGAAGCCCAGATTCCGACCTGGACGAGGACGGACATGTTCGGCAACTCTTTCAAAGTCGCCCTGGCTTGATTGATTGCGACTTCGCTGTCCGGCGAGTGCTGCCTGACTTTCCAGCCCGCTAGCCGGGCCCCCTACAATCCCCACCATGTACGCTGACGCGTGGTTTCCATACCCCTCCTGCTGGCGGCGGGTCACCCAGCGATAAGGACTGGAAGGCACAGGCGTCGAAGTGGTAAGCTAGGGACTGGCTTGACGCTCCCGGTGTCACCGGGGAGAAGAAACTTTGAAGGGACCGGAGTCGAGCAGCATGAACACAAGTAGTAGCCACAACGAGGAAATGAGTTGACGGCCTTCCACCACTCCGTCCTCGTCATCGGCGGGGGCCTGGCCGGGCTGCGCGCTGCCCTGGAGGCCAGGCAGTACGGCGACGTGGCCATTCTGTCGCTGGTGCCACCTTTCCGCTCCCATTCGGGCGCGGCCCAGGGAGGCGTCAACGCGGCGCTGGCGAACAACCCCGACGGCAAGGATGACTCCCCGGAGCGTCACGCATACGATACGGTGAAGGGCAGCGACTTTCTGGCCGACCAGGACGCCGTAGAGACCATGTGCCAGGAGGCTCCAGCTCGTATCTACGAGATGGAGCATTGGGGAGCTCCCTTCAGCCGGACAGACGACGGCAAGATCGCCCAGCGCCCCTTCGGCGGCGGCGGCTTCCCCCGGACCTGCTACGCCGCCGACGAGACCGGACACGTGATGCTCCATACGTTATTCGAACAGGCCGTCAAAGCAGGACTGACTGTCTATGACGAAAGGCTGGCGCTCATCCTCATAGTCGAGGATGGGGCCTGCCGGGGCGCCGTCGCCCTGAACGTGGTCACTGGCGAGATCGAAACCCACACCGCGCGAGCGGTGGTCATGGCCACCGGCGGCTATGGTAGGGTCTACGCCAAGACCACCAACGCCCTCATCAACTCGGGCATGGGCATGGCCCTGGCCTACTGGGCGGGCGTCCCCCTCAAAGATATGGAATTCGTCCAGTTCCACCCTACCACCCTCTTCGGCACCAACATCCTGATAACCGAAGGTGCCCGGGGCGAGGGCGCGTACCTGTTCAACAGCCAGGGTGAGCGCTTCATGAAGACCTACGCCGCCCAGGCCATGGAGCTGGCTCCCCGCGACATCGTGGCCCGAGCCATAGACACGGAGATCGCCCAGGGACGGGGCTTCCCCGGCGGCTACGTCCACATTGATTTGAGACACCTGGGAAAGGAGAAGATCCTGGAACGCCTGCCCGGCATCCGGGACATCGCCATACACTTCTCCGGGGTGGACCCCGTCACCGAGCCTATCCCCATCCAGCCGGGCCAACACTACAGCATGGGGGGCATAGACTGCGATGTCTCGGGCAGGACGCCTTTGCCTGGCCTCTACGCCGCCGGAGAGTGCGCCTGCGTCAGCGTTCACGGGGCCAACCGGTTGGGCGGCAACTCCCTTCTGGATACGATTGTCTTCGGCAAGAGGGCAGGGGAGGCCGCCGGGAAATATGCCTCCCAGCAGGCGTCGGGGCCAGCGCACGATGGGCCGACTATCGAAGCCGCCCAGAGAGCAACTCAGAGGAAGCTGGACGAGCTCATGGGCCGGGAGACGGCCGAGAACCCTCACCTCCTCAGGCAGGAGCTGAACGCGGTCATGACGGAGAAAGTCGGCATCTTCCGCAACAAGGCGGACTTGTCCCAGGCCATAGTAAGACTGCAGATGCTGAAGGACCGGTCCCGCCGGGCCGGAGTCCGCAACAAAGGGAAGACGTACAACCTGGACCTGGCGCGGACCCTGGAGCTGGAGGGCATGTTAGACCTGGCCGAGGTCATCGTCGCCGGAGCTTTGCGTCGAGAGGAGAGCCGAGGCTCTCACTTCCGCCGGGACTTCCCTGCCCGAGATGACGCTCGATGGTTGCATCACACCCTGGCAACCAGGTCTGACGCTGGCCCGGTCCTGGGACGCAAGGACGTCACCATCACCCGTTGGACGCCGGAGGCGAGGAAGTACTGATGGACCGAAAAGTCACCTTCAGGGTGTTCCGGTTCGACCCCCAGTCGGGAGGCGAGCCGCGCTTCGACACCTTCGTGGTTGAGGCCTGGGAGGGCATGAACGTCCTGGAAGGGCTGTTCTACATCATGGAGAACCTGGACGGCAGCCTTGCCTTCCGGTTCTCTTGTCGCGGGGCCGTCTGCGGCTCCTGCGCCATGTTCATCAATGGGTCATACCGCCTGGCTTGCAAGACTCTCATCAAGGACTTCCCGGAGATAGCCGTCAGCCCTCTGGGCCATCTTCCGGTCATCAAGGACCTGGTGGTGGACATGAGTCCCTTCTACCAGAAATACCAGAGCATCAAACCCTATCTCATGCCCGCTGCCGAGCCGCCCGCCAAAGAGTACCTCCAGCCCCCCAAGCAGCGCCGGGCCATCAACGAGATGATAGACTGCATCCTGTGCGGCTGCTGCCACTCATCCTGCCCTGTCGTTTGGGGCAACAAGGACTACCTGGGCCCCGCCGTACTGACCAAGGCATACCGCTTCGTGGCCGACTCTCGCGATGGCGCGACAAAGGAGCGCCTGGCCCTGGTTACGGGCCCCGACGGCGTCTGGCGCTGCCACACCATCTTCAACTGCCACGAGGTCTGCCCCAGGTACATCAACCCCACCTACTCCATCCAGCAGCTCAAGAAGACGGCCGTCGCGGAGAAGCTGAGGTTCTGGCGCAAGCACTAGCATGACGGAATACCGGAGCTGTCTGCGCTGTGGCAACCGGAACCCTGTCCTTCTGAAGGTATGTCAACGGTGTGGCGAGAAGCTGAGAAGCGCGAAGGTCAGCGACAAGACAGGGAAGCGGGCGCTGCGTGCCGCGTCCGCGTTGTCCGATGTGAGAGACCCCGCTCTTCAAGGGGCGGAAGCTCCTGCCCTCGAAGTGAACAAGATACGCTGTGGCGATTGCCTGGACATCCTGCCCCGCATGGCACCCGACTCCGTAGACCTCATCGTCACTTCTCCGCCGTACAACTTCGGCCTGGACGAGTACGACACCCACCGTGACACCAGGAGTTGGGAAGATTACTTCGCCCATCTCAACCGAGTCTGGACTGAGTGCGCTCGGGTGCTCAAGCCTGGCGGCCGCATATGCGTCGTAGTCCAGCCCATGTTTTCGGACTACATGCCGACGCACCACAGGGTGAGCGAGCAGCTCAGGGGGTTGGGCTTACTATTCAAAGCTGAGATACTTTGGGAAAAGCACAACTGGAACTGCAAATACACCGCCTGGGGCAGTTGGAAAAGCCCGTCCATGCCCTACCTGAAATACACGTGGGAGTTCATCGAGGTCTTCTGCAAGGGCAGCCAGAAGAAGCCGGGCATCAGCGCCAACGCCGACATCACCGCCGACGAGTTCAAGAAGTGGGTCTACAGCAGGTGGGAGATCGCTCCGGAGAACCGCATGAAGGACTTTGAGCATCCTTCCATGTTCCCCGAGGAGGTCCCGGATCGCCTGATAAAGCTGTTCAGTTACAAAGGAGACCTGGTGCTGGACCCTTTCAACGGGGCAGGGACGACGACGCTGGTTGCCCACAAGCTGGGCAGGGGCTACATAGGGATTGACATCTCAGAAAGGTATTGCGAGATAGCCCGGCACAGGATCGAGGAGCTTGACCGGCAGCCTCGCCTGATGTAGGCTGGCCGTCTATAGGCACCAAAGTGACAGGTGTGTGTTGGCTGCCGGCGGTTTTAGTTGCTCTCTCCCCCATCCGCGGGGGAACCGACCCGCTGACCGTGTTCCTCCCTGAGAGGTGTCCCTCCTGTGTTGAGGCTCAGCCTCACTCTAACTCCCTGGTGAGGAAGTAGCGCGGTTCGGGCCAGCGAGCGAAGCATCCTCCTGGCTGATCCGTCGCGGCACCCGTGGTTCGTGTCTTGGGCGTCCGCTCATGGTGAGGCTCTCGAACCATGGCCGCCGGGTCTTTGCCCAGGCGCGCCGTCCGATTACGCAAGCGGCGTTTGGCACAAATAGGGTTGGAGTGTAGCGGCCCATGTTCGGCTGAATGGCCAGTTCGCGGCTAGGCTATGCTGACGTGGCCGCTCCAGAACTGATCGTCGTGTCACTCTTGTCTAGCCTCGTTGGTGATTCGTTTGGCTTCGTAAGCGTACCAGCCGGCGACGCTTCTAATCTCTGTGGCGAGACGTTGGTATCCGGCGTTCTCCACATCATCAGCCTGTTTCGTATAGGCTGCGGAGAGCTCCAGTTCCGGCTTTCCAGTCGGGTCGACCGAGTGAACGCCACGAGAATTGATGAGAGCAGTGCCAAAGCCATTTCGCATTTCTTGTGCTGCCTTGGCATTAAGGGCTTCGGCGGCGGCACGATGTATCCAAAGCCCATCTGGGTCGGGAGGGCAATGAATGAGAACGTTTCCAACGTGTGTAAGAGCCACCTCCAGGTGTCCAGATTCTGAACAAGCGACTCTCATAGATTCCAGCCACTTTGCGAGATGCTCCTTCGAAAACACACCATCAGGTTGCGTGCCTGGGGGCGTTCGCCATGCGCGCAGCAGCCGATATGCGTTTGTTGCCATCCCCTTGTCCTGTTCCGTCGACTTCTTCTCAGATTCTGACGCCTTCTTTGAACGGTAAACAAGACGGATGACTTCACAGAAAAAGCCTGGGTCACTCGCTAGCCGGCCCTCCAACAATTTCGGTCGAGGACCAGGGTCTTGGGCGAGAAGCGGTAGGTAGGCCCATTCAATCGTGAAGAGGTCCTCATCATAGGTAGCGTTATCTTCCTGTAGCGCTTTGATGATTTCAGGAATCTCATACTCTTGCAGAGGGTAAAGAGGCTCGTTTGAGGACAGGGATGAAAGCAGAGCCTTCACGGCGCGTGCTTTGTCCAATGGCCGTTTGTCATTCAGCATCTTATACAAGCAGCCAATGGCTGCGTTGGGTCTGCCGTATTCAACCAGTTTGTCCACGGCTAAGTCCAGCTTGTCTCCGACCTGAAAGGGGTTCACACTAGCTTTTGTCCAGTATTGAGGCTGGGCGTTCTTCAGTAGCTGGTCGACTCTCGTCCAAGTGTCAGGCGCAAACGGCAAATAGGCGAAAAACTGGCCCTTTTGTGAGGGCGACCATCCTGATGTGTCTATGCTGTCGACCCACGGCCATCCACGGGCGGAGAACATCCCTTGGACAAATCCGCCTGCAAGTTGTGCAAGAGACCGGACCTCCGATTCTAGTAGAGTCGGGAGAACGCGTGTCTCGGCATCGACTCCAACGACTGAACCGAGGGCAACGCCCACTCTCCATGGCGACTCGACTGCCTTGGCGAATTCCAGAACGGAGTTCACTCCCCCAGTGGCAAAAACTTCACCGATCGCTGTCTCTCGTCTATTCTGAAGCTCTTGCGCTTGTTCTTGATAACTGGCCTTTTTCTCGTATAGATAGAATTCTTGCTCGCCGAAGAGTCGCTGGTGAATGTACATGGGGGTGTCAGGCGAAATACTTCCAGCGACGGCAGCAATGTGATTCAACAGGCCTGGTTTCATTGCCCAATCGGCGTCCGAATGAACCTTGTGTTTGGCTATTAGGTCCGTGAGCTTGGTCCACAACAGAAGTCTCTCTTTGGGAGGCATTGAAACGACTGCTTCCGAACGCAGGTAAGTTAAGAAGTGCTCCCTCGCTTGGGAGGGAAGGTCGTCAAGCCTCTCGATAAGGGTAGCGGTTCTGGGGAGATCATTCCTTGCCATGCGTACGGCCAATTCTGAGTAGCCAACTGCCTGGTCCCAATTCTCCTGTCTCGTTACACCGTTCGGCCAGTTGTCGGGGATGATCTGCCTCCATACCGGCTTTCGTGTAAAAGAACTTGTTTGATACGAACTGGGCAAAAGCGTTAGCAGCAGCCGCCAGCCAACTTCGGGGTATTCTCTAAGAATATTGTTGACTGCGACCAACCGATTAGACCTTGGAGCGCAAGTCTGCGGCAACCAGGGCAATAGAATAGCCGAAAGGGAATGTGCTGGCCGGTTGGCCCATCTACCGCCAGGGTCTCTAGCAGCTAGTTCACCGAGGACCCTGACGGAGCGGTTGAGATACTGAGGGTCCCAGGCTAGCGTCTCCAATGCCCATAGCAGGCCGGTAATGTAATTGCTCCCCGCTATTCCAGAGCCTTCTTGCGCAAATACGACATCGAAGGGCGTTGGGTTGGTATCCAATGCTCCCTCTACGCTGTCGAGAAACTCTCCAGGTGCGGCCTCCGCTAAAAACGGCAGGACTTCGCTAAGACTTGCCCATAGCACCCAGTCTGCGCCGTCAAGTACCCTTCGAACTGTGAGCCTAGCTGTGGCATCAGCTTTGCCAGTTGAGCACGACGTCAGAGCAG
>Ga0209514_10009172_pt1 | contig 10960 bp, 9 predicted proteins | sample Subgrocontami58m_FD_187452 | JGI IMG/M metagenome (GOLD analysis project Ga0209514, IMG submission 187452) | Subsurface groundwater microbial communities from S. Glens Falls, New York, USA - GMW37 contaminated, 5.8 m (SPAdes) (version 3) | ecosystem: Environmental > Aquatic > Deep subsurface >...
CGTGTACGTTCATCCAATAACGCCCACACCGCATGCAACTTCTGTTTCAATCCAAGCGGAGTATTCATGGACTGAAAGTATAGCATTACCCTGCGCCAATTGCTACCTTTATTTATTTACAGTGCCTTACGCCCGGTTTTCATAACGAATTCGAGCATTATAGTAAATCTCAAACTGATATTTCAAGGCCATAAACGAAATCAGCAAAATAATCTCTTGATAAACATGGTGCCGTAACATCCCCTCGGAAGAAAGAATTTCAGGACTAACTTTTTCTTGCCCTGGTAAATTTCATCATCAGTATAATCAAAGGACAGGTCTTCTGGGGTAACCGTCGCCTTCCTTTCGATGCCCTTGAAAAATGCCTGTCTTATTTTCCTTATGTTAAACAGGGACAGTTTTAAGTCGTTTTCCTTTAGCACCTCTGAATAAAGTGCCTCTGTCTGCGTATCAGGCATCCTGATATTGGACGCGGGCATGGGAATGGCGAGTCCGCTCAGATAGGCCTTGTTCTTATCGTCCAATTGCGTATAGAGGAAATAATCACCCGCAATCCCTTTGGAAATCCTCACGTTGTCATTGCAGGTCAATCGGATGGTTTTCCGTAAGACTTCGTTCCACAGGTGCGATTGGTATGCGGAAAAAAAGAGCACCATTTTTTCGTGAGATATCCTCTGGAGAATCGGGATGAATCCCTTCGGGTGTTTCTCCAGGTATCTGAACGTCTCCTTCTCAAACTTGCCGGTAGCCCCTTTGAGACACGCCTGCCAGTTGCCCCAGTGTTCATAAAAATATCTCCGGTGTTCCTTCTCTTCCTTGCTGTCTTCCGGGTGAATGCTGGAAAAATATATCTTGAGCGCCCCGTTATAGTGTTTCTTGAGTACCTTTTCGGCAATAAATCCCTGTCGCGCATCGAAACTGCCGAATCGCTGGTCGTCGAAGTAGTTGGGGTAACCGTCCCTTTTTACCTGCTCAATTTCGGTTAACGCCGGCTGCAACTCCTGCCCGGTAAGATTTCTGACGGCAATTTGGAATTTGTTTCCTGTGATAAGGTCTGGGCCCATGGGCCTGTTCATGTAACCCACAAGACGCAGCGAATAATTTTCCTCGCAAATTTCTTGTGGCGCCCCTTTGTTAGCTTCTCCATCTTTCCCCTTATGCAATTGGGATTGTGCGGGGGCGCTGGGTATCTGACTGAGGCAATGCCGTGCGATGGTTATAAATTGTGACGTGAGGGCGTATTTGTCCTTTTTCCCGCCATACGCAAGGTCAGTGTATGGCAGGCTGTGTTTTTTCGAAAGATTTTTTAGGACGTCAACGGTATTCCAGCCCCTTTTCTTAAGCCAATAGACGCAGAAATCCCCGTCTTTCTGAAGCGGAAGGTCTGCTACCTCTTCAACAATAAAGTCTTCCGGTTTAACTTTTACCTTAAGCATAAAATTTCCAATATTTTTCGTGGTTAAAATGTTTACGTAGCGTTCCGTGGCTTATACCTCAGCGCACTGCTTACCGATAAAACCAGCCATGTGGACACGACAAACGGTGCTGTTAGGGTAATGATGCCGAGACGGCTCAATCCGAACATTATAAAAACAGAAATAACGATTGCCGCAATGGCAAGGACTCCATCATGCCATTTTTTGCCTGATAGTGCAATACCGCAGAGAACACCGTTAAAACCGAACAATCCCATGTTTATCATACTCAGGGGAAATGAGCACGCGCATGCCGCAGCAACCCCGGTCGCGGCTCCCAGAAATGCATACAACGCAGATACTCTCGAACTCACCAGTATCCCAATAAACAATATAATGCCGAAGACAACGTCCTCAGAAAACATCACCTGTCCGATGCCCGTGCTCAGGGCAGGGATAATTTCTAACTTATTTGTACTCGATAGTGAAGATGTTTGTAGTGGGGCGATATGGAATATCAGGAGTACGGCCATTACGACCCAGGCAGAGACAATGAACGGCGCGGTAAAGGCGGGCAATTTCCACGTGCGATGCATTACATTTGTAATGAATACAGAAAGGACGGCGCCCAGGAAGGCGGCAATTCCGGAAGGTACGGTGAACCCGAAGAAGTAGAAAATCGCCAAACACACCAGCGTGCTGTTATACCCGTAGAGACCCTGGTTAATATCGTTCCTATTGTATTTCAGGAGCAGGGCGGTAACCGTGCCCACCAGCACGCCGAAGACCGCCCCCGCGCCCATGCGCCAGGAGTTGTAAAAGGCGCCTGCCAGAAACAGGATGCCCGTGATCACGTTATTGAGCAAAAATATTTGGCTGATCCCACGGAAGAGTATTTCTATAAAATTTTTAATAACCATCTGCAAAATCTGTGCAATCTGTGGTTTCGCTGTTTTTCCTGGACAATGTCCTGCTAGCCATAGATTACTTCACCGTCTTTGACATAATCCACAACTGGAGATTCTTTCCTTTCCCATTCTTCCGGGGTCATAGCAACGGCTTCTATCGGTTCGAAGACCTCGTAAATGGCGTCAGAGAGGATGTCTATTCTTTCCCAATAACCTTTTCCTCCAAAATCTTCGGATATGACAATTACATCAATATCACTTCCTTCCTTGTATTTGTCAATGGCATAAGAACCAAACAGTATCATTTTGTTTATCTTTGTTCCTTTGGATTCCAGGGCTTTTTTAAAACGTGATAAAATCTTTAAAACTGCGTTTTTATCCATTCCAGTGCCTCCTTGCTCTTCAAAAGTATATTTCTAACAACAAGCTGTGTAAAATTCTTTTGTAGTTCATCCAACTCCTCAGGGTATCTCGTAACGATACTGGCTTCGTTAAGTTTTATAAGAAATTTCCCCATAGGTTCTGATGGTTTAACACCAATTTTGTTCAGCAAGTAAACAAGATTATGAATCTTTGGGGGTATTTCCTTCAATCGTCCCAGGCAAAGTCCTTTTAAGGCCTTTTCAATCGACAGATGACACATAAAGACGGCATAAAAATACCTCTTGTTATCAAACATAATTTCGGCTGTCTTCATATCATACTCCGCCTGTTTTAGCCATTCTTGAGGAGTTTTACCCATGATCTTTCTCCTATTATTCTTTAGTTCTTTGGATTTTCCTTATCAAGTTCCCACCGTAGAGGATTGTCAATGACATATTGCCTGATTTTGTCTAATTCGGTTTTGTTTCGAATAATATGTTCGTAAAACCGAGATTGCCCTACAGTTTTGCCATAGGATTTACGGGTTTCATTTATCCGTTTTTTTGCTACCGCCTTGAACGACCGAATTATCGTTGGGATGGAATTGGACGTCGGTCTGCCGAATTGTTCAAATGTAGGGACACGGTGCTCCGTGTCCCTACATTTTAATCTATGAATCCGGCGAGACAAAGGAACCAATCAAATCAGATTGCCTTCTGCGATGTATTCATTCGCGCTTATGTGTGTAAATTCGTGGCTTATTTATTTGGAAGCGGCGCTTTCCAGGATGGCGTCTACCAATCCGGGAATGGTGTATTCCCTAGCCTTGATGTCAATCCGGAGCCCCATTTCTTCGGCGGTCTGAGTGGTAATCGGGCCGATGCTGGCAAACTGGACGTGGCCGTTGAACGAAGGTATATTTTTCTCGCCGACGAGCTGAATAAAATTTCTCACGGTGGATGAGCTGGTAAACGTAACGATATGAATCTCGCCGTTCTTAATTTTTTCGGCAAGATCAATGTCCCTGGGCTGCGCCATGACGGTCTTGTAAGCCACCAGGTCGGTAACTTTTCCCCCTAGTTTCTGAAGCTCTTCAGGCAGGAAACTTCTGGCAATATCAGCCCTCGGCAACAGGAATTTTTCACCCTTTACAGCCGTTACCTTTTTTAATTCTTCCACGACAGATTCGGCAACAAATTTGGGAGGTCTGCAATCTACTTTTATGTGGTACTTCTCAATCCCTCCCTCCGTGGCCGGTCCGATGGCGCATATTTTGAGGCCTTTCAGTTCCCTGACGTCTTTCCCTAGTTCAAAGAGACGCTGGAAGAAGGCATCAACTCCGTTAATGCTGGTAAAGACGAGCCAATTAAAGGTGTGAATATTTTTTATGGCGTCATCCAGGGGCTGAATGGAGTCGGGTTTTACAATGTCAATTGTGGGAAATTCAATGACCTGCGCTCCGTGTTCGTACAGTTGATCGGCAAATTCGCTCGCCTGCTCCCTGGAACGCGTCACGACAATGGTCTTTCCGAACAGGGGCTTGGTCTCAAACCAGTTGAGCTGGTCGCGCAGGTTTACCACCTCTCCGACGATGGTAATCGCGGGAGGCTTTATGTCTTTCGCCTTCTGGACGATGGTGCTCAGCGTACCTGTCACCGTTTTCTGCCGGGAGGTGGTTCCCCATCGTATTACGGCAACGGGGGTGTCTTTGGAACGTCCGTGTTTTATCAGTTGCTCCGTGATGTACGGAAGGTTTTTTATCCCCATGTAAAAAGCAAGCGTTCCGATGCCGGTACTGATCTTAGACCAGTCAATGGAACTTTCGTCTTTCGTAGGGTCTTCGTGTCCGGTAATCAGCCCAAAGGTGGAAGTGCAGTCGCGATGGGTGACCGGTATGCCTGCATAGTTGGGGGTCGCAATGGCTGCGGTGATGCCGGGGACTACTTCAAACGGCACGTGGTTTTCGCGGAGCACCAGCACCTCTTCGCCGCCTCGCCCAAAAACGTAAGGATCGCCGCCCTTTAGACGGGTAACTATTTTGTCCTCCTGCGCCTTTTTCACCAGCAGTTGATTAATGTCATCCTGTTCCATCGTATGGGCGCCGCCCTGTTTGCCAACGTATATTAATTCTATACCAGGTTTGGCATTTTTCAGGAGGTCAACGTTTACCAGATAGTCATAAATAATCACATCGGCTTTTTTAATACAATCCATACCTTTTATGGTAATAAGGCGCGGGTCGCCCGGACCGGCGCCTACGAGATACACTATGCTGCGCTTCATGGAACAAAACCTTTCTTGAGTACTTTTAATGTAAATTAAAAATACTATGATAGTGAAAATTTCCCCATTAATCAAATGGTTTTAGGGTTATTGAGCAGACTCTTTGAAATAAGCCGTTCGCGCCTTGTTTGCCACAATTCTTTCGACGGCCTCCGCCGCATCCTCCCGGATACGGCTGTCTTTATGGTTAACCAGCGGCTGGATCGCGGAAAGGGCGGCCGGACTACCGATCCTGCCCAATGCCCATGCGGCGGCGCTTACCACGGTGGGTTCTTTATCCCTCAACGTCCATACCAGTGCGCTGACTGCCCTTTCATCGCCAATCCAGCCAAGGGCTTCCGCTGCGCGTTCTCTCGCGTGTTTATTAACTTCACGCAGTGAACTTATTAGTAATTTTATTGAAGGATAGCCGATCTTTACCAGCGCCCATGTCGCCCTGCGCCTCGTTGCTTCTTCGTTATCTTTAAGCGCGTTAATTAGGAGGGGCGCTGCTTGATCGCCAATGTTTGTCAGCGCCCATGCCGCCTCTGTGCGCGCCCACGACGCGTCTTCTCCCGCATCGGTAACCAGTATGTTGAAAAGGGCATTCAGGGCATTGTCGTTGCCAATATGGCCCAGCGCCTCGACGCAGGCGTTTTTGACATGCCAGTTTTTCTCTTTTGTAAGGATATTGGCCAGGACGTAAACAGCGCGCTGGTCTCCAAGTTTCCCCAGCGCCCTTGCAATGTCATATTTAACCCACGGTTCTTTTTCTGTTCTTAATGTTTCCATCAGGAGGGGAACTGATTGCGTTGCATGCAGCCTTTTCAGGGCAAGGGCTGCTTCCCTCCGGATATCGGCGTTTTTGTCCTTTAGCAGGGGTTGTATTTGTGCGGAAACGTCTTTGTCACCGCAGAATCCCAGCGCCCAAACGGCGTTCTGTTTTACCTGCTGATGCCTGTTCTGGAGGAGTTTCAAAAGAGGATGCACGGTGTATTTCTGCGGTAATACCATCAGCGCCAGCGCCGCGTTCCTTGCCTTGTCGGGGTCGCCATCTTCCATTGTTTTTATTAAGTTTTTTACTGTTTCCTGGACAAACGAAGCCGTCTCGTGTGTTTCACGCTGCGGCTGGGTAGTCTGCTTGTTTTTGAAAGGCTTTCTACCGCCCGGCGCTTGTTGCCTGGTATTCAGGACGTCCAGGGCGACATCGGGATAATCTACCAGGATAACATCCGCCCCCATCTTTACCCAGTTCCTAAGCATCCTTCTGTCGTCGCTATTGACCAGGGAGGTGAATACATATTTCTTTTCCTCGTGTATGAGCCCCACTTTTTCTTCTATCAATTCTTCCGGGGATACATAAACCAGTTTCTTCCCAAAGAGCTCGGCGTCTTCCGGATTGAAATCTCTCAGCGTCCCCCATAAATACACCTGCGAGGACATGCCGTTCGCCTTTGCCAGGTCGAGCACCTGTTTTTCAAGGCAGGTTTGTTTGACATTCAGGATGAGTTTGAGGTTGTTGATTTTACAGAATTTCAGCACGTCGGAAAGGAGCGGCACGGGTTCGTGTTTAAATTCTGCGCCGCGCCATGAACCGGCGTCGTATTGTTGTATCTCTGCGTACAACAGTTGGTCAACACGTCCTTTTCCGTCCGTTGTTCTGTCAATTGACTCGTCGTGCATGAGCACAAGCTGCCTGTCCTTTGTCTGCCGGATGTCAATTTCGATTCCGTCAAGACCCAGCTCGACGACCCTCCTTAATGCGGCAAAGGTATTTTCAGGCGCTTCCTCCAATACGCCGTGGTGGGCAAATATTTCAGGCATTTTCGCATTTTCAGCAAAAACGGAAATCGCCGGAAAAAGCAGAAGGGATAAGATTATGGAGAGAAAATATCGCATTTTTTTATTTGTTTTTCTTCTCTTTGCCGGTGAGTTGCCAGTGCGGTCTGCCTTCCCAGGTAACCCGGTTTCCTGCTATATCAAAGTAAACCTTTTCCGAGAAGGTTCTGGACCCTTCCTTGCGCAATTCTGCCTTTGGATTGCCCGTGAGTAAGGCCAAATTTTGAACCATGTCCCAGGTGAGAAGAGACCCGAATCCTTCGCTGCCGTTCAGTCCCTCGCTGTAGAAGTAGACGTTGCCGGTGGCAATAATTTTGTTTATTTTTTTGTTCTTGCTTAAATAGGTATCAATCTGGTCGCCGCTTAATTTTTGCCCTCCCTGGTTGGCCTGCGCTTCTCCAAAAAAGCTGGCCTTTTTCTGGTCGTCATTATAGATCATTTTTTTTGACCAGGTGACTTTTATACCGGTTTCCTCGCCGTCTTTTCCGGAAGCGGTTTCATCTCCTTTTTCGTACAAGCTGCCGTTTCCCTCGCAGAGCACGTTATTTCCCTCTTCATAAAACAGCACGCGGGGCGCAAGAATTTGCCTCCTGTTTCCTTCCCTGAGCATGGCAAAGGGCTGTCCGTGCAGGGTAGTAACTTTATTTTTTGCATCCCACGTGGCTTGGTTCCCGATAGCCTCGCTGAACAGGCCGCCTCTTTTGTCTATGATATGAATTTTTTCCGTAGCCTTTAGGGTCTGCAGATTGTAATCAAGGTCGTTAAACGTTACCTTCAGGTTATCGCAAAGCAGGGTGGTGTTTTCCCTTTTGACTTCGATGCCTTTTTCGAAGCTGGCTTCCCGCGTCTCTTCCTGGAAATTCATCTTCCCGTCCCATTTTACGCTGATATTATTCTCAGATGCGCTTGCATCTCTGGCGGGTTTCTTTTTCCCTGCGCTTTCCCTGATTACCGTGTTTAGACTGCCGGAACTCGGAACATTTATCTTATTTGCGTTCCTATAGAATATCATCTTCAGGGCGTCAATACTCAAATCGTCCTTGACGAATTCCGCCTTGTGCGCGTCCTCCAGGATGGCGCTTTGGGTATTAACGTCCCACGTGAGAAAACTACCCTTGGCTATTTTTGTTCCCTGCGACACAAGCACATTTCCGCTGGCAATCGCCTGCTTCGTCTGTTTCGTTTCGGAGTCGAGATAAACGACCAGCTTGTCGGAAAACACGGTTGAATCGCCCCTTTTGACCTCGACATTATCGTTAAAGGTCATAATATTTGTATCCTGGTTTTTGTCGAATATGAGTTGCCCGCTGGAGCGGATGAAGGTTTTTACAAGGGCGGCTTCTTTCGTATCGGGTTTTCTGGTAGGCGTTTCTCCTTCAGCGGAAGGTTGGGTATCGCTTTGCGGGGCGCTGTCGTTGGACAGGAAAAAGAGGTCGTTTTTGACTCCGTCCATTTCCATTTCCGCGTCTTTTTTGATCCACATCTTTTTATTCACGAGGTCAATTTCGCAGCCCTGCCCGACGATTTTTATGCCTTTGCCGTGAATCGTAACGGGATTGTCCGTGTACACAAACTTTTTTTCGGGCAAATATCTCAAATAGTCCGTATTCAGTTGGGTTTCAGGGTCGAACTGGACGACGACATTGTCCGAAAGGTAGCCCTCGTTCGAGGTGTTATTCATTTCTCCGGTATCGGAGGTAATCAGCACGGACGGCGTTCCATTTTCAGCGCTTGTGGTTGCGGAGCCCATAACCTCAATTTCCGGCTCAATGATTTTGTACACATCATTGCTCAGGAGAAAGGTGCTTTTCCCGTGCATGACCACAACCTCTCTCCCCTGATCGTCGTAATTCGGAACAGACAGTTCCTGTACGGTCTGGGTTATTGAGTCTTTACTGCCTATGCCGGGTGGCTGTCCCGGTATTTGTGCGCTTTTCGTCTGGGCCGTATTTTCCTTTTGTTCTTTTGTGGATTTTCGCGGCTGGTATATGACAAGGGACGCGATGATAATAATCACACAGGTTATGGGAATGCCAATCAGTATGTATCTTCGTTTGGTCATGTAAAAATTATTTCTGTAATGGTTAAGTTTTTCGAATCTCAACTCGTTCCCACGCTCTGCGTGGGAATGCCAGCTCGTGACGCTCCGCGTCCCGCTACAACTCTATCGTACTTACTGCCAGCCGAACGATGAACATTCAGACAATTTCTGAGGCTTGAACAAACCCCACTTGCACCGAACTATTTGACGCAGAGCGTCTTACTTTCCGTTCCCACGCGGAGCATGGGAACGAGAAATGGAAACGAGAAATGGAAACGAGAAAAAGCCCAATCCGTTACTTTCCTCTTTGCTATTCAGGCTTTCGATACCGTTCCATAATAAAATCCCATTTGTCCTGGAATTTGAGTATCTTTTCCGCAACCTCTCTTACTGCCCCGCGTCCGCCTTTTGCCTTTGTAACATACGTTGCATGTTGTTTTACCACGGGTGTGGCGTTGGCGACCGCTACGGGGAATCCAACACGATAGAGTATGGGCAGGTCAATAAGATCATCGCCGATGTAGCAGACCTCTTCGTCCCGGAGTGAGTACTTCCTGAGTATTTCTTCGTAAGCGTCTATCTTGTTCCTGGCGCCCTGGTACACGTCCTCAATATCGAGCTCCAGGGCACGGTGCGCCACCGCCTTGCACGTCCTTCCGCTTATTATGGCGACCTTAATGCCGGCGCGGTGGAGGTACGCGATGCCTGTGCCGTCAAGGACGTGGAATGCCTTTGTTTCATGCCCTTCTGAATCAATATAGATGGCGCCGTCTGTCAGGACGCCGTCAACGTCTGTGATAACCAGTTTTATATTTTTCATTAACTCAGGACACAAATTTCAAAGTTTAAAATCCAACCTCCAGTAAATCCTGCACGTCTATAATGCCAACAGGCGTATTGGAATCATCCACTACGGGTATCTGATCAATTTTATATTCTTTCAGTATCTTGTACGCCTCGGCTACCAGACATCTGGAGTTGATAACCTTGGGCGACCGCGTCATGACGTCCCTGACGCTGCCGTGTAAAAATGAGATGCCATTTTTCAGATGCCTTCTCAGGTCGCCGTCAGTAAAGAAACCCACCAGCTTGTTCTGTTTATCAACGACGCTCACCGCGCCGGGTTTGCCCGCAGTTTCCGTCATAATACCGATAACGTCCAGAAGGGGGGTGTCTTCGCTGGTTACGGGGTTTGCCTCATTCTTGCGCATGACCATTTCTATGGTGAGCAATTTTCTGCCAAGTTCGCCGCCAGGGTGGTAGAGCGCGTAGTCCTCTTTGCTGAGGTTCCGTTTCTTGAACAGGGTAAGGGCAAGGGCGTCACCCAGGGCGAGCATGGCTGTTGAGCTTGCCGACGGGGCAAGACCCAGCGGACAGGGTTCTTCGATCTTTCCGATATCAAGCACAACGTCGCTGTGCTTGGCAAGGGAAGACCTGCCGTTTCCCGTAATGGCAATTACCTTTGCCCCCATTTGTTTTACGAAAGGGAGGAGGACAACAACCTCTGTTTCCCCGCTGTTGGAAAGCGCCAAGACAATATCCTCGGCGACGATCCTGCCGAGGTCCCCGTGCCGCGCCTCTGACGAGTGAACCCAGTAGGAAGGAGTTCCCGTGCTGGCAAGCGTTGCGGAGATTTTCTGGCCAATAATGCCCGCCTTTCCAATGCCGGTGACTACTACCCGTCCTTTACAGTTGAAAATCAAATCGAGGGCATTTTGGAAGTTATGGTCCAGACGGTCAATCAGATTCTTGATTGCTACAGACTCGAGCAATAATACGTCTTTTGCGAAGGCAATATCGTCCGTAAATTTTTCCTGAGTCGGTTTTTTTTTCATGTTCATAACGATTATAGTGGCCGTTCCGTTTATATTCAAGTGAAAAGAGAGGCGTCGGCTGCGGCAAAGATTTAATTAAGTGTTCTGTACTTGACAACTTATTTCTGTTGTGTTAAGATGCCCGCGTTATAACAAAACAGGGAGAATGTACGTATTTGTGAATCTGAATAATTTAATCATCTCAATTCCCGTAATCCTCTATGCACTGACCATTCATGAGTATTTCCATGGCTGGACGGCCAATAAATTCGGCGACCCCACGGCGCGACTGCAAGGTCGTCTGACGCTGAATCCTCT
>Ga0209514_10009173_pt1 | contig 10960 bp, 10 predicted proteins | sample Subgrocontami58m_FD_187452 | JGI IMG/M metagenome (GOLD analysis project Ga0209514, IMG submission 187452) | Subsurface groundwater microbial communities from S. Glens Falls, New York, USA - GMW37 contaminated, 5.8 m (SPAdes) (version 3) | ecosystem: Environmental > Aquatic > Deep subsurface >...
CCGATCTGAGAGCAGCTCGGAATTCTCGATCGAGGTGGTGCCGACCAGCACCGGCTGGCCGCGTTCATGGCAGGCGCGGACGTCGGCGATGATCGCGGCGTGCTTCTCGGGCGCGGTACGGTAGATCTGGTCGTTCTCGTCCTTGCGGATCATCGGCCGGTTGGTCGGGATCACCACCGTCTCGAGGCCATAGATCTGCTGGAACTCGTAGGCTTCGGTGTCCGCCGTGCCGGTCATGCCGGAGAGCTTGCCGTACATGCGGAAGTAGTTCTGGAAGGTGATCGATGCCAGGGTCTGGTTTTCGGCCTGGATCGCCACTCCTTCCTTGGCCTCGACCGCCTGGTGCAGGCCGTCCGACCAGCGCCGGCCAGCCATCAGGCGGCCGGTGAACTCGTCGACGATCACCACTTCGTCGTTCTGCACCACGTACTGCTGGTCGCGGAAATACAGGCTGTGCGCGCGCAAGGCCGCGTAGAGGTGATGGATCAGCAGGATGTTGGACGGCTCGTAGAGGCTGCTGCCCTCGGCCAGCAGGCCCAGGCGCGCGAGGATTTCCTCGGCCTTGACGTGGCCGGCCTCGGTCAGCAGCACCTGGTGGGACTTGAGATCCACCGTGTAGTCGCCGGTGTCGACCTCGCCTTCACCCTTGGCCGCCTCACCCCGGGTCAGCAGGGGCGGCACCGCGTTCATGCGCACGTAGAGATCGGTATGGTCCTCGGCCTGGCCGGAAATGATCAGCGGCGTGCGGGCTTCGTCGATCAGGATCGAATCGACCTCGTCGACGATCGCGTAATTGAGCCCGCGTTGCACCCGCTCGCCGGCCGTGTACACCATGTTGTCGCGCAGGTAATCGAAACCGAATTCGTTGTTGGTGCCGTAGGTGATGTCGGCGGCGTAGGCGGCCTGCTTTTCGTCGTGCGGCATCTGCGACAGATTGACGCCGACGGTGAGGCCGAGGAAGCGATAGATGCGCCCCATCCACTCGGCGTCGCGGCTGGCGAGGTAATCATTGACGGTGATCAGGTGCACACCCTTGCCCGGAATCGCGTTCAGGTAAACGGCGAGCGTGGCGGTCAGCGTCTTGCCCTCGCCGGTGCGCATTTCGGCGATCTTGCCGTAATGCAGCACCATGCCGCCGATCATCTGCATGTCGAAGTGGCGCATGCCAAGCACGCGCCGGGCGGACTCGCGCACCACGGCAAAGGCCTCGGGCATGAGTTGGTCCAGGGTTTCACCCTTGGCGTGACGCTCGCGGAACTCGTCGGTCCTGGCGCGCAGGGCGTCGTCGGAGAGCTGCTGGGTGGCCGCCTCAAGCGCGTTGATGCGGGCGACGGTCTGCGAATACTGCTTGATCAGCCGGTCATTTCGGCTGCCGAAGATCTTTCTGAGTAGGCCGGAGATCATGGGTTACGCGGCCGCGAATCAGCCGTTAAAAGCAAAGCGGCGATTTTAGCATGCGGGGAGAGCCCGCCTCCCAGCCGGCTCAGTGACGATTGGGGGTTGGCCGCTGATTGGCCTGTGCCATGCGCAGGAAGCGATCGGGATTCTGCGGGATGCCGCGGATGCGCACCTCGAAGTGCAGGTGCGGCCCCGTGGAACGCCCGGTGGAACCCACGTCCGCGATCTTCTGGCCGCGCTTGACCAGTTGTCCCGGCTTGACGTGGAGTTTCAGCGCATGGGCATAGCGGGTGGTGAGATCCTTGCCGTGGTCGATCTCGACCATGTTGCCGTATTGCGCATGGCGCTCGGCGCTGATCACGACGCCGGCCGCCGCGGCCTTGATGCCGGTGCCCGGCACGGCGACGAAGTCGACGCCCTCGTGCATCGCCCGTTCGCCGGTGAAGGGATCGACGCGCCAGCCATAAGTTGACGCATTCCATTGCGCCTCGACCGGCAGGCTGGTGGGCAGCAGGCTCTTGCGGATGCGATCCTCCAGCAACTGCGATTCGATCATGGAAATCGCATCGGATTTGGCTTCGACCTGCTGTGCCAAGGCATCCACCGCGCGCTGCAGTTCGGACGAGGTCATGGCGCTGGGCGACAGCAGGGGACCGCCGCGGCCCGCCGCCTTCCCGTCGAAGGCCTTGAGGTCCTGGGGCTTCACCCCGGCCATGCCGGCCAGGCGCTCGCCGATGGTATCTAGCCGCAACAGCTGGGCCTGCATTTCGCCCAGCTTGACCGCCATGGCGTTGATGTTTTCGCGCACGAAATCCTTCGAGCGCTGCGCCTCCTCGGCGTTCACCGTGCGCAGCAGGTCCTGCAGGAAGGGGAGGCGGATTTCCGCCGCGTGGCGTACCGTGACATAGGAAAACAGCGAGGACAGCATCAGCACCGAGCCGAACATCGCTCCGGCGAACAGGACGGCATGGCGCCAGGTCAGGGTGATGCTTCTTGCTGTTGCCAGCCGGTCGGAGACGAGAATAATATGCATCCCTTCCCTTCCTTAAAATTGGCTCATCCGGGACGGCATGCCTTGGTGCCTGAATTCCCGGCACCGGCCCCCGTGAAACTCCATTTTCGATGACATCGCGCAGCCTCCAGGAACACCTTGTCTCCGGCGACAGCATGGCGCGGCTGGCAAGCCACGCCCAACGTCTGCTCCAATTCCAGCGGCTCCTCGAGGCTGCATTGCCGGCGGCGCTAAGGCCTCATGCTCGGGTTGCCAACTTCCGTCTGGGGAAACTTTTTATCCACGCCGCCAGCGGCGCGGTCGCGGCGAAGGTCCGTCAGCTCGGACCCCGAATCGCCGTCGATTTGTCAAATAAGGACGTGAAGGTTACCGAAATCGAGGTTCGAGTGCAAGCCCGCAACCCGGCTCCGGCCAAAGCACCGCATAAAAGACCTGCTCTGCCTGGCTCGGCACAAAAGCAAGGGCTCACTGCACTGGCCCAAAGCCTGCCCCGGGACACGCCCCTCAAGGATGCCCTGGAGCGACTGTTGCGCAGCGTCAAAGAATGATCAGACGCTCTGCCGCCATCAGGACCAGCACCACCAGCGCCAGAATCAGGGCACCCTTGGCGATGCGCGCCGAGAGGAAAAGGTAGCGCCGATCACGGGTAAACAACCAGGCGACAATGCCGCTGCCGATCGCGATCGCCGCGAGAATGCCGACGATCCGCAGCAGCAACATTGTTTGACGGACCTCAGGCCAGCCGGGGGTATAGCCGGGCCACGGTGCCCGGCGCTTCCTCGGCGCGCTGGAAACTGACCAGTTCCCAGGCCTCGGCATCGGCCAGCAGCGCGCGCAATAGCTGGTTGTTCAGCGCATGGCCCGACTTGTGGGCGGCAAACGCCGCCAGCAGGGGGTGGCCGGCGAGGTAGAGATCGCCGACGGCATCGAGGATCTTGTGCTTGACGAACTCGTCGGCGTAGCGCAGGCCGTCACTGTTGAGCACCCGGTATTCGTCCATCACGATGGCGTTTTCCAGGCTGCCGCCCAGCGCCAGGCCCTGGTCGCGCAGCGACTCGACATCCTGCATGAAGCCGAAGGTGCGGGCGCGCGCCACTTCGCGCAAATAGGACTGGTCGGCGAAGTCGATGCGGGCACGCGAGGCCGAGCGATCCACTGCCGGGTGGTTGAAAACGATGGAGAACTCAAGGCTGAAGCCGTCATAGGGCGACAGGCGCGCCCATTTGTCGCCGTCCCTGACTTCCACGACCTTCTTCACCCGCAGGAATTTCTTCGCCACGTTCTGCTCCTCGATACCGGCCGATTGCAGGAGGAAGACGAAGGGCGCTGCCGAACCGTCCATGATCGGCAGTTCCGCGGCATCGACATCGACGTAGATATTGTCGATGCCGAGGCCGGCGAGCGCCGACATCAGGTGCTCGACGGTGGCGACCTTGACGCCGTCCTGCTCCAGGCAGGAGGCCAGACGGGTATCGCCGACGCCGAGCGGGTCGGCCCTCAGATCGATCGGAGGGTTCAGATCGACGCGACGAAAGACGACCCCGGTATCGGGCTGCGCCGGGCGCAGCATGAGCGACACCTTGACCCCGGAATGGAGGCCCACGCCGGTGGCTTTGACGACGGACTTGAGGGTGCGCTGACGCAGCATGGAGCGGATATCCGATTGGAATGGTGCAGAGCGGAAATTTTATCACGCAAGCCCGGTCCGGCGGGAGGAGGTGCCCGCCGGACCGTCTGCGTTAGTCGGCTCAATCCGACTGGCGGCGCAGGAAGGCCGGGATGTCGTACTTGTCCACCCCGGAGGCGGCCATGGCATCGGCCTGGGCATTGCGCGGACCGCCGCGGCCGCTGGTACTGACGCTGGACAGGTCGATCGGACCCTGCACCACGCCCACCTCGAACACCGGCACGTTGTCGGTTCCGGTGCGCAGGCCGATGGTTTCGATCACGGTCATTTTCGGCTTGGCGCCCTCGCGGGCCGCTACGATGCCAAGGCCCGTGGCAACCACGGTGACGCGCAACTGGTCTTCCATGGTCTCGTCGAACACGGCGCCGCAGATCACGGTGGCTTCGGGTGCCGTGTATTGGCGGATGGTCCTCATGACTTCCTTGTACTCCTTGAGGCCCAGGGTGGTGCTGGCGGTGATGTTGACCAGCACGCCGCGCGCGCCGGAAAGCTCGATGCCTTCCAGCAGCGGGCTGGCCACCGCCTCTTCGGCCGCGACGCGGGCGCGATCGACGCCGGCTGCGACGGCGGAACCCATCATCGCCTTGCCCATCTCGCCCATCACGGTACGCACGTCCTCGAAGTCGACGTTGACCAGGCCCGGCACGTTGATGATCTCGGCGATGCCGCCGACCGCGTTGCGCAACACGTTGTCCGCAGCCTTGAAGGCTTCCAGCATGCTGACCTCGTCGCCCAGCACTTCTTCCAGCTTTTCGTTGAGGATCACGATCAACGAATCGACATGGCGCGCTAGTTCGGCGACGCCTTCCTCGGCCAGGCGCTTGCGCTTGCCTTCGTACTCGAAGGGCTTGGTCACCACGGCGACAGTGAGGATGCCCAGTTCGCGCGCCACCTCGGCCACCACCGGGCCGGCCCCGGTGCCGGTGCCACCGCCCATGCCGGCGGTGATGAAGACCATGTGCGCGCCGGTCAGGGCCTCGGCGATCCGCTCGCGATCCTGCACGGCCAGATCCCTGGCCTTCTCGGGTTTGCCGCCGGCGCCCAAGCCGGGTCCGAGCTGCAGCTTGACGTGGGCGGTGCTCTTTTTCAAGGCCTGCGCGTCGGTATTGCAGCAGATGAACTCGACGCCGCCGACGCCCTCGCGAATCATGTGTTCCACCGCGTTGCCACCGGCACCGCCGACGCCGACCACCTTGATCACCGTCGCGCCGCCCTCCGCTTCCGTCCCTACTTCCTCGAGTTCAAACATTTTCGCCTCCTGAAAAGACCCACCACATCAAAAATTCCGGGTAAACCACGCCTTCATCCGCGCCAGAACCTGCCCGAAACTTCTCGGACTCTGCGCCTTCATGCCGCGGTGACGCTGCTTCACCCCCTCCAGCAACAAACCCATCGCCGTGGAGTAGCGCGGATTGCGCACGTAATCGCGCAAATTGCCGTCGTAGTACGGCATAGCCAGCTTCACGGTATTGTGAAAAATCTCCTCGCCCAGTTCGGCCATGCCCGGCATCTGCGCCGCGCCGCCGGTCAGCACGATGCCGGCGCGCAACAGGCGCTCCTTGCCGCTGCGCTGCAACTCCTCCTGCACCTTCTGGAAAATCTCCTCGACCCGCGGCTGGATGAAACCGGCCAGGGTCTGGCGCGAGAGCTGGGTCGACGGCCGGTCGCCGACGCCGGGCACCTCGATCATGTCGTCCGGATCGGCCAGTTGCTGCAGCGCCACGCCGTAGCGGATCTTGATGTCCTCGGCATCCTGGGTCGAGGTGCGCAGGGCGATCGCGATGTCGTTGGTCAACTGGTCGCCGGCGATCGGGATCACCGCCGTGTGGCGGATCGCGCCATGGACGAAGACGGCGACGTCCGTGGTACCGCCGCCGATGTCGACCAGGCAGACGCCGACATCCTTCTCGTCCTCGGTCAGCACCGCATAGCCCGAGGCCAGCGGTTGCAGCACCAGGTCGACCACTTCGAGGCCGCAGCGATGCACGCACTTGACGATGTTCTGCACCGCCGTCACGGCGCCGGTCACCAGGTGCACCTTGACGTCGAGCCGCCGCGCATCCATGCCGATCGGCTCCTTGACGCCGTCCTGGCCGTCGACCGTGAATTCCTGCACCAGGGTGTGCAGGATCTGGTCGTCGGCCGAAATCGATGTCGCGTTGGCGGCCTCGATGGCGCGCTCGACGTCGAACTGGGTGACTTCCTTGTCGCGCACCACGGTCATGCCCGTGGAATCCTTGCTCTTGATATGGCTGCCGGCGATGCCGGTATACACCTCGCGCACCTTGCAGCCGGCCATCATTTCGACTTCGGCGATCGCCCGCGAAATCGAATTCACCGTGGCCTCGATGTTGATCACCATGCCGCGCTTGAGGCCGCTCGATTCCTGGGTGCCGATTCCGAGCACGCCAAGGCGCCCTTCGGCATCCAGTTCGCCGACGATGGCGACGATCTTGGAAGTGCCGATGTCGAGGCCGACGATCAGTTCGCGTTTTGTTTCTTTGCTCATGACTGTCCTGCTGCCTTCGGCCGCAACGCGAAGCCGTTGGGATAACGCATATCGACCGCGCCGATGCCAGCCAGGCGACCCCTCGCCGCGCTGCTCGCGGCCGTATAGTGGGCCGCAAAGCGTTCCACCCTTTCCGCCAGCGGATGCTTGGCCTGGTCGCGGCCCAGTTCCAGCACCACGCCGTCGTCGAGCTTGAGCTGCCAGGCCTCGCGTGGCGAGAGCCGCACGGCAACCGGCCGCCGGCCGGTTGGCGCGAGGGCATCGCTGAACGCCCGGTAGCGCTCCAGCACCCGCGCCGCCGTGCCCTCGGGACCGGCCAGCAGCGGCAGCGTCTGTTCGGCGGCGGCGGCGAAGACTTCGCCGCGCGTGCTGACCAGGCGCGCTTCGCCGTCCTGCGGGGTCCAGCGCGCGGCGGCGTGATGCTCCTCCAGCGTCAGCTCCACGCCGTCCGGCCAAAGTCGGCGCAGCGAGGCCGACCGCACCCAGGGCATGCGCTCGAAAGCCGTGCGCGCGGCGTCCAGGTTCACGGTGAAGAAATTTCCGGCCAGGGCGCTGCGCGCCGTGTGCTCGATCTGCGCCCGCGACACCTGCTCCGGCGCACTCGCCACCACCAGTTGGTTGAGGGGCAACAGCGGCAGGCGCTGCAAGGCGAGCAGACCAGCCCAGGCCAGCAGGGCGCCGCCGGCCAGAAACAGCACGTCGGCGAGCAGATCGATCAGCATCGGCCGATCCCAGAAGCCTTCGCCGCCGGCGCCGTTGCGGGCATTGCCGTTCGGGTTGCGCGGCTTAGCCATGGCGCGCCTCGGCGAGCAGCTTCAGCACCAGTTGCGAAAATGCAATCCCCGCTGCCCGCGCCGCCATCGGCACCAGCGAGTGGTCGGTCATGCCGGGCGAGGTGTTGGCTTCCAGGCAGAACATGCGCCCCGCGTCGTCCAGCATCAGATCCATGCGGCCCCAGCCGCGTCCGCCCAGGACCGCATAGGCGCGCAGGGCCAGCTCGCGCATCTCGCTTTCGCGCACGTCGCCCAGGCCGCTGGGAATCCGGTACTCGGTGTCGTCGCGCAGGTACTTGGCGTCGTAGTCGTAGAACTCGGTGGCCGGCACGATGCGGATCACCGGCAAGGCGGCGCCGGCCAGGATGCCGACGGTGAACTCGCCGCCGTCGAGGAAGCGTTCGGCCAGCACGCAGTTGTCGTAACGGGCCGCCAGCTCGAAGGCGGCGCGCAGCCCGCCGGCCTGCTTGACCTTGCTGATGCCGATGCTGGAACCTTCGTTGGCCGGCTTGACGAACAGCGGCAGACCCAACTGCTGCTCGACGGCGGCGAAATCGCTGGCGGCATCGAGCACGGCGAAATCCGGCACCGGCAGGCCGGCGGCCTGCCAGACCAGTTTGGAGCGCCACTTGTCCATCGCCAGGGCGGAGGCCAGCACGCCGCTGCCGGTATAGGGAATGTCGAGCAGGTCGAGCGCGCCCTGCAGGCTGCCGTCTTCGCCGCCGCGTCCGTGCAGGGCGATGAACACGCGCTGAAAGCCCTCGCCATGCAGTGCCTCGAGCGGCTTTTCCCGCGGGTCGAAGGCTTCGGCATCGACCCCGGATGAGCGCAGGGCGGCGAGCACCGCACCGCCGCTTTTCAGCGAGACCTCGCGCTCGGCCGACTTGCCGCCCATCATCACCGCCACCTTGCCGAATTCCATCAAACTCCTTCTCCGTACTGCCCTGACTGTCCCATCCCAACGCCAATGATGCGCACTTCGCGCACCAGCGAAACTCCGAACTTCTGCGCTATTTCCACCTGAATCCGGCCGATTAGCATTTCTATCGCACTCGCTGTCGCTTCGCCTTCCCGATTAACGATGAAATTCGCATGCTTTTCGGAAACCTGCGCGCCACCCAACTGTGTGCCCTTGAGGCCAGCCGCCTCGATCAGGCGCGCGGCATGATCACCCGGCGGATTGCGGAACACCGAACCGGCGTTCGGCAATTGCAGCGGCTGCGTCGCCACGCGCCGCTCCAGCAGCTCCTTCATGCGCTCGCGCGCCACCGCCGCATCCCCCGGCGGAAAGCGGAACCAGGCGGCGGCGAAGATCTCGTCGGTGGCGCGCTTCAGCCCGGCATGGCGATAGCCGATGGCGAAATCCTCCGGACCGCGCACGATCTGTTCGCCACGGCGGTTCAGCATCAGCACCTTCTCCACGTAGCGCCAGGTTTCGCCGCCGTGACAGCCGGCGTTCATCGTCAGCGCGCCGCCGACGGTGCCGGGGATGCCGGCGAGGAACTCGGCCTCGGCGCAAGCCTGCTTGCCGACGAAGCGCGCCAGCTTGGGCGAGGCGACGCCGGCCTCGGCATAGAAGCTGCCGTCCGGCTCGCGGCGCAGGATGTCCAATGCGCCGTGGGTAAAGATCGCGGTGCCGTCGAAACCGCCGTCGCGCACCAGCAGGTTGCTGCCGAGACCCACCAGCAGCAGCGGCTCGTCATGACGCATGCCGGCAAGGAAGGCAGCAAGATCGTCGAGATCGACCGGAAAGAAGGCGCGCGCCACGGGACCGCCGGCGCGCCATGACACATGCCCGCTCATCGGCTCGTTTCCCCTGATCTGGCCACGCAGTTCAGCCATCCGCCAGCTTTCCCGGCACGCCGCCGATGGAACCCGCGCCCATGGTGATCACCACGTCGCCATCGCGCACCGCGGCGAGGATCGTCGCCGGCATGGCGGCGATGTCCTCGACGAAGACGGGCTCGATCTTTCCCGCAACGCGCAGCGCGCGCACCAGGGCGCGCGCGTCGGCGGCGACGATAGCCGACTCGCCGGCGGCATAGACCTCGCCCAGCAGCAGGGCGTCGACGCCGGACAGCACCTTGACGAAATCCTCGAAGCAGTCGCGCGTGCGGGTGTAGCGATGCGGCTGGAAGGCCAGCACCAGCCTGCGACCGGGGAAGGCGCCGCGCGCCGCCGCCAGGGTCGCCGCCATTTCCACCGGGTGATGGCCATAGTCGTCGACCAGGGTGAAACTGCCGCCCGCCGGGCAGGCGATCTCTCCGTAGCGCTGGAAGCGCCGGCCGACACCCCTGAACTCGGCCAGCGCCTTGATGATCGCCGTGTCGCCGACGCCGACTTCGGTCGCCACGGCGATCGCCGCCAGCGCATTGAGCACATTGTGCCGCCCCGGCAGGTTGAGCACGATGGGCAGTCGCGTCACGCCGCCATTGGTGCGCACGCAGTTGAAGCGCATGGTGCCGCCGTCGGCCACCACGTCCTCGGCGCGGAAATTGGCATCCCGGTCGATGCCGTAGGTGACGATCTGCTTGGCCACGCGCGGAACGATGTCGCGCACGTTGGCATCGTCGCCGCAGACCACGGCGACGCCGTAAAAGGGCAGGCGGTGCAGGAAATCGACGAAGGCATCCTTGAGCCGGCCGAAATCGTGGCCGTAGGTTTCCATGTGGTCGGCGTCGATGTTGGTCACCACCGACACCACCGGCGAGAGGAACAGGAAGGACGCATCCGATTCGTCGGCCTCGGCCACCAGGAATTCGCCGCTGCCCAGCTTCGCATTGGCGCCCGCCGAGTTCAGCCGGCCGCCGATGACGAAAGTCGGGTCGAAGCCGCCTTCGGCCAGGCAACTGGCAACCAGGCTGGTGGTGGTGGTCTTGCCATGGGTGCCGGCGATCGCGATGCCCTGTTTGATGCGCATCAGTTCGGCCAGCATCTGCGCCCGGGGCACCACCGGCACGCGCCGCTCGCGCGCCATCAGCACTTCCGGATTGTCGTTGCGCACGGCGGTCGACACCACCACGGCATCCGCTGTCGCGGCGTTTTGCGCCTGGTGGCCGATGGCGATGCGGATGCCCTGCGCCGCCAGCCGGCGCGTCGTCGCGCTCTCGGCCAGATCGGAACCGCTGACGTCAAAACCCTGGTTGGCCAGCACCTCGGCGATGCCCGACATGCCGGACCCGCCAATGCCGACGAAGTGGATGCGCTTGACCTTGTGCTTCATTGCGGGTTCCCTTTCCGCGCCAATTCAGCGCATGCCTGCGCCACGACGGCCGTCGCATCCGGCCGTGCCAGTTCGCGTGCCTTTTCGGCCATCTGCGCCAACTGCTGGCGCGACAGCTTCCTGATTTCGGCCAGCCGCTCCGGACTCAGTTGGCCCTGCGGCAGCAGGATCGCCGCGCCGGCGCTGCTGAGAAAGCGCGCATTGGACGTCTGGTGGTCATCCACCGCATGGGGGAAGGGCACCAGCAGGCTGGCGACCCCGGCCGCGGCAAGCTCTGCCACGGTCAGCGCGCCGGCACGACAGATCACCAGGTCGGCCCATTCATAGGCGCCGGCCATGTCCTCGATGAAGGCCACGC
>Ga0209514_10009174_pt1 | contig 10957 bp, 16 predicted proteins | sample Subgrocontami58m_FD_187452 | JGI IMG/M metagenome (GOLD analysis project Ga0209514, IMG submission 187452) | Subsurface groundwater microbial communities from S. Glens Falls, New York, USA - GMW37 contaminated, 5.8 m (SPAdes) (version 3) | ecosystem: Environmental > Aquatic > Deep subsurface >...
AAAAAATGACAGATGATGATGTTGTGTTATTTAAAATAAAAGGCGGAAGACCTGAATGGTTTATCCTAACAATCCTGCCAGTGCCTCCAGTCACGGTGCGTCCTTCGATTACTCTAGAAACAGGTGAAAGAAGCGAAGATGATTTAACCCACAAGCTTGTAGACGTTGTAAGAATTAATGAAAGATTAAAGAAAAATTTGGAAATAGGCGCGCCAGACTTTATCATAGCAGATATATGGGAATTATTACAGTATCACATTTCTACATTAATGAACAACGAAATATCTACGCTTCCTCCTGCGCGTCATCGCAGCGGAAGAATATTGAAAACTTTAGTGCAAAGACTAAGCAAGAAAGAAGGAAGGTTTAGAGGAAATTTATCAGGTAAAAGAGTCAACTTTTCTGCGCGTACAGTAATTTCCCCGGATCCGCAAATCGCAATTAATGATGTGGGCGTGCCTCAGGAAATAGCAAATGAACTGACAGTGCCAATCAAAGTCAACAAAAATAATATTGAACAGTTGAAAAAATTAATCGACAATGGACCAACTGCTAATGCAGGCGCAAACTACGTAGTAAGGCCTGACGGCATTAGAAAGAAAGTAACAAATGAAAACAAAGAGGTAATTAAAAATGAAATTGATATCGGTTTTGTTGTTGAAAGGCATTTGATGGATGGTGATATAACTATAATGAACAGGCAGCCATCTCTGCATAGAATGTCAATGATGGCGCATCGCGCGCGCATAATGCCTGGCAGGACTTTAAGAATTAATCTTGCCGTTACAATTCCTTACAACGCTGACTTCGACGGCGACGAAATGAACTTGCACATACCTCAGACAGAAGAAGCGCAAACAGAAGCTGAAATGTTAATACTTGTAGAAAATAACATCAGGTCTCCTAGATATGGCTTGCCAATTATTGCATGCAAACACGATCACATATCTGGATCATATTTCTTAACAAGAAAAGATAACAAGCTGTCTCCAAAAGAAGCTGCTAAGCTTTTCTTTTCTGTAGGAATTGAAGACTTTCCAATAAAGGAAAGCTATACAGGCAAGGAAATATTCAGCGCAATACTTCCAAAAGGCTTGAACATTGAATTCAAAGGAGAGCACTATGAGTATGACGACGGAACTTCTGATGATAATATAATAATCAAAGATGGCGTATTGAAAACCGGCGTAATAGACGACGAAGCGCTTGCAGAGAAGAAAGGCGCCCTTATAGATGCAATAGAGAAAAAGTTCGGTCCTACAGCCACAATAAAATTCATCGACAAGGCAACTCGCTTGTCGCTTGAGGCAATAACAATGCACGGATTCTCGATATCAATCAGCGATATGGATGTATCTGAAAAATCAAAGAAGCGCATTGAAAAGGCTGTTGACGATTATTCAGTAGAATCAGAAAATTTAGTTAAGTCATATTATTCAAACAAGCTTGAACTTATACCTGGCTTGACGCCAGAAATGAGCCTGGAAAACAGAATTTTGCAGCTAGGTGGAATGACATCAAACACGATAAGCGACATAATAAAAAAAGACATTCCATTTAACTCAGCAGTTATCATGGCTAAAACAGGCGCAAGAGGAAGTTTTGTTAATCTTACACAAATGTGCGGCATAGTAGGCCAGGAATCAATAGGCGGTGAAAGAATACACCGAGGTTATATTGGCAGAACATTAACGCATTTCAAACCAGGAGATCTGGGATTGAAAGCCTGCGGATTTGTAGGCACTGGTTACAAAAAAGGCTTGGACCCATTTGAATTTTTCTTTGACGCAATGAACTCCCGTGAAAACCTCATGGACAAATCCCTGCACACTAGACACAGTGGATACATGGAGAGAAGACTGATCAATGCGCTGCAGGACTTAAGAGTAGAGTATGATGGCACTGTAAGAGACAGCAAAGGCCATGTAATACAATTTGTTGCAGGAGAAGACGGCCTTGATCCTGCAAAAATAAACCATGGCAAGATAAGAATGGAAAAGACTCTGAATTTGGGTGAATGAGCCTTTTCTTTCGTGCATTATGAAAGTATGCACAAAGAAAACCCTCGGGAAAAAGAAAATAATATTATAAAGTGAATAATTATGTATGAACAAAGAATTGTTTACGCAATTGAAATGGACAGCTTTGCAGAAGCACAATCAGCATGCGTGCAATATGCGCAAGCTGTTGAAGTAGTGCCAAACAGAGATGGTTCTTTTATGGCTAATGGTGTTATTATTGATTGGAGTTGTGAAACAGGTTGGTCGGATAAAGCAGAAATAGAATTTGTTGGAGGAGTCAATGATGTTGAAAGAATTTTTACAGATTTCAAATATCATACAGGCATTGAAAAAACTCCAGAAGTAGGAACTTGGTTTACAGCAGAAAAAATGGAATACGGTATGCTGTAGTTTAGGTGAATAATATGGATTTATCAAAAAAGACCATGGAAGATTTTGAAACATTTTGCAAGGAGCAGGGCCTTAGTGAAAAACAAAGAGCAGAAAAGCTTGAGCTGCTAAAAAAACTGATTCAAAAATTCCAGTACGAACCAGGTGAAGCAATAGGCGTCATAGCTGCTCAAAGCATTAGCGAACCAGCTACGCAGATGTGTACGGACTATGCAGAAAAAGTTATCGTTAGATATAAAAATAAGATAAAAACCGTAACAATAGGAAAATTTGTAGATTTTGCTTTACAAGAAGGGTATGAAAAAATAGATGGGTATGAAATTTTTGATTTATCAAGAGATTTAGAAATCCTAGTTCCAAGTTTAAGTCCTGAAAAGAAAATGGAATGGAAAAGGATCAAAGCCCTATGTAGACACAAAAGCCCAGACCACTTAATAGAAGTTAAAACAAAAAGTGGCCGATCAGTGAAGGCGACAGAATATCATTCATTTGTAATAGAAAAAGACGGTAAGATTATGTCCATTGCTGGAAAGGATTTGAAAGTAGGCGACAAAATACCTGCAATAAATGTTTCTCAGTTGCTGACAAGCGCAAATAACTCAAATCTAATTTTATTAGAAAACAGTGTAGTTTTAGATGAAATAGTAAAAATAGCAAAAGTTGATCCTTCAACTGATCATGTATATGATATGACAATAGAAGATAATCACACATTTACCACAGCAAACGGATTAGTTATTCACAATACAATGCGTTCTTATACCATGGCGTCGCAGTCTGACAGGCTGTCAAAAGTTACTCACGGCCTGCCAAGATTAATTGAGATATTTGATGCGCGCAAAACATTTGAAAAACACATGAAAATATATTTGATGCCAGAATATAACACAAAAGAAAAGGCTAAAGAGATTGCCAGCCAAATAAAATCAAAGACAGTTGAAAGCTTGGTTGTTTCAGATTCTATTGACCTGATTAACATGAGAGTAGAGCTGGAACTTGAAAAAGAGTCCTACAAAGACAAGGCAAAAGAAGTTATGATTGGAATAAAGGATACTGAAATCACAACAAAAGGCGCATTCATCTATGTAAAGCCAAAGAAGGATGATGTGAAAAACTTGAGAAAGTTAAAAAATAAACTCCTGAAATTGCAGGTAGATGGAATAAAAGGGTTAGAAAATGTTATTGTTGTAAAGGAAAAAGACGATTGGATTATACAATCGGTTGGAACAAACCTCAAGAAGGTCCTAAAAGCAGAAGGCGTTGATGTCGCAAGAACAACAACAAATGACATTCATCAGGTTTACGAAGTTCTTGGAGTTGAAGCTGCAAGAAATATAATTCTGCAGGAATCAAAAGAAACGCTGGATGAACAAGGTCTGGAAGTCGATGTAAGGCATCTTATGCTGCTTGCAGACATGATGACATTTGACGGTGTTGTCAATGATATTGGTCGTTACGGAATCTCAGGAAAAAAAGCTTCTGTGCTTGCAAGAGCAAACTTTGAAGAAACAAAGAAGCACTTGGTTAATGCAGCGTTCTCTGGCGAAACAGACAACCTGCAAGGCATAATAGAAAACATCATTGTAGGCCAGATACCTCCCATAGGCACAGGCATGGTCCAGCTTGGCATTGACATGGACAAGATGCGCGCCATGGCCAAGAAAAAGTAAAGCTTATTCTCTCACAATTATAAGAGAGTGAGGCCAAGCAAGACTTAAATACTTAACTTTATATATTAATTGATATAATAAATCATCTGTGAATTAAATGAAGGAGAAACATGCCATCGAAACTTATGATAACATAAGGATTGATACACGAATAATACTTGATAAAAAGGCTGTAAAACATTTTGCTATTAATGTTGCAATAATTAGAGAGGACGGCAAAACAGAAGATGTATTTAGAGTAGATACGGCACACGAAGGTTTGCATGAAATGAAGTTTTGGATATCGTCAGAACCAAAATATTTGGAAAAAACTAAAAAAGAAGACTACACGCACGATTTAAATCAATGGGTACAGATTGTAGACGAAAACTTTAGAACATGGGTAAAAACGTATAAAGAAAGGAAAGGATTATTATGAATATCAAAGAATTTATCTTTAAGGCCATGCTGGAAGACCCAGAAGGCACGCCAGACAAGGTTTTATTTTTAGACCTTAGCAAAGAAAAGCTGTCTATGCTTTTTTCGCCGGCAAAGCTGGAAATACTTAAAAAGCTTAAAGAAAAGAAATTTGGTTCTGTAGGCGGACTTGCAAAAGAACTTAACAGGCCTGTAGAATCTGTGTCAAAAGACCTGAAGCTTTTGCAGGCTTACGGACTGCTGGAATTAGTGCAAAAAGGCAAGCAAAAGATACCGAAGCTGGAAAAAGAGCTGCTGATAATGCCTATATAATTCCTGTAGAATTATTCATTCTTCACAGAAGCAAGTTTCCACAGATGCTCAAAGTGATCTTTGTAGGTTTCAGCTATCTCGATATTTTCAATCATTATTACAGTCGGCGGCGCGCCCCAAACAACAATCACAACTTTATTTGCATAGATGTATGTGTTAGTGGGATTAAATTGTGTAGCTTCAAGAAATTTATAGGTTGTTGTAGATGCAATTGATTTATCAAAAGTAAATATGCCTTTTCTTTTCAGTGTGATGACTCTTTCCTTGATTTTTTTATTTCTGAGATCGCGAAAATATTGTGAAATAAACAACCTAATATTTTCATCATACTTTGCATCATCCACGCCTGTAATCATCACGTCCTTTCCTGTCTTGACTATGTCGCGCAAAAAATATTTTATTCCTTCAATTCCCTTGAAAACTTCTACTCTAGTGCTCTCATTATGAGTAGATGTAATCTTCAGTAATTCAGGCAATAAATTGTTAACATGCTCTTCTTGCTGTTCTATGTCCCTTTTCTTTTCCTCCAAATATTGCTTTATTTTTTCAGGGGAAGTTGCCTGAAAGTATTTTTTAGCGCCTTTGTAAACATGAGTTACAAAGCCTTTTCCCATAAGCCTTTCCAGCTTGTCATAGACATGAGCCCTGTAGATGCCAGTCTTTTTCCCTATTTCATAAGCAGTCAAAGACCCGTTGCGAAGCAGCGTAATGTATATCTTTATTTCATTGTCAGTCATAATTTTCTTCAGCGCGCCTGTTTCCATAAAATGTCTTGTTCCTATAGTATATAAATTCGTACCATATAAGTACGACACAATTTTATATGTACAGAAAATAATTACTTTAGAGTGAATAAAATGGTAACTTATGAAATAAGCGGATCCGATTATCTTATGTCGCTTGTAAATGCCGACATAATGAATAACAGATCCGGAACTGGCGTGGATTTTTCTCTTGACTTAGGTTTTACTGTAGGAAATAAACTGTGCAAAAGACATGAGGAAAATATTGTTACTGCAGGGCTGATAGAAGATCTTGAAAGGCTTGAAGCAGAATCAGAAAGAAAATACGGTAAAAAGCCAAGATTTGAGGAATCAAGAAAATGCGGGCCTGTTATGTACGCCATTAGAGATAATGAGCAAGAGGTTGAAAGATTAAGCCGATATTTCAACATGCTTTATTTTGTACAACTAAATGGGTGAGTTTAATGAATTTCAATAACCTTACAGAAACGCTTAACAACTCCATGATGTCAGAATACATATGTGTAAGCAAAGAAACTAATCCAGTTTTTATCGCAAAAGACAATTTGTCGCCAAATCAGTTGGTTTACATATTGGGCCAATATACATTATTCACAAGAAATATTGTCCATTTTCTGTACGCAACAAGGAATACAGCCAGAATTGCAAAATGGAAAAGTGTAGATGTAGAATTGACGCGTAATTTAGGAGAAGAATTAGGCACTGAGACAGACTGCATAACTCATAACAATATGTTGATTTTGGGAGTAAATGAAACTGTAGGCACTGATCTTTCTAATATTCAAACAAATAAAGCAACTCAAATTTTCATTGATAAAATGACCGCTATCATGTCTGACAACAAAGCATCCTATGCATCTGGTGCAGCATATGCAATGGAGAGTTCTGCTATTCCTGAATTAAGAATTGTTATAGAAATAGTGAAAGTTTTAACAAAACTAAAAACAGGCTCAGCTAAACTTTCGGACAGGCTTCAGAATTTTTTCGATGGCCATCTTAACATATGGGAAGAAGCTCATGAGTCATGCCTCAAAGAGGCGTGCAGAAGCCATATAAATGAATTTAATGCTTCTGAATTTCAATCAAGTTTTGAATCCGTAATGCAAACAATGGACAAATGGTGGCTAGGTCTCAAAGAGGAAGCTCTAACAATTAACTAATAGAAATTCGTGTAAGTCCTGTGATAGGGTTTGATCTTTTTCTGAAGCTCTGAATTCTGACTCATGAGCCATATTGCTTGTCCGACTTCAATATCAGTATGCTTTCCGCCTAACGCTTGTCTAACCAGTTCAACGCCCCATATTGTTCCTGCCCTTATTTCTATCTCCTCATTGCCTTCCTTCAGAATAAGTTCATAATTGTCAACTTTTCTTGCTAATTCGCCAGAATATTCAAGCAGTCCGTACGCTCTGAGTATCTGCGGCAATTTGTAATCAGCAAAAACACAGATCTGGTCCATATTCTTTAACCCATCTTTGCCATGCGATTTCAAAACATGATCAAATTCTTGTGCAACCAGGTGAGCTAGTTTAAGAAAAACTACTTTCTCGTTCTTGTACGTAGGAACGTCATGAAAATTTGGAAAATCTTTTAAGATTTGCAATAATTTGATAGCATCGTATTCTGATTTTTCCAAGATGAAAATAGGGTCTCCTGCAAAATGTTCTACAAGAATTTTTGCAGTATTGCGCATTATTTCTCTGCGCTCATTCAGAAGCGGAATGTCAGATTCAGTTGCACTCCTAAATATTTTTCTTAGGGCTTCTTCAGAAATGTCCATAAGCCAACTGACATCAAGAACCGGTATTCCTTCTTCTAATGCCCTGTCATAGCACGCAATTACGCCATACCATCCGCCTGTCACTATATTATTATCTTTTGGCCATTCAACCTGCCACTTTTGCTTTCCCTTTTCGGCCCAGTAGCAAAATCCCATCACAGACTGCCAGAATGCCCTGTCTAGATCATTTTCAAAATCAGTGCTAGGTTTTTGTAATTTATGGTTATTATTCAATAATAGGCCTATTTCACTCGCAAGCTTTTCTACAGCATCAAAATTTATCTTGACATTGTCTGCCATTTCAAGAACTCGTTTGGTTGATCTAAATATATTTAGCGGGTCAGGATTTTGTATTCGAAGCATGCTATTAATTAGCGTGCTTATTTTAACATCTATCTGAAATCTATTGGCGAGTGATTTCTAATTGATAAAGTTGTATCATTTCCGCCTTTTCGCTTATAACAAACTTTTCTGCCGTTAATATAAACATCAGCAGATGGGTCAGCTGCTTGGGATGCAAGAAGTTTTACATATTTCCGTGCTGCTTTTAGTGTAATTCTTTCTTCGGTTGAAAAGTATTGAAATGGCCTGACAAACCCATGAAAAACATCAGAAGGTGATCTTCTATATTCATCACAAGATTCACCTATAACATCACTAATTTTTACAAAATCAGATCCTTCAGTTGATGCATATGTAGGCATTACAATTTCAAGTGAACTAGCCTGCTTTGAAACAGCTTCAAAGGCAGTATAATGACACTCGTCAAAATTATGTCCGACTATCGTCAGTTGTGTACAACCGTCTATTATCCTTTTAGCATCAGCTGATGAAATTTCTCCCATTTCAGATAAAATCCATACCCCTTTATTTGTACCCAAATAATCTTCAGTTTCACACGGATCATCAACTAAAATAAAAACCTCTGCAGGATTGAACTCTTCTACAAAATCATGTATAGAATCTCTAGCTTTCAAATTCTGGTCGTATTCTTGCTCGGGATGCACAACCAATAATCGTCTTGCCATCAAAAAAGGAAAATAAGAGCTTATTTAAATCTTACCAAACTATTGTTTGCATGGACTATTCATCTATTCAAAGACGTTGCTGCAACCGTGGATGCATGAATTGTGTGAGGTTTAGATAATATTTAGAAGATTAGGTCATTATGAACTCCAGTTCTTTTGGAGTTTTGTAAAGACCTTTTCTTGCAGAAAAGGCATTTACTATGGATTTAGAAAAGATTCAAAAACTGCCGGAAGGCAAGTTTGTAATAGGCGCCAGGGAAATAAAGAAAGCAATAGGCGAAGGCAAGGTAAAGAAGGTCGTTGTTGCAAGCAATTGTCCTGAATTTCTTATAGAAAGATTAGGCAATATAGCCATGCAGAAATTTGAAGGCGACCAAAAAGACATGGGCACTAAATTAGGAAAGCCTTTTGCCATAGCAATGATAGGATATTGATTATGTTAGGCTATTCAATAGGAGAAGTAGTTTCAGAAAGAAGAGGCATTGACTGTTTTTCAAATATGATTAGATTTCATCTAATAGGTGGGAAAACAAAATTTTTCAGTAGCAGAGAAATAGCAGATCAATATGCGGACCTTGCTACTAGAACTTCTAACATACAAATAGAAACTCTTCCAGTTATATTGCTACGTGATGGAAAAATGATAGCTTATTGAAGCCACTGATAATTTTAATGCTTTTTTTGCAAGTAAAGTTCTAATGACTGTAAAAGATGAGGAGTGCATTGCTCTTTTTGCATCAAATCCTTCAATTCTTCCAGAGTAAAAAATCTGCCATCTTCAGCCTCTTTTTCATTTATCTTGACCTTATTTGAATAACCAACATAGGTAGCGCTAACTTCATTTTCTCTGTCATCTTTAATTCTTACTTTTCCGATCATCTCAAGTTTGCAGTTAACGCCCAAAGAGCTCTTCAGCGATTCTTTTGCTGTTGCGTCATAATCCATGCCTGACAAAACATGAGCGCCAACAGAAGTAGACCAATACCCCGGATAGATAGGATTGCCAGAAGCTATTTTCCTGCAAAATACTCTGCCGTTAGAGTCAACAATAAAAATATGCGCTGATTTGTGAAGCAGCAAATTTTTATGGACAATATTCAAGTCTGTTACACCAAGAGTCTTGCCGTCCTCATTAACATAGTCTATTTGATTAGTCATTATAGTTATTGTTATGTAAAAGTTATAATAACAAAGAACATAGATTTTGGGACATTTTACAATAGAGGACTTTGAATAATTATATGCTTCATTCAAAAGCCCTTATTGTGAACTTTGACAAATTAGGGGTTAATCAAAGTTCTCAATAACCTTACTTTCGGAGGTACTGTTGAATAATATGTGTTTCATTCAAAACCCTTATTGTGAACTTTGACAAATTATGGAGTTAATCAAAGTTCTCTATAGTTTTTACAAGCTCTCGAAGCTTGTTAACAGAAACAGTATCGTAATTATAGATGTATGGCGCCGCTATAAATATCTTCATGAATATTTTTTCCAGTACAATCTATATAAAGTTGGTCAGCTATAATAAAAGATTGTTATGAATACTAATATGAGTGTAAAACTTGTAAGATCATTTGTTCTTTTGGAATTTGGCAAAGACCTTTTCCTACATTTTCAAAGAATCAACAATTCTTTGAAAATTCAGAGAACTACGTTCTCAGCAATAGAAAAGGCATTTACAAGGGATTTACTATGAAAGTTACTCTTGACCAACATACGATACAGACAATAAGTCTGTTTCAAAACATAACCGGCTCAAGTGTTGTAGACAGTATATCCGATGATGAAATATATTTTATAATTGCAGAGGGCCAATTTGGCATGGCTATAGGCAAAAATGGCTCAAAAATAAAAAAGGCAGAAAAGATTTTCAAAAAGCCTATAAGAATTTTTGAATATGCCCCTTCTGCAGAAGAATTCATAAGGAGAATAGTCCCTGACGTGCAGGAAATAAAGAAGTCAGGTGAAGAAATTAGCATAAAGGTAAAGCCTGCAGACAGGTCTAGAGTTATAGGCAAAGGCGGCAAAAATATCAAAATAATCAACCAGTTTTTATCCAGACTATATGGCGTAAAAGAAATGAAAGTCAAATGAGCCCTTTCTTTCGTGTTTTGCAGAATTTGTAACACAAAGAAATCCCTCGGGGAAAGAAAAGTATATTATTGAGAACTTTGATTAACCCCTAATTTGTCAAAGTTCACAATAAGGGATTTGAATTAAAAGTATATTATTCAAAACCCTCTATTCTGAAGATTCTGAAAAAATAAGGTGATTTCCATCAATAAAATACAGATGCAGGAGCTCGAGGAGTTTCTTTCGGCAGAATTAAAAAAAGCAAATAACACTGATAAAAAAGAGTATATTAAGGAGATTTTGAAGATTATCCGTTTCTCATCAGCATCAAAATACTACCATCATGTCTGATTTTATGGTTTTTATATCTTTCGCCCTAATGTATTTGAGCTGATATCAGGTAATATTTGAAGGTAAGTTCTTTATGAACTCCATTTCTTTGGAGTATTGTAAAGACCTTTCTTCTTAAGAAAGGCATTTACTATGACCGGAGAATTCG
>Ga0209514_10009177_pt1 | contig 10955 bp, 9 predicted proteins | sample Subgrocontami58m_FD_187452 | JGI IMG/M metagenome (GOLD analysis project Ga0209514, IMG submission 187452) | Subsurface groundwater microbial communities from S. Glens Falls, New York, USA - GMW37 contaminated, 5.8 m (SPAdes) (version 3) | ecosystem: Environmental > Aquatic > Deep subsurface >...
GCGCTGCTGCGGCTGGGCGAGGTCCCGAGCTGGCGACTGGAGGAGGTGCTCTCCGACCGCCCCGCTGACGCTGTCCTCTTCCGCATGCTCGACGCGTTCTGGAGCTGCGAGTCGCCCGCGGTGGTACGCGTCTCCCTGCGCGCGGAGCTCCGGGACAACGTCACGCCCCACGTCGCGGAGATGCTGTCGGGGATCGTCGATGCGCCTCGCCTCACGCGCGAGGCGCTCGCCGTCCGCGAGGCCCCCGCGGCTCGCTGGCCGGGTCTGGTCGGCCTGATCCGCGACCCGACACAGGACGTCAGTCCCATGGTCCTGGCGGCGTGGGCCAGCGCCGACCCCGCGACTCGCCGGGAGGGCGCTCTCGCCATCGCGCGCCTCCAGCCCGCCAGCGCGCGGAGGTCTCTCGAGCCGCTCCTCGCGGACAAGGACGGCTCGGTGCGGCAGGCGGCTCTCGAGGCGCTCCACGCCACGGTCGGCCGCGAGCCCAACTTCTTCCGCCCCGCGCTCGCCGACGCCGACCTCGCGCCGTGGGCGCTCGAGGCGTACCTCGTGCGCGCACCGGGCGCCGAGGCCCTCGCCCGGATTCCCGACCGCTTGGGTGGCCCCACGACCGACGAGCTCCACCAGGTCGAGCGGTTCCTCGCGACGCACCTCGACCCGGCCTGCAAAGACGCGGTCGAGACCAGCGCCGAGGCCCCCAGCGAGACGAAGCTCGGCGCTGCCTGCGAGGCTGGCTCTTCGCCTCCGCCGCGGCGCAGCTCGGTCCCCTCCCGCCGCGCCCCTCCGAAGGGAACCCGCCACTCGACCGGTTCCTGGCCATTCTCGCCCTCCCCGCCGCCGAGCGCTCCGACGCGATCCGCGCCGCGCTCCACGACCCCGACGAGGCGATCCGCCAGGAGGCGGTCCGCTGGGCCGTCTACGAAGGCTGCGACGGTCTCGAGGACGACGTCTACCCGCAGATCCTCGCCTCGGACGTCGACACGGCCGACTTCGCGCGGCTCTACCTCCGCCGCCATCGCTCCGCGGACGTCATCGACCGCGTGAAACGCGCCGCCGTCGGCGACCATCCTGGGGCTGCTGCAAGGCTCTGGGTCGAATGGGATGGAAGGCCGGCTGTGGAGGCGCTGCTCGCGCGCACCGCGGACGGAGGTACCGCCTTCTGGGAACGGCTTCAGGCGATCTCGGAGGGTCCACTCAAGGCGGAGGACGCGCCTCTGCTCCTGTGGCGGCACGACACGGCGATCGACCGCGCCGGCATGGCCGCCTGGGTCGCGGCGCTCGATCGCCTTCGAACGCCCGCAGCCCGGGAGAGGATCGCGGAGTGGACGACCTGGACCGCCGTCGACACCGGGCGCGAAGCGGCGATCGGCTGTCTCCTGGACAGCGACGAGGCGCGCTCCCTTCCGCTCCGAATGGCGCGAGCGAGCCGCGACGGGGAGGAGAAGCCCCCGCTCCACTGGATTCGCCTGTTCGAACACCATCCCAGCCGCGAGGCCGCCTCCGAGGTCGTCGCTCGGATCGACTCCTGCAGCGGCGACTCCCTCCCCCACCTCGCCCGCGCCCTCGTGCGCTGCGACCCCGACCTCGCGAAGGCGAAGGCCGCGGAGTGGAACCGCTCGATCCACGGCCACCGCCGCACGGTCGCGCTCTGGATCGACCTCCTGCAGGGACGCGAGCCGTCCGCCGACACCGTCGAGGCGCTCCGCTCAGCCGGACTTCAGGAGAAGGGCCTCCTCCTGTGGGCCGCAGCGGTCTTCGGCTCGGCCAACTTTCTCCGCGCGTGCGCGCCGCTCCTGACCGATCCCGACCCGCAGGTGCGCGAGTGGGCCTGGACCGATCTCGCCATCGGCGCGGGCGGCACGCCGGACGACTGCCGTAACTCCTTCTGCATCCCCTGCGAGGCCCGCGCGGCCTGGGAGGCCTGGCTCTCGGCGCGGGCGGGGCGCGATCACGCGGCACTGCTGAAGGAGACGCTCGGCGCCTCGGGCGAGGCGGACTTCCTCGCCGCGTACGTCCGCGGGCCGTGGTACGCCTCGGCCGCCGCGTGGCTCGCGGCCCGGAGCAAGGACATGCAGTACCCGACCGAACCGTTGGAATTCGTGGAGAAGGCGGCGAGATGGCGAGACTCCTTGCGCTGATCCTGGCGGCCGCGGCGCTCGCAGGAGAGCCGGCGCAGCCCCTCATCGAGCGGCTCGGGTCCGACGACCCGACGGTGCGCGTCGATGCGATGGAGGAGGCCCGGCGCCTCCCGCCCGAGGTCCGCTCCGCGCTCGCCGCGCGCGTGAAGGACCTCCGCCCCGACGTCGCCATGCGCATCTGGCGCATCGCAGGGGACGACGCCTTCTCGACCCCCGAGATGGTTTCGATCGCCCTCCGATCCGCCGGGCCCGAGGGACGCAAGCGCTGGGGCGGCGCGGCACGCCAGATCGGCGCGGGGCGCTTCCTGCGCGAACCCGCCTCGCTGCCGGACGACGTCCTCATCCAGCTCCTCTCTGCCGGCGAGTCGAACGAGACCCGCCCCGAGAGCGCGCCCGAGCGCCCCGCGCCTGATGCACTGCCCGACGTCCTGGCGCTCGCTCGCCACCCCGCCCCGCAGGTCCGCGCCGCGCTCGCGGAGTGGCTCGGCTTCATCTCGGGAAAACCCGCGCGCGAGGCGCTCGAGGGGCTCTGCGCGGACGGGGCGGGCTGCGTGCGGCTCGCCGCGATGCGCGCCCTCGCCTCCCGCTTCGCGGAGCGCCGCGACGTGCGCGAGTTCCTCCTGCCGTTCCTCTCGGACGCCTCCCCCGAGGTCCGCATCGACGCCGTGCGGCACCTCCTGCCCTGCGCCAGCCCCTCGACCGACTTCGCGGCCTGGATGCGGCTGTACGACCCCGACCTCCGAGTCCGCGACGCGGCGGCGGCGTATTTCGTCGGGAGGCATACGGCCTGGGCGATCCCTTACCTCCTGCGCGGCGCGACGACGCCGGAGACGATGGCCTCCATCGAGGAGTGGGCCCTCCTGGTCGGCGAGCGCCCCCGCGCGGCGCCCGAGCTGGCCTGGCACCTCTCCGCCCTGCCCCGCGCGGCGATGCCCTCCGCGCTGCACGTCCTGGCGGTGCTCGCGGCGCAGTGGAGGCTGCCCGGCCCCTCGTGGGTCCCCCCGAAGGGGGCGCGGATCGCGAGCCTGCCGGCGACGGTCTCCTGGTCCTACGCACCGGGCGGAGTCGCGGTGCGCGTCTTCGCGGCGTCCGCGCTCGACGTCCGCGTCCGGGCCTCCGCCGACGGCGCGACGTGGCGCGACGTGGGGTTGTTCCACATCGCCGCGGGGGAGCGTGTCATACCGCTCGACCCGGGAACCCGGCACGCGTACGTCGAGGCGGCGGGCCCCTCTGCGGGGCCTCCCGGCGCGGCCGCCGAGCTGACCCCCTCCGCGACGGCCTGCCCCCTCGTCGGGCCGCCCGACCCCGTGGAGGCATGGAAGGTGTGGGCGGCGGACGCCGAGGCCCTCCTGACAGGCGACGCGGAGAAGGCGATCTCCGCGGCGCGCAGCAAGATGGACCAACGCGACTACGCGGGGGCGGGCGAGGTGCTCGACGCCGTCCTCGCGCAGAACCCGTCCCATCCGGTCGCGCGGCTGTGGAAGGCGCAGACGCTCGTCGACCGCTCAGCGGCGGACGAGGCGAGGGCGCTGCTGGAGAAGCTCGTGGCGGATCGCCCCGCGTACGCGCCGGCCCTCGCGCTCCTCGCGAAGGTCTGCGAGGTGAAGGAGGATGCCTCGGCCGCGCGCGGATGGTGGGGGAAGGCGATCGCGGCCGACCCGTCGGTCGCCTCGTACCGCGCGAGCCGCGCGAAGCTCGAGGTCACGGCGGACGACCACGCCGCTGCGGCGGAGGACCTGGAGGCGGCCGTCGCCCTCCAGCCCGAGGACGCGACGATGCGGTTCGACCTCGGCTACGAGCTGCTCCAGGCCGGCCGCTACGTGGAGGGGGTCGAGGAGTTCCGCCGCGTCGTGGAGCGGGACCCGTCGAACCTCGATGCGCGCTACAACATCGCCTGCGGCCTGGCGCGTCAGGGGGACGTGGAGGGCTCGCTCGAGGCACTCCAGGGCGCCGTGGCCGCGGGGTTCCACGACCTCGACTGGGCGCGAAAGGACGAGGACCTCGAATCGATCAGGAGCGATCCGCGGTTCGAGGAGGTCCTCGAGGGGAAGCCCATCCCGATGGACTGGAAGTAGATTGCCATGGAGGACGCGATCCACGCCGAAGTGAAGCCCGGCCCGCTCGAGCGGATCGACGCCGGGGCGCTCGCCGACGCTTCGAGGGACCAGACGCTCTTTCGCCCGCTCCGCGGGCTCGGTTTCCGTCTTGGCGGTCGCAATCCTGGCGCTTGCGCGCCAGGCTATTGGCTGCCGCCCGCTTCGCGGGCTGCGTCCAGCCCGCGGAGCGGGCGGTAGAAATCAGCCCGGGCGCCGGCCCGAGGTCCCCCACCGTCGAGACGGAATCCCAGCCCGCGGAGCGGGCGGTAGGAAATTGCCGCGGGCGTCAGCCCGCAGATCCCTGCGCAGCTCAGCGAGCAGAAGCCCGCGAAGCGGGCGAAAGAGCGCACGCCGCGTGGCGATTGATCTCCCCCGCGGCGCCGGGTACGATCCCGCCTTCCATTCGAGAGGGCCCCGCCCATGACCTCGCGCTCCGGCAGGGTGAAGCTCAACCAGATCCTCGCCTTCGTGGTTGTCGTCGTCCTCGGCATCGGGGCCGCCTGGTGGTACTCCCACGGCGGCGACAAGAAGGCGAAAGAGGCCCTCGACAAGGCCAACGCCGCTGCGGCCGAAGCGAAGGCCGCGGCCGCGAAGAACGTGCAGGACCAGAACGCCTCGCTCGACGCTTCGCGATCCCGCCAGATCGACAAGCACGCCCCCGGCGCGTTGAAGTAGCGGCCCCTACCGCACCGACTGCAGCCCAAGCTGCACCGTCATGCCCGTAGCGCGGTTCGCGACCTCGCACTGGACGAGCGTCCCCGTGGCGAGGTCGTAGATCCCCGTGGTGGAAACCGTCGAGTTCGCCGTCACGAGCGCTATGGTCGGTTGCCCGTTCGGTCCCGTCCCCGTCCCCCCCACCGTGACCCGCATCCCCGTGACGGGGTCATTGTCGAGGACCGCTCCCTCCTTGAACCCCGCCAGCGCCTTCGGGTCGGCCCAGAAGCCTCCCACGCCCCCGGCGACCCCCACGTTCTCCGATGCGTTCTGCATCCCGCCGATGCTCATCTGCATCGCGGTCCGGTACGAGCACCACCCCGCGCCGCGCACGCCGAGCGTCGCCTCGAACTGCGTCGGGTAGTCCCCGAGGAAGGAGCCGTCCACCGGGTTCATCGCCCGCGTCGTCCCCGCGTACGTCATCGCCTGCGCCTTCCCCACCCACTCGGGAACGGGGCGCGCCGCGATGGCCGCGTCGAGCTGCCGCACCCCCGCGAGCACCGTCATCGTCCGCTGCGTGTTCCCCTGGCGCGGGGTGATGTCGGTCGGGAGCTTCACCGGGTCGAACTGCCCTGCCGTGTTCGACATCGCCTTCAGGAGGATCCCCGTCTCCGCGTCGTAGGTGTTGAGGGAATAGCTCCCGCCGAGGTTGCTCTCGATGCAGATGGCGTCGTACGTCCGCTCGCCGACCTTCACCGGTCCGCGCACGACGCGCAGTCCGTCCATGTCGAGGCCGACGAGCTTCTCGAGGGCCTTCGGGTGGACCCAGTAGTCGTCCAGGTTCGCCGCCGTCGCGACCTCGGGCATGCCTGCACCGACTGCATACAGCGCGCCGCTCGATCGGATGAGCAGGTAGAGCTGCGCCATCGAGACGACCGTCTTCCCCTCCACCGAGATGATGTCGATCTGGGTGAACCCCTCGCCGGAGGCGGTCGGGTTCTCGGTTCCCGACTGCGCGTTGTCGCGATAGTGCTTCCCCGTCTTCTTGTCGACCCACGGCCCTTCGGGGTCCTCGACGAGCGCGTACCGGCTCTCGTTCGTCGACGCGGCTGCGCCATAGAAGCTCAGCCGCACGCCCGCCTTGACCCAGTCGGGCGCGGGCATGTCGGCGAGCTCCGGCACGAGTGTGACGTACCTCCCAGGCTGCACGGCCTGGGCCCCTCCCTGTGCGAGGCAGGCCGCGGCCATCAGGACGAGGGTGCCCAGGCAAACGAACGGCTGGTGCTTCATCGAGGTTCCTCCTTCACATCGCTCAGCGAACTGTCGGCATGGTTCAAGCGGCGCTTGGCTCGGGTTCCAGACCCGGCGTCCGCCGAATTCCAACTCCAAGTACCAACTCCAACGAACTCCAAGCCCAATTCCAAATCAAGCCCTTTGGGCAGGGATGGTTGGAATTCGAGTTGGAGTTCGGCAGCCGCCGTTGTGTGTGTCACCTCCGACTGAACCATGCCGGATTATCGCACGGCTCATGCCACGGAAGCGAAGCAACCCCACACGCTCCACACCGCGAGCCGAGGCCAGATTGCATCCGAGGCCGCCCCCACCGCGAACGCTTCTGTCCGCCCGGCAGGACGTCGCCCGTCCGCTCGCGGGGCGGACCATGTCAGTCCCCCTTCTTCCCCATCCGCTGCCGCAGCTCCGCGCTCGCATCCGCGAGCCACGCCTCCGTGCAGCCCGCCTTCTGCGCCGATTCGAGGAGCGCGAGCGCCCGCGCGTCCTCGCCGAGCCCCGTCAGCGCGCCCCACTCGTTCGAGACGGCCGTCCAGTTGCGCGGGTCCGTCGCGCAGCGGCATGGGCTCCTGGCTGAGGACGCGGTAGAGCAGTTCGGCGGAGGTCCCCGCGTCGAACGGCGGGCGGCCGGTGAGCATCTCGTAGAGGGCCGCGCCGAGGCCGTAGACGTCGGTCGCGGGGCCGACGCGGTCGTTCTCGCCGGCGGCCTGCTCGGGGGCCACCGTTCGACTCGGCGCCGGCACGCCTCGCCACGAGGGCGTGGTGGCGTCGGGGTCGGGGCGCTTGGTGTCCTCGGTGTCCACGCCGGGATCATGGGAGGAGGCGACGCGCGGGTCGAGGGTGAGGTGCCCCGCCCGCGGCATACCCCGCGAACCGGGCGGCCCCTGCGGCCGGGTCTCGCTACCGCCCGTGATCGATCAAGCGGATGATGGTCCTCGCGGCCGGGACGCGCCGGCCGCCGCTCCCCTCCGCCAGCAATGGCACGAGCGAGGGGAGGAACCGTTTGAGCCCGAGCGAATCCACGTCGCTCAGGACGGGCCAGCACCCCGCGAGCTGGTAGGGGTCGCCGGCCTGGAGGCTCCTCTCGATGCGCTTCGCCGCCTCCTCGTCGCCGAGCCGCACCAGGGCGACCCAGTCGGGCCGTCCTGCGCACCCCCATCCGCTCCCCCCCGTCCCGAGGATGCCGTTCAGGTTCTCCCCGGCGAGCTCCCGCAGCGGCCCGATGGCGGAGGAGTCGCCCATCCGCCCGAGGACCATGCAGGCCTCCCGGACCGCATCGATGTTCGTTCCGTCTACGGGACGCAGGCGGACGACCTCGAGAAGCGTCGGGAGGCCGTCCTTCTGCCCGTGCCCCCAGAGTGTCTCGGCCGTGGCCACGCGCGAATTCAGGCTACCCCCCTTCAACTGCGACCGAAGCTCCTCCAGCCGCGTCTCGCTCGCGGGCGGGGGGAGGCCAGGGATGGAGCCCTCCCCCGCGTGCAGGGAGAGCGCCCAGGCCACGTCGTGCTCGACCATCGAGCCCTTCTCCGCGCGCAACGATTCGAGAGCGTGCTTCGCCTTGGGGTCGTCGATCCATCCGAGCGAGAGGACTACCTCGCGTTCGGGGTACCCATCGATGGACAGGCTGCGGATCAGATAGGAAAGGCAGTACTCCCGCAGCCTCTGCAGGTACTCCGTCCCATCCTGCCACGTCTTGATATCGACGTAGCGCACGAGGGGATGCTCCTTGCGGAACTCGTCCCGCGGCACTTTCGCGACCTTCGCCTCGAAGTCCACCTCCACGCGCGGCTCTTCCCAGCCGTGGTTTGTGGTCGGATGATCGTAGACATCGAGGAGGTATGGTCCGCTTTCGTCGAGCCAGGCCTGCCACGCATCGCGGACTTCGGGGTCCCACGGGGTGAAGCCCTTGTGGTCGATCCCGATCTCGAGTCCGGTGAGCTGCCAGAGCGCGTAGACGAGCCAGTACCCGCGCTCCGCCCGGTCGTGCGCGGGCAGCGCGTGGATCAGCGCCGCGACGCTCTCCCTTCCGCCGGTCCGCGAGAGGACTACGGCGACCTCGCTCCGGACCGACTCGTTTGCAAGGGCATCGATGAGCAGCGGCTCGATCGCGCAGCCGAGCTTCTCCAGCTCCTGCATGGGAGGGCTCCACTCCACGATCGGCCCGCCGGGGTTGATGAACATGGTCGACCTGACCTTCCCCTCGGGCTTCGCGAGCTCGCCGATGAGGGCCTGGACCTGCTCGAGGCGCGGCCCGTACTTCCGGTGGAGCTCGACGGCGCTGACGGCAGCCCGCGCCCGCCCGGCAACCTCCGCGTCCGGGTCCTCGCGCGCGGCGCGCAGTCTGGCGAGATCCGCTTCGGACCACCCCTCCCAGCCGCTGGCCACTTCCTCGCTCGCCGCTTCGCGCTCGGCGACGTCCTCCGAGCGCCAGCGATCGAGGATCGAGGTCATGTTCTTCGGCTGGGCGTCCTCGGCCCAGAACACTCCCGCCGCGAGAAGAAGCGCGAGAACGAGACCCAACCCCACGGTCCTGCGGTCGAACCTCATCTCCGCACCTCCAGGGACGGCGGCCTACGGCCTCGTCTCGAGGCCGAGCTTGCGGAGGCGCTGGCAGGCGGCCGCCGCGATGCCCGCAGGACCGCTCAGGGGAGCCCCTCCCTCTTGACGTCACGCCACCACGGCTCGGGGCGAGGTTCGAGCGCCGAGGTGCGCCGGAGCCGAGCGCGCCGCTCCTGCTCCGTGAGGCCCACGGCGTCCCAGGCGGCCTCGATGAGTCGCTGGAACTCCAGGAAAAGTGCGATCCTCTCCTCAGGCGACCGAGCGAGCGAGCTCGAGGCGTCTGCGACGGTCTGTTGGAATTCCAGATCGTCCTGATGTCCAACCGCTGACTGGCCCCGTTCCGAGATCTTGACAGTCATCCCCGGCATTATCGGACCGGCCAAAGGACGCTGCAAGGTCGATCTCGGCGGCAACCTCGTGCGTCAGCGTTCTTGCCTGAATTCGCGCCCGGCCCGATCGGCAGCCTCGCGCAGTTCGACATTCGCGGGGAACCGTCGCGAAAGCCTGTTGAGGCCCTCCGCGGCGGCCTGACGGGTCCACCAGCGAGGGCTCTTCGTCGCCTCCACGAGCGGAGGGATTGCGTCCTCACCGATCATCGTGAGGACCAGGAGCGCCTCTCCTTCCACGCGGAAGTGCCAACCAGCGCAGTCGACCTCGGACATGAGCGCAGGGATGGCGTCCCGCGCCGACGCGCCAAGGAGCTCGAGGGCGGCGAGGGCCGACGGCCGCTGCGGGGTCCGCTTCAAGGCGTCGACGAGGGGCGGAACGGCAACCGGGCCCATGGCGCGCAGGCGGGCGCGCACCTCCAGCAGGACGAAGTCGCTCTCGACGGGCGGCTTGGTATCGTCAAGATACCCGACATGGTCCATCAGGTGGCAGCCGTAGTCGTCGCTGAGGTCAAGCGTGGCGAGGAGGAGCGGGAGGTCATGGACGTCAAATGGCGGGACCTCCTTCAAGAGCTGCAGGGCCCGGGCGCGACCCTCGCGTTGGCCGCCCAACGCCTCCTTCGCAAGGCGCGAAAAGGTGTCCTTGTGCGGAGGCCTGGTCGTAGCGATCGCCTCCACCCGCGCGAGCTTCTCTCGCCGCTCCACCTCGAAGTCGCGGTGGGGGACAACCCAGTCAGGCACCGGCGGGAATGTCTGATGACCGACGATGCACCCGGACGCGAGGGCGACGGAGGCAGGGACCGCGAGGAGGCCTGAGCGAAATGCTGCGGCGACGGTCCTGCATGTCATGAGAGATCCCGATGGCCACTCGACTCGCCGTCGTCATGGCAGGCTTCCGCGTGAGTCTCCATGGAACAGGCCTACGGCCTCGTCTCGAGGCCGAGCTTGCGGAGGCGCTGGCAGGCGGCCTTGAGCGTCTCCAGGCGCTTGCAGAAGGTGAAGCGGATCAGGCCTTGCCCGTCTCGCGGGTCGTTGAAGAAGCTCGAGCCGGGGACGCCCGCCACCCCGATCTCCTTCACCAGCCAGTGCGCGAAGGCCGTGTCGTCCGCGTGGCCGAATCGCGCGATGTCGCAGAGGAGATAGTACGCGCCGCCGGGCTTCTTCGAGACCGCGAGTCCCGCCTCCGCGAGGCCGCCGTAGATCGTCTCGCGACGCTCCGTGTAGTCGCGCACGAGCCCCGCGTAGTACGCGTCGGGCAGCCCCATCGCCACCGCCGCACCCTCCTGCAGCGGCGCAGGCGCCCCCACCGTCAGGAAGTCGTGCACCTTGCGGATCGCGTTCGTCAGCCGTTCGGGCGCGATCGTGTACCCGACCCGCCAGCCCGTCACGCTGTACGTCTTCGAACAGCCGCTGATCCAGACGGTCCGATCGGCCATCCCGTCGAGCGTCGCCATCGGCACGTGCTGGAGACCGTCGTAGACGATGTGCTCGTAGATCTCGTCCGTCACCGCGAGCGCGTCCCACTTCTGGCATAGGCGCGCGATCGTCGTCAGCTCCTCCCGCGTGTACACCTTCCCCGTCGGGTTGTTCGGCGTGTTGATGATGATCGCCTTCGTCCGGTCGTTGAACGCCGCGGCCAGCTCGCGATCGTCGAAGGTCCAGTCGGGCGGCCGCAGCTTCACGAACCGCGGCGTCGCCCCCGAGAGGATCGCGTCGGGGCCGTAGTTCTCGTAGAACGGCTCGAACACGATCACCTCGTCGCCGGGATCGATGCAGCCCATCATCACGGCCATCATCGCCTCGGTCGAGCCGCAGCACACCGTCACCTGCTC
>Ga0209514_10009188_pt1 | contig 10946 bp, 11 predicted proteins | sample Subgrocontami58m_FD_187452 | JGI IMG/M metagenome (GOLD analysis project Ga0209514, IMG submission 187452) | Subsurface groundwater microbial communities from S. Glens Falls, New York, USA - GMW37 contaminated, 5.8 m (SPAdes) (version 3) | ecosystem: Environmental > Aquatic > Deep subsurface >...
TTCGAGAATGCCCGCAAGCCGGTGGGCCTGCTGAAGCGGGTCCATGCGCCCGACGGCGACATGGAGCGGCTGAAGACGGCCGTGCGCTGGCCGACCTGGGTCAATCCCTACGATGATGACGCGCTCTTTCCGCTGCTCCGTCGCCCGGAGGACCTGCTGATCGCCGTAGCCGGTGGTTGGGGGGCGGGGTTGGCTTTCAGCGCCGTCTGCTTCGGCTGGGGCGACCTGGGCGGGCACGCGGTCACGCGAGCCATCGAGTAGCCGGGGTGAACCCTCCCGCCGGGGGGCATCTGAGCCGCGACCGTGAGGGAGCGGTTGCCCACGGTTGCCGAGCGTGAAGAAGGCCCAGAGGATCCCGCCGCGCTTGTTCCGCTCCCTCACGGTCGCGGCTCTGTTGGGACCGCCGTGACCTCCGACAACCAGGCCAGCCAGATCGTCTTGGCCGACGAGGACGAGGCGCTGGAGGAGATCTACCGGCGAGGCTGGACAGACGGACTGCCGGTGGTGGTGCCCACCGAGTCGCGCGTCGGCCGGTTCCTCGCGGCGAGCGAAGGGACCCCAGAGGAGCTGGTCGGCCGCGTGCCGCCCCGCATGGGGCTGGCGACCATGGAGACCATCGCCATCAATTGTGTCATGGCCGGTTGCCGGCCCGAGTACCTGCCCGTCGTGCTGGCGGCTCTGCGGGCGATGCTGGCCGATACGTTCAACCTGAACGGCGTGCAGACGACGACCAACTGTGTGGCGCCTCTGACCATCGTCAGCGGGCAGGTCGTTGAGGAGCTGGGCTTCCACTGCGGTGACGGCGTCTTCGGCGGCGGCTCGCGGGCCAGCGCCTCGGTGGGGCGGGCGCTACGCCTGATCCTGTGGAACGTCGGCGGCGCCCATCCGGGTGACCTGGACCGGGCAACCATAGGCCACCCTGGCAAGTACGGCTACTGTATCGCCGAGAACCAGGCCGCCAGCCCGTGGGAGTCCCTCCACGTTGAGCGGGGCCTGGCGGCGGACGCGAGCGCCGTGACCGTCTTTGCCTGCGAGGCGCCGCACCACGTGCGCACGGGACCCGCGGAGTCCGGCCACGTGGCGCTCACCTACCTGGCCGACGCCATTCCCACCCTGGGCAACAGCGTCACGGCGGGTGGCGGCGAGATGCTGGTGGTCGTTGGCCCTCGCGCCGCTGCCCTCCTGGCCGGCGAAGGGTGGAGCAAGGCCGACGTGCGGGCCTACCTGTGCGAGAACGCCCGCGTGCCGGTCGAGCTGCTGCGGCAGGTTCAGCCGCCGCCTGGAGGCGGCGTCGGCACCGAGAGCGTGCGCTGGCCGCGTTGGATCGACCGGGACGACGGCCGGGCGCGCCTGCGGGCGCTGCGCCGTCCCGAGGATGCTATCCTGGTGGTGGCCGGCGGCTGGGGCGGCAGCTACGCCTTCTGTGCCGTCGCCCCCGGTTGGAACTCCCACGGCAGCTTCGCGACGACGGTAGCCATCGAATGACGCAGCCATGGAATTCCCTCTCCCTCTGGGAGAGGGTCAGGGTGAGGGCTGGCCTGCCGAGGTGCTGCTTTCAGGCCGATCCGCATTCTGGGGACCGAGTACAATGAGCCCAATGAGGCGGAGGTGAACTCATGACCATAACGATGCTGGATCCTACAGGCCGCGTCGAGCGGGCAGCCTCGAGTGAGGCGCGGTCGCCGCGTCTGGAGGGGCTGGCCGGCAAGCGCGCCGGCTTCATCTTCAACGGCCACTATCACGGGGTAGCCCAGTTCGGACGCGTGAAGGAGCTGCTGGAGGAGCGCTACGGCCTGGCTGAAGTGGTCTACAAGCTGAAGCCGAACCTGGGTGCCCCTTCGCCGCCGGAGATCATCGAGGAGATCGCCCGGCGGACCGACTTCGCCATCGTCGGGGTGTGTGCCTGAGGGTCCTGCACGTCGGGCGTGATCCACGACACAGTAGCCCTTGAACGGAAAGGGATCCCCACCCTGGCCATCTCCCACGACCGCTTCGAAGCGGCGGCCCGTGGCCAAGCAGAAGTGCTAGGCCTGAAGGACGTAGCCCTGCTGGTGGTGCCGCAGCCCCGGCCCGGTGAGGGGCCCGAGGCCCAGCGCCGCAGCGCCGAGGTCGTCTTCGACGAGGCGATTCGCGCCCTCGTCCGCCCCGCGCCCCGACCGGCGTAGGCCATCTGGCCGGGGCCGCCGCGGCCAGCGGCCGTGGAGGGGGTTGGGGCCCTCCTGGGGCTAATCGGGAAGGAGCCTGAGAGCGTCGACGTGGCGCGGTCGCATCATGCCGAAATGCCGGCGATCCAGGGTGGCGAGCTTGGGCTCCTCGAGCCGCTCGACGATGGCCAGAACCGCCGCGTCGACGAAGCCGACGTCGGCGTACTGCCCGCAGAGCTGGAGCACGCGCGCGTAGTCGCTGTTCAGGAGATCCTCGACCAAGTAGGCACCGTCGTTGATGTCCTCGAGGAGGGTGACGAGCACGCCCGGATAGAGACGGGCATGGATCCAATAGTCCACCTCAACGAGAACTGGGGCGGGGATCACCAACGGTTCTCGAGCACGCTCGATCAGGTTGCGACAAGCGGCATGCGCCGCGTCCGTGCGATCCAGCGACGCCAGCAGGGGCCCGGTATCTAGGACGAGCGCCAGGGACGTGGCTCCGGGCGCTCATCGCCGCTCCGCCGGGCGGTGTCCGTATATCCAGACGCGGCCATCCCCAGGCTCCTAGGCTTGGGCCGGTGGCGTGCGGCCTTCTCTTCGAGCGCCTCTCGGATCACCGCGGCCAGAGAGACGCCTCGTTCGGCGGCGAGCGCTCGCAACCTCTGGAGGAGATCGTCAGGCGCGACGATTGTGGTCCGTCGTATCACGGCTCACCCCGGTGGCGACTATTATGGCACCGATAGCATAACACAACGGCCGGCCTCACCTTCTGAAAGGCGTGTCGAAGCGCGTATGGGCTGCCCAGGACCTTCATGCCAGCGATTGCATCGCGAGCAAGTGGCCGATTTCGAAGCCGTCGTCCAGATCGTCCCAATCGACGGCGAAGCCGCCGGCTTCGATCGACCAGTGCGCGCGCTGCTCCGGGGAGGCCCCGGCCAGCCATTCTAACCACCCCACCTTGCTGATCGGGACACTCACTTCCCGGCTATCGCTCAGGCTCACGACGAGCCGATCCCCCTCGAAGCGTACCCCGGTCGCCTGTACGACCTCGGCGGCGCTAGCGGGTGAAGTAGCCATTCCATGCCTCGAACAGTTCGGCCTGGCGAATGACGTAGAAGCGAAACTTGTAGCCCTCAAGGATGACCGCCGTGGCCCCAAACTACGAATCGATGGACAGCGGAGCCCGGCCGGCGGCGTCTGTAGCAAGCCCTTTCCCAGGGCACCTGCGCTACGCCGACTCCAACTGCGGGCGGTCTTCGCTTCATCCGTCGTCTTTGACGGCTTCGTATTCCGAGATTCACCTCCTCTGGTTCCGAGGCATGTTACCTCCCGGAGGAACCGAGCCCGCGGAGGCCCCTTTCGCTGGGCGGTAGCTTTTCGGCAGCTGCGAGCACTACCCGTATTATCGGCTGAATGACCATTTGAGCGATGCGATCTCCCCGTTCAATGTGGTGCACATGGCTTCTGTCTAGGTTGACCAAGAGCACCCGGACCTCATCGCGGTATCCGGCATCGACGGTGCCGGGGGCGTTGAGAACGGTCACGCCGGAATGAGCTGCCATTCCGGAGCGCGGGACGATGAACCCCACGTATCCCTGGGGGATAGCCACAGCGATGCCAGTTCCCACCGTAGCTCTGCCCCCTGGCTCCAGATCGAGCGACGAGCCGGCAAAGAGATCAAAGCCGGCGTCGTAGAGGTGTGCGTATGAAGGCAGAGGCAAATCCTTGTCCAGTTGACGGACGAGCACGTGTTCGGTCATCAGCTGCTCCCAGACGTAAGGTTGGCGCGATGATCGGATCCCACTGGGGTGGAGGCAGGAAACTCGAAGGTGTACTTCCAGATGTGTGCGATGCCTTTCGTGGTTTCCCTGGTGTAGTGCCGAGCAAATGGGAAAATTACGCTTGCAGCCGACCCCCGACACTCTGTTAGATAGTAGAGGGCGAAACCGAGAGTCTGAGCCTTAGTACCCAACGGCGACAGATAGAGGTTGGCCAGCCTTTGGCGACCACGCTCGCGCTCCACTACTTCGTGGATCACCTGGGCCGTGACGAAAGGGTCGTTGGCCGGCGCGAAGAGGATGTCCTGTTCATTGCCACCCATGGCTTCGGCGGCGTTTGACGCTCTTAGCACACTTTCCTGATACATTTCTGGCGAAAGCGAAGGTAGGCCAAACAACTCGGTCTTTCTGGCACTCGCCTTGTCCTCTGCTACTCGACGAATCAATTCGTGGTCGTAGCCCGCTCCTATGAGCAGCAAATCGTTGCCCCCACTGTCCGGAACATGTTGGCCCTCATAGCCGGCCACCTGCCGAACCTCCACCACGGGCCCCTTAGTAAACTGAGTCCTCTCCGCTTCAGCATATCGAACGGGATCTGTGTACAGAACATCAAATTGATCGCAGCCCTGCTCGTGCAACCATTTCAACAGGCACATCAGCTGTGGGCGCATAAACCCGGTGCTGTCTACGCAGATTCGCGCACCTGAAATATTGAGCCCTGCCGCCGCGGTGTATTCAAGGATAAAGTCAGCCTCGTGCAGGTGCTGAGAAGGAAAGATGTGGTCACCACTTGGCAGCTCATAAGCGGCGAATCCATATTCAGGATGGATAAGCCAGTGTTTTTCGGTTGACTGGACAGCTTCAAATACAGCGGTGACGCGCTCACTCTCATTGAAAGCGGAGATAAAGACGTCCCATCTGCCATTGATCTCGGCCGGAGATCGGACCTTCTCTTTGTAGAAGATCGTGTAGTCGATTACCACGGAAACACGCCCCGTTCAGTCACCGAATCCAGGAAGCGCCTCGCTAGCGCTCGATGAGCTTCGGAACGGCGCCATCATGCGTCCTAGCCGGTCACGGATAACCGTGTCAAACTCAACCTCCCGGAGTGGATAGAAGATGGCGTTGACTTCGGCCTTACTCAAGGAGATCGCGCCGCGCCGAGATATCGGTAGATCCCACCTGGGACACAACATGGGATTGAGCTCAAATTTCGGATCCACCGCCCCCGTATTCCGGTCGCGTTGCCCCCCAGGGATGCTGATGAGGAGCGACCATTCTTCAGCAAGCTTGATGACGGCGCGAGCTTCTTGTCGGACGAACGACAAGTCTGCGCTAAAGGTGATCAAGGAACATTCCACTGGCTTGTCCGAGTACCGAAGCTGGCGGAAAAGAGTGGCCAGACGTTCAATGCTTTGCTCGACCTCCCTGCCGTGATCGCCTACAACCCGTGCGTCCTCAAAGAACCAGTGGGAAGCTTCCATGACACCGGACTGCTGCGCGTCGCGCTTGATCGGTTCAACAGAAAACGGTTCTTGACCGTTAAAGGAAGCCCATTTGAAGGTGTATTTAAGGATTTGGAGCAGATTCCTTGGGAGTCCTGCGGACATATCAATCAACGTACTCAATCCGAGGTAGCGTTGCTTTTGTCCAGAGTCTCGAAGGAGTTGTGCGAATAAGTCGGTTCGAAAATGGGCCATCGCTTGGACGTGGCGTGTAGCGGCAGGATCACGTTTCAGATAGTGGGCGCACTGCTGTGCAATTGATGCCGAAGCCGTAAGGAGGTGCTGCCGGCGAGACCAGTCTTGATAGAAGAGGAACACATTGAGCTTTTCAACCAGCGGCAGATCGGGCACCGACAGGCGGTTGACTATTTCCGACGCCTCTCTATTGGTGAAGTGAATAGCCGAAAGTTGCTTCTTGAGCTTCGTAAAATATGGTCTCTCTTCAACCTGTTGGGCGGCGAGAAATGAGGTTTCAGCCTGCATGTAGGGTGTTCGGTCCATGTCTTCAAAGAACCCGTCGAGCTTCTCCGCGACTTGGTCCGCGCTGCCAATCGGCGGGTATGCTTCCACGATGCGGCGAGCGATGAGAGACCTTGCGAAGTTTGTGTAGCGAGCATGGTTCTCGATATGGTCGCGGTCTAGGAAGACCATTTGGAACTCAGATCCTTCGCGATTCTCTTCGTCAGCGCTTAGCGTCTTGTAGGTGCGCAGTCCATATCGCCTGGCTCCGACTTTGAAAGATGTAGGAGCCTCTCGCTCTCGGATCAGGGTCTGAATGTATCTTTGCTGCGCTTCAGTCAGGTTCTCAAGTTCATCCACGAGATAGAGGATCTGGATCCCGTCAAGGCCTGAGAAGCGGCGAGTAAAGATCTGAGGAATCCTGAAGACGAGTTCGCCCCGTGTAGCTCGAATGTTGACATCGAGGCGCCGGTCGAGAGCGACGTTGTTGACGGAAACGTCTATGTCGCGCTGAAGCTGGTGAAGTACTCCGATAAGAGACTCTATGGTGGACGCTTGTGGAAGACCAGAGGTGTCGATGATATTGAGAATCTCCATGCAGATGCCGGGCTGTTGGGCGAGAAACTCAGGTTGTCCGGCGAGGGCCTCGCCCATCGTCTGCAATGTCAGTTGGGTCAACCAGAGGTCCATGTAATAGGCAAAGACGACGTCCCAGACCTCGCTTGACTGCCCTTTGCCGTGAAACCGGCCGGCATTGAGTCCGGTGCAACGGAGATAAACCCCGACGTACCCGTCTGTCTTAAGGCTGGCGAGGATGTCTCCAGGATGGCGGAGCTTTTGGACAGGGTAGGAAAAATACCGCATGAGGTGTGTTCTGCCGCTGCCTTTGCCACCTGATAGGATCATTGGCATTGGTGATGTCGGGTCTGCAATAGTGAAAAACCCGTCGCCAGGAAGGTCGACCCACGTTCGCACGATTTGCTCGTCCGAGAAGTCGGTGGCCTTAGTGATATTGAATGGGTTGGGGGGAGGTTGGGTCATGCTGCGCCACCAGCGGTGCGTGTCTTGGGATAGCGGCGAAAAATCGGCTCCCACTGGGGCAGGCGATCTTCGGCGTACCAGATTATTGGTAAGGTATTGTTAGGGGTGTTGTGATGGAGGCCGACCAGTAACTGGCTATCCCGATATCCCAGCGGGTGCTCGGGATATAGACGCGCGCCGTGCTTGCGGCTGATTGCCTCGCAAGCCTCCCTGAGCGCGGGCTCGGAGCCTTCAGGGAAGTACCTGGATTCATCGCCGAAGCATTTGTAACTTGAATCAAGCTCCACTACGCATTCCGCGGAGTCAAACTGTGTCTTCCTCCGAACCCGGTGGAGCCCTTGCGATGTTGCGACGAGCACATAGTAGTGGACCTGAATCGGGACTTGAGCCGCCAGACCGATGGCCTTCATTTCGCGGACGACCCTTGAATAGTAGACAGCCTGGTTTCCCGATCCGCAGAAATCGTCTATGAAGATGTAACGTGACACCCCGGCCTGCCGAAGGGCACGGTCGCCTGTGGCCAACCCTCCCGTGAAGAGTTGTGTACGATTGATAAAGAGATCTAGCGGAAGTTTGTTTTCCTGCCGGAAGTAGTAGAGAAGATAGGTGCCACTCTCGGCTGGATTTCCCAGGGCAAGGAAGCGTGTGGCTCTTAGTTCGTCGGCAAGGCGAGAGTGAATGAAGGAAACATCAGTGGTGTGTTGATGATCCCGACGGACGTTTTCCATGATGGGATACCGATAACAATCCCGATAGAGAGCCCGTACGAGCTCTCTGATCTCGTTGTCCCCGAAATACATGAAGCGAGAGAGGAGGTACAACAGGGCGCATTTGCCTGCGGTGTGTGCTGTTTCTGGAAAGTTATCAAGCCATCGAATGATTTGGGGGCGTGAGGCGCGACCTTCCCAAAGGCGCTCGTTGAGCAGTTTGAGCTTCGCGTAGAGGCCTTCTTCGTCATCCATCACTTCTTCTCAAAGAGAAATACCGTTTCACGCTGAATCACGCTTGCGGTGACATTGCGACTCGTCATGAGTCCCCGAGAGTGGATGGTGTCGGTCAGGACCAAATTGGTACGCAGACCTAAGGACTCGGTGGTGTATCTGAGGTAGTTCCTGGTGTCGAATTCCTGCGAACAGATGGTGCTGTTCCCCACTACTAGGACGAGATGCCCTCCGGCCCGAAGGACGCGGCAGGTCTCCCGGAGGGCCTCGCGCATCTCAAGGAGGTAGCAGGCAGCGATGTGCGCCCGCAGCGGATTCTTGGCGCGGATGTCCTTGAGCTGGAGGTCAGCCTGGGGGATATCTGTTTGCAGCGGGGTATGATACGCAGCCCTGGCATGGTGCTCTCGGCCGATATTCCTATCTTCTAGAGTTCGCAACATACTTGACGAACAGAGGCCGAGCCAGCCCAGGCTGAGGCTGGACGCACGGATGTATTTCTGTGAGCCAACGTAAGGCGGGGAGGTAATTGCGAGATCGATGGTACCGTCGCCGAGGACAGACGTGCGATCTGTTGGTAAGTGTGCGTCGGACAAGGCTCTTGCATCGCAGCCCACGTGACCTGCGGCGGGTAGGTTCTCGGCTCTAAGCGGCTCGATGGTTTGGAGCCGAGTGATGTTGGTTGCTGCAAGAGATTCGAATGCCGCGAGTACATTGATAGTCGGTAGCTGTTCAAGGCGGAGGTTCGTGCGGTTGTGGAGCCGGTGGCCGGTCTCGTACTGGTCGTGCTTAAGCCTGACGGGGACCGAAAGGCGCGGGTCAGCGAAGCTTACTCGTCGTAAGCAGCTAGAAAAGCAGACTTCAAGAAACCGCAGACTGTCTGAGTCAGCGGCTTGTCGAATAGCTTCGAGGAGTGCCGCAAGTTGTTGCGTTACCTGCGGATGGAACCAGTACTGCCGATTGATCACATCCGGGAGTGGTAACGAGTCTCCCTTCTGGTAGCTCGCTGCGAGCCCGATGACCTCAGCAAGCAGGGTTTTAAGAGGCTGAATGTCTATTGGTGTGATCTTCGCGAGCGCAATGAGCCGCGCGAGCGGGTTGGAATCGGCACCTACAGGCCTTCTTCCAGACAAGACTGCTTCGAGAAGTACGGTGCCTGAGCCGCAGAACGGGTCCAACACACGGTCGCCAGGGTTCGAGAGAGAGTCGGCCGAGAGAAAGAAGTAGGGTATGTGGGCGAGGAGCTTCGCAGGGTATGGGTGAATGAGGTGTGTTGCACGTTCGGGGTGGGGGAAATCAGGCACGAGCGCCCTGAAGTTAACTTCAACAGGGGACTTGGTAGAGCGGAATTCGTGCGTCAAAGCTTGGAGCGTTTCGGTTATCGCCTTTATCTTCGTCGGGTGATGTCCGAGGGCGGGCCGGCTCTTCTTCGCGAGTGCATTGACGATGTGTGTGCGAAACGGTGGCCATGGAGTTCCGGGAAAGCCTCGCATGTCTGTAGAAGGGACAGGAACCTGCTCGTGGTTCATGCGTCTTTCGCTTGAGGGAAAATGAGTCAAAGTTTGTGCTCCCAGGGAATGGGCAGGCCGATGCGGCGCAGTTTCGATTCAAGTTCGCTGCGCTCCCGGTTGGGAGCTACGCGCGCTTCTCTCCATGACAGCATGCCTCTGGCCTCGGCCTCGCTTGTAGCCTGCTGCAACTCTCCGGCTGTAACCTTTGAGATGACCGCTATGTCCGCAGCGGAAAGGACAAGCCCTTCGAGGCGGTAATCTCGGAACGCTTCCCACGCTAGCGGCACCCATCGAGCTACGATTTCATCTCCGATCACGGCTGCGTAGCGGCGTATCTCCAACTGAGCTCCCAGGGCCAGGCGGAGCTTGAGAAAATGAAAGAGATTGTGAAGATCGATCTTCCAGTAGGCTTCTGTATACGTGGAAAGAGGCAGATCTTTTCTTGCCTGCTCACGCGCCACCCCGACGCGGAGTCGCTCCTCGTAGACCCGTCTACTTTCTTCGTGCAAATCGGCTTCCTGCCTCGATAGCCTTTCGCTGCTCGACGGCTCGACCAGACCCGAGCTGCCTTGCCGGTTTAGAGGGGACTGAAGACGCCATTCGCTGGGGATGGTTCGTTGCGCAGCGTCAATCGCGACCGAATAACGCGTGGAATACTCATTAACGTTTGCTGTTCGGTGTCTGATCCACTGTCGCCAGGTATCCATCGGTACGCGAACGTGGAGCTTGAGCTCGCACATCTCGAATGGGGTGGTGTGTGCGTGGCGCATGAGGTAGCGGATGAGGCCGCGATCCTCATTAATCCGTCGGGTTCCAGCCCCATAGGAGACACGCGCTGCTTGAACTATTGAAGCATCTGATCCCATATAGTCGACGAGGCGTACAAATCCTTGATCGAGGACTCTAAAGGGCTCGCCCAAGATCTGGTCGAGCTCCGGGACTGTTACACGCTGTAGGCGCTCAGGCTGAGCTAGGGACGGCTCAACTGGTGAGCTGCGAGCTTCGCGCTCGTCGCGTTCGGTCATGGGTCAAACCTTTTGGCTGTGCGCCCGGAGCTAGAAGTAATGCTGCCCGTCGTGCCATGTTCCCAGGACGTCGATGTGGGCTCGTGCTAGCGATTCGTTGATGATGTCTTCTTCCTTCCCCGGTTGACGTGGCGTGCGAACCGCGGAACCGTGGCCCGCCTCGTCTTCAGTGGCGGACCAGACGTAGATCAGCGGCCGATCGTGTGCAAACGGGCCTTCGATGGCCCACCCCAGGTAAGGGAAGGGACCACGGCGACGTTCGTCGAGGTTCACAGGCCCGGCACCACAGGGAGCAGCTCGTTCACGGCAGTGGCCGCCCAAGAGTCGGACGCGCCGGCTGAAGCGAGGGGCTGTCTCTCCTCCTCAGGGCGGCCACCGTGCGCGTAGTTCTTGCGAGAACCACATCACGCTCTCTTGGCACCCATCATAGCGTGCTGCGACGCCAGTGCAAACCTAACCGCTCGGCGACGCCGGATATGACGCGGCAGCATCTCGGCCGGGCTTACTCGGGCAAGAGCCTGAGCGCCTCCATGTGGCGGGGG
>Ga0209514_10009190_pt1 | contig 10945 bp, 13 predicted proteins | sample Subgrocontami58m_FD_187452 | JGI IMG/M metagenome (GOLD analysis project Ga0209514, IMG submission 187452) | Subsurface groundwater microbial communities from S. Glens Falls, New York, USA - GMW37 contaminated, 5.8 m (SPAdes) (version 3) | ecosystem: Environmental > Aquatic > Deep subsurface >...
GAGATCCCCAGCCCGGACGCCACCATCTGGTCCCGCCGGGACCTCTTCTCCCTCGCCGGCTGGGCGGGAGTGGCCGGGGTAATCGGGGCCTCGCTCCTGGCCTTCACCCGGTTCATGTTCCCGCGGGTGCTCTTCGAGCCGAACCCGGTCTTCACCGCCGGTCGCCCGGAAGAGTATCCCGCTGGTGCCGTATCGGAGCGGTGGAAGAAGGATCAGCGGATTTGGATCGTCCGGAAAGATGATGGGTCGTTTTACGCCCTGATCGCCATTTGCACGCACCTGGGGTGCACCCCGAACTGGTTCAACGCCGAGAATAAGTTCAAGTGTCCGTGTCACGGCAGCGGATTCAAGCGGGACGGAATGAATTTCGAAGGGCCGGCCCCTCGGCCTTTGGATCGCGCCAAGATTGCTCTGACCCTAGAGGGTGAACTCGTGGTGGATAAGGGGCAGAAGTTCACGATGGCGCCCGGCACTGCGCCTGACCAGCAATATCCCCAGAGCCTGCTCCGGGCATGAGAAGATCAAACTGGCGGTGGGCACAAGGGGGTCTGTTCACCCTTTTGGCGTTGCCGGTGATCGCCCTGGGGGGATGTGAGGGAACGATGTCCCCGGTTCCGGTGGATGCGTCTCCAGCCGTGAAAGACGGGGCCCGAATCTTCCAGGCTCTCTGCGCCGGATGTCATTTTGCCGATCGGGCAGAGACTAAGGTTGCCCCGGGTCTCGCGGGCATTCTTCGACCGAACGGGCCAGGGCCATCCAGGCGGACGCTGCAGGAGGTAGAGATCCGACTGATCCTCCGCCGCGGCACACAGGGAATGCCGGCCTTCTCGTACCTGAATCCGCGGGAACTGGACAACCTCATGGCCTACCTGAAGACGCTGTAGGCCCTGTTCCACTCACCATGCCCGTGCCCGACGGGTCGAGGGGCACCGGGGGGAGAAAAGTTAGGCGATGACCGACTCCGTTAGCGTAGCCGCCAGACCTGTCCATGCAGCGCACGCCCACCACGAGGAGCCCGGCTTTGTGCGGACGTACGTCTTCTCGACCGACCACAAGATGATCGGGCGGCAGTTCTTGTTCCTGGGCCTGTTCATGATGGTCCTCGGGGGGCTGATGGCGCTCATGATCCGCTGGCAACTGGCCTGGCCTGAGACGGCGGTCCCCGGGTTCGGCTGGGTGCCTGAGCCCTATATGTTCGAGGGGATCATTCCCCCGGAGTTCTACAACTCCCTCTTCACCATGCATGGCACCCTCATGATCTTTTTTGTGATCATGCCGATCCTGGTGGGCTGCTTCGGGAACTTCCTCATTCCCCTGATGATCGGCGCCCGGGACATGGCCTTCCCCGTTCTCAACATGCTGTCGTTCTGGGTCGGGGTGCTCTCCGGCGTGGTGATGCTGGCCGGGTTCTTCGTCCCTGGCGGCCACGCGGCCAGCGGCTGGACCGCCTATGCGCCCCTGTCCGCCAAGGCCATTTATACAGGGGTAAACTGGGGGCAAAACCTCTGGATCATCAGCCTGATCATCCTCGGGATCTCCTCGCTGATGGGCTCGATCAACTACATCACCACCGTCATCAACATGCGGGCCCCCGGGATGACGTTCTTCCGCCTCCCGCTGGTCATCTGGGCCCTGTTCATTGTGGCCATCCTCCTGCTGTTGGCCTTGCCAGTGCTGACCTCGGCCTTGGCCATGCTGCTTTTCGACCGGACCCTGGGGACCAGCTTCTTCCTACCCCAGGGGGGCGGGGAACCGCTCCTGTGGCAGCACCTCTTCTGGTTCTTCGGCCACCCGGAGGTCTACATCCTGATCCTCCCGGCCATGGGGATCGCGTCGGAGATCCTCCCGGTCTTCGCCCGGAAGCCCATCTTCGGCTACCGGGCCATGGTCTACGCCATGATCGCCATCGCGTTCCTGGGATGGGTCGTGTGGGGCCACCACATGTTCGTGAGCGGGATGAACCCGGCCCTCGGCACCTCCTTCATGGTCTCCACCATGGTCATCGCGGTTCCGTCAGCGATCAAGACGTTCAACTGGCTGGGTACCCTGTGGGGGGGATCAATCCGGTTCACCACCCCCATGCTTCACGCCCTGGCCTTTGTCTCTATGTTCGTGATCGGTGGCCTGAGCGGCATCTTCATGGCCTCGACCCCGGTGGACATGTACATCCAGGACACCTACTTCATCGTCGCCCACATCCACTACGTCCTCTTCGGCGGGAGCTTCTTCGGCCTCTTCGCCGCCATCTACTACTGGTTCCCGAAGCTGTTCGGGCGCATGATGAACGAGCCCCTGGGGAAGATCCACTTCGTCCTGACCTTCCTCGCGTTCAATGGGACCTTCTTCCCGATGCACATCCTGGGGGTGGGCGGGCACATGCGGCGGATCTACAACCCCACACAGTATGAGTTCCTGCAGCCGCTGCAGCCGATCAACGTGTTCATCACCGTGAGCGCCCTCGTCCTCGGCATCGCTCAGATCCCCTTCGTGATCAATTTCTTCTGGAGCCTGTTTGCCGGGAAAAAGGCCGAGCGGAACCCGTGGCAGGCGAATACCCTGGAGTGGGTGGCCCCCTCGCCGCCGCCGCACGGGAACTGGGGGGACGCGCTCCCGGTCGTCTACCGCGGTCCCTATGAGTACAGCGCGCCCGAAGTTCCCGAGGACTATCTGCCGCAGAATCATCACGTGCGCGAAGTCGCGGCGCGGGTGCCGGCATGATCCCCAGAAGCGAAACCCTGGAGATCAGCTCTGGGCGCGCCCACGTGCGGGCCGGGGGTGTGCAGTACCTGCTCCCCGGGAGGCCTTGAGCGGGGAGGACATAGCCGAATGCAGGCCGGGCACGCGGTCATGTGCGTAGGGGCTGTCGCGGTGCTCGTTGTCCTCCCACCGGGGCAGCCGGCTCAGCCGGCCGCCCCGGTGGGCGGCCTCACCGGCAGGGTAATGGCCCTCGGGGAGGTTCCGCCTCCAGCGCGGCTCCCAGTGAGGAAACACCGGGCGGTCTGTGGCGACTGGAAGTGGTCCGAGGACGTCCTGGTGTCCCCGTCCCGCGGCTTGGCCAACGTCGTGGTCACCGTCGAGGGAGTTCCCGGGCCCTATCCGGAGCCCGGGGGATTGGCTCTCTTGGATAACGCCGACTGCATCTTCGTCCCACACGTTCAGGTTGTGCGGCTGGGCCAGGTGATCGAGATCCGAAACAGCGACGGAATTATCCACACGGCCCACGCCTATGACGAGGCCAGGCAGACCCTGTTCAACGTGGCGTTGCCAGTCTACAAGCGGTTGGTCCGGCGCACGCTCACGCACCCAGGGATCTACCGGCTTGTCTGCGACGTTGGCCACACCTGGATGTCAGCGTATGTCGTGGTCCTCGGTCACCCGTATGCGGCGGTAACCGACGGGTCCGGCCGATTCCGGATCCCCGGCGTACCGCCGGGGATCTACCGCCTCCGGTTCTGGCACGAGCGGCTGGGGGTCCGGGAGGAACCGCTGGTCATCCGCGCCGGGGGCGAGGCGACCGTGAACCTGGCCTGGCGCGTGGACGGCGCGGCCGCCACCGGCTCTCGCCCTCCGTTGGCAGTTCCGATCGAAAGAGCGCCATGAGCCGCCAGCAAGAAGGCGAGAGGCTGGAGGTGAACCAGATGGAGGCACGCACTGCTCTCCCGCCGCGTCGGACGTGGGCGGGCCCAATCGCGATCGGCCTGGCGGTGGTGGGCGCGATCGCGGTGCTGGTGGGGGGCCTCTACCTGGCGCTACAGCGTGTCCCGGCCGCCCCGCCGCGGACGCAGCAGATTGGTTCTGTCCGGGTAACGGTCGGGACCGAGCCGCGAGTGCCGTGGACCGGGCCCGCCGAGCTGGTGGTCTCGATCGTGGATGCGGGCGGGATCCCGGTGACCGATGCCTCGGTGATCCTCACCTACGACATGGAGACCGACAGCATCGGGAGGCGGATGGCCAGCATGGGCGAGGCGGCTCGCGCCACGGCACGCATGGACTCCCCCGGGCGCTACAGGGCGCCGGTCACCTTCTCGATGGCCGGGCAGTGGGCTGTACGGGTCGCCATCGCGCGAGGTGGGCAACCGGAGGGCCAAGGGGTGTTCCTGGTCACCGTGCGCTGAGGCGGCTGATCTTCCCGTCAGGTGGCTTGAACTCGTATGGGAGGGGCCAATCATGGACCCGGCACACAGTGTAACCATCCTGATGGCCATGGGCGCCGGCCTCCTCTCATTCCTCTCCCCGTGCGTCCTGCCGCTGTTCCCTAGCTACCTGGCATTCATCGGGGGCCTCTCGTTTGACGAGCTCCGGGTGGCCGGCCACGATCCCCGCCTCCGGCGCCGCGTGGTGGGGAACGCGCTGGCCTTCATCTTGGGCTTTTTCGTGGTCTTCGTGGCGCTGGGGGCATCGTTCAGCTTCCTGGGACAATTGTTGTTCGGCTACCAGCAGGTCATTCGGAAGATCGGCGGCATCCTCATCGTCTTCTTCGGGCTCTATATCGCCGGCCTGCTCCGCATCCCGTGGTTGATGCGGGAGCGGCGGCTCCGCTTGGAGGGGCGGCAAGGCACAGCCCTTGGGGCCGCACTGGTGGGGGTGACCTTTGGTTCGGCCTGGACCCCTTGCGTTGGGCCGATCCTCGGCTCCATCCTGCTGCTGGCCAGCACCGCCGCAAGCGCCCTCGATGGCGTGAAGCTCCTCACGGCTTACTCCCTGGGCCTCGCTGTCCCGTTCTTCCTGGGATCCCTGGCGGTGGAGCGTTCTCTCCAGTTCCTGGACCGGTTCAAGCGATGGCTTCCCCTCGTGGACAAAGTGGCCGGCGCGATCCTGGTGGCCATGGGGATTCTGGTCTTCACCAACTACGTCACCGTGCTCAATGCCTACTTCATTCGGCTCACCCCGCAATGGTTGTGGGAGAGGTTGTGAGGGGCGAGGGGCTCGAAGGGTACTGGCAGCGGACGGGCGGGGACCGACGGCGCTTTGTGGATGAGGCGTTCGCGGGCGTGGCGGGCGATTACGACCGTTTGGTCCGGCTGTTCTCCGGTGGTCTTGACCGGCGCTGGCGGCAGCGCTGCGTGGAGGCCTGCGAGATCGCGCGAGGTGGCTGGGTCCTGGACTGCGCGACTGGCACGGGCGCACTTGCCCTGGCGGCAGCCCGGCAGGCAGGGGCCACGGCGCGCGTGGTCGCTGTGGATTCCTGCGGCCCGATGCTGGCGCAAGCTCGCAGGAAGGCTTCCGAGATCCGGACCCATCTGGCGTGGGTCCAGGCCGATGTGGAACATCTGCCGCTCCGATCCGAAACGGTGTCTACCGTCACGCTCGGCCTGGGCCTTCGCCACATGGACCTCAAGTGGGCTTTGAGTGAAATGAGCCGCGTTCTCGTCCCCGGCGGGCACGTCGCCTTGCTGGAGTTCCTGCGGCCTCCACCTGGGGTCATCCCGTGGGTAGCGCTCGCGTACCTCCGGTGGCTTGTCCCGCCACTGGCTGGGCTTGTCGCATGGAGCCGGGCGGCCTGGACCCTGGCCACTTATCTGCCCCGGACCATCAAAGCCGCCCCGTCGGTCCCCGACTTGGTAGAGGCGGTGGAGAGCGCCGGACTTCATGTGCTCCTGGTCAAGTCCCTTTTCGCCCGCGTGGTGTGGCTGGTGGTGGCAATGAAACCGCTCCGCCGCCTCACCTCTGAGGGAGAGAGATGATTGGGTTTCTCAGGCGCCGCTGGCCGGGACGCCCGGCCGTCGAGGCTGGCACCCCGGATGCGGCGGAGCCGGTGGAGGGCCTCCGCCGGTGGCGCCGGCACTTGACGGTGGACAACGCGTTCTTTGTCGCCGTGCTGCTAGTGATGGCTTTCCTTCTGGCCCGCCGCCAGGGGTTCTTCCTGGCCTCGCCCTCCGTCGAGGTGAGGGCCCCGGCCGAGCGCGGTGCGGTCGCGCCCGATTTCGCCTTGCCGGAGCTGGTCGGGGCGCCGGTCCGGCTTTCGGATCACCAGGGACAGGTGGTCCTGCTGAACTTCTGGGCCACCTGGTGCCCGCCATGCCGGGCCGAGATGCCCTCGATGGAGAGACTCTACCAGGCGTACCGCAATCGGGGCTTCGTGATCCTGGCGATTTCCGGCGATCGGGCCGGCAGATCGGTGGTCGAGCCGTACGTGCAGGAGCGAGGGTTGACGTTTCCGATCCTGCTGGACCCGGACGGGGATGTCTTCGCCCAGTATGGGGTCCGCGGGCTGCCGACCAGTTACCTCTTAGATCGCCGGGGGAGGATCGTGAGCCGCGAGGTTGGGGCCCGGGACTGGTCTGGCAGGGCGGTCCGGCAGGTGGTGGAGCGGCTGATGGCAGAGAAGTAACGGGGCGGGAGGGGCACCGTGCGCACCCAAAGAATCCAGGGGACTGCCCGGACGATGGGCGTCCTGATCGGCTTGATCGCCTTACTCGCCAGCGGGGCCGCGGGTGCGGAGGCGGCGACTCAGGCCGACGCGCTGCTGGAGACGCTGGTCCGCGGACCCGGGCCCAACAAGGGCAACGCGGACGCACCGGTGACCATCGTCGAGTTCTCCGACTTCCAGTGCAGCTTCTGCCGGAAGTTCTGGCGGGAGACCTTGCCCCGGATCGAGGAGAAGTACATCCGGACCGGCAGTGTCCGGTTCGTGTACCGCCACCTGGCCATCCTGGGGCCGCCCTCGGTCCAGGCCGCCATCGCCGCAGAGTGCGCCCATGAACAAGGGAAGTTCTGGCCGTATCACGACCGGCTATTTGCCAATGCCGGCCCGTTCGCGCTCACCACCAGCAACCTGAAGCGGTATGCGGAGGAGTTGGAGTTGGACAGGGGCCGGTTCGGCGCCTGCCTCGATGCCGAGCGACCGCGGGAGAAGGTCGAGCGAGAGACAGAAGTCGGACGCGCGATCGGCATGACCGGGACACCGGGCTTCCTGATCAACGGAGGGCGACTGATCGGGGCCCAGCCCTACGAGGTCTTCGAGCGGATCATCGAGGCGATACTGAAGGACGCGGGACAAGGCCAGCCCCGGGCGCGGTGACGTCCGTGTTTCCTCCGTCCCGGGGTGACTGCCGAGGGCACGGAAGGTCCGTCCTCCGGAGGAGGGTGGCGTGAGGTCGAGGATGAGCTCATTTGAGAGCGCGGGTCGGCAGGCCTGCCTGGTTATCTTCGGATTCTTGGTGGTCCTGTTGCTCGTCCTCGCCGTCGGAGTATAGACCCCAGCTCTAAGGTGGATTCCAATACTTTGAAACAGAGACCACGATGGGCAAGGAAGACGGTCCCGCGTACCGCGTGATTCCCGCAGCTCGTTTTCACCCCCTTACGCCCGCCTTTGACCTCATCCGTGCGCTGATGGGCCTCGGCACGCGGTTCGCCGAACGCGTCGTCCGGACGGTGCACATTCCCCTGAAGGCCCGAGTCCTGGAGGCCGACTGTGGCACCGGGAGGCTGGCGCGAGCCGTCAAGTTCAGGTGCCCGGATGCAGAGGTCATTGGCCTGGACGCCGAGCCGCGCATCCTGACCCTCGCCCGACGGAAGGCGGCCCGACGAGAGCTGGCTCCGAAGTTCTTCGAGGGCTTCATCGAGGCCATGTCATTCCCTGACGAGAGCTTCGATCTCGTGTTCTCCGTCCTCGTCCTTCACCATCTCCCTGAAGAGGTCAAGATACAGGCTTGCCGGGAGAATTCCCTTGAGCCCCTTCAATGCGATTTGATAGTATGCCGCCAGCAAGGGAGTTCAAGGGGTCGTAAGAACAGTCCTTCAGGATCGCAAAGACTCGGAGTACGCCCGTCAAGTGTACCTATTCCCCATCAGGAGGCGACAAGCGTGACAACGAAGGAGCAGATGATCAAGATGATTCAGGACCTTCCGGAGGATGCGACCGTGGAGGACGCGATGGAGCGTCTATACCTCCTCTTCAAAGTCGGGCGGGGTATTGCGCAAGCTGACGCCGGCCAGAAGGTCTCGCAGGAAGAAGCACGCAGACGAATGGCGCAGTGGCTCAGGTAAGCTGGACGGATCAGGCGCTGGACGACCTTGACTCGATCTGTCTCTTCATCGCTCGGGACGCGCCTCGATACAGTGAGTTGTTCGCAGCACGGGTTTTTCGTGCCACGGATCGCCTGGTTGATTTTCCTCGGTCAGGTCGGATCGTCCCTGAGGTCGGGCGAGAGGACATTCGGGAACTCATTGTTCAGGGCTACCGGATAATATACCGAGTGTTGGCGGATGCAGTGGAGATACTGACGGTTCATCACGGCGCCAGGCTCCTTCAAGGCTTCGAGCCACCCGGCAGCGGCTAAGTACTGCGTGCCGCAAATACAGTGACACTCATTTCCTCTCCCTCTCCCACGGTGGGGAGAGGGAACGAAGGGATGCGCGGGCACAATACGTCACCGTAATTCAGACCTAGAGCACTAAGCAATGCCCTCAAGTTTTCCCCGTCCCCGGGTTTCGGGATCTCACCTCGTCCATTCGCCGGTGAGCTTCTGCTGCATTCCAGGTTCCCGCGCGCTCCCTCGTCGGCCGGGTTGATTACCCCCGCCCGTTCCAGGGGGGGAAGGGCCTCATGCGGCGTTGAATCGGGTCCTCGCCCCGACATGGCTGATGACTGTCAGATCATCGGGGGTCAGGTTGGCGCGCATCCGCGGGACCGAGAGCCGTGACGAAACGTCGGGGATTGGCGCCCCCCAGAGCTCGCTTGTGCCAGATTGTCAGGAAGCGAACCTCCGATCCCGCGGCTGACCGTCCCCAGCCAGTCGGAAGAGGCCGTCCTCGGGTTAGTTACGCGCTGGTCACAGGAGAGCCAGGAGTTGGCACTCTCCTTGTAACGAGTCTGCCAGGATACAAAGGTGGAGGGGAGACAATGGCGATACGACGGCTGATCCTCATACTGGTTTCCGGTATTGCCGCCCTGGGGGCCGTTTCCTCTGCGGCGCAGGCCGCCGAGGGGATAACCCGCGTCCCGGTGCCGGGGGGCGCCTTCGCCAACGTGACGGCGTCGGCGCTGAAGAAGATGCTGGAGAAGAAAGACTTCTTCTTCGCGAACGTCCACGTGCCCTACGAGGGGGAGATCGCCAAAACGGATGCCTTCATCCCCTTCGACCAAGTGGAGAAGCAGCTCCACCTGCTGCCGGCCAGGAAGGATGCGAAGATCGTCCTCTATTGCATGAGCGACCGGATGAGCACCATCGCCGCCGAGACGCTGGTGCGCCTGGGGTACATCAACATCTGGAACCTGCAGGGCGGGATGGTTGAGTGGAGGAAGCAAGGCTACCCCCTGATCAGCGGCTCGGGAAAATAGCGCTGCCTGCCACAAGGTTCAATTTGAACGCGGATAATCATTGCGCAGTTTCCTGGCCCCGCCCTTTTCTGGTTGCACCAGGAGTGAACGAGGATATGTATGAACGTTCTCGTCCTTAACTGCGGGAGCGCGACAATCAAGTTTCAGATGATCGCAATCGAGGAGAGGATGGACCGCGAGTGGCGGGAATGCCGACTTGCCCGCGGCATGGTGGACCGGCTCGGACCGGAAGCACTTGTTGTCTTCGAGGGCGCGGGGGGTGGGGTCCATCGTGGGGTGGCCTCCGCCCCGGATCATCGGGCGGCTGTGGAACACATCCTGGGATGGGTCTGCTCCCCCGCATCCGGCACCCCGGACATTACGAGGCCGGACGACGTCGGTGCGGTCGGCCACCGTGTCGTCCATGGCGGCTCCCGCTTCGCGCAGTCAACTCTCGTGGACGAGGACGTGTTGGCCGCGCTCGAGACCCTGGGCGAGTTGGCCCCCCTCCACAACCCGCCCGCCGTGAGCGGCATCAGAGCAAGCCGGGAGATTCTTGGACCAAAGACACCCATGGTGGCTGTCTTCGACACCGCCTTCCACCACACCATCCCCGAGCACGCCCACAGTTACGCGATTCCCCACGAGATGGCCCGGCGGTACGGTCTCCGCAGGTACGGCTTTCACGGGACCTCCCACCGCTATGTCACCGAGCGCTATGCCGAGATCAGCGGGACACCGCGCGATCAGGTGAACATCATCACGCTCCACCTGGGGAACGGTTCCTCCGCCACCGCCATCAAGGGCGGAAGGTCCGTGGACACCTCGATGGGGTTCACGCCCCTCGAGGGCCTGGTGATGGGCACCCGGTCGGGGGATCTCGACCCCGCAATCCTGGAGGTCTTGTCACAACGAGAAGGCCTGTCCATGGAGCAGCTCCTCACCATGCTCAACACTGCATCCGGGCTCCTGGGGCTGTCCGGGCTCAGCGGGGATATGCGAACGCTCCTGGAGGCGGCGGCCGGTTTGGATGGCCGCCAGGCCCGGCTGGCCATCGACGTGTTCTGCTACCGGGCCAGGAAGTACATCGGCGCGTATCTGGCAGCCATGGGAGGGGCCGATGCGATCGTCTTCACCGGCGGCATCGGGGAGAACGCTCCGAGCATCCGGAGCCAGATCTCCTCGGGGCTGGAGTGGTGCGGCCTCAGCCTGGATCCCGCCCGCAATGAGGCGGCGGTGGGCGACGAGGCACGCATCAGCGCCGATGGGTCCCGAGTTCAGGCCTGGGTGATCCCCACAGACGAGGAGCTGCTGATCGCGCGAGACACCGTCCGATGCCTCGCCGACGGGTCCGGCCGTCTGACGGCGGGGCGCGGTGATGGGGCGGGAAACGCGTAAAGGAGAGCAACGATGACCGGCCTGCTGTCCAACAAGGAACTCGAGCTGTTAGACGCCTACTGGCGGGCGGCGAACTATCTCAGTGTGGGCCAGATCTACCTCCGGGACAACCCGTTGCTTCGCGAGCCGCTCAAGCCGGAACACATCAAGCCGCGGCTCCTCGGCCACTGGGGGACCACCCCGGGGCTGAACTTCATCTACGTCCATCTCAATCGCGTGATCACGAAGTTCGATCTCGATGCGATCTATATCGCCGGCCCCGGCCACGGAGGGCCCGGACTCGTT